>Ga0172380_10000221_pt1 | contig 122415 bp, 117 predicted proteins | sample Leawe162metaG_FD_119747 | JGI IMG/M metagenome (GOLD analysis project Ga0172380, IMG submission 119747) | Leachate microbial communities from a municipal landfill in Southern Ontario, Canada - Leachate well 162 metaG | ecosystem: Engineered > Solid waste > Landfill > Unclassified | place... | reverse complement strand
TCGTGGCACGGTTTTCATCAGAAACACCTGTTGGAAGGGTGGCCGAGTGGTTAATGGCAGCAGACTGTAAATCTGCCCGCGCGAGCGTACACAGGTTCGAATCCTGTCCCTTCCACCATTTTTCTTACAACCCGCTCCGTTCGCTTTTATGTACCCTATTTGACGTCAAAGGCGTATAATAACGGATTACAGCCGTTTCTGAGTCTTTTCGTATCTTGCACAGCGGCTGCATGTAAGGCAGGGGTCTTTATGTTCTCTTGTCTTTGCTCTCAGGAGGAGAGCGCATCATGAATAGTAAAGTCATCAAAATCACCGAAAAACAAATTCAGGATAAAAGCGCGGGTATTTTGCGGGATAAACAGGAGAAAAAGGCGGTACGGCTTAAGTCCAGTCAGGCCGCTGTTGCGACAGATCTCTTGTACGCGCAGTCGAAAGTACCCGAAACAGATGTTCATCAGGCACAAAGAATAGCTGCAGTGCAGCTCAGAGAGTCGCAAGAAGATGCCGCTTCAGCCCTTCTTGATTCACAAAGTGCCGATGCCAAAGCGCTTGAACATTCCAATGAACGGTTTGCGAAAAAGCTTAAAAACAAAGACCAGTTTATTCACTGGGCCACGGGCGGCTATTCCTTGGACCAAAACAAAGAGGATTAGGCTGTTACAACCTTTTAAAGGCTTATAACGCCTTGCGCGATTAGCGCGGCGCTCAGGCCCGCAACCAGCACCCATAAAAGGACTCCTTGCAGGAGGGGTTTGAGGCCCACGGTTTTCAAGGTTTCGCGGGTGAGGCCTGCGCCGATCAGAAAGAGCGTGACGACGAGAAACTGGCGCGCGATGCTCGCCACAAGATGGCCTGCGTCCCCAAGGGCGGGCACCCATGTGACAAGGGCGGCCATGGCGAGGAATCCTAGGATAAACCACGGGTATTTTTTGGGCGGGGTTTTCCCGTCCCCTTCTGTTTTTTCCGTGTTGCGGTTCCAGTAGAGTTGGATGACCAGAACCAGCGGGATGATCCACAGCGCCCGCGCCAATTTGACGGTAGTGCCAATTTCCAGTGCCCTTTCCCCGTAGTTGAGCCCTGCCCCGACGACCGAGGATGTGTCGTGAATGGCAAGGGCGCTCCAGAGGCCGAATTGTTCCTGCGATAAACCCATCATATGGCCAAGAAAAGGAAAAAGCACGAGGGCGGCGGCATTGAGCAGGAAAACAACGCCGAGGGCTACCGACATGCTGGAAGGGCGAGCACCGATTACGGGCGCGACAGCGGCAATCGCGCTACCGCCGCAGATGGCTGTTCCCACCGAAATCAGGAGAGAGGATTCCTTTTCCGTGCGCAGCATTTTCCCGAGCAAGAGTCCAGCGCCAAGGGTGAGCATAATGCTCAGTGCTGTATAACCGATCCCGCTGATCCCTGCTTTGGCAACGGTTTCAAGGTTCATGCCGGCGCCAAGCCCGATGATGCTCAGTGGCAGGAGGCGATGCGTCCATGTGCGTGTATATTGGGTGTAGGGGTTGCCTAGAGTCAGGGCGATTACCGCACCGAGGAGAAGTGCTGTGGCGCTGCCTACCCAAGGTGTCAGGCAGAGGGCTGCTCCAAGGGGGATGATATACGGGAATAATTTGTTTGGGAGGAGAGGCATGGTAGCTTTGGGAGGGTTCCTTATTTTTGGTATTTAAAACAGGTGCTGACATGGTCGTTTACGAGGCCGCAGGCTTGCATATAGGCGTAGATGATGGTGGTACCGACAAAACTCATGCCGCGTTTTTTAAGGTCTTTGGCAAGGGCGTCACTTTCGGGAGTTGAAGCGGGAACATCCTTGAGCGTTTTCCATGAATTGATGATGGGATTACCGCCGACAAAGCGCCAGACATAGGCATCAAAACTACCAAATTCCTGTTGTATGTCCAAGAACACACGGGCGTTTTTGCGGGCACTGAAAATTTTCAGGCGGTTGCGGATGATGGCGGGGTCTTTGAGTATTTTTTCAAGCGCGGCATCGGTCATGACTGCGACCTTGACGGGGTCGAAATTATGAAATGCTGGGTGGTAGCCGCCGCGTTTTTGCGGATGGTTTCCCAGTTGAGTCCGGCTTGTGCCCCTTCTAATACCAGCATTTCGAAGAGTTTGTTGTCGTCATGAACGGGGGTTCCCCATTCATGGTCGTGATAGTCCTCGTAGTGGGGCTTTCCCTCACCCACCCAGCCGCAACGTTTTCGGTTCATGGCGCTTGTTATTGTGGTGTTGTAGGGGCTGTTGTTGCAACTGGCACTGTTGGCGCAGGGAGGGGTGGAATTAGATTGAAACAGTTTTCCGACACGGTGAGGCTATCGCCCGTTGCCTTGTTGATGAGCATATTGCCTTGCCACTCAAGTGACGTTAAGTCGATTTGAGGACTAAGGACAATAAAGTTGGCATAGGGCAAACTCCATGGAATCTCAAATTCGGGAATTTGACTCGTTTCGACTTTGGCGCCGTTGCAATCGAGCGAGACTTGATCTTTGCCCCAGCCGTTTTCAAGCAGAATAATGGTGCGGCCTTCACCTACAGCAATAATGTCATCGCCTGAGCCGCCATTGATAATGCGTTTGCCAAGTGCATCAGTAATTTTATCGTTACCGGGGCCGCCGAGGATCATGCGGTCTTGAGTTGTGGCTGCGCCCTGAATGGCACATTCAAGGGTATCGGCGCTATCGGTTCCGATCATGACATCAGAAGGCGGGGTTTTTGCTGTGCAGCTGAGGGTATAACGTTCATTTTCAACTTTGGAGAAATTGCCCGGATTGATCTGGAGCATTTCAAATCCGCGTTGTCCGGCACCGTTGAGAGTGTAGGAAAGAACATAGGCGGGAAACGCCCATTCCACGATATATTTGTTGAGGACGGCAATCGAGTCTGCCGCTTGTTTGGGGGCGTTATCTTGATAACTTTGATAGATTTCAAGGGCTTTTTGCGAGCTGGCGAGGGCCGCCGTTTTCATTTTCTCTTCGCTGGCGCTGAGCGACCCTGTTTTTTCTTCTGCATATTGTTTGGCAATTTCGGGCGGAAGAACGGGCTCGCTGAAGGTAAAATTGGTTGCCTCATCTGGAACAAAGGTAAACATCCCATAGAGGGTGTAGGCCAGCACTCCGGCAATCACGAGGGCAAGGAGCATAATTGATTGTTTCATGGTTCTTTGGCTCTTCTCAAGACGGTCAGTGAAAAATCGCGTTCATCATATATGATATTAGACAAAGCCGCTATCGGTGATTTGGTGTCGATTTAAGGTTTGCTCGGCGGACGGTTGTTGGGGGCTGCGGCCACTTGATTGCGCCCGTTATGTTTGGCGGTGTAAAGCGCACTGTCGGCCCGTTCAATCAAGTCTTCGGGGCTTTTCTCGCCAGTATATTCGGCTACGCCGACCGAGAGTGTAATTCGCCCGAGGATTTTGCCAGTGCTACGGTTGATAACATCTTTACTTGCAACTGCTTTGCGTAAGGCGTTCCCCACAACAATAGCTCCTGCAAGGTCGGTGTCGGGCAGGATAATGGCAAATTCTTCCCCACCATACCGCGCTGCAAAATCGCGGCCCTTGATGCTATCTTTAAGCGTTCTCGCCACAAGACGAAGTACCTGATCGCCCACCTGATGCCCGAAATTGTCGTTGAAGGCCTTGAAGTAGTCAATGTCGAGCATGAGCAGGGTGAAGCTTTTATTTTTCTCGGCGGATTCTTGCAGAGCTTGATCGATTTCCGAGTCAAAGCATTTGCGGTTGGCAAGGCCTGTCAGGCCATCTGTCATGGCTTCGCGGCGGACATGATCGAGGTCACGTCGCATATCTTCCATAATTTGGTTTGATTGGCGTAGTATTTCTTCGAGTTGGTTCGAGTGGTCCATCATATTTTTTGTGCTGCTGGAGACGACTTTAAGAATTTCCTGCAGTTCTTTGGGTGATTTGATGGCACCTATTTTGTCATTGGCTTTGTTGAGTGTATCGCCATAGTCGCGTGTAGCGCTTTGCACGCCTTGCACCATGCCGCTGACGGATTGGATAGCGCCTTGCACTTGTTCGCCCGCAGTGCGGACGGCTTCTTCATTGCGCAGGTCGCTGAGGAAGCGGCGGTAAAGTTCAGCGCAAACATATTCGGTTATTTCTTGACCGGATTCTGTGATTCCATCGATCATACGCACAATTTCAGGTGTGCTGCGCGAATAGTAGGCGAACCAGAGTTCATAGGTATCCGGCAAGGGGAGAAGTCCCTCTTTCGCGATGCGATCAAGCGCCTTTTGTGAGACCAGAAGAGTGTTCTCTCTCTCTTTATTATTTAAAAAACTCACTACTATACTCCATCCGGTGGGAATGCGGGCGGGACACCCTTTGCTCACTATGCGGGCAAAAGTCTAAAAAAGAGTTTATATCTGTTCGGTGTGCAGGGGAAGAGGGGAAGCTTGCGTAGAGCATAAAATTTCTATGACCTGATCTACGGAGCTGGCTTCGATAAAGGTTTTTAGATGCTCTTCACGCAGAAATCTGTTGTCAGCCATATGGGTAATGAGGGCCATGAGTGGGTCCCAGTACCGGTTAATATTGGCGATAATCACAGGTTTATTGTGAATGCCCAAGTATTTCCACGTCATAATCTCGAAGGCCTCGTCAAGCGTGCCTAGGCCTCCCGGCATAATAACGAAAGCGTCAGCTTTTTCTGCCATCATCATTTTACGGGTGTGCATGTTATCCACGATATGAAGCTCGGTCAGGCCTGGGTGTTGCACTTCGAGTCTAAGAATATGTTCGGGGATGATTCCAATAACTTTTCCCCCCGCACCAAGTGTTGCGTTGGCAACTTTTCCCATAAGGCCAGGACTGCCGCCTCCATAGACCAAAGTCAGGTTCTGTGCGGCAATTTTATTTCCCAGTTCGATGGTCGGGGCATCAAATTGAGGGTTTGAAGAGGTTGAGGAGCCGCAATAAACGCAGACAGAGTTAATTTTAGACATGGTTCTCGGATATGATTTGGGTTAAATGCACAAAATGGGTTGCGCCCAGACCAAAATAGATACAGACTTCCCCTCATTCTGGCAACCGGATTATCAAACATGACCAATGAAGTTTACGAAAAAACACTCTTTGACCTCAAAGAAACTATAGTTTCTACGTTGTTTGTTCCCATTCATAAGGCGGGTATTCCCTTTATTATCGGCTTTGCGGTCGTCACCGCCTTCCTCTCGCTGCTTTCAGGTATTCTGGCGATGACTTTCCTCGCTCTGACGCTGTGGTGCGTGTATTTCTTCCGTGATCCGGTTCGGGCCGTCCCTGAGGGGGCAAGTCTTGTTCTTTCGCCAGCGGATGGCCGTGTGACCTCGGTTGATGCCGGAGTCCATTTGCCTGTAGAGCTGGGCGGGGAACCTGTTCAAGGAGATATGGGGCAAGTTGATGGAACCTATACCCGCATCAGCATTTTCTTGAGCGTCTTTGATGTACATGTGAATCGTATTCCTTTGTCAGGGAAAATTGCCAAGCTGGTCTATAAACCTGGCCTTTATCTCAATGCAGGAAATGAACGCGCCAGTCTTGAAAATGAGCGTTGCTCGGCTCTTTTGACGCTCGAAGACGGGCGTTCCCTTGCTTTCGTGCAGATTGCCGGGCTGATTGCCCGCCGGATCCTATGTGATATTAAGGAAGGTGACATGGTACGTAGTGGCGATCGTTACGGCATTATTCGTTTTGGCAGCCGTATGGATGTTTATCTGCCCGAGGGTGTTGCTCCGCTCGTTGCAGTTGGACAGCGCGCCGTTGGTGGCGAGACAGTTTTGGCTGATCTTGCTTACGGTGGTTCCGCGCGCGAAGCGCGTCCCATTTAGGGGTAAGAGTAACGGAAGAGATTACGCATGGATGAATCCGAGCACAGGGAAGGACGCGGCGAAGGCCTTAAAGTGCCTATCTCCCGCTTTATCCCGAATATGATCACTATATTGGCAATGATAGCTGGTGTAACCAGCGTCCAGAAAGCGATTGTCGGGCAGTATGAGGTTGCGGTTATTATGCTGATTGCAGCGGCCTTGTTTGATGTCCTTGACGGGGCGATGGCGCGGCTCCTTAAGGCACAAAGCGAGTTTGGCGCCCAGCTTGATTCCCTTTCCGATTTTCTCGCTTTTGGCGTGGCGCCTGGCATTATCCTTTATGACTGGCTTTTAGCTGAAGCTGGACAACTCGGGTGGATTGCCGCGATTGTTTTTCCGGTGGCAGCGGCGCTGCGGCTGGCGCGGTTTAATGTGGCCGCTAAAAGCACCGTGGATATTCCGCTGTGGAAGAAGCGTTATTTTTCAGGTGTGCCAACACCAGCAGGTGCAGGGCTTTGTCTGCTCCCGATGTATATTTGGTTTTTGTTTCCGGATGCGTTTACCGAGTTTTCTTTCGCAGCGCCATTGGTTGCGGTGTGGGCTATTTTTGTGGGGATGCTGATGGTCAGCCGCATTCCGACTTTCTCGCTCAAATACCTTAAGCTTCCGCGGCGGATGAGCGTGGCGGTGCTGGCCTTTGCGGCACTGATTGTGGCGGCACTTATTCACGCCACATGGATCACGATGACTCTGCTGGCCCTTGCCTATCTTGCGTCTATTCCTGCGGTTTTAGAGCGTTACCGCGCGCGTGAGATGCGCGAGAACAAAACGAACGAAGACTTGGCTTCCCTCGCGTTTGGTATCGCGCCTACGCTGGGCGATCCGGAAAAAGACGATCAGGATTTTTCGATTTAGTGATAACGGTTAGGGGACGATCAACCCATGCCAGGGGCGGCTGGGCCACCCGCGAAAGGCCTGTAGTTCAGGGCGATCTTTTGTGGGCCGCCATGGTCTTCAGCAAAATCCATCGCTGATCCGGCTTGTTGCAAGAGGCGTTTTTCCATGGTGCTGGTTTGGCCTAATTGGCGCATGACTTCTTTTTCACCAAATTTGGCCACGGTTTCATCGGCGGCCATTTGCATCTGGGGATTAGCCGCAGGGCCTTTCGGGGCCACCTGATTGTTGATGGCAATTTGCGAGCCATCATCAGCCCAGCGCGTGCCCAGTACATCCACATACCCACCTTTTTCATCGGACGATGGCGCCGAGGTGAATTCTGATTTCCCGCCGTCAATGGCGGTGTTTTTGGTGCCAGCGTGCCCGAGGCCCGCATGTTCGGTGCCTGTTTTGCCGGCCATAAAGCCGATGGCGTCACTCACAGCGCCTGCGGCCATGATACCTGCGCCAATCGGCCCTCCAATAGCGAGACCTGCTACGGTGCTTCCTACCGAGAGGGCAAGATTACCGGGCCGAAAGAAGGACATGGGGTTTGCGGGATCTGCTGTTTTTGCACTTGGCGCTTCCGCGCCGCCGGCATTACTTCCATGATCAATGCTTGCGGCCAAGGTGCGGCGCATATCCTGAATGTTTGAAAGTCCTGCGGCGGATTGTTCAAGGGCGGGCGCTACGGCTTTGGCGTCATTGACGGGATTGCCGCTGTTGAATTTGAATGATGCAGAGAGGTCGACCTTCGCCGTCGCTGCCATCGATGCGAGGACGCTGCTATTATTGTCTACTTCGCGATGTGCACCCCAAATGCTCACAGCCCACCTCTTTCCTCTATGATATTCCCAAGTCTATCTTATGTGTATTAACTTTTTATGAATATCACTATCGAGTCATACATATAATATAGCTCGATTGCCAGAAAAAACATCTCTTTCGTGTCACTTGTCTCATAAGGGCGGGACGGGTAAAGTGCATCTATGTCCGAATCCGAACCCCCGCCATCCGGCAGGCCTTCTTTTTTTCAACGTTTCTTTGTGCCGCTCACTGTTTTCGAGCGGATTGATCGGCTTGAGGCTTTTTTGTCGGCCTTTCCGGGTGAATATTGCGGGTTTAATCCTGATGGTACGCTGGTTTTCAGTAAAGGGTTTTTGGCCCTTCTGGGACTTTCGGCCCTCAGGGGGTTGCCGGATATCCAGCATGCCCTGCGTCCTGGGGACGGGGCGGCGCTCGAGACTTGCTTTACCAAACTCGAGCAGGAAAAACAGAAATTTGTGCTGAAAGCGCAAATTTTGGATGGCAGCAAAATCCTGCGTATTACCGGAAGCGCTGGTGAGGCCTTGAGCGGTTATGACCGTTACCGCATTTTGTGGATCGAGGATATTACAGTGCAAGAGCGCGAACTGGAAGAGCGCCGCACCGCGCAGCATGATTTTGAACATGAAATTCGAAAATTTCATGCGCTTCTTGGTGTATTGCGACAACCGATGTGGATTTACAGCCCGCGCGGCGCGGTGATTTGGTGTAATACGGCTTACTGCAAACTGATGGGCCAGCCGCTTGAAAAAATCATTGATGAGAAACTTGATTTGCCGTTCACGACACCCAAAAAACAAGCCAAGGGAACCAAGACGCTCAGCGGCCTTGCCGCGGAAACATTGGCGAGTGGCGTGGGTATTGTGGAGAGCAAATATCTGATTGTGAATGGTGAACGTAAACTCTTTCAGGTGGCGCTTACCCCCCTGCCCCACCTCGATTTTGTAATTGGCGAGGCGCAGGATATTTCGCGCGAGGAAGACCTTGAGAAAAAACATGAACGCCACACACGGGCGCAACATGATTTGCTCGAACAGCTCCGCAGCGCCATCGCTATTTTTGATGGGTCGCAAAAGCTCGAGTTTTACAATGCTGCCTTTGCGCAATTGTGGCGGCTGGATGATGCGTGGCTCAATACGCGCCCGAAACTCGGCGATATTCTCGAGCAGCTCCGCGAGACACGGCGTTTGCCGGAACAAGCCGATTTCCGCCGTTACAAGCAAGGTTGGCTTGATCTGTTTACCTCCTTGATCGGGGCGCATGAGGATATGCTCTATCTTCCCGATGACACGGTGTTGCGTCTGCTGGTGGTGCCGCACCCGATGGGGGGGCTTATGATGATTTGCGAAGATGTGACGAGCGGTCTTGCGCTTCAGTCCTCCTACAATACCCTTATGGCGGTGCAGCGCGAAACGCTGGATAATCTCGGTGAGGGGGTTGCTGTGTATGGCGGGGATGGGCGCCTGAAGCTTTGGAATTCTGCTTATGCGGCCATGTGGCATTTTAATCCGGAAGATCTTGATAGCGGACTTCATGTGACGCAGGTGATTGATAAGAGCCGCGGTTTCTTTGAGGGGGCGTCGTGGGATGAGACGCGCCGCCGGATGCTTGCTGAATTTTTTGCTCGTGAAGACCGTTTGGGTGAACTCCGTTTGCTTGATGGACGTATTTTGCATTATGTGACGGTTGCCCTGCCGGATGGTGGAACGATGGTCACGTTTCAAGACGTCACCGACAAGGTGCGGGTTGAAGAGGCACTGCGTGAGAAAAATATGGCTCTTGAAGCGGCTGAGCGGCTTAAACTTGATTTTCTGGCAAATGTGTCTTACCAGCTGCGCACGCCGCTCAACGCGATTATCGGATTTAACGAGATTCTCGATCAGGAATATTTCGGGCCCTTAAATCCGCGGCAAAAAGAATATACCAAGGGTATGCACGAGGCGTCGGAGCGGCTTAAAAATCTTATTAATGACATTCTGGATCTTTCAACGATTGAGGCGGGATATATGACGCTGAGCCGTTCTCACGTAGCTGTGGCTGGCATTGTTGGGGATTTGTACAACCTGACCCAAGAATGGGCGCGCGGTCAAAAAATCGAAGTCACGCTTGATTGTGCCGCAGATGTCGGTCAGGCTTTTCTTGATGAGCGGCGGATCAAGCAAGGACTCCTTAATCTTATCCGCAATGCGATTGCTTATACACCAGCGGGCGGGCGGATTACGCTTGGTGCCAAACGGATGGGCGATCAGGTGATTTTTTCGGTTACCGATACGGGGGTTGGTATTGATCCTGTCGATCAGGAACGCATCTTCCGCCCGTTCGAGAAAACCGATGCGCCACGTGATGATGGTTTGGGTGATCAACGCGGCGGGGCTGGGTTAGGCCTTACACTTGTCAGAAATATTGTAACACTTCATGGTGGAACGATCCGCCTCGAGAGCCGCAAGGGACAGGGTAGTGTCTTTTCACTTGAATTGCCCGCCCTCAGTGCAGGTAGCGAATTAGCTACATAGACTTGCAAGCAAGATGATTAATCCAGCGTCGCGGTTGCTGCGAAAGATAGCAAGGCAGCTTGCGGGATTTTCACTTTTCCATGCCATCAATTGCCAGATAAAGTGAATGCCTGCGATGGTAAGGATGGCAAAATATTCCCATCCGCTGCTGCCTGCGTAGCCCGCGGCGGCAAGCAGGGCGAAGGCTAGGGCGTAAAAGAGCCCAATATATAGTTTGCTGTGGACCCCGAATTTAAGTGCGGTTGATTTCACACCAATCAGGGCGTCGTCAGTTTTATCCTGATGGGCATAGATGGTGTCATAGCCCAGCGTCCAGAAAAAGGCGCCAGCATAGATCAGCCATGGCGCTGCTGTGGTGAGGTCGTTGGTGATGGATGCCCACCCCATCAAAGTACCTATGTTGAAGGTCAGGCCTAGTACGGCCTGTGGGTACCATGTCACGCGTTTGGCGAGAGGATAAAGAACCACGGGTATCAGCGCGATCATACCAGTTATGATGGCGGCAACGGGAAGCTGGAGTAAAATGACTAGCCCGAACAGCAACAAGAAAGCAATCAAAAGGAGGGCTTGTTTTTTGCCGAGTGTTCCGGCGGCGAGGGGGCGTGACTGTGTCCGCTCGACACGGCGGTCAATGTCAATATCCCATAAGTCGTTGATAGCGCATCCGGCCCCGCGCATGATAACAGCGCCCACAGTAAACAGGCTAAAAAGGGAGAGTGTTGCGGTTATATTGAGCTGCCCTGCTTGGGCGAGGGCAATTCCCCATAGAGAGGGGAGTAACAGGAGCCATGTGCCGATCGGGCGGTCAAGGCGCATCAGGAGGGCATAAGGCCGGAACTTTTCCGGCAGTTTCTGGATTAGTGACGTGGGGGTTATATCGGTATGGGCCATGGGTTCTTGATAGGGCAAGAATTAAACCCATGCAAGGCGGGAAAGATTGACAAAAACCCTGCGTCTTGTTAATTTACGTAAAAATATACCCCCTAAAAACTAACAAAATGAGGTTGTGTCATGTCTATTCCATTCGCAGCGGCGGCCGAAGGCTATTCCGGAAATCTGGCTAAACTTGAAATGCTTGCTGAAACTTTGTCTGAAGAACGCCCTGTTGGCGCGGCAGGTGATTATGATGTTCGCATGCAGGCAGCGGCGGAAGAGTTTTGCGATCATTTGGAATGTGTGCCGCTTACTGATGCTGCCGGACACTTGCATAAGGCTTTTTTTAATGCGCCCTATGACCAGCAGCAGCAAATCCTGACGACCGCCCATGGTATTGCGCAGAAAATGGGGCAAAAGGACATTGGTGAAGTTTTAGCTGGCAATCTGGCCCTTGCCCGTATTTTGGATGAGAGCAAGGAACCGGAACACAAAGAAGCGGCGGCGGAGATTCAAAAAACAGTTTTCAGTGCTTTTGCGACGATGAGTCTAACACCCTATCTGAAGGCCATGGATAGTTTATCACAATATATTCCTGATGAGCCTACAAACCCCTCGCTTTTTTCGGACAGTCAGGTCGATCTGCTGCGCAGTGATTTTGAGAAGCGGTTGGCTAAGTGTCTGGGTGACTCGAGGGCAGAGTTGCGTCATGTGAATGCTTTTGGCGCTTTGGCATTCAAGCTGACCCATGATGAATATTATGACGCCGCGCGGCAGGCCATCACAGCCAAGGTTGATGAAATTGATCTTGCGTCCCGTCAAGGAAAACTGGGTCTGAAAAATCCCTGATATTTAGAATGAGGCGGGGCTGCGCTTGCGCCCCGTTTATGCTATGCAGGTTTTATGAGTTCAACCGCTTTACCTTCTTCCCCCCATTTGTGGCCGCGCCTTTATATTGAGGGCGGCTTTGATTCACGGGAAACGCTCATTCTGGATGAAGCGCAGAGCCATTATCTGCGGCATGTGCTGCGTCTTGATGCGGGTGATTATGTACGGGTTTTTCATCCTGATAGCGGCGAATTTGCGGGCCATGTAGAGCTGCAAGGAAAAAAAGGATGCTCTGTTACGTTTGGAAAAATGCTGCGTGAACCGTTTGTTGCAACGGGAGAGTTGCACCTTTTTTTCTCGCCTCTCAAAAAGGAGCGCCTTGACTTTCTGATTGAAAAGGCCGTGGAACTTGGGGTGACGCATTTGCATCCTGTCCTTTTTCAGCGCAGCATGGTGCGTGACATCAAAGTTGAACGCATAAAAACCCAAATGACCGAGGCGGCCGAGCAATGTGAACGGCTGGATATTCCTTTCCTCGTCCCATTATGCGCGGTTAAGAAGTCTTTTACGGCGTGGAACGAGGAAATCCCTGTTTTTTGTGCACTGGAGCGGGCGGATTATTTACCGCTGCAACGTTCTGCGCAGGAATGCGGGATTGAGCGCGGTTTTTTGGTGGGGCCAGAGGGCGGGGTTGCGCCGGAGGAAGTGGAGTTTCTCCTTCACCAATCCTTTGTTGTCCCTGTTTCACTTGGTTCGCGGATTTTACGTGCCGAGACGGCTGCTCTTTTTGGCCTGTCATTGCTGCAATAAAAAGACGGAAGCTGCTTTTCAGTAAATATTATAAATATGGAAAAACTAGAGCGTCCTAACAAGATTGCCCGCCCGTTCAAATAGACTCTATTTTTTTCTGTCATTATACGGCATATTAGCATCACAAAATGCCGTGATTTAAGGTTTGCCGCTATGACTTTCTTTCAAAAATCCTCTGTTTTTGCCACCGTTTTTGTTGCTGTGGCACTCTTCCTGATTTCCTTATCTGCTTTTGCTGTTGCGGGTTCCCCCGATATGAGTGTGGGTTTTCAAGAGGCTGCGACGCCAGCCATGGAGCACATTACCCAATTTCATAATATGATGCTTTATATCATCACCGCAATTGTCCTGTTTGTAACGGTCCTGCTTGTTTATGTGATGGTGCGGTTTAATGCCAAAGCCAATCCCGAACCTTCGACTACAACGCACAACGTGATGTTGGAGGTGCTGTGGACGGTTGTACCGGTGGTTATTTTGATTGTGATTGCGGTGCCCTCCTTCAAGCTTTTGTTTTTCGAGGCCCGCCAGCCTGAGTCTGAGATGCATGTGAAAGTCACGGGTTATCAGTGGTACTGGGGCTATGAATATCCAGATAATGGCGGGGTATCGGTGACGGCCAATATTCTTAAGGATGAGGAAATTGATGTTTCCAAAGGCCAGAAACGCTTGCTTTCTACCGATAACGCCATGATCATACCGGTTGATACTAATATTACTTTTGATATTACCGCGAGTGATGTGATCCATTCTTTTGCGGTTCCAGCTTTCGGGATCAAGGTTGATGCTGTTCCGGGGCGTCTTAATTCCACATGGGCCCGCGTGACCAAGCCCGGCGTCTATTACGGGCAATGCTCTGAGCTGTGTGGCAAAGGCCACGGCTTTATGCCGATTGAAATTCACGCTGTTTCCAAAGACGAGTTTAATCAATGGGTTGTTGCGCAGGGCGGTCAAGCTCTCGGTGCGGCACAAGCCCCTGTTGCAGGGGAGGTTATCCTTGATGCTGTTTCCGCTCCTGCCGCTGAGGCGTCCCCAGAGGAGCTTCCAGCTCCTGCTGATGAACAACACTAGATATGTACATTGTCTTTTTGAATGAGGTAAATAATGTCCGATACTCTTCACGCTGCCGCTATTGATCATCACCATGATCATAAACCGGGGTTTTTTACCCGATGGTTTATGTCCACCAACCATAAAGACATCGGTACGCTCTACATCATTTTTTCAATTTGCGCGGGTTTGATTGGTGGGGCGTTCTCTGTGATGATGCGGATGGAATTGGCCGAACCCGGACTTCAATTTATCGAACCCGGCAATGAACATATGTGGAATGTTTGGATCACGGCGCACGGCCTGATCATGGTGTTTTTTGTGGTGATGCCGGGCCTGATTGGCGGTTTTGGTAACTGGTTTGTTCCATTGATGATCGGCGCGCCGGATATGGCGTTTCCACGCCTTAATAACATCTCTTTCTGGCTGATTGTCCCCGCCTTTTTGCTGTTGGTGGCTTCTGTTTTCGTGGGGGGTGGTGCCGGTACGGGTTGGACAGTGTATCCCCCGCTTTCCAGTAAACTTGGGCACCCGGGCATGTCAGTGGATATGGCGATTTTTGCCCTTCACCTTGCGGGGGCTAGTTCTATTTTGGGCGGGGCCAACTTTATCGCAACCATCTTTAATATGCGCGCCCCGGGCATGACCCTCCATAAGATGCCGTTGTTTGCGTGGTCAATGTTGGTTACGGCTTTCCTGCTGGTGCTTTCTGTGCCGGTTCTAGGTGGTGCGATCACCATGCTGCTTACCGACCGTAATTTTGGGACAAGCTTCTTTAATCCTGAAGGAGGTGGTGACCCGATTTTGTACCAGCATCTGTTCTGGTTTTTTGGTCACCCAGAAGTTTATATCATGATTCTGCCAGCTTTTGGGATTATCAGCCATATTATTTCAACCTTCTCCAAAAAGCCGGTTTTCGGGTATCTGGGGATGGCGTATGCGATGGTTGCAATTGGTTTTGTGGGCTTTGTCGTGTGGGCGCACCACATGTACACAGTCGGTTTGTCGGTTGATACCCGCGCTTATTTTACGGCGGCGACGCTGGTGATTGCTGTGCCGACGGGAATTAAAATCTTTTCGTGGATTGCGACCATGTGGGGTGGCTCGATTGAGTTTAAAACCCCCATGCTGTGGGCAATCGGTTTTATCTTCCTCTTTACTGTGGGTGGGGTAACTGGCGTGGTTCTGGCCAATGGCGGGATGGATATTGCCCTTCACGACACGTATTACGTTGTTGCGCACTTCCACTATGTGCTTTCGCTTGGCGCTGTTTTTGCATTGTTTGCAGGATTTTATTACTGGATCGGCAAGATGTCGGGGCGTCAGTATCCGGAATGGGCGGGAAAACTTCATTTCTTCACGACCTTTATTGGTGTCAACATGATTTTCTTCCCGCAGCATTTTCTGGGTCTGCGCGGCATGCCGCGCCGTTACCCCGACTATCAAGATGATCTTGCCTTCTGGAACAAAATCTCGTCCTATGGTGCCTATATTTCCTTTGCCAGTACGATTTTCTTTGTTCTGATCGTGATTTATACGCTGGCTCGTGGCCACCGTGTTGCGGATAATTACTGGAACGTGCGCGCCAATACCATGACGCTTGAATGGACGGTGTCTTCACCCCCACCCTTCCACCAGTTTGAAATTCAACCGTTGGTGAAGTAATATAAAAATCCCCTCTTCCGAGGGGATTTTTGATTCATGTGAAACGGACAAATTTTTTGAGGTGGAGAATGAGTGTGCAGGTGCAGTTGAACCCATCATGGATGGCTGAAATTGGTGATGAGTTTGATAAATCCTATATGCAGGAACTCAAAATTTTTTTGCTCGCAGAAAAACAGGCGGGGTGCACGGTCTATCCCAAAGGTGGCGAAATTTTCAATGCCATGAATGCTACTGCCTTTGGCGATGTGAAAGTGGTTATTCTGGGGCAGGACCCTTATCATGGCGAAGGACAGGCCCATGGGTTGTCTTTTTCTGTGCGTGATGGCGTGGCGCTTCCCCCTAGTCTTCAAAATATTTATAAAGAAATTGCTGCGGAATATGGCTGCGCTATCCCGCGCAGCGGCGACCTCACACGTTGGGCGCAGCAAGGCGTCCTCCTTCTCAACGCTACACTCACCGTGCGGCAGGGAGAGGCTGGCTCGCACCAGAATAAGGGGTGGGAGGTGTTTACCGACCAGATTATTCGCGCGGTCAATGACCATCATGAACATGTTGTGTTTATGTTGTGGGGGGCCTATGCGCAAAAGAAAGGCGCGTTTATTGACCGCAGCAAACATCTGGTGCTTACTGCGCCCCACCCCTCGCCTTTATCGGCACATCGCGGGTTTCTGGGCTGTGGGCATTTCAAGAAAGCGAATGCGTATTTACAAGCACAAGGGCGGCCTGCTATCAACTGGGTCTAACCCTTACCCTTTTGTGAGATTACTATGGATGACGATGATGAACTGATTGTGCGTGACAGCAATGGTGCGCGCCTGAATGAAGGCGATTCTGTGCAACTTATCAAAGACCTTCCGGTTAAAGGCGCAGGAACAACCCTGAAGCGCGGGACAGTCATCAAAAATATTCACCTCACATCCAATGATGAAGAGGTTGAATGCCGGACTGATAAAATCAAAGGATTGGTGCTTAAGACCTGCTTTCTCAAGAAAGTTTAGGCGGGAATTTCTTATCCTCTAAGCCGACTTTCCTTTTTCGGTATCAATTCTATATCACCATAGATAATTTGCGAGAAAGGTCTAAAGATGAAGCCATTAGCCCCGGTCCTTCCTTCCCATGTTTCTGACATGAAGGTTGTTTTGTACCCGTTTGCGGCGCTGGGTCACAGCGATTTCGGCTGGCTGGATGCGCGATATCATTTCAGTTTTGCACGGTATTGGAACCCGTCGCGTGCCGGTTTCGGAGCCTTGCGGGTGATTAACGACGATAAAGTTCAGAGTGGGCGCGGATTTGCGCCCCATGACCATGAAAACATGGAGATTATTACCTATGTGCGTTCCGGCGCGATCACGCACCATGATAGTTTAGGCCATGAGGGACGCACGGCTGCGGGTGATGTGCAGGTGATGAGCGCGGGAAGCGGTGTGACCCATTCCGAGTTTAACCGCGAAGATGAGGCGACCACGCTTTACCAGATCTGGATTGAACCAAATGAGGCGAATGTCCCCCCGCGCTGGGATCAGCAGAAATTTCCGGCAGAGCCCGTGCGCGATGCCTTGCGCCTGCTCGTGTCGGGACAGCCCGAACATGAGGGACGTGGCACGCTTTATATCCACCAAGATGCTGCCATTTATGGCGGGCGGATGCTGGCAGGTTCTAAGGCGGAGCAATCTCTTAAACACAATGCCTATGTGCTCGCCTCGCGGGGGGTTTTTGATATCATTACGCCCGATGGTGCAGTGACGCGGATGCATGAACGTGATGGGCTTGAGATCACGGGAGCCGCTTCCTTTCGCATTCAGGCAGTAGAAGATGGTGAAATTCTGGTGATTGACGTGCCGGATTTCTAGAAATATCCTCGCGCTTACTTGGGTTGAATGGAGATATAGATCTCGACTTCGCCGAGAGCGGGGTACAGTTCAAAATCGGTGCTGTAGGCACGCGCAAACTCGGCAGTGTCAGCCGAGAAGTAACGCCACACTTCCTGCCATAGGCCAATGACGATGTCCGGCATGGCGCCTTTGGCAGCAAATTTCATGTAATGCCCCGCGGGGATGGTTAGGATGCGAATGCCATCTGCGGGTGTGTGAGCGCTATCCACTTCAACTCCGGCTAAGAGAGTGTAGGCCCCTTGATAGTCCGATTCATAAGCGGTGTAGAGGCCAATGGGGACTCCGGCTGGAATTTTCTGGCCAAATATCTCTGTGCGGTATTTCTCCCAGAGAGGTAAAATTTTGCCATTCCCGGACATTTCATCAGCCGCTTTGGTGCGGGTTTCAATTCCGGCAACGATGATGGGTGTGGTAAGATGTACTGTCATGTGGCGCCTCTCATGTTTTTGAGATTAGCATGGCAAGGGTGAAATGTGGAGCCGTTTGCGTTAGTACAGCATCATGAGGGATAAAGAATATATGTCGCGTTTCTTATATAAGTTTGTCTTGCTTGCTGTGATGTGCTGCCTTTTACCAAGCGCGGGTCAAGCGGGATTGCTGCGCGATAAGCTCAAGGAGTTTCGTGAGAAACGTCAGGAATCTAGCGTTTCCGAAGATGGGCCATCTCCAAAATTTTCTGATGTTCCTTATGGTGATGAGGAAAAACAGGCGATTGATGTTTATATGCCCGAGCATGCCGTTGCGCATGCTCCCGTCATAGTGATGGTGCATGGCGGGGGCTGGCGTCATGGGGATAAGGCTATGGGCAAAGGGATGAAGTATAAAGCTGCCTATTATACGGGCAAGGGTTATATTTTTATATCGGTCAATTACCGCCTTCTGCCCGATACACCGCCTGACGTTCAGGCGGTAGATGTTGCTAAAGCTGTGGCTTTGGTTCAGAAAAAGGCTGTTTCATGGGGTGGTGATCCAGCCCGTATTGTGCTGATGGGCCATTCGGCAGGGGCGCACCTAGTTGCGCTGTTATCGGTGCATCCGGCGGCGTGGGCGCGTACAGGGCTTCGGCCTTGGGCGGGCACGGTGGTGCTTGATAGCGCTGCAATTGACCTTGTGAAGGTTATGTCAGGGCGGCATGTTGGGCTTTATGATGACGCGTTTGGGGATGATAAAACCTATTGGACACAAAATTCCCCGCTTCATCAGCTGGCGGCAGATGCGCTGCCCATGCTGATTACCTGTTCATCCTCGCGAGGCGATAACCCGTGCGGTAACGCGCAAGGATTGGTTACAAAAGGAAAAACGTTGGGCAAGACCTATGAAATTCTTCCGGCTGATAAAAATCACGGCAAGATGAATCAGGATGTCGGGGTTGATCCTGATTATACTGCGTCCATTGATCGTTTCATTGAATCCGTCATCCGTTAAAAATACTTAATTTTAAGTGGGGGGCCTTACCACCTTTTTCCGTTATTATAGAAATAACAAAGCAAGAGGTGTGCTATGGTGCGTTTATTTCTGTGCGGTTTCCTGATTTGTGCGCTTTATTCGGGTGCGGCGTTGGCCGCGAGCAGTGATGCGTCTTTGACACGCGAACTGATGTTGAGCAAGCAAGTGAGCAAGGTGGGGCTGAGTGATATCGTGAAGCCGACTTACCGCAATCTTTCTTATGGGAAGAGTGGGCATCAACGGCTTGATGTCTATGTTCCCAAGCTCGCCAGTACTAAATCGACCCCGATCTTGATGATTGTGCATGGCGGTGGCTGGCGGCGTGGTGACAAGGCTATGCCAGACCTCGTGACCAATAAGGTTAATTACTGGAAGGCCAAAGGGTATGTTGTGGTCTCGACAAACTACCGATTGCTTGATGATGGCGCAGACCCCTATGAACAGGCGCAAGATGTGGCTCTCGCCCTTGCTTATGTGCAAAAAAATGCCGAGAAATGGCATGGCGATGCCGCGCGTGTAGTCTTGATGGGACATTCGGCGGGGGCGCACTTGGTTGCCCTTTTGACATCCAATCCGCAAATTGCTTACGAGCAAGGCGCGAAATCATGGAGGGGGGCTGTTGTTCTTGATAGCGGGGCTTTGGATGTGGTCGAATATATGTCCCATCACCATGTTAAACTTTATGATGATGCGTTCGGGGATGATAAAGCGTTCTGGGTGAAAACATCACCACAAGCCCAGCTTCGCTCCACATCTTTTCCGATGATGCTGGCTTGCTCGACCTCGCGCCCTGACGATCCTTGTGCACAGGCGCAGGAGTTTATTGCCAAAGCCGCGCGTCTTGGCGTGCGCACCGCATTCGAGCCCCAGCCATATAGTCACGGCGAGATGAACTCGAACGTCGGTATTCCCGAACTTGATTACACCACGCATATTGACGCGTTTATTGCATCGATTGTGTGGTGATCTTGACTTAAATAAGACTTGCTACGCGCCCTCATTTTTGAGCTATAGTTGACCAAGGTAAACTGTAGGGGGTGGCTATGAGGTTATTGGCTTTTTTCTTGGTGATATGTTTAGGGGTAAGTCCCGCATGGGCTGCGCCTAAGCCTGCAACAGATCCAGATTCATTTTATCTCGGCTTGGTCAAAAGGGCTCAGTCTATGCCCGCAGATTTTGATTTCGCACAATTGCGTATGGCTTATACTCAAACAAGCTTTTACAGCCCACTTGGTTTTGGCAGTAAGCAGAAAGAGTTGATCGGGGAGCTTCGTAAAGCTGACGAGGGTGATAGCGCCGCCAAAAACGAGGTTGCCAAGATATCTGAGCAGCATTTTGCGAATTTCATGCTGCATTCGATTATGGGCGGTTATCTCGTGTCAAAGAAACTTGATCCAAAACTCCACACATGGGCTTATGCAGCAATTATAAAATCGATTCTCGCTAGCGGGGGCGGCAAAACACCGGAAAGTGCCTTCCATGTGATAGAAGTAGGTGAAGAATATTTGATTGCACGTACGGTCTTTAGGGCCAAAGTGACATCTCAGACTCTTGTTTCCCAAAATGGTCATACCTACGACAAGTTATCATTGGAGCGAGATGGTGGTAAAATTGATATTTATTTTAATATCGACGTTGCTATGGCGGGGTATGACACGATGCTGAAGTCAGGCAATGTACATAAACTTCCTGATAAGTAAGGCTTGGGTTTGTGAGGGCGTTAGGGAGTAATGTCGTGTGCGATTTGGGCCTTTTCTATGGTTTCCTGCGCCGTGGCGGCGATGTGGATACCATGGCGGGCGAGGTTGGTAAAAATAACGTCAAGGCGTGTGGGCAGGCTTTCATCTTCGATCAGCGAGCTACGGAGAATTTTGGTATAAAGCTCGGGTTCACTTGCGGTCAGGGCTGGAATAAAGATAGCGCGATTTTCAAACTGGTCCCATGTGAGATCCATGACAAGTGGGAGTTTCCTCCCCGTATCCTTCTTAAGCCGGAAGTGCCAGACTCCTTCGGGAGGCAAGAGTGGGCCGAAAGCGGTTCCCGGACACAGGGTAAAACGTTTTTCAGTGCCTCCATGGGCTTCCCATGCAGCTAGCGTCCCGACCAAGCATTGACCGAAGGAGGGGTGGCTTATAGTGGCGCGGTAATCTTTTTTGCACCCCGGCCAGATAGCAGCTTCGTCCCACGAATTTTTCAGGGCCGTTATAAATTTTGTGTTGAGGTTGCGGGCGCCGATCATTTTTTATTCCTTGATCGGTGTTTTGCTGCAAACGGAGCTGTTTCTCAGCCTGATTTTCATGACATCGCCTCGACCACGCGTAGGATTTTGCGGCACACTACAACTTTACGCTTAGTTCGGCTAGGGCTAAATTGGGCTTTATTCGGGGGGAACGAGGCTGGAGAGCTCTTTTTCGAGTCTTTGGAGCATGTGCCTGTCTTCGAGACGGACAAATTGGCGGCCTTCGGGCGGTGTAATCTTCCCCATTTTCATGAACAAAAGCAGCATATAGGCGATGTAGTCCTTATTGTCCTTGAATTGTTTTTTGGTTGAGGGCCGTGATTGGGGGAGATAGTCGTCAAGCGGGGTTGTTACAGAAAAATCGCCTGCCTGAATGAGGGATGAGGTGGTGGATGTTGTTGTGGACGCCTTTTGCGTTGTCCCAGCGCCCAGCTCTGTGCGACTTGCACGCAGCGCAGCCACATAGGACGGTGATGTTATCACAGATTTTATATCCATGGTTTCCCGCTCCTTTCTGGGTCGGGTGTATCCTTAACCTACAGGTTGTTCTCACCTGTTTCTTCATTGTACCTGAAATTGGCGCGGGGCGCAAAGATGCTGGGGAATTGCGATGTTTATGGGGTTAGATGGGTCTATCAAGCACTCTCGGCGAATTTTTCTTGTTTGCCCGATTGATCCAAAACCGTTTTGATTCTAGCAGAAACATCGGAAACAAGAAGCCAAAACGTCCATGCAATCTGTTGCACTTCATCTAGAGTAAAAGAGATATGTGAGTTAAGGTCAATCTCCTTGGTTTGTGGTACTTTAATGCGCATGCATAGATCTCCTGCTTCAGGCATTGGATCTCCAGTTAATTGGATTTCTCTCCCCGATTCTAACTTTGCAAATATTTCCCGACGATACCATCTAAGAGTTATCTTCCCCTGATCAACATCCAGTTTTTTTCTATTATCAGCAATTCCAAGGTTGTGCGAAAGAAGGTTTCTGATCTCCCAGAAGCTCTCGATAATTTTTCTCTCATCATCCGAAAATTGTAGGCCTTTGTTAGACAATGCTTGTATCTTGTTCTGTGTTCTTAAATTGTTACGCACTTCGTTTTGCCAATTCTTTATGACTTCGCCCAAAACATCACCGGAGTTGACTCGCCTTCTGTCCCCGTTCGCATGAAGGACGAAATATGTAATTTCAAGAAATACGAAGAATGATTCAATAATTTCATTTACGGCGTTGTTCAAATTCCAAGCCACAAAGTCGTCTTTCCACTTCTGAAACTCGGTTAGCTGTATCGGCGGCATGAAATCGTTCGAAAAAATCTGCCCCTCATTTCGAGGAGGGGTGTTAATTTTTTCCAAATCATAGGTGCCAGTTTCAGAAAATTTGGCAAATGTCAGCGCACGGCCAATGCCAGAAAGGGCAATTTTCTGTACCCTATCAAGCTGTATCTCATATTTTAGTTTTTGGTCTTGCACGCGCTAGTTTCTCCTAATGCACTGATATTATATGAAGGATGTTGAGGAATACAAGCGATCCTGATTTTACATGAACATGCTCAAAAGCTATTTAAAATAGCGAGAGGATGAGATTGGCTTCGGCCTCGCGGCCTTGCCGCGCCTGCGCCTTTCTTGGGAAAGGCTTGTCGTCGAACTCACGTCGTTCGTAACAAATCCCAACTAACCATCATTTTATAAAATCAGATGCCCGCAAGGGCATTTTGTTTTATAAAATGGCGGAGAGGATGAGATTCGAACTCACGATAGGTTTAACCCTATGCCCGCTTTCCAGGCGAGTGCCTTAAACCGCTCGGCCACCTCTCCGTTAGTCTCCATTGATATTCAAATCTCAATAGAGCCGACATAATTACTTTTCCAGTCGGTTCTGGAAACGGCGCACCGTAGCCCGTCCTTTCGTAAATATCAAGTCAAATTTGAAGCCATTGGCGGGACTGGCGGTTTCTGTTATTATGGGGAAAAGGGGTTCTTTTATGCCATTCGGGATCAAATTTTTCTGTTTTCTTTTTGTGATGATCGCGCTGGGCGATCTCGCGCATGATTATTATATCTGGAGTCTGGATCAGCAGACGCAGGTTTTCTCCATCGTACCGATGGGGTGGTCGTTTAAGCATTATTTGCCGGAAGAACACCAGATGCTCATCGATACGCTCTCGCCCGAGACGTTTAACATGCTCCTGACACCCATCCTCGCATTACCTGCGGCGTTCCTTTTTGCGGGCCTTACTGTGTTTTTGGTTGCGGCCTATTTTCTCGTTAAAATGGTCAGTTTGGCGCGGGGCGGTGGCGTTAAGGACACAAGTTACGATTACAAGCGTCGCTAGGATATGTCACAAAAACTCACGCAGAACCTAACGCTTCGCCAGCAGCAAAATCTGGTGATGACGCCGCAGATGCAGCAGGCGGTCAAACTTTTGCAGATGTCCAATATCGAGCTTCAGGATTTTATCGAGGCCGAGATGGTGCAAAATCCCCTGCTAGAAAAACAGGAGCCGGACAGTGAAGATGGGGGTACGCCGGATGATTCACGTGAAACACCGCAAGATGAACACGATGGCGGTGATGCGGGTGAAGGTGATTTTGATGCCGGTTCTGCTATGGCTGGTGTTGGCGCGGGCGGGCGCAGCAATTTTATGGACGACCTGCCGGATTTTGAAGACCGGCTGGTGCGTAACCGGACCTTGCGCGAACATTTGCTGGAGCAGCTCCAGATCGATTTTGAAATGCCGCTCGAGCGCAGTATCGGGACGCTTTTGATTGATCGGCTCGATGATGTCGGGTATCTGCGTGAAGACCCCGCAAGCCTTGCGGAGCAGATGGGATGCAGCGAAGCTGTTTTGGTGCGGGTTCTGGGGCGCTTGAAGGGGTTTGATCCGGCCGGCGTTTTTGCGCACGACCTTGGCGAATGCCTTGCTCTTCAAGTCAAGGAGCGCGGGGATGAATTGCCGGGCATGGCAGTTTTGCTTCAGCATCTTGATTTGCTAGCGCAGCATGACCACAAAAAACTGGCGCGGCTTTGCGGGGTTGATGAGGCGCAGATTGCTACGAATTTAGCCTATATCCGCACACTTAATCCGCGTCCATCCTCTGATTTTGACCATGTTGTGGTTCAAACAGCTATTCCCGATGTCTTAATGAAGGTTTTGCCCAAGGATATTGGTGGTGGGTGGCGGGTGGAACTCAATAGCGAAACGCTTCCGCGTGTGCTGGTGAATCAACGCTATTATACCGAAGTGTCGGCCCGTACTAAGGATAAGGGGGAGCGGGAATATCTCGCAACCCAGCTTGGTCATGCCTCGTGGCTGGTCAAGGCCCTTGACCAGCGGGCACAGACTATTTTGAAAGTGGCGAGCGAAATTGTCGAGCGGCAGGACGGGTTTTTCCTGTTCGGGATTGAGTTCTTAAGGCCCCTTACCTTACGCGAGGTGGCCGAGGCGATTGACATGCATGAGAGTACGGTAAGCCGTGTTACAACGGGTAAATATATAGGTACGCCGCGCGGGCTTTTTGAACTTAAATTCTTTTTTACCTCGAGTATCGAGGGGGCGGATGGGTCTTCGGTTTCTTCGGAATCGGTCAAGGCACGGATCAAGGCGCTCATTGATGCTGAGGCCTTCCCCGTGATTTTATCTGATGATGACCTGACTGATCTCCTCAACAAGGAAGGGCTGAATGTGGCCCGCCGGACGGTTGCTAAATACCGCGAAGCTTTGCATATCCCGTCTTCGGTTCAGCGACGCCGGATGAAAAAAGGTGGTTAGGCCTTCTGGGAGATAGGCTCTTTGCTGGTATCGAGTGTTTTAGTCTTTTCTACGCCAAAGCAATGCTTATCCTCGGGAAAGGCGCCTTCGTGGATGGCTTTGGCATAGTTTGCGGCGGCTTCGCTGATTTGCGCGCCTACATTTGCAAATTTTTCCACGAATTTGGGCGTAAAATCCTGAAACAGGCCAATCATGTCATCGGTTACCAGAATTTGCCCGTCACAGGTGGGGGAGGCGCCGATGCCGATAGTGGGAATACTGAGTTCCCGTGTGATCTGCGCCGCAAGCGGTTCGATCATTCCTTCAAGGACGATCGCAAAAGCTCCCGCTTTCTCGAGGGTTCTAGCGCTTTCCAGCAAAGTAGCACTTTCCTGTGTGGTTTTTCCATGAGCGCGGTAGCCGCCAGATGTGGCAAGGCTTTGCGGCATCAAGCCGATATGGGCCAGAACCGGAATGCCGCGTTGGGAGAGAAATCTGACCGTTTCTGCCATTTCGGTGCCGCCTTCGATTTTGACGGCAGAGCAGCCGGTTTCAATCATTATACGGGCGGCGTTTGTAAAAGCTTCTTCGGGGGATTTTTGGTAGGTGGCAAAAGGCATGTCCACAACAACTAGGGCACGCTGGGTCCCGCGCTTTACTGCGGCACCATGAGCGATCATCATGTCAAGCGTGACGGGGAGCGTTGTTTCAAAGCCATAGAGTACCATACCGACACTGTCCCCGACCAAAATGAGGTCAACATACGGATCAAGAAGCTGGGCCATGGGTTTGCTGTAGGCTGTTAGACAGACGATAGCAGGTGCCCCATCTGCGCGTTTGCGGGTCTTGAGTGCGGGAACGGTTATTTTCGGCTGGGCAGCGGCGCTGTGCGTGGACATGATTTTTAGCCTCCTGTCACCATGGGGCCGATGGGTTTTCCGCCCAGCAGATGCACGTGAAAATGCGGGACTTCTTGCCCGCCATTCACACCTGTATTGGCTATGGTGCGAAAGCCAGTTTCATCAATTTTATGATCGCGGGCGATCTGGGCCACAGCGCGGGCAAAAGCGCTGATCTCGATTTCAGGAGCGCTTCCATAGAAATCAACAATGTTGGTGTAGGCCCCTTTGGGGATCACGAGAATATGAACGGGGGCCTTGGGGTGTATATCACGAAAGGCCAGAACGTGGTCGTTTTCAAACACTTTTTGGCAGGGGATTTCCCCCTTTATAATACGGGCAAAAATATTGGTGGCATCGTACATTTTGTTATCCTTGTCATTTTCATTCAGGGGGTTCGTGTTCCGCATAACGATCTTACATATAGAATAGTTTTTTGGAAATTCAAAGGGATGCGATTCATTAAGTTTCGAAACTTCCCGTTTCTTTTTTGCCTTTGGAATTTTTTTGTGATAGTCTCTTCTTAATCAAAACATAAAAAAAGGGGAGAGGTCTTATGCCTAAGAACGGGTATTGGATCGAATGTATCCCTGTGATGGAAACCACGGGGAATGTTCAGGAGTCAGAAGAACGTTATTCAGCCATTATTTCGTCTATTCCGGAGATCAGCGTTGAGGCGGATAGCCCAGGCGTGGCCATCGAACGGTTGCAGATGAAGCTGAGAGCTTTGAGCCGTTATTACCGCATGTCAGGAAAAATGATGCCGGAGCTGGATAATCCCGTTCAGCCGCCGCGTAATCGTGGGTCTGCGCGCGGGTGGATTTCGGTGTATGTCCGTGTTGTGGATTGCCACAATTCGAACAGTGTTGTCTGCTAAGTTTTGTGTAGCTTTTCCCGCGTGATTGATGCGGGTGAAGTATTATAGGTGATTTAAGCTGTCGGGCCGAGCTTGTGGGCGAGTTCGGGATCAATGGGTTTTGTATAGTAGCGACCAGCGATAATGTCTTCCCCCACACGTGCATAGGCAGGGTGTTTGCCAATGCAGGTGTAGCCAGCCGATTCATAGAGGTTGATTGCTGCATCTTGAGTTTCGCGGACATCAAGATTAATCACTTTAAACCCTTCCTTGAGCGCTGTTTTTTCAACAAAGTCGAGCAGACGGCGCGAGAGTCCCTGACCGCGGGCCCACGGTGCGATAAAGAGGCCTGTCAGTTGGACGGCGAAGGCTTGGGCTTCATTGTTTTTCGGGGGCTTGATGAGCTGCGCCGAACCACAAATGACCCCGTCAAGCCGCGCGACAAAGAGCATTCGTGCGGGCATGACCAAAACACCGTTCCAGAAACGCTCCAGCAAATCGCGGTTGGGCAGGCTAATCCAGCCGAACCCTCCTCCTGCCTTGATGGCTTCTTCGGTGGAATCGCATAAATCGTTCAAGTCACCAACGCTGAGGGCGTGCATCACCAGTTCCACAGTTGGAATGGGCTTTAATACATTTTGCTGCAGGGGATTTTCTGCCATGGGACGCATCTTTCGTTTGCACGCTTTTTTTGGATTACATCTTCATTCCATCATATATTCCTAAACAAAAAAAGAATATTTGGTGGAGAGTTGTGCTGCGCTGCGGATGTGGGGGTGGCTTAAATCCTAGTTTTTAGGTGCCCCATCTTGCGTCTTTAGAAGCGAAAAGACAGCGCCTCCGACTAGCAGCGAGACTGTGATGGCAAGCGAATAAAGTGGATCAATTTTTTCAACAAACTCGCTGTAAAAGATTTTTCCGCCGATAAAAATAAGCACAATCGAGAGGGCGTAGTTCATGTATTTGAAGCGGTCCAGCAGAGCGATCACCGCAAAATACATGCTGCGCAACCCCAAAATAGCAAAGATGTTACTGCTATAGACAATAAAGGGTGCGGTGGTAATGGCAAAGACAGCAGGAACGGAGTCGATGGCAAAAACCACATCCATGAATTCGATACAGGCAAGGGCCATAAAAAGCGGGGTTGCAAATGTTTCAATCACGCCAGTCTTTGGGTTTTCCTGCCTGACGAAGAAGCGGTCACCGTGAAAGTCGGGGGTGCAGCGCATGTTTTTGTGGAAGAAGTTTACGATTTTACTGTCTTTCAGCGGGTCCTCGTCCTCATCATCATGACTTCCTCCCAGTAGCATTTTTGTACCGGTGAAGATCAGGAGACCCGCAAAAATAAACAAAACCCAGTGAAAATATTGGATAACTGCAAGGCCGGAGCCAATCATTAGGCCGCGCATCATGAGCACACCCAGGATTCCCCAAAAGAGAATACGGTGTTGGTTGTGGGGCGGGATTTTGAAATGTGCCAAGATTACGGACATAACAAAGAGATTGTCGAGCGAGAGGGATAATTCGATCATGTAGGCGGTATAATAATCGATTCCGTTCTGGGCCCCCATATGTAACCAGATCCAAACCCCGAACAGCAGGGCAAGCAGCATATAGAAGGCGGTTTGTTTCAGGCTTTGACGCGGTGTTACCACTTTGGCTTTACGCGCCATGATGCCAAGATCAAAGACCAGCAGGGTCAAGATAATCGTAAAAAAGGACAGCCAAATGCCAAGCGACTGGCCTAAAAACACATGGTCTAGAAGAGTTGTGATTTCAGTCAATGTTGCATCCTGTCTTTAAGAAAACCTTATATAAAGGTATATATGCCTCATTTCTAACCTTTTAAGGCGCGCCATGCAATATCGTGGCGATAAAAACTTTCTGGCCAGTCGATTTTTGCCGTTGCTGCATAGGCAGTGGTACGGGCTTCGCTGACGGTTTTCCCTTTGGCGCAGATGCTTAAGACTCGCCCGCCATTGGCAACAATCAGTTTATTTTTAAGAATTGTTCCTGCATGAAAGACCTGCGCACCCGGGAAGTCAACAGCTTCGTCAAGATTGCGAATGATGGTATCCTTTACGTATTCACCCGGGTAGCCTTTGGCAGCCATGACGATGCACAAAGAGGGATCATCCGACCAACGGGGCGTGATGTGGGTTACATCCCCTTTGGCGCAGGCATAGAGCATTTCTACCAGATCGCTCTCTAAGCGCAGCATGAGTGTTTGGCATTCGGGGTCGCCAAAGCGCACATTATATTCAAGAAGTTTGGGGATACCGTCCACAACCATGAGTCCCGCGAAAAAAATGCCGGTAAAGGGCGTGTCTTCAGCTTTCATAGCAGTGGCAGTGGGTTTGATGATGGTGTCTAAAATCGTTTTTTCGAGTGCCGACGTTATAAGGTGTGCGGGGGAATAAGCCCCCATGCCGCCGGTATTAGGACCCTGATCACCGTCAAAGGCGCGTTTATGGTCCTGCGCCGAAGTCAAAGGAAGAATATTTTCGCCATCACACAGGGCAAAATAGCTGATTTCCTCGCCGTCCAGAAATTCTTCAATTACCACGGAGCTACCCGAGCTGCCAAAGCTATTGCCTGCAAGCATATCGCGGGCGGCGTCCTGTGCCTCTTTGACAGTTTGGGCGACGATCACACCTTTCCCCGCAGCGAGGCCATCCGCCTTGATGACAATTGGAGCACCTTGTTTTTCAATGTAGGCGAGGGCCTTATCTGTATCGGTGAAACGCTCGTATGCGGCAGTCGGGATGTTATATTTTTTGCACAAATCTTTCATAAAGCCTTTGGACCCCTCAAGCTGCGCTGCGGCTTGAGATGGACCGAAACAGACTATACCTACTTCATCAAGGCGATTTTTGAGGCCGAGAACCAGCGGAGTTTCGGGGCCGGGGATCACGAGGTCTATGGCGTTGTTTTGTGCAAAGGTCACGAGGGCGTCAATATCTGTCACGGGGATGGGGACGCAGGTGCCGTGCTCGGCCATGCCGGGATTTCCAGGTGTACAAAATAATTTGCTGCACAGGGGGGATTGGGCAATTTTCCAAGCAAGGGCATGTTCGCGTCCGCCGGAGCCGATGAGCAAAATATTCATGTGAGTACACCCTTTCGTTCTTGTCTGGTCTTTGTCCTAGTTGCTGCGGCTTGTTTCGTCAAGTCATCACTCGAGGTCGGTGCGGGTCAGGAGGTTGACATTACCTCCGAGCGCCATGATGTTGCTGCTTACAACGCGTTCAGTCGCAAAACGCGGTAGGTAGTGCGGGCCGCCAGCTTTGGGCCCTGTGCCCGAGAGGCCTTGCCCACCAAAGGGTTGTACACCGACCACTGCGCCAATCATGCTGCGGTTGAGGTAGATGTTTCCTGCTGTGATTTTTTCGGCGATCTCTGCTATGCGTCCGGTTAGGCGACTTTGGAGGCCAAAGGTCAGGCCATAGCCTGTCTCATGAATGTCGGTAATAACCTGATCAAGATGGCCTGATTCAAAACGGATGACATGAAGAATCGGGCCAAAGACTTCGCCGGCTAGTTCTTTGATGCTGCGGATTTCGTAAACGCAGGGCGGAATATAGAATTTATTGTCACCGTTTGTTGGGGGTATGCCTTCAGCAATTTTGGTAGCCACTTTATCCAGTTTGTTTTTGTGTGCGATCAAAGCGTCGTAAGCTTCTTTGTCAATGATGGGGGGAACGTCGTTCGCAGGGTCTAGGGGTGATCCGGTTTGCAAGATTTCAATCCCTCCTTTAAGCAGTTTTAGGAAATGCGGGGCGATATCATTTTGCAGGTAAAGGACGCGGAGCGCCGAACAGCGTTGGCCCGCTGACCCAAAAGCCGAGAGCAGCACATCATCAAGGGTTTGTTCAAGAAGCGCAGTTGAATCAACAATCATGGCGTTTTGGCCGCCCGTTTCGGCGACCAAGGGCACGATGGGGCCGTTTTTGGCAGCCAAGGCACGGTTAATGGACTGGGCGGCCACGGTACTTCCGGTAAACGCCACTCCGGCCACATCTTTATGCTGCACCAATTTTGCGCCCCATGCGCCGTCCCCCGCGCTGACGAGGAATGCGTTTTGGGAAACTCCCGCCTGGTACATAAGACCCTGTGCAAAATGAGCGATAGCGGGCGTTTGTTCGGCGGGTTTGGCAATGACGGCGTTGCCTGCCATAAGGGCGGCCGCTACTTGGCCCGTGAAAATCGCCAAGGGGAAATTCCAAGGCGAGATACACAAAAAGGTCCCGCGGGGAGCATGAAATAGGCGGTTTTCTTCACCGGTGGGGCCATTGAGGAGCAGTCCTTCGGACTTAAATAGATTTTCTCCTTCGGCGGCGTAGTAGCGCAAAAAATCAACCGCTTCGCGAATTTCGCCCAACGCGTCTGACCATGTTTTTTGCCCCTCATACTGCAAAAACGCCATCAATTCTGCTGTGTGGGCTTCATAGAGATCGGCGGCTTTGCGCAATATGCCAGAACGCTCGGCGGCGGGGAGACGTGACCAGTGTTTATAACCGTCTTTGGCTTTGTCAAAGAGGTCATCGACATCCCATGTTTGAGTGCTAACTGCAGGCAAGGTTTGCGGAATATCTGCAAAAAAAGATGCGCGCAGATGGTCGCGGGAGAGATCAAACCCACGCGCATTTTTGCGGTGTGACCCGTATAGATCAGGCGGGAGCGGCAGTGCGGAAGGTGCGGTCGCGCCATTTGTTTTAATGCGCCGCACGGGACTTTCCCCGAGTTTGGCGGGGCTTTGCCCCTTATCGCGGAGCTTGCTAGCAAATGATGTATTCGCGCCATTTTCAAGCATCCGGCGCACGAGATAGGCGAGCAAATCTTTGTAGCTGCCTACGGGAGCGTAAATGGTCACGGGGAGGGATTCGAGTTGACGCAGAACGTCTCCCAGAGATTCTCCCATCCCGTGAAGGCGCTGGAACTCAAAGCCTTTTGTATCTTTTCCAGCCATCTCGAGAATGCTGGCTGCTGTTTGAGGATTGTGGGTGGCAAACATAGGGCGGATATGATCCTTGAGGCTGAGTAATTTTGCAGCATTCCGGAGGTAGGATACATCGGTGTGCGATTTGCGGGTGTAAAGTGGGTAGCTTGGCCATCCGGCGTTTTGGGCGCGTTTAATTTCGCTGTCCCAGTACGCACCTTTAACAAGGCGGACCTGCACAAAACGGTTTTGCTCGTGTGCTGTGTTCGAGATAACATCGATCACGTCTCCCGCGCGGCGGTCATAGGCCTGCACCGCCAGACCAAAGCCTGTATAGCCGTCCAGCGCCTTATCGCGCAAAACTTGGCTGATAATATCGAGAGATATTTCAAGGCGTTCTGATTCTTCGGCGTCCACCGTCATGGTGATATTTTTTTGTGCGCATATCAAGGTAAGGTGGAGTAGACGCTCGGTGATTTCGGGGATGCACCGCTCGCTGTTCATCCAGTTATATTTGGGGTGGAGGGCCGAGAGTTTGACTGATATACCGTGCCGCTCATGAGTTTCTTTGCCGGCAAGGCGGGCGTCATTGGTTTGCCCCGTATGGTGAGCCGCCGCAATATAGGATTCGAGGTAGCGGTTGGCATCATCCCATGTGCGTGCCCCTTCGCCCAGCATGTCAAAGGACATGCGGTAGCCGTCGTTTTCAAAGGATTTTGATTTTTTGAGGGCGTCTTCGATGGTTTCTCCGACAACAAACTGGCCGCCAAGCTGGCGGATGGCCTCGCCCACAGCTTTGCGGACGATGGGTTTGGACACCCCGCCTAAAAGACCGCCGATAAAGCCGGTGGTGCTGCCCTTGGCAAGGGAAATTCCGGCGGTAATCAGTTTAGAGAGGGTTCCTGATGCTGCGTCTGACCCAGCCCAATCGGCACTTGCGAATTTTTCGGCAATCAGTGCATCGGCGGTTTCCCCATCAGGAATTCGCAGGAGAGCCTCGGCTAGCGTCATTAAGGCGCGGCCCTCGTTGCTTGCCAAAGGGTAGCGTTCTAGAAAGCCTTCAATTTCAGTTGTTGCCGAACTTTTCTGGCGCAGCGTGTCGATCAAAACGCGGGCGCGGTTTTCCGTTTGGCCTAAAAAGGTATCATCCCATCCCAGTCCTGCAATCAGGGCATTGACGTCATCGGTTTCGGTGGTATTTCTGGGGGGAAGTGCTATTTTGGTCATGATTTGGCGTGCCTGTGCTTGATACGGGCCAAATCATACCATGTTTTAAAGCTGACCCGAACGGGTTTTTGAACCGAAAGTTTCATGATAGATGAGTGACGCTCGCAGCAATATTCCGGAATTGAGTGTCTCTGAACTGGCGTTTTCTCTCAAAAGGACGCTCGAAGATAGCTATGGACGTGTACGGGTGCGGGGTGAACTTTCAAAAGTCAAGATTCACAGCTCGGGGCACCTTTATTCCGACCTTAAGGATATGGATGCCAAACTTAATATCGTGTGTTGGCGCGGGACGCTCGGGCGGCTGGCGATTAAGCCCGAAGAAGGACTTGAGGTTATTTGTACGGGTAAAATCACCACCTATCCCGCGAGTTCCAATTATCAGATGGTAGTGGAGCATATGGAGTTGGCGGGGGTTGGAGCTCTCCTTAAACAACTCGAAGAGCGCAAAAAACGTCTTGCGGCAGAGGGGCTTTTTGATGAAAGCCGCAAAAGGCCCATCCCTTATCTCCCTGAAATTATCGGTATTATTACCTCACCCACGGGGGCGGTGATCCGCGATATGCTGCACCGTATTGAAGACCGCTGCCCGCGCCGCGTTTTGCTCTGGCCGGTCAAGGTGCAGGGGGATGGCGCGGCTGAAGAAATTGCTGCGGCTCTGGTGGGATTTGGAAACCTTCCTGAAACAGGGTCTTTGCGGCGGCCGGATGTGATTATCGTCGCGCGGGGCGGCGGGTCTTTTGAAGACCTTATGCCCTTTAACGAGGAAATTGTGGTGCGGGCTGTTGCGCGCTCCACCATTCCTGTCATTTCAGCCGTAGGGCATGAGACGGATACCACACTTATCGATTACGCGTCTGATCGGCGTGCGCCAACCCCGACGGCTGCTGCTGAATTCGCCGTGCCCGAGAGCCTTGCCCTTTTGGGGACGCTTGATGATTTTGGAAGCCGCGCCTTGAGTGCCTTGCGCCAAAGTCTTGTGCGGGCGAAGGATAAAACAATGCAGGTGGCGGCTCGGCTCGGTGATCCGCAGAGGCTTCTTGAACTTAAAACCCAACAACTGGATCATGCGGTTTTGCGCCTTTCAGGCGTTTTGGGTCAGCGTACGGCGCGCGGGCGTGAAATGGTGTTGCGTCTTGCGGGGAGGCTTGTATCCCCGCAGCAACGTGTTCTTGCGCTTCATAAGGATATACAGTATCTAGACCAGCGTTTAGGCTTGGGTTTTGCCAAAGCTCTGGAGCGGTGGCAGCAAGAACTTAGTGCAACCACCAAACTTCTTGATGTTTTGTCATTTAAAGCCACACTTGCACGCGGATTTGCTCTGGTGCGCAATAAAGACGGGCACGTTGTGGCACGGGCAAGCGAAGCGCGCTCTGAGAAGGCTTTAACCCTCACCTTTCAGGATGGGGAGCTTACATCTTACGTTGACGGTGACGTTCAAATACCGTAATAAGTCCTTATGCGCATTCCTTTACCCGAGTTTTTGCAAAAACTGGGCGTTAGCATCGAGCTTTCGCCTTACGAGACCTTTCCGTGGTCGTGCAGTGATGCCATGACGGGAAAAACGTGCAGTGCAGAAGTGCGCATGAACCCCGACGGGGACGAGCTTGAGGCTGAAATTCAGATTATTCTGGATCAGCCCGAACCCGGGCAGCCTGCTGTCCAGCAGATGGTCTGGTTTAAGGGTATTAAAGCAGTTCAAGATAAATGGGATATGACGCAGCTGCGCATTAAACGCGAAGACTGGGTGAATAAAGTTTATGCGTGGGACGAGAAAGCCTGCAACCTCTTTCGTGCATGTGTTGTGGAAATCGAACAAGGTCGCATTCCTGATTTTGATGCCCTGATCGAGCGCGAAATGCACGATAAGGAAAAATCCGGCGGATACCGCGGCGCAGGCGGCGGTAAATCCCCCAAAATCCGCCCGCAACAACTCCTCGACATGAAAAAAGGTCAGGGTTTCTAAAAGGTTTTTAACCGAGCTTTTAGTGAAGTACGTAGCCTCTTGCTTCGTCAGGGACGACCGCGCCACGTGCGCGGGCGCCCAGATAAGTCAGACGTGCCAGTGAAACATCCACAATTTCATCGCGGTGGTCAAACAGCATTTGGCGGGAGAGTTCACCATCCAGAATGGCTTCTTCAGGAGATCCATAAACAGCACCGGGGGCGACCATAAAGAAACGTTCAGCCTCTATTTGCTCCATGGGGCGACACGTATTCTGTGCGACTTCATTGAAGGCTCCCAGCGTATTTTTAAAATAAACATCATCTCCGCGCAGATGGTGCTGGAGACGGTCAAGCGAGCCGAGATTTTTTGTTTCAATGTAGTCGGCAAGCAAGTGGGCTAAGGCTTCAGGTTTTGTTGCCATTAACCGGAAACTGGTGAAAACGGACTCGCCAGCATCAAAGATAATTGGGTGTTTTTCGCTGCCAATGGTAGCAAGCTCGCCCCAGAAGGCAACCAAATCACCTTGCATTTCCAGATCAATCGTTTCTTTGATGATTTGTCCGGTTTCGTCGTCGGTGGATGCTGGGATCAAATTGAGAATGTAGGGTTCTTCCCCGCCTTTCCAGTAAGGAATGGCAGTTAAATTGCCTGCTTTGCCGTATTTTCCACCTGTATAGTTGGAAAACAAGGCCAGTACGTTGCGGGCAAGTTCTACGGCAAATTCTCTCTGGTGGTGTTGCTGTTGTTGCTCAGCTAGAATATTTTGGCGCAATTCCGGCGATATTTCAGGTTGTGGGGTACTGTCGGTCCGAAAAATACGCTGGATAGAGGATGGAATTTCTTTGCGTTTGTGCTGAGTCATAGTAGTCCCTGTTTATTTTTTCTTTTAAGTCTAGCATCGTAGTCTTTTGTTCGATTCTTTTCAAGTTTTCTACTTTTGGCAGAAAAATCAGATCATTCTTTCATTTTTATGTGCAAAAGATGTTTGACTCTTGTTTTTTTTACCGCTATAAAAATGGCGTCTATCACAGATTTCTGCCCTTGGCTAAGCGAAAAGCAGAAAACATGATCTTTCGGGTTGCGATATATCCGGTTCTTAAAGACAAATCCTTAAAGTTTTTAGAGTACATTAGACGTTATAGCCCTTAATAACAAAACCCCAACGCTGAATTTTTTTCACCTTGATTATTACCCCCAACAACCGAGTCCCTCATGAATCTGCAGGATCTTAAAACCCGATCCCCTTCCGAACTTCTTGCCTTGGCCGAAGAACTGGAAATCGAAAATTGTAATACAATGCGTAAACAGGACATGATGTTTGCCGTCCTGAAACGCCTCGCCGATCAACATGTGCCCATATCCGGTGCCGGTGTTCTTGAGGTTTTGCAAGATGGCTTCGGCTTTTTGCGCTCTCCTGAAGAAAATTACCTCCCTGGCCCTGATGATATTTACATCTCCCCTTCGCAAGTGCGCCGTTTTGGCCTCAGAACTGGTGATATTGTTGAAGGCGAAATTCGCGCCCCCAAAGAATCCGAGCGTTATTTTGCGCTCCTGAAAGTCGATAGCATTAACGGTGAAGCGCCCGAGAAAATTCGCCACCGTATCAATTTTGATAACCTGACCCCTCTTTACCCTGAACGTAAAATCAATCTCGAACTTCATGACCCCACCAAAAAGAACTTTACGCAGCGCGTGATTGAACTCACCTCGCCGCTCGGTTTTGGTCAGCGGGCCTTGATTGTCGCGCCGCCGCGCGTGGGTAAAACAGTGATGCTTCAAGATATTGCGCATTCAATTGCCACCAACCATCCTGATGCATATCTGATTGTTCTGTTGATTGATGAACGCCCGGAAGAAGTGACCGATATGGCTCGCTCGGTGCGCGGTGAAGTGGTCTCTTCAACATTTGATGAACCCGCCGCACGGCACGTACAGGTTGCCGAAATGGTCATGGAAAAGGCCAAGCGCCTTGTCGAGCATAAGCGCGATGTTGTTGTTTTGCTTGATTCTATTACACGTTTGGCCCGCGCGTACAACACGGTTGTCCCATCATCGGGAAAAGTTTTGACAGGCGGCGTGGATGCGAACGCCCTCCAGCGCCCGAAACGCTTCTTTGGTGCGGCCCGTAATATCGAACAAGGCGGATCGCTGACTATTATCGCAACCGCTCTGATTGATACTGGAAGCCGGATGGATGAGGTTATTTTCGAGGAATTCAAGGGAACGGGTAACTCCGAGATCGTGCTTGATCGTAAAATTGCCGATAAACGCGTCTTCCCTGCCATCGATATTCAAAAATCCGGTACACGTAAGGAAGAACTTCTGGTTCCGAAAGATACCTTGCAGAAAATGTGGCTGCTTCGCCGTATTCTCAACCCGATGGGAACGGTCGATGCTGTGGAATTCCTGCTTGATAAGCTTAAGGATACCAAGGGGAATGATGATTTCTTCCAATCAATGAACCAGTAACTTTCCATTTTTGCCTTTTGGACTGCAAACCCGATTTTTCTGCGCTTCCGTTTCTCGCGTACATTCAAGTACGCTGCGATACGGTTCTCGGACAATCGGGTTTTCGTTACAAAATGCTTCAATGTAAGCATGTTATTTGGAATGATCTGTTTTGAGAGGTAAATATGTCTATTCGTGAGAATTTAACCGTTATTCAGGATAAAATTGCTGCAGCAAGGCGCCCCGATGTGACACTGGTGGCGGTCTCGAAAATGCAAGAGCCGCAGCAAATTGATGAAGCGTTGGCTTCTGGCCTGCGTGTCTTTGGCGAGAACCGTGTGCAAGAAGCGGAAAATCATTGGGCGGAGCGGCGGGCGCAATATCCCGACCTGCAACTCCATTTGATTGGCCCTCTGCAAACCAACAAGATTAAAGATGCCCTCGCGCTCTTTGATGTGATCGAGACGGTTGATCGTCCGGCCTTGGTGGGTGAGATTGCAAAAACTGCAGCAAAAATGGGCAAAAATCCTGTCTGCTTTATTCAGGTGAATACTGGCAACGAGCCGCAAAAGGCGGGATGCAGCCTTGATGAACTTCCGGCTTTAGTTAGTTATTGCCGCGACCACGGTTTAACCCTCAAAGGCCTTATGTGCATTCCCCCTGTCTTTGATCCTCCGGCGTTTCATTTTGCTTTGCTCAAGAAACTTGGCCAGCGCTACAATTTGCCTTTTCTCAGTATGGGGATGAGTGCGGATTTTGAGAAGGCTTTATATCTTGGCGCGACTCATATTCGTGTTGGGACGGCTTTGTTTGGCGAGCGGGATGCCGCTTAACTACACCCATAGCTGGTGATAACTCCCTGAAAATACCCAAACTCTTTTGACGAAAGAGTACGAATCAGTTCCTGATATAAAATTGCGTGAACTCTAATTTCGTGGGAATTTATGGGGCGCTTTGATGTCATGCGGGCTGTTGCACTGGGCGGAATGTTATTTTCGTCTGTGCCTGCCTATGCCGACCCCACAGTTTTCTTTGATGATGTAGCGGGCGGGCGCAGCAGTTTTGACAGCCAGATTGCCATTGCCAATGCCACCCCAACGCTCGATCCTCTTGCGGGTTTGATTTCGGGCGCCAATAGCTGGGCACGCAGCGGGTACACGATTGCGGCAACCAATGGCGTGGGACGCGTTGTCAATACCACGTACCTTGCGGGCGGCGCACCTGCCACCTACACAGGCGGTGGTGACGGGATCACGATGACGGCGGATGGGAGCACGACATCGGGTCTGACTTTTACGTTTTCCTCCCCGATTAATGCGTTTGGCCTTGAACTTGGTGATTGGGCCACATGTTGCTTTCCTTCTGCACTTTATATCAGTTTTGATGGGGGGGGCCCTATTCTGGTTGGGTCGGCAAATGTGAATACCGATAACCCGGGCGTAGGTGCCGGCGATGGCGCGCGGACGTTTATTGCAGCGATTGATGATACGGGTAACTTTAGTGCGATTACCTTTTATGGCGCGGCGGCGGGAGATGTTTTGTACGCAGGTGGGATTATTCGTTATGCGGCTGTGCCCTTGGGGGCGCTGAGCGGTGATTATGTCGTGACTGCTGCCCCGACCGCGGCCGAAGGCGCCGCCGTTTATCTTGATAAATATGATGGCAGCCCGCCTCTTGCGATGGTGGCGTCTTACCTCAATGCCTCGAATGAGGGCGGTGTAGTCAATGGCCTTAAAAAGATATTTCCCGTCAATACTGGCGCAGGAGCGCAGAGTATGGGGAGTGTCATGGGACAAAACAGTACCTTCTTGATTGATAAAGTCGGGACGGTGCTGGGGGAGTTGGGTGCGCGGCCTTCGGCTCTTTCTTTTCATGAAGGGCAAGGCGATGTGTTTGTGGACTGGGCCTTGCCGCCTGCTGCGGGAGCGCCTGTTCTTGCTGCGGCCCCCTCTTTAGCTCCAACAGAGGGCGAGGATATTATTTCAGCCCTTTCCCGTGTGCCCTATCAGGAGTTTCGCGATGGGGATCATGCGTTCTGGATCGAAGGTGTAGGGTCGGTCAGCCATGCGCGGGACAGTGAATTTCAGTGGGGTTCCCAGTCGGTGAGCAAGGGAACCGTAGCTGGATATGAGGTCGCGCTTAACAAAAAAACCTTGCTGGGTTTTATGGGGAGCGTGTTTGACACACATATCGACCTTGATTCCGAAACTGGCAGCACGGACGCTCTTAACTGGACGGGCGGCATTTATGCGCAGCGTTTGATAGGGTCTTTTAAACTCTCCTTTATCGGGTTGCTCGGGCAAGGGCAGTATGAGAGCACGCGTGAGGTTAATCTGGCCGGAATTGCCGGTTCACCTCATGCGGATTATACGGGAACGAGTGCCAGTGCGACGGCAGGTATCAGCCATTTGTATAATCATACGCAAAAAGGTCTGCAGTTCGAGCCTTTTGGTCTTATCAACTATACGGCGGTTAAAACGGGCGCCTATACCGAGACAGGCGGGAATGTCTATAATATGGATGTGTCGGGGGATCGTTCCTCTGTTCTGGCGCTGCGTGGCGGGGTGACGCTCCTTTATAAGGGATTGCTCTGGGACAGGCCATTTCGTTTGCGGATCAAACCTTATGCAGGTTATCGCTGGGAAATTGAAGACCTCTCAAACCAGGTGAGGCTTGCCGGAACATCGCCTACCGACGGGGTTGAGATCGCAGGGAATAATGTCACTGGGGCGAATGGCGGGCTTACCTTTGAAATCAAACATGAATTTGCGCCCGATAATACGGTAAAGCTGGGTTTTGATCTCTCCCATGATCAAGATAATTCGGCACTTTTGTTTTATTTTGGTTATGGCTTGCGCTTTTAGGCAAAAAATGGCTCTAATAAGCGCATAATGTCTGCGATTCTTCCTCCCTCCCTTACGACCCATGAAGGGCTTTCTCGGCTCCCTTTTTATAAAGGGCTCTCGCGTATTGATGTCGCGCACCGCGATGCCCCCCAGTTTCACGCTTTGCTGCATAAATTGCGCTGGATTACACCAGCTTTTGTCCTGCGGCTTGGGGATAAATTCGGGGCCAAGACGCTCGCGCGGACAAATTCCCCTTATGAGGCTGAAGTTGCGGAGATGGCTCTCCGGCTTGGGGACGGGGTTTACACGCTCAATACAGGGTTCGAGTGGGGGTGCACCGCCTATGCGCGGCACGACCATGAGGATCAGCCTGTACTGCACCGTGTGCTCGACTGGGCGCTGCCCATGGGGGCCTATATGCATGTGGCGCAATATGACACGCGCTTTGGCGATTATTTTGACATTAATTGGGCGGGAAATGCCGGCATGATCAATGGTGTTGCGCCTGGCCGTTTTGTTATCTCCATCAATCAGGCACCTGTGCCCATGCATACGGAGATGGGGGCCCTTGGCTGGCCTGTCGATTGGGCTATTCAGAGGTACAAAACACTCACGAGCGAGGCGTGGCTGCCTGCTCATTTGCTGCGCCATGTCTTCGAAAATGCAGGAGATTATACAGAAGCTTGTGCGATTTTGACGGATACACCGCTTTCCATTCCGGTCATTTTTACGATCTGCGGAACCCAAAAGGGTGAGGTGCGCGTGATTGAGCGGCGTGAAAATGATGCGCATGTTTTACATGAAGGATCTTCTTGTACCGCGAACCATTGGCAAAGTTCCTCATGGCTGGGGCATCCACGCCCGATCAAATCGCGTGATCGCCTTGCGGCGGCCCGTAAAACGATTCAGGGGACGTTCGGGGGACATGATAGCTGGAACTGGCTGGCGCCGCCCATGCTCAATAGCCATAGCATCATGGCGTTTAGCGCTAATACCGAAGGGCTTTTGAATGTAGTGGCTTTGGTTCATACCAAGGAAGGCTCAAAGCCTGTGGCTGCTTTCTCGCTTAATGAGACACGCGCGTAAATTATTTGCATTTTATCCACAGAATAAGATACAAGTTTGTCCACAATGACAGATTTTTCCAACCATTTTGACGTAATTGTTATCGGGGGCGGCCACGCGGGATGCGAGGCGGCAGCGGCGTCCGCACGGATGGGCGCAAAAACAGCCCTTGTGACCCACAAATTCGATACGATTGGTGCGATGTCGTGTAATCCGGCCATTGGAGGACTGGGCAAGGGCCATCTGGTGCGCGAGATTGATGCTCTTGACGGGGTAATGGCGCGGGTGATTGATCAGGCGGGTATCCAGTTCCGGATGCTCAACAGCTCGAAGGGGGCTGCTGTGCGCGGCCCGCGCGCGCAAGCTGACCGCAAACTCTACCGGCAAGCTATGCAGGCTCTCCTTTCGGATTATCCGAATCTCAGCATTATCCCTGTGGGGGCTGAAGACCTTATTACTGATAAAAATCAACGTGTTAGCGCTGTAGTGCTCGCAGATGGCCGCACTTTTGGCTGCGGCGCGGTGGTGCTGACGACGGGCACATTCCTGCGCGGAATTATTCATCAGGGCGAAACACAAACACCGGCAGGCCGTGTCGGCGAGGCTCCTGCCGTTGGTTTGGCTCTAGCACTCGAGAGGCTCAAATTGCCGCTCGGTCGGCTTAAAACAGGCACGCCTGCTCGTCTTGATGGACGTACAATTAATTGGTCAATTTTGGAAGAACAAAAGGGTGATAATCCGCCGCGACCATTTTCCTTTATGAATGATGTGATTACGGTACCGCAGATTTCCTGCTACATGACTTATACGTCAGAAAAAACCCACAATGTTATCCGCGAAAATATCCACAGAGCGCCAATGTATTCCGGACAGATCAAAAGCCGTGGCCCACGCTATTGTCCATCGATTGAAGACAAAATTATGCGCTTTGCCGATAAAGAGCGCCACCAGATTTTCTTGGAGCCTGAGGGACTCGATGACCCAACCGTTTATCCAAATGGCATTTCAACTTCGCTTCCGGTGGATGTGCAAGATCAAATTATTCACTCTATCCCAGGCCTTGAGAATGTCGGTGTTTTCCAATATGGCTATGCCATTGAGTATGATTACTGTGATCCGCGTGATTTAAAGCCAAGCCTTGAATCGAAATCAGCAGCAGGCCTCTTTTTGGCGGGCCAAATTAATGGGACAACCGGATACGAGGAAGCTGCCGCGCAAGGATTGATGGCGGGGATCAATGCCGCGCTTCTAGCGGGGGGTGATTTTGTTTCACGTGAAACAAAATTTTTTACGCTTGATCGCGCCAATTCCTATATCGGGGTGATGATTGATGATTTGATCACGCGCGGCGCGCCGGAGCCCTACCGGATGTTTACGAGCCGCGCGGAATATCGTTTGCGCTTGAGGGCCGATAATGCTGACCAGCGTTTGACTGATTTGGGACTTGCGGTGGGGTGTGTTGGATCCGAGCGGTCGCAGCGTTGGGGTAAAAAACGCGAAGACTTGGCCCTCATCAGGTCACAGCTCGTTGAACTTAAGGCCACGCCCAATGAAGTTGGTAAACATAATCTTCATGTAAATGAAGATGGTGTGCGCAGAACTGCATTTGAGCTCTTGAGCTTTCCCCATTTTTCATGGGGGGACATTTGTCTCTTATGGCCTGAATTGCAGTCGGTTGCGGCAGATATTGTCGAGCAGATTGAGATTGATGCGACCTATTCAGGTTATATCGACCGGCAAGAAGCTGACATTCTCTCGTACCGCAAGGAAGAAGCATTGGTTATTCCTGATAATCTAGATTATGCCCTCGTAGGAAGTCTTTCGACGGAAATTCGTCAAAAACTGATGGATGCACGTCCTGCTACATTGGGTGCTGCATCCCGCATTTCAGGGGTTACTCCGGCGGCTTTGGTTGCACTTTTGCGTTATCTAAAAAAGAAACCGGATAATAGTCTTTTTGATGAATCCGATGTCGCTTAATCCCGAAACAACCTCAAAATTACAACAATATAAGACTCTCCTCCTGAAATGGGGGAAGGTTATAAACTTGGTTGCGCCCTCGACTTTGGGTGAGGCGGATTTAAGGCATTTTCAGGATTCCTTGCAATTGCTCCCGCTTATTCCCGAAGGAGCCAAGATCTTAGTTGATCTTGGGAGTGGAGCTGGATTTCCGGGGCTGGTTTTGGCGGTAACACGCCCTGATCTTGAGGTGAATCTGGTCGAGTCAGATCAGAAGAAATGCAGTTTTCTGGCAACTGTTTCACGTGAAACACTTACCCCCGTTCTTATCCACACCCAGCGTATCGAGACAGTGCATAACCTTGTCAAACCAGATGTAATTACGGCGCGAGCGCTTGCTTCGCTTGTGGATCTTTTGCAGCTTTGTGAGCCGTGGCTGTTATCACGACCGGATTTAACCCTTATTTTTCCCAAAGGGGCGTCTTATAGGGACGAACTTGAGGCTGCGCAGCGCCTTTACGATTTTGATGTGATGGACTATCCAAGTGTGACTGACCTTGCTGCGCGTATCCTTGTCCTGCGTCAGGTGCGACAAAAAAGTCAGCTATAATCATCGTCGTTTTGTTTTCAGAATCGGGTGGAAAAACGAAAAGGGGGCTTGACGGGAGTGGGGGGCTTTCTGTAGTCTCAAAGTCATTCCCTAACAGATTGTTTTATAAAGGACAAAGCCTTCTATGATTCAAGCATCCAATGTTGTCCCTCAAGGACCGCGCCCCCATGACCCCTATGAAGGTGCCAAATTGCCGCGTTTGCTGGCGGTGGCTAACCAGAAAGGTGGGGTTGGCAAAACGACGACGGCTGTCAATTTAGCGACTGCTTTGGCCGCGGTAGGCAAGCGCGTTTTGCTGGTTGACCTCGATCCACAAGGCAATGCCTCCACAGGCCTCGGTGTTAAACGTTCTGAGATTCGCAAAAGCGCTTATGATCTGATTTTCGAAGAAAATTTAAATGCGACTGAGCTTGCTGTGCCAACTAAGGTGCCTGGGCTTTTTGTGGTCCCGTCTTCCATGCATCTGGCAGGCGCCGAGATTGAGCTTGTGACGTCCAAACGCCGCGAATACCGTTTGCGGGAGGCGCTGCGCCGCCCTTTGCCGTTTGATTATATTATCACCGATTGCCCCCCTTCACTTTCATTGGTCACACTTAATGCGTTGGTTGCGGTTGATGCCATTGTTGTGCCTTTGCAGTGCGAATTTTATGCGCTTGAGGGGCTTTCCCATCTAGTGAAAACCATTGATCGCGTGCGGCAGCATTTTAACCCAAAACTCGATATTCATGGCGTTTTGCTCACCATGTATGATCCGCGCAACCGTTTGTCAGGGGCTGTAGCTGATGATGTGCGTGAATTTTTTGGCGAAAAAGTCTATCAAACGGTTATTCCGCGCAACGTGAAACTTTCCGAGGCGCCATCTTACGGGCTACCTGCCATCGTTTATGATATGAAATGCCCAGGAGCGCAGGCCTATATCCGTCTTGCCAGCGAGATTATCCGGCGCGAGAAAAAACTGGCACAGAATACCGAGGCACAACGCAATGCGTCTTCTGCGCCGCGAATCACTAAACAAGAGGTTTCTGCATGACTCCCGCTGATATTGACGAAGCTGGGGGCCGCAAGCGCGCGTTGGGCCGAGGCCTTAATGCACTCTTTGGTGATGATGAAGCTGAAATGGCAGTGTCGGGAAGCGCCCTTTCCACAGAAAATTTGTCCGAGCCTCCTGCTTCATCGGGGCGCCGCTTGATTTCGGTTGGTCAGCTTGTTCCTGGAGCCTTCCAGCCGCGTCATGTGTTTAATGACGACTCTTTGGATGAGCTAGCTACTTCGATTTCTCAGCACGGGCTGCTTCAGCCTATTTTGGTGCGTCCGCACCCATCTCTTCCCGACAATTTTGAAATCGTTGCGGGGGAGCGCCGCTGGCGCGCCGCACAAAAGGCCCAGCTTCATGAAGTCCCTGTGGTTATCCGCGAGCTTGATGATACGGCCACGCTTGAAATTGCGCTGATCGAAAACCTGCAGCGCGAGGATCTCAACGCGGTGGATGAAGCGCGGGCGCTTAAACAACTGGTTGACCAGTTTGATTATACAGCCGAACAAGTTGCTGAAAAACTGGGTAAAAGCCGCTCCTATGTTGCCAATATGCTCCGCCTTACGGAGCTTAGCGAGCCTGTGTTGTCGCTTGTGGCGGAAGGTAAACTTTCGGCAGGTCACGCCCGTGCTCTTATTCCTTTGGTTCGTGATCAGCAGATTGAGGAAGCTAAAAAAATTATTGCTTTAGGGCTTAATGTACGCCAGACCGAGAAAATGGTGAGCGAGCTTCAAGGGCGTGACATTAAGCACCGCACCGATAAAATCGCCCGTAAAATTGCGGCTGGTGAGGCGCAGGATAAGGATTTGAATACACTCGCTCTTGAACGGGAAGTATCCAATATTCTCGGAATGCGGGTGAGCATCGATATGGTGAGTGCGCAGGAAGGTCAGATGACAATCGCCTTCAAGTCGCTTGACCAGTTGGATGAAGTTTTACACCGTCTCTCGCACAATCCGGGGCGGCTAGCGATCAAAGGTTAACATTACGTGAGGCAATCATGACTGAGCAACAACCCAAAGCAAAAGCCAATTCTGTAGCATCTCTGGATGAAGCCAATCGCAGCCGTGTGCAGTTTTCGGGCCATGGTCACGCCAAGGGGGCGGCTGGTTATATTGATCCGAATGATCAGGCTGCAAATGTTGATTTTTTGGGTGGCCGCGGCGATTTTATGTCAGTAACACCTCCCGAAGGCGGGTTTAGCGACATCCAGATTGCGGCTGCGTGGGACAACCAGCAGCGTGAGGACACTTCTTTTCTGGGCAAGTTTTTTAAAAAAACCAAACCAGTGAATATCGATCTTGATCTTGGGGTTCTTTATGAACTGAAAGATGGACATCGCGGGGCTATTCAGGCCTTTGGCGAAACGATGGGCAGTTATAACGATATTCCTTATCTTTCCTTGAGCGGGGATGAGCGGACAGGGGATACGACAGGTGACGATGAAGCCATTCACCTTAATGGCAAAGAGTGGTACAGATTTAAACGTATTCTGATTTATGTCTATATCTACCAAGGGGCGCTTGATTGGGCGCAGGTCAAGCCGCAGATCCATGTGCGGGTACCGGGCCAAAAACCGATGGTAATTACCCTCTCTAGCCATCAGAGGGGCTTGGGACTGTGTGCGCTGGCTGGAATTGAAAATGTTCGTGATGGCCTCAAAATCATCAACTACACTGAATATTTTCCGGGCCATGCCGAAATGGATCGTGCTTTCGGGTACGGGATTGACTGGACCGAGGGCGAAAAAACCTAGTTCAGCAGATTGTGTGTTGCTTCCAGTAAAATATCGCGGCTGCGTTTGAGTGCGGTTTCTTCTTCCTGTGTCAGTTCAGGCATCAAGGTGGCGCTAATACCGCTGCTTCCAATGACTCGGGGCAGTGAGAGGCATACTGGTTTTCCTTCTCCCCATAATCCAGATAGCGGACTTGATACAGTCATTACGGCGTTTTCATTGCGTAGCACGGTAGCGGCGAGCCGCGCCATGCCGGCGCCAATGCCAAACCACGTGGCCCCCTTCCCCTGAATAATGCGGTAAGCGGCACGGCGTACCAGATTGTCAATTTGTGCACGGGATTCCTGGGTAAGGGGCGATGCTACCTGCGCAGCAAAATTGGTGAGAGGAATATTTCCAATGGTGGCGCCTGACCAGTGGAGAACTTCTGAATCGCCGTGTTCGCCGAGCACATAGGCATGTACGGAGTGATTGGATACGCCGATATGTTTGGCAATTTCAGCGCGGAACCTCGCGGTATCAAGAATTGTACCCGAACCAATGACGCGGGAAGGGGAAATATTATGAGTTTGCGCGGCAATTTTTGCGACTAGATGGGTTATCACATCAACGGGATTGCTTGCAACAAGGAGCAGAGTGTCTGGTGCGGCTTTTAGGATTTGCGGGATGATTTTGGCAAAAATATCGGCGTTGCGTTGTAACAGGTCGAGGCGAGTTTCTCCCTGTTTCTGGGCGGCTCCTGCGGCAATCATGACCAGCGTGGCCCCCTCAAGATCGTTATATTGTCCTTGACGTACCTGTACCATGCTGGCAAACGGTGTGGCGTGAAGGAGGTCTTCTGCTTGCGCTTTAGCCAAGGATTCGTTCTGGTCGATGATAACGATTTCATCGGCTATGCCTTCTAAAACACAGGCATAGGCAATAGCGCTACCCACCTGACCTGCTCCGATAATACCTATTTTCATTTATATCCCCTTTGTAAAAAATTACGGCAAGGCTTGAATTCTGGCTGTTATAGTCATAGAATGGAGTGCCCTGATTGATGGAAGTCATTTAGCCGCATTTTTATTTATTTATTTATTATCAAAAGTGTAAGCCATGAGCGACGTTAAAATTGTAACTACTGCTGAAATTGTCGTAAATCCCGAAGCGGGCGATGTTTTTCGTCTGAAACGTGGCCAGCAGGCGAACCTGACCCGCCTCGACCCTACGCTTAAGCGTGTTATGATTGGTGTGGGCTGGGATGTTATTGGCTTTGACAGTGATGCCCCTGATCTTGATTTAAGCGTTTTCCTTCTTGATAAGGCAGAAAAAACGCGTTTTGATGAAGATTTTATTTTTTATAATAATCTCAAAAGCCTCGAGGGTGAGGTTGAGCATTTGGGTGATAATCGTACGGGGGCAGGTGACGGGGATGACGAAAATATCCTGATTGATCTTATGGCGCTTTCGTTTGACGTGGTTAAAATTCTTTTTGTTATCTCCATTTATGATGCCGCTGTGCGTGCGCACAGTTTTTCTGGTGTACGCAACTGCTTCCTGCGTGTTGTCAATGATGAGACCGGCGTTGAACTGATGCGTATCAATCTTGATACCGAACTTCAGGAAGAAGCTGGAGCAACTGTTGTGACGGTTGGATTTCTTGAGCGTTCTGGTGCCAACTGGTTCTTTGAAGGCACAGGTAATCTGACTAAAGGGGGCTTGCGTGAGATTGCTGAAAAGGCCGGCATTATTGTGGCCATGTAGGTTCTTTACTGCGTTTTTTTCCAGAGGGGTTCCTTGATTTTGGCAAGCATAGCCTCGTGTGCTGATTCGTCTTCCGGTGAGAGGCTAAAGCTGCGCGCGGGTCTGGATATACGCTCTTTTGTTGCCATTTCCACATGACCGTTGTTTCTATTTTGGGCAGTTTGCCGTGGATCAAGACCAAGACCATGTTGACGCCCCCCCAGAAGTTCAAGATAAACCTCGGCGAGCAGCTGCGAATCCAGTAGAGCGCCGTGATAATCACGGGAAGAAAGATCAATTCCAAAACGGCGGCACAAGGCGTCAAGATTGGCAGGTTGCCCCGGAAATTTTTTGCGGGCCATGAGCAAGGTGTCAGTGACATCAGCAACTTTAAGTGGCGCAAAGCCTAGTTTTACCAGTTCTGCGTTAAGAAATTTTACGTCGAATTCTGCATTATGAATGACAAGGTGGGCGCCTTCGATAAAGTCAAGAAAGGACCCCGCAAGTTCGGCAAACAGCGGCTTGTCTTGCAAGAATTCGGTTTTGATCCCGTGGACAGCAACGGCTCCGGCATCTACTTCACGTTCGGGGTTGATATATTCATGCCATGTTACCCCGCTGGGCAAGTGATTGACCAGCTCCACGCAGCCAATCTCGATAATGCGGTGGCCATCAGCTGGGTCCATCCCCGTAGTTTCAGTGTCGAGAACAATTTCACGCTGCATGGCGGATTCCTTTACGTGTCAGGTTGTTGAGGGTTTTGTTCAGGCTGCGAGCCGTTTGCGCAAAACCTATTCCCGTTTTTATCACATAATCAGCTTTCATTTCTTTTTCACGGCTTGGCCACTGACCACGCAGTATAGCCGCCAACTTTTCTGCATTCATACCGATACGTAGTAGTGCCCGTTGCCGCTGAAGGAAGGGGGGCGCTGATACGCACAGTATGGCATCGAAGACTTGCTCGCGGCGCGTTTCAAAGAGAAGGGGGATGTCCAGCACAATTGTTCTTTGTCCCGTGCGACGGGCTTTGTGCACAAAACGATTCTGGGCTTGCCAAATAAAAGGATGAATGAGCGATTCAAGGAAATGTCGCTGGCTGGGGGATACGAAAACGATCTTTCCCAATTTTTGCCGGTCCAACGCCCCGGTTTCCTGATTGATTGCTTCAGGAAAATAAGTAGCGAGGTGTTGTCTTAAAAGCTTATTGTGGGTAAGAAGGTTATGAACCTCGCGATCAGAATCAAACACAGGAAGACGCTGCCGCTTGAGTATAGCTGCTGCAGTTGATTTTCCCATGGCGATTGAGCCTGTCAGACCGATTATTTTCATTTTTTAGTACGTAGTATTCTCTATGTTTTACATTTCTGTTTGTCGCCTTGAAGTTTCACGCCTAACTGGTAGAATTCTTCCATGACACACAAAATAGCCTTGGTTGATGATGACCGCAATATCCTGACTTCTGTTAAAATCGCTCTGGAGAGCGAGGGGTTTAGTGTTTCAACCTATCACGATGGTGAAGAGGGGTATAGCGGCATCCTTGCCAATCCCCCTGACCTTGCTGTTTTGGATGTTAAAATGCCGCGCATGGATGGTATGGAACTTTTGACTAAACTGCGCGAGAAAACGCAGGTTCCAGTTATTTTTTTGACCTCCAAGGATGACGAGCTTGACGAAATCTTGGGGCTTCGCCTCGGGGCGGATGATTATGTTACCAAGCCCTTTTCCCAGCGGCTTTTGATTGAGCGTATTCGCTCGGTGATACGTCGTTACGCCTCTTTGACGGGGGGAGAGACGTCTGGTGGCGATGTTGATAAAAACCATATTATTCGCCGCGGGCCACTGGAACTTGATGATAATCGCCATGTGTGTCGTTGGAACGGCAGCTTTGTTAGTTTGACGGTAACTGAATACCTTCTTCTTAAAACTTTGGCCATTTCCCCGGGGCATGTACGTAACCGTGACCAGTTGATAAATGTCGCGTACGGCGAGAGTACGTATGTTGATGATCGAACAATTGATACACATATCAAACGGATTCGCCGCAAGTTTCGGGATGTTGATCGTAATTTTGATGAAATCGAAACCCTGTATGGGGTTGGCTACCGGTATAAGGAACTATGACCGAACCTCCCCCCATTCCCATCAAACAAGTGACCTCTTCCGAGGCTCATCACGAGTATGATTTTCGTGAAGGCAAACTCACTCCTCGGCCTCTTTCCCGCCTGACGTTTAAAATTCTCAGCCTCAACATTATCATTTTATCGGTTTTGGCAATGAGCTATTCTTATCTGGGGCAGACACGTAATAACCTCCTTGGTAACGAGTTAAAAAACCTCGAATCGGAAACGCGCCTTTACGCCCAGCTTTTTATGTCGCAATTGCGCGATATTGAGATCGGCAAAAAAAAGCTTTTATTTACACCGCTTGATAGTTTTGAGTTTCCTCGCGATCAGGTTTTAGTTGTTTTTGATTCCCACAATCAAAAGATTGCCTCTTTGGGGGAGCTTCCTTTGCGTTCAAGCTATATTGGCAAAACAAATTATAGGCTTGATATTTTTTCGCGAGGGGCTGCTTTTATCCAAGATGCTGTGTCGGTCAATTTTAACCTCAAGGTTTTTCCGGGGCTTGATAATTCGGGCCATTTGCTGCAGGATTCAACGGCTGAAGAAACGATTAACGGATTGCGGATTGCGGCGTGGTCGGCGCCCGACGGTGGGTTGGTGCTCACTTCCGAGAAAGCGGTTATAGGCCCTGAAGGTGAGTTAGGTCGCGTCCTTTTGATACGTCGTGATTTTCAAATTGAGGCGGCATTTGCTTCGACACGTCTTGATATTATCCGCTTTTTTGTGGTGTCACTGACCCTTACGTTATCTATATCGCTGTACCTCTCGGGGCTGATTGGCCACCCTTTACGGCTTTTGGCCAATGCCGCCGAATCCTTTCGCCTTAATCGCGGGCGGGGTATAGATATTCCCGACTTGAGCCATCGTCATGATGAAATTGGCGAATTGTCGCACGCCATGCGCGAGATGGCCGACGCCTTGCGTCAGCGGCTTGTGGCTATTGAGCAATTTGCGGCAGATGTGGCGCATGAGCTTAAAAACCCCCTGACATCGCTTAAAAGTGCGGCTGAAACGCTCAAGCTGGTTAAAACGGATAAGGATCGTGATGCGTTGGTGGAAATTGTCCTCCATGACATTGGACGGATGAATCGCCTCATTACCGATATTTCTCTCGCTTCGCGGCTTGATGCCGAAGTGTCGCGCGAAGCCTTGGTTAGGGTTGATTTGGCCGAGGTTATCCGTACTATTCTTGCCGCGCATAAGGCGACGTTACCCCAGAGAGGTGGCGAGCGTTTCATTATGGAGGGGCTTGCTCAGCCGTTGTGGGTACAGGGGCAGGCGGGTCGCCTTGCACAGGTTTTTGACAATCTGATTGCCAACGCTTTGTCTTTTTCGCCGGAAGGTCGTCCAGTGACGTTGACAGCCGAACAAAATACTGACCGGATTAAAATCACAGTTGATGATGAGGGGACCGGTATCCCCGAAGGGAGTCTTAAAAAGATTTTCGAGCGTTTTTATTCGGAACGTCCGCAAAATGAGGCTTTTGGTCTCCATTCAGGTCTTGGCTTGTCAATTGTCAGACAGATTGTCGAGGCCCATAATGGCAGTGTCCATGCCGAAAATCGCCGCAATGCTGCAGGCGAAGTGGTGGGGGCCCGCTTTGTTGTGCGTTTGCGGCCATGGGAGATATAATGGGTGATCTTGCTGGCCATCGTCCGGTTATCTTTTTTGTGACGGGTCTTTCGGGGGCAGGCATGTCTTCGGCCCTTAGTATCCTTGAGGATATAGGCTTTGCGGTTTTTGACAATTTTCCGCTTTCCTTGCTGCCAGCTTTGCTGCAGCAAGAAGAAACAAGGGCGCGCTCCCTCGCTGTGAGTTTTGACTCGCGAGCCCTCCATTTTGACCCGATGTTGCTCCTTTCGACAATCAAGACCTTGAAAGATCAAGGTGTTTATACAATCAAGACCTTGTTTCTAAGTGCGGATGATGCGGTGTTGCTTAAGCGTTTTTCTGAGACGCGGCGCATTCATCCTTTGGCGCGTGATCGCGCAGTGGCGGATGGGATTGCTGCGGAGAAAGGGTTGCTTTTTCCGCTTAAGCATGAGGCGGGTTATGTCATTGATACATCCGAATACTCTATCCATGATTTGCGGCGGGTGATTGAACGTTTTGCGGACGGTGTGCGCAGCAATCGACTTAATATTACAGTGATGTCGTTTTCCTACCGGCATGGTTTGCCGCGTGAGGCGGATCTGGTGCTGGATGTACGGTTTTTACGCAACCCTAATTGGGACGGTGAACTTAAGGACAAAACGGGCCTTGAGGTGCCTGTTCAGGCTTATGTTATGGCAGATGCAGGCTATCCACCCTTTATTGCGGGGATTGAGACTATTTTGCGTTTGCTTTTGCCGCGTTATGCGCAAGAGGGTAAGAGTTACTTGACGCTGGCTTTTGGCTGCACGGGCGGGCGTCACCGTTCGGTTACAGTGGCCGAGCAGATGGCTGCTTTTATCCGGCAGGATATGGGGCTTGAAGTGCTCGTGCATCACCGCGAGCTTAAAAAATAGACTATTTACCGAGGAGTTCATTCATATGTTTGTGATTATTTTGACCTACAAGAAGCCTCCTGACATTGTCGAGGCCGTACGCGGGGTTCACCGCGCGTTTCTTGATACGCTTTACGCGCAAAATGTGCTCCTTGCGTCGGGACCTCAAATTCCCAAGACAGGTGGAATTCTGATTGCTCGCGGAATGGATCAAACCGAGTTAGAGGCGCTCCTTCAGAAAGATCCGTTCTATACCGAAGGGATTGCTGATTACCAGATCATCGCGTTCGATCCGGTCAAGCATGATCCGGCGCTTAAGGATGTACTGCAAAAATGAGCTATAAGCTGGCTGTTTTTGACTGGAATGGGACGTTAATTGACGATCTTCATGCCAACTGGAAGGGTGCTAATGCCTCTTTGGTGGCGGGGGGACAGCCTCCCATCACACTTGAGCGTTACCGCGACACGATGGATTTTCCGGTGCTCCATCTTTATGCCCGTAACGGGATTGATCCCGATACATATCTCGCCAATTTTCAGGAATATGGTCTTGCTTTCCTCAATGTGTACCGCGAAGAGGCCAAGGCGGCGCCGCTGCGGGAGGGTGCAATGGAAGTTCTGGACGCTCTTCTGGATCGCGGCGTGGCAACTATGGTGCTGAGTAATTATGTGCAGCATGAACTTGAAGCGCAAATGGCGCAGCGCCATGTTTTGGGCAAATTCAAACATATTAGCGGCAACCTTGCCTTTAACGAGAGGGAGCATTCCCGCACCACGAAAATCGAACGTTTGCAGCAGGTACTTGATGATCATGGTTATGCCCCAGATGAGGCATTCATTATTGGTGATTCACTGGAAGAGCCAGATATTGCGCAGCATTTTGGTATGATGTGTGTCTCGGTGACATGGGGCTGTATTTCGCCCGAGCGGCTCAAAAAAAGCAAAACCCATCATATGATTGATGAGTTTGCTTCTCTTCTCCCCATTCTGGGCGCTCGCTCTCTCAAAGCGGGGGCCCCCTAATCTAATTAGTGCGCGGCTGGTGCGCTTAGTAATGCTGGTGTATTGCGCCCTAGTGCTATAACGGCGGCTGGTGCATTTTCATTTACCCATTCAAATTCGCCATTGGCCTTGGAAAAGCTGATGCACAGGCGATCACCTTTTCCTACCACCCCGTCAAGGACAGGATCGGCCAGAATACTGGTCACGTGTTTGGTTACATAACGAACCATCGGGCGAGCGCCATTTTCACGGCTGAAACCTTTTTCGGCTACAGCGGGTGCAACTGATGCATCAAAGCGCAGCGTAATGCCGTTTTGCTCATAGACATGGTCGGAGGCTTTTTCGAGGATAAGCCCCGCAATTTCTTCGGCGTGATGGCGTTCAAGATGTGCAAAATCCAGAACATCATCAAGGCGATTGCGGAACTCCGGCGAAAAGAATTGCTTGATAGCGCTCTCCGGTGCGTCTGATTTGCTAGCGGTAAAGCCGATTGAAGGCTTGGCGTCACGTTGGCCCGCATTGGTGGTCATGATGACAATCACGTTACGGAAATCAATTTCACGCCCCAAGCCGTCTTTGAGAAAACCGTTGTCTAGCACCTGCAGCAAAATATTATAGACATCGGGGTGGGCTTTTTCGACTTCATCGAGTAGGAGTACGCAATGCGGTTTTTTGCGCACAGCCTCGGTCAGGATGCCGCCCTGATCGGAATTCACATAGCCGGGGGGCGATCCGGTGAGTTTGGCGGCATTGTGACGCTCCATATATTCGGACATATCAAAGCGCAGCAATGGCATATCGAGCAGGTCGGCGGTTAGTTTGGCTACCTCCGTTTTGCCCACACCGGTTGGCCCTGAGAATAAAAAGGAGCCTCTTACCCCCTTACCATCATGGGCGAGGCCTGCCCAGACGTTTTTGACGGCACCGGCAAACTGGTCAATAACGCTATCTTGACCAATCACCTGTTCTTTGAGGTCACGTCCCAAGCCTTTTACCTTGACACTGTCGGCCTTGAGCATGCTTGGGGCCGGAACGCCGGATTTTTCAGCGACAACAGCGGCAATATCCTCAACGCTTACCGGCAGGTCAAAGGCCCGTGAACGTTTACGGGCCAGAACGGCGGCCTCGTCAAGAATATCAAAGGCAATATCCGGCATGGTACGGTTTGGAATAAAACGTTTGGCAAGGGTATAGGTGGCGAGGAATACGTCGTCATCAAAAACAACACCTTGTTTGGTGGCAATATCACCGCTGGCATTACGCATCATTTCGATGGTAGAGGCACGGTCAGGTTCCTTGATGGTAATAACGCCAAAACGGCGCAGCAAAGCACGGTCGGTTTCAACATATTTACGGAATTCATCCTGTGTGGTCGCGCCGATCATTTTCAGTTCGCCGCGGCCCAAGGCGGGTTTAAGAATGTTAGAGGCATCAAGTGATCCGCCGGCCCGTCCAGCGCCCAAAATGGTATGAAATTCATCGGCAAAGAGAACAAGGCGCTCTTTGTGTTTACCAAAGATATCTACGATCTCTTTCATGCGCTTCTCAAACTCGCCGCGGTACATAGTGCCCGCAACAACTTTACTTATATCAAGGCTGTAAATGGCGGGGGAAATCATTCCGGCCAAAGCTTCAACAATCGCTGTTTTCCCAGTGCCTTCTTCCCCGATAATGAGCGCATTGGGTTTTCTGACCTGCTGCAGGCGCCGCGCCAGACGATCAAGCTCGTCGGAGCGGCCAAAGAAGTTCAAATCTTTGTCAGGCTCTAGGAAGGAGCCGTATTTTTCGAGTGTTTGCAGCTCTTCGTCGGCCAAAAGGCCCAATTTGCGGCTCAGCAGTGGGCTGTATCCCGTCTTCCTCGTGGCAACGAGAGCGTAATTTTCACGTTTACTGACAAAATCATCCCTAATTTTGGCCAGATGTTGTTCAAGCGGGGGAAGCGCTGCACCTTGCAGGCGTTTTTGACCGCACAGAGCATAGGCGCAGGCGTACATAAGGTCGGTCGTTTCTATCTTGTCATGGTTCATAGTTTTGGCCTGACGTCCGGCGACGCGGATCAGGTGTTCGATTTGCCCTTTGAGAATTTCCTCAGGGATGGGGCGGTTTAAAATATTGGCTGGGCGCTCTTCCATCAGCATGTAGAGCTTCATCAGATCATCTTCGCCTAAGGCTGCAGAAATATCATAATCGCGCACAAGTATTCTTGCGACGGTGTAGGCCGCGTGGTCGATATATTTGTTTTTACGGATTATTTCAGCAGCGGATTCAAGCGTCTCCCTGACTCCTTGAGTCATGGCCATATCGTCCATAGTTATCTCCCTGGTTCTTACTTTTTTATATATTTTAAGAGATAAGACTGAGACTGTGGCGTCAAAAAATCAAGAAAAATCTTTTTCCAGAGTAAATATTTTTGGCTTATTCTTCTTGTGGCAGAAGAATGGCTTTGTTTTTTTCTTCGGTGTAGGCGAAATGAAGCATTCCGTCTTTGAAGGAAATTTTGACATTTCCACCATTTGCAAGTCTTCCGAAAAGAAGCTCCTCGGCCAGAGGCTTCTTGATTTTTTCCTGTACCACACGGGCTAAGGGGCGTGCGCCCATCACCGGATCATACCCCTCTTTAGCGAGGTAATCGCGGGCGTCATCGCTAAGTGAGATACTGACACGGCGGTCAGCCAGCTGGGCTTCAAGCTGCATGATGAATTTATCGACGACGCGCAGCACGGCCTTGGGCGGCAGGTGGGCAAAGGGGACGATGGCATCAAGGCGGTTCCTGAATTCGGGACTGAAGAGGCGTTTGATTTCTTCATTGTCGGCTTCCGACGTCAGGTGGGAAGCAAAACCGATGGGGGATTTGGCCATCTGTGCGGCGCCTGCATTGGTGGTCATGATCAAGATCACGTTCCTGAAATCCACACTCTTGCCATTGTTATCGGTGAGCTTGCCGTAGTCCATCACCTGCAGCAAAATATTATAGAGGTCAGGGTGGGCTTTTTCAATTTCATCCAGCAAAATGACGGCGTGGGGATGCTGATCGACCTTATCGGTGAGGAGGCCGCCTTGTTCAAATCCGACATAGCCGGGGGGCGCCCCGATCAGGCGTGAGACGGCATGCCGTTCCATGTATTCGGACATGTCAAAGCGGATCAGTTCAATGCCAAGCGCCTTGGCAAGCTGTTTGGCAACTTCGGTTTTACCTACGCCCGTTGGACCGGAAAAGAGATAGCTGCCGATGGGCTTTTCAGGGTCGCGTAGGCCGGCACGGGCCATTTTGATGCTGGTCGAAAGGGCTTCAATGGCGGGGTCTTGGTCGAAAACCATTGTTTTGAGGTCACGCTCGAGATGGGCGAGGGTTTCGCGGTCATCTTTGGAAACGGCTTTGGGCGGGATCCGCGCCATACTGGCCACGACATGCTCAATGTCTTTTACGGTGATGGTTTTTTTGCGCTTGGCTGGCGGGAGCAGCATTTGCGCGGCGCCGACTTCGTCAATGATGTCGATCGCCTTATCAGGTAGTTTGCGGTCATGCAGGTAACGTACCGAAAGATCTACGGCAGCTTTGATGGCATCGGCTGTATATTTCACATTATGGTGGTCTTCGTAATAGGTTTTCAGACCTTTGATGATGCGGATCGTGTCGTCAAGGCTGGGTTCTTCCACATCGATTTTTTGAAAGCGGCGCACAAGGGCACGGTCTTTCTCAAACTGGTTGCGGTATTCCTTATAGGTGGTTGATCCAATACAGCGCAGCGTACCGTTAGCTAAGGCCGGTTTGAGGAGGTTCGAGGCATCCATGGCTCCACCGCCAGTGGCGCCTGCACCGATAATGGTGTGAATTTCATCAATAAAGAGAATGCTTTCGGGCATATTCTGGAGTTCTCTAATGACGGATTTAAGTCGTTCTTCAAAGTCTCCGCGGTAGCGGGTTCCTGCCAGAAGGGCGCCCATATCAAGGGAGAATATGATGCAGTTTTCGAGGACTTCCGGTACATCTTTATCCACGATTTTGCGGGCAAGTCCTTCGGCAATAGCGGTTTTGCCTACACCCGGATCCCCCACATAAAGTGGATTGTTTTTGCTGCGGCGGCAGAGAATTTGGATGGTGCGGTCAACTTCTTTTTCGCGGCCAATGAGGATGTCGATTTTGCCTTTACGGGCCTTCTCGTTAAGATTAACGCAGTAAGCATCAAGGGCATCCTTGCCGGATTTCGTCTGTTTTTCATCGGTGAATTCTTCCTCTGCGCCGCGCGGGGTAGTGGGGGCCGTGTCGTCGTTTGCGCCCGGGACTTTGGCAATGCCGTGCGAGATGTAATTGACGGCATCAAAACGTGTCATGTCTTGGGATTGCAGGAAATAGACGGCGTGGCTTTCACGTTCGGAAAAGAGAGCAACCAGAACATTGGCACCGGTGACTTCCTCGCGGCCTGATGACTGGACATGGATGGCGGCGCGTTGCAGCACACGCTGGAAAGCGGTGGTGGGTTTGGACTCGGTAATACCGGGGCTCACGAGGTAGCTCAGATCATTATCGAGAAACTGTTCGATATTTTGCTGGAGTTTTCTGATTTCTACGCCGCAGGCGCGCATGACGGAAACGGCATCTTGATCGGTGGTAAGGGCGAGCAGGAGATGTTCGAGCGTTGCGTACTCGTGATGGCGGTCACCCGCCAGAGCGAGGGCCTTATGCAGTGTTTGTTCGAGGTTCCGCGAGAGCATAAATTTAACCTAGGTCCTTTTTATTCCTTTTCCATCGTGCATTGAAGCGGTTGCTCGCTCACACGGGCGAAGTCCATTACTTGCGTCACTTTGGCTTCGGCGATTTCATACGTATAGACACCACATAAACCGACGCCGCGCCGATGTACGTGAAGCATAATTTCCGTAGCTTCTTCCTTAGTCTTACTGAAAAATCTTTCTAAAACATGAATAACGAATTCCATCGGTGTATAATCGTCATTCAGCAGCAACACGCGGTACATCGCGGGTTTACGTGTTTTGGGGCGTGCCTTGAGCATAAGGCCGGTTTGCCGCTCTTCCTGTGGCGGTTCTTGTGGGGGGTGTGGTGGCTCATTGCCTGTCATCTGCACAAGGGAGTATTCCATGGTTTTCCGGTTGCTGTTGGCTGTGCGTCATTATAGGGGGAGTAGGTTTATAAAGAAACCCCCGCAATCGATTCTCGGCGGGGGTCTCAAATATCTATATTTTGCAAATGGTCAGCTAAGCTGCCATCGACTCACCAGCCTTTTTCATGGCTTTGGTCATTTGGGCGTTCACTGGCTCCAGAGCCTCGGTGCCGATTTTAATCGCCATTTCCGAGAGTTTGGTTGCGGTGGACATGGCTTCATCGAAATTCTGTTGAACCAGTTTATTCTGGGCTTCGGCAAATTCATTAACGGTACGGCTGGCCATCAAGGCTTTGATTGCCTCAGCGTTGCGGGCGCTGGACTCTTGTGCCACTTCCATAATGGTTTTAATCATCTGCTCGGCGCCTTTAGCCAGCGAAGTGCTCGATTTTACGCAGGACTCGATGTTTTGACGCATTGCTGCTGTCGTATCGCCTGACATTTTTTCGTATTGGTCTTTGTAGTTAGCCATCATATTCTCCATATTTCCAAAAGGGGCATTAAAGGGTGATTTTGGTGTTTGAAAGTTCTTGAATGTTTCTGCAGCAATCGGAGCAAAGGGAATGATCGATGTGCTGTGTGAAGTTTTTGCTTTTTCGCTCGAAGCTGTTTCTGCCGCTGCCGGTTTTGCAGGCTTCTTTTTGGGTGTGGTTTTACTCGTCATTTTTCAGCTCCCAGAATGATTCATAAATTGCTTAAAATTAAAAATCTGCGCAACGTTAGCACGAGTTTTGCAGCGCCGCAAATAATTTCTTGCACTGCATATTTTCTAAAAGGTCTCCCTTTATCGCAGTGCACCATTATAGTTTAATTTAACCTTTGTAAATGTCAAGTCAATATTGCGCTGCACAAATATAAAAAGCATATCTTTAAGATAGACAGAATATGGGCGCTTCTTTACACTGAAATCAGACAGTAAGCCCTCCTCATAAAAAACATTCTTTTTCAACTGCTTAATATGAAATTACGCCGCTTTTCCCCTCTTGTCATTCTTATGATTCTCGCGCTCGGGCTGCAAGGTGACCCATCATATGCAAAATCAAAAAAAGCGGCGGCGAAACCCTATTCTCCCCGTTATGCCGCGATTGTGGTGGAGGCAGATAGCGGGATGGTTCTCTCGCAGGAAAATGCTGACTGGCAACTTTATCCGGCATCCCTTACAAAACTCATGACATTGCTTCTCACTTTCGATGCTTTGAGCAGCGGGAAACTGTCCCTGAATTCTCCTGTTTATATTTCGGTTAAAGCCAACCAGATGCCCCCCAGTAAGTTGGATGTGAAGGTTGGACAATCCATCACCACCGAGCAGGCCATTAAGGCACTGGTGACAAAGTCGGCCAATAATATTGCTGTGGCAATGGCAGAAAAATTGGCGGGGAGTGAATCCAGTTTTGTGTACCGGATGAATCTCAAGGCACGCGAACTTGGGATGTCCAATACCCATTTCGAAAATGCGTCTGGCTGGCACAATGTGCGGCAGGTCTCGTCGGCGCGGGATATGGCGCGGCTCGGTCTTTATATCCTTCATCAGTATCCCACTTATTACCGCTATTTCGCGCTCAAAAATTTTTACTTTAATGGGGCTAGTCTTGCCAATCACAATAAGCTGATGGCAACATATCGTGGGATGGACGGGATGAAAACCGGCTATGTTTATGCATCAGGGTTTAATCTTGTGGCGTCGGCCAAACGTGATGGTGTACGTCTTGTAGGTGTTGTTCTTGGCGGCAAGAGTGCCAGTTCCCGCAACAGCCAGATGGCCAAGCTCCTTGATGCAGGTTTCGAAAAATACAAAAGCGTGAAACGTGGCGCTCTGCCACAAATTTCTGCTGCGCAGCCTCGACTTAAAACTCTTGAGCGGAATGCCGAGCCTATAATATCTGGTTCTCTTTCTCCTGTTGTGCCCTCCGGCACGGTAGTTCCTTTGCGCAAAAATCCATCCCCTGTTGTTGCAAGGAGGGAGAATGCGCCTACTTCTGCTCCTGCTCCTACCCCTCAAAGTTCGGGGGGGTTCAAAACCATGTCAGTTACGCCGCCCACGGTGATGAGCCCAGTTGCGCCTTACGGGGGGTATGAAACGACGTCTGATTCCGTGCGTAATTGGCAAATCCAGATCGGGGCCTTTCAGGACCGCAGGGCTACGGATAATGCCCTTTATAAAGCGCAAGGCAAACTTCCGGCCCATCTCAAATTTGCAACGCCGCTGGTGGCCCCGTTACGGACATCGGATTCCCAATGGGTGTTTCGGGCGCGCTTTTCGGGTTATACGCGCAGTGAGGCGCTTGAGGCTTGCCGCGCTTTAGGTGGTTGCCTCACGATTGCGCCTACGGCACAATAAGCCGCTTGTGTAAAATCCTGCTTGCCGCTAAATGGAGAGATGATGGATACTCACCCAAATAGCTTGCCTCTTCGCGTCATTTTTATGGGGACACCGGATTTTGCGGTTCCGGCGCTGGAGCGCCTGATCCACTCTCCGTTTTGTGATGTAATTGCGGTTTACACCAAAGCACCTTCTCCGGCAGGTCGTGGGCAGATGTTGCGCCAAACTCCAGTGCACGAGGTAGCCTTGGTTCACGGCATTCCGGTTTATACCCCTCGAAGTTTTAAAAAGGACACGGATGCCGTTCAGGCTTTTGCTGCGCTGGGGTCGGACGTTGCTGTGGTGGCAGCTTACGGGCTTATTCTTCCGCTTACTGTTTTGGATGCCCCGCGTTTAGGGTGCCTTAATATTCATGCCTCACTCCTTCCGCGCTGGCGCGGTGCTGCGCCCATCCAGCGGGCGATTGAGGCGGGTGACGCGGCGTCAGGCATTACCATCATGCGGATGGAGGAGGGGCTTGATACGGGGCCGATGATCCTTAAGGGTACGCTGCCTATCGGGCCGGATATGAACGCGCAGCAACTGCACGATGCGCTTTCGGCCATGGGCGGGGATTTGGTTATGAGTGTCTTGCGTCATCTTTATGAAGGACATGCGCCGCTTGGCGAGGCGCAGGATGACAGCTTGAGCTGTTATGCGCCGATGCTTAAAAAAGAAGAAGGGCTTGTGCGCTGGGATGAAGATATGGTGCATATTGACCGCAAGGTGCGGGCCTTTACGCCGTGGCCCGGGTGTTGGACATTCGACCCTGAGGGACGGCGGGTTAAAATTTTGGCGGGATATGTTGTCGAGGGGACAGAGACTGTCGCGCCGCATGGGACGGTACTTAATGCGCAGGGTGATATTGCGTGCGGCCATGGGGTTTACCGGATCACGCTTTTGCAGCCTGAAGGGAGCAAGCCGATGGATGTTAAGGCCGCGCTTAATGGTAACAAAATCAAGGTCGGGTCATGCTTAAACGCTGGAAACTGACCATTGAATATCAGGGAACACCCTATGCAGGATGGCAGCGGCAGGAAGAGGGAATCCCTTCCGTGCAGCAAAAAATTGAAGAGGCGATCACGGCTTTTTGCCAGCAAGAGTGCCGTTTGCACGTTGCGGGGCGGACGGATGCCGGTGTTCACGCGCAGGGCCAGGTAGCGCATTTTGATCTTGATTACGGGGATCGCCCGCTTGACGGGTTTTCCCTCACCATGGCGCTTAATGCTCATCTGCGCAAAGAGCCGATTGCCATTGTGATGGCACAGGAGGTGGGTGAGGATTTTCATGCCCGTTTTAGCGCGAGCGGCAAACTTTATACGTATCGCTTGCTGAACCGCGCTGCGCCGCCCAGTTTTGAACACCGTCTTGTGTGGCATTATCGACGGTTTTTAGATGTTGGGGCGATGCGGGAGGCTGCTGCGTATTTACTGGGTACCCATGATTTTTCAAGTTTTCGAGCAGCAGAGTGTCAGGCCAAGTCACCGATTAAAACGCTTGATGTTCTTGATATTGAATCATTTCCCCTTGTGTGCGGTGGGCAGGAACTTCGTTTTTTAGTGAAAGCACGTTCGTTTCTTCATCATCAGGTGCGCAATATGGTGGGAACTCTGGCTTTGGTCGGGGATGGCAAATGGACGCCTCTGGATGTAAAGGCGGCTTTGGAATCCACAAACCGTGCGGCGGGTGGACCAACCGCGCCACCTGATGGGCTTTATCTGACAGACGTTTATTATGACGGGCCAGTTAAAACGGGCGCACAATTACCAGAATGACGATAATGATCATCAAAATGGTTGGCATTTCATTGAGAATACGAAAGAATTTTTCGGATTTGGTGTTTTGATCCATCTCGAACAGGCGGCGGTATTTTGAGAGCATACCGTGTACCGCGCCCATCAGCACCAGCAAACCCAATTTGGCATGCATCCATGGCATGTGCAGCAATTCTGGGTTAGCCCAGAGCATTAACCCCCCAAAGAGGGTGGCCACTACAAAGGCCGGATTGATGATATAGCGCAAGAGGCGCCGCTCCATAATCTTGAAAGTTTCGGATAGCTCGGAGCCGCTGGCGGCTTTGGTGTGGTACACAAAAAGCCGCGGCAAATAGAGCATTCCTGCCATAAAGGCAATCACGGCGATCACGTGGATGGCTTTGAGCCAATCATAGGCCGAAAGTAATAAATCCTGCATGTCTCTTTTCCTCAAAAACTGTGCCTAACCTAGCAGAACTTAACTTTGTGTCAAATATTTCCCCTTATTATATGTAAATAACAAAGGGGTGTCACATGGTCGATATTTCAACTCAAGAAGCTAATCGCCGCGCGGATGTGTGTGGAATCAAGAGTTCCGATGACAGTAGTCAGCGCATTAAAGTTGGGCTTCTTGAACAATTTTACGAAGAAGACCGAGGTGTGGCCTCGATATCGAGCGCTGCCCGTGTCACTAAAGAGCAAGCCCAGTGTTTTGCCGATGGCGGTCCCAAGGACAAAGGGTGGCTTTCCAGTGCTTTTGACAAGGCGCGGGATGCCGCGTCAAGTATTTTGACACCCAAACCTTCTGCAGACATGAGTGGTACTTGTGCCGATGTACGCAGGACCTATGAATCGGGCGGGACGATTAATAATGCTGCGGCCGGTTATTGCGGTATCAAACTCAACCCGTGATGACTTGGTATATCTGGATTCATTCGCCGTTCTTAAAGGCCTGCTAATTTTAGGATAGCATCGGCCATAAGGGTTTCACTTGGCGTTCCCGTTTTTTTGCTGTCAGCTTCTAACGCGACAAGGCGGGCGAGGAGTTTGCGCAGGATCGGTGCGGTAAAGCGATTCATCTGGGCGCGAAAGGCGTTTTCATGTTTAAAAAAGATTTTTGGCTGCAAGGCTTTCATCGCTTCATCGGGTGATTTTCCCTGCACATCGACCATGATACGGGCCTGATGGAGACGGCGGACATGGTTTTGGAGCGATCTTTGGACAATAATTAGCTCTACCCCCTCTTCGGTGAGTTTTTTGAAAATACTTTGGGCGGCAAGCGGATTTTTACCAAATACGGCATAGATCAGATCATCGATGGCTTGCGCTCCGTCTCCGCAGCACGCTTGTGCATCGGCGAGGGTGACAGCTTTGTGTGTACCGACTCCCATATAAAGGGCGATTTTTTCAATTTCCATCCGAGCGCGGTCACGGTCACCCTTGAGGGCTCCCGCGAGCCACATCAGGGCATCCTGATCGCAGCTGAGATTTTGTGCGCCCAAAAGCTCGCGCAGAAAATTGGTCATATCCCGTTCATCGGGGATGTAGCAGGGGAGAGCCGCCGCATTGGGGGCTTCTTCGCAGATTTTGCGGATGGCATCATTCGGGCGCAGATCGCCACCTTCAATCACAACCAAGGCACCAGTACTTGCTCCGGCTTTCAGCCAGTCTTTGAGGAGTACTGCGAATTTGGCGCTGGGTTCTGTAATGCGCACAAGCCTTACACCCCCCATCAGGGATTGGGCATCGACTTCATCGCGAAAACGTGAGGGATCGCTTTCAAGAATTTCACCGGTTAAGTGGGCGGCGTTAAACGGGTCGTTAAGATCACTGACAACCCCGAGGCCTAGTAGCTGCGCGCGTTCTTTGACAAGCCCTGTGTCAGGGCCATAGACAAGAATGGCGCGGAGGTCAGAGTCCGGTTTTTTCAGAAAGGCGTTAATGTCGCGTGTGGCTATTTTCATTGTGCAGCAAAATAGAGGTTGAGGCCAAGTTCCGCTTGGCGGGCAATATCTTCGAGGGCGCTTTCACGCGCCGATTTTTCGGTGATGCGGGTGGCAAATTCACTACCCAACACGTTAAAGCTGGTGACGGTTTTAAGGTCGCGCACTAAAACCTGCTGACCTTTATCATCGGTGAGCATCATGGTGGTTTTGAGGGTGAGTTGCGATCGTGTGGCTTCCGAGGATTTGGTTATATCAAGATCCGAGCGGGCTTCGGTAACCTCCGTGAAAGAGAGAGTGTAGCGTGGGGCCTGCGGCTCTCCGTTAAGATATAAGCGGTCAATCAGGTGATTGCGCAGCATCTGCCCTTCACGGTTGGGGATACCCGCTATTTTGATTTCGCTGCGCCCTGCTGCTGTTTCCCCTTGCTGCGCATACATGGGCGTAAAACCGCAAGCCGTGAGAAGGAAGAGGCAGGTTACTAAAGAAAGGATTTGAGAGAAGGTCATGCTTCACTTTAGCCCATAATACTGGGAAACAAAAGGGGGCCGATCATTCACGGATATGTTTGTACTCAAGCGAGTGAAGGAACAAAAGTGTAGCTGGCTTTTTTGAAGGAGGCGCCGTTTGGTGTTATGCCGTCTGTACGGGACTGGGCGCAATAATTTATCATTTCTTGTGCTTTTTGCGCCAAATGGTCATTATGACCTCTGATTTTTTGCAGCATATTCCAGATATCTTCCGGCAAGGAAAGCTGATCGTCCTCCATTTGAGCCCATTGGGCGTTGCTTGATCCTTGCTGTGCGGGGTCGCCGCGCAAGAGGGTTAGGGTGTGTTCTTTCGAAAATCTGTTTGCCCACGTTGTGCGCAAAGAGTCTTCTAGTTCAGGAAATTTGCCCATAGTCGAGGTGTAGTAAATACGGTCATAGACCTCAACGGCAATGTTGAGAACCTGCTCGGCAACGGTATTGACGACGATTTGGGGGTGGAGTCGTTTTTGATCCTTTTGTTCCTCAACCCATTTTGCCAGATCATGGGACATTTCTCGCGAAGGAGCTATAACTGCAATTTCATCCACTAAAGGGCGGCCATTCCGGTTATTGCCCAGAAATAAAATTGTTTCTTTGGTGTCGTCGCTGGGAGCTCCAGTTTTGGTCATGTGGCCGGCTACTAGAATATGCTCGCCTTTGGTCTGCCCTGAAACTATCTGGACAGCTTTGGCATAACGACAGGGCACCATATGATCGATGATCGCTGATCGAACGAGTGCATTGTCTTTCTCAAGAGCGGTTTGTACAGGCTTTAATTTCTGTTCGAGGTCGGGATGTTCCCGCGCAAACTGGTCCCATTTTTCGCGGAATTGGCACACGACATGGTTTTCGCCGATCCGTTCGCTTTTAAGGCCGACCAAAAGCTCAAGTGCGTAGCGGTAAGCGTCTTGTCCGTGTAGCAAGGTCATTTCCTGCTGGGCGGTTTTGAAAGGAAATTGTTCAAAAGTTTGAACGGCTCCAGCCCACACCTGACGTGCGCAGCTCTCAAGCGCGGCGAAGGGGGTTTGCTGCGCCCAAGCTTTTACTTCATCTGAAAGATGCTTTGATTTGAAATGAACTAGAGCGAATTCGCCCCACGCCTCTCTGAGATGTACGCCTGTAGCCATAGTTACACACCCGTTTTATATTTATCTATTGTTATGAATATACATATAAACAGGCAGGGGCGTCCACATTTATGTGTGGTGTCCCCCTTAATTTAAAATAAAATTACGAATGACTAGCCCGCCACCACATTGACGATACGGTTGGGCACGACGATTACCTTGCGGACGGCTTTGCCTTCCAAGGCGCGGACAACGCTTTCTTCGCTCAGGGCTGCGCTTTCGGCGGATTTCTGGTCGGTGTCCACGGGCAAGGTGATGGTAGCTTTAAGCTTGCCGTTGATTTGCACCGCGATGGTGACGGTATCATCCTTTAAAAACTCGGGATTGATCGTTGGCCACGGACTTTGCGCCAGAAGCGCTGTGTGCCCCAGTTCTTGCCAGAGTTCTTCGGTGATATGCGGGATCATGGGGTTAAGGCCCTGCAATGCAAATGCTATCGTCTCTTCGTAGATGTTGCGGTCAGCTGCATCTGGTTTAAAGTTTTCAATCGTATTGACGAGTTCACGCAGAACCGCAACTGCCTTATTCATATGGAAGGCCTCGATATTTTGTCCGACCTTAAAAATAGTTTGATGTGCTTTTTGCTGCAGCTTTTTTACGTCATTTGATGGAAATCCTGGAATGACGTCATATGTTGCACTTTTATAATCTGTCACCAGACGATGTAGGCGGTTGATAAAGCGCCATGCGCCCTCAAGGCCGCTCTCTGTCCATTCCAAATCACGGTCAGGTGGGGAGTCCGAGAGAATAAAGAGGCGCGCGGCATCGGCGCCGTAGGTATCCAAAATATCCTGCGGGTCAATCGTGTTGCGTTTGGATTTGGACATTTTTTCCACGCGTCCGGCCGTCACGGGTTCGTGATTGCCACTATTCATGACCCAGTTTCCAGCTTCGTCCTTCATGACGTCTTTGGGATAGACCCATTTGCCGTCTTTATCCTTGTACGTCATGTGGTTAATCATGCCTTGGGTGTAAAGACCTGCGAAGGGTTCAGGCGTATCCATATAGCCGCATTCCGACAAGGCGCGGGTAAAGAAACGTGAATAAAGAAGGTGCAGCACGGCGTGTTCGACCCCGCCGATATACTGGTCTACAGGGAGCCAATAGGCCGCTTTGTCACGCGCGAAGCCAATTCCGTCATTGTGCGGGTCGGCGTAGCGGGCAAAGTACCAACTTGATTCAAAGAAGGTATCGAATGTGTCGGTCTCGCGGGTGGCGCTTGCACCGCATGTTGGGCAGGTGGTGTGCTTCCAGCTCGGGTGATGCTCCAAGGGATTCCCAGGCTTATCGAACGTCACATCATAGGGAAGCTCGACGGGGAGGTCTTTTTCTGGGACAGGCACTACGCCGCAGCTTGGGCAGTGAATGACAGGAATGGGGCAGCCCCAGTAACGCTGGCGGGAAATACCCCAATCACGCAGGCGGTATTGGGTCACACCTTCGCCGCGTTTCATCTCTTCCATTTTTGCAATGGCGGCGGTTTTAGCGGCGGCTGTTTTCATGCCGGTTAAGAAGTCCGAATTGATGGCGATGCCTTCTTCGCAGAAAGGCAAAGTGACGTCTTCGCTGTCTTCGGGGGCGACAACCTGAATAATCGGCAGGTTATATTTGGTAGCAAAATCAAAGTCGCGCTGATCATGGGCGGGGCAGCCGAACAAGGCGCCTGTGCCGTAATCCATGAGAACAAAGTTGGCGAGATAGACGGGTAATTTTTTGCCCGCAATAAAGGGGTGTAGGACAAATGCGCCTGTATCAAAGCCGATTTTCTCGGCTTGCTCGATGGCGGCCTCCGACGTACCTAAGGCTTCGCATTGAGCGACAAATTCTTTGTAACCTGCTTTTCCCTCGCACAAAATTTTGGCGAGGGGGTGGTCGGCGGCAATGGCGGCAAACGACGCTCCAAACAACGTATCGGGACGGGTTGTATAAACATCGAGTTTTTCGGGGCGTCCATCAATATCGAAGCTAAACCGGAGGCCTTGGGATTTGCCGATCCAGTTTTCCTGCATCAGGCGGACTTTATCGGGCCAGCGGTCTAGCGTGGCCAGAGCTGAGATCAGTTCTTCAGCATAGGCGGTGATTTTGAGTGACCATTGATTGAGTTTCTTGCGCTCTACGGGGGCGCCGGTGCGCCAGCCTTTGCCGTCAATGACTTGTTCGTTGGCCAGCACCGTGTTATCGACGGGATCCCAGTTGACCATCATTTCCCTGCGGTACGCCAAGCCTTTTTTCAGGAAATCAAGGAACATTTTCTGTTCGTGTTTGTAGTAATCGGGGGCGCAGGTCGTGACTTCGCGGCTCCAATCGAGCGAAAGCCCCATTTGTTTCATCTGGACGCGCATCGCGGCGATATTTTCGTATGTCCAGTCTTTCGGGTGCGCACCGCGTTCAATGGCAGCGTTTTCGGCCGGAAGACCAAAGGCATCCCATCCCATGGGGTGGAGGACGTTAAACCCTTGCGCTTTTCTATAGCGGGCGACGACATCCCCGAGCGAATAATTGCGCACATGACCCATATGGATACGGCCCGAAGGGTAGGGGAACATCTCGAGGACGTAATATTTTTTTTGCGACGGGTCTTCGGTGCTGGTGAAAACGTTTTTTTCATCCCAGATGTTACGCCATTTCTCTTCTGTTTCGCGGATATTGTAACGCTCGGCCATTTTATGTCTCATCGGTTAATCGGGGCTCAACGTTATCAAGGCGCGGGTCATTATTCAAATCAAAATAATGGCATTTCTGGTGATTTTAATAGCGCGGTAATCGGTTTGTGCTATATTTGCAGAGGGTATAGGGTGAAACCAGAAGGTTTCCTGTTTTTTCCATCCGCCTAGAATTGGCGGCACTGTGGAAGATCACATTATGTCAGGAGAATCAGAATGGTTTCCGTTTATTCGGCCACGAATGGCTATGCAACAACGACGTCACTCAATAAAAATTCACAAACACAGTCCAAGGCGCTGGGCCAGACGGCCAGCGGTAAGGGTATCACCAAGGCGTCCGATAATGCGGCAGGCCTTGCGGTGGCTTTGCAGCTTTCCTCGGATGTGAGCACCCTGCGTCAATCTTCGACCAATTTGCTGCAAGGAACATCGGTTCTGCAAACGGCGGATGGCGCGCTGGAGCAGACAGGCAATATCTTGAACCGGATGAAAGAACTGGCCACACAGGCCAATTCGGGTGGTGTTGATGACGCGGGACGTACGGCGATCAATGAAGAATATCAGTCTTTGGCGCAGGAACTTGGGAATCTTGCAACACAAACCAGTTTTAATGGTCAACCACTGCTCAATGGTAGTTATAATCAGGATTTCCAGGTTGGAACAACGGGTACGGATGTACTGAGTGCCGACTTAAGTTCTGTTGATATTTCCTTAAGCGGCCTTGGACTTACGGCAGGAGCAGGGGCGAGTGCAGGGGCTTTGCTCACGCAGTCTTCGGCGGCGGCAACGTCGAGCGAACTTGATACAGCCATTGCTAATATTTCTTCCTATCGCGCAGATGTTGGGGCGACTTTGTCGGAATTTTCCACGCAAAGCGATGTGGTGGATGAAACGATCACCGCTACGATTGAAGCTCAATCGGCGATTACTGATGCCGATATTGGCAAGGCGTCCAGTGATCTGGCGGGGTCTAAGCTTTTGACCGAGCTTTCGGTGGCGGCAGCGGCACAGGGCAATAAAATGTCAGCGTCATTTCTTAAGCTGGTACGCTAATTTAGACCTTTTTAAGGATTTGCGGCGGTGGGGCTATTTTGCCTTGCCGCTCTATTTTTATGGTAACGCCATCATTTTATTATTTTTTACGGGGGATTTTCCATTTGATGCCGTTGAATCGGTATTCTAGGTGTTTTTTGTTGTTGGTTATGAAGGGGATATTTATGTTTTGTTTCTATTTTAGTGCGGTTTCACGCGTTGCGGCGTTTTTGTCGTGTTTTATTGTATGTCTTTGTGTCGTGGGGTTTGCGGTTCCCGCAGAGGCCAATATGGTCAAACGCCTTACGATTCAAGGAACTCAACTTTTTGATGAGCGTGGTCAGCCGATTCGTCTGCGCGGCGCCAATCTGGAAGGGGTAAGCGCTGGTGAGGCTCAGGATATTGCGCAAAATATCGGGTTTAATTTTGTGCGGCTGCGTATTTCCTATGAAGATGAAAATCTTAATGATCGCGGGGATGATTTTAGTGAATCGTATAAAAATTCCATTCACTCATGGGTGCGGGTTCTCAAGCAAAACGGCATCTGGATTGATCTTGAGATGCGCGCCAATGACAAATATACCAATGATGCAGCTTTTTATGACATCTCCTCGCCTTTGTTCAAAAAATATCTTAATTGTTGGCTAGGCTTGGTGCGCGAATATAAAGATACCGACTATATTGCGGCTTATGGTCTTTTGGCAGAGCCTAGCCCCAACCACACCAAGGTTGATGATCCAGTTGGTACGCTCGTATCGTTCCAGAAAAAATTGATGGATGAAATCTCAGTTATCGATCCGGTTACTCCGTTTATTATCGGGCCAGACTGGAATTACGACACAATGGGTTATCGGCATGATGACTATTATACGAGATTTTTAAGCTATAGGGGCCGTATCATCTATGCGGTGAATTTTCTTTCGCCGAAGGAATGGATTAAAGATGGCAACTGGACAGTTGATCATACAAAGCCTACTTACCCCTATTCTCAAGCTAATGTCACACAGGCTGGATTTGCAGCGTTGATAGCGCCTTTATCTGGTGGTGCCACTGCTTCTGCTGGTGGGAGCAAGAAAAACAGAAGCAATCAGCATAGTAAAAATAAAACTCAGCAAATCCCTGTAGATGGTGGTGTTTATGATAATGATATGCCGATAGAAAAACTCTTTAATGAACAACGTGTTTTACCGGAAAATTATCCACGCACCCTTACGCCTTACTTTATCAAGTGGTATCTGCAGTGGCCAGTAGCCTTTAAAGAGCGCTATCAAGTGCCGCTACTCGTTGATCAGTTTGGGGCGAGTACCCATTCGAGTGGTCAGTTGGCTTACGAGCGGGATCTTATCAAATATTTTGAATTTCAAGGGTTCAACTGGTCGCGCTGGTCATATAATGCGGGCAGCAAGCCGCGGTTGATTGAAGGAAATCCCGAGGTTATAGCGTTTTACAAAATGGTGATGGAGCGCATTAAAAGTCAACCTCTTCAGTAAGTTGAATTTGCTGCACTCCATAAAAAAAGCCCTGCATGTGCAGGGCTTTTTGTTATTGCGGGGCCACTTGTATTAGGCGGCTTTTTTGCCAGCTTCGTGGGCTTTCTTCGCTTGTTCGAAAATTACTTTGAAGGCTTGGGGGTCATTGATTGCCAGTTCCGAGAGAACCTTACGGTCAACCATGATGCCGGCTTTGTGGATACCATCCATGAAGCGGGCGTAGGTCAGACCATGTTCGCGGGCGGCGGCGTTGATACGTTGAATCCAAAGGGCGCGGAAATCACGTTTTTTATTGCGGCGGTCGCGGTATGCGTAACGCAGGGCTTTTTCAACGCGTTCCAGAGCAATCCGGTAGCAATTGTGTGAGCGACCACGGTAACCTTTGGCCAATTTCAAAATTTTAACGTGGCGTGCGTGCGCGCGCGGGGAACCTTTTTTTACACGGGACATTTATCTCTCCTATTCAACAACGATGGGAGCCGGATTGTGGTTGGTTTTTTTCAAACCACGGCTATACGGCATGAAGTTTTCGAGAATGATGCGTCCGTCCACCTGCGCGAGAATGGATGTCCCACGGGCTTTACGTTTCATCGATTTGGGTTTGTTCATTTGCATGTGGCGCATTTTGGCGGCTTTAAACTTAACCTGACCAGAACCAGTCACCATGAACCGCTTTTTGGCGGCACTTTTGGTTTTCATTTTCGGCATTTTTGTCTCCTTAGTATGGATTAATTCCCTTACGCCCGATCAGGCAGCCGATTTCTCGCCAGTCAGGACGCAGGAACAGCGGTTGTTATAGCTGCAAGAGGGCGGAAAAAGCAAGTAAAGAATGAAATAATTTTTCAAAGTTTTGCTTATTAAAATCTTTGACAAAAGTGCTTACGTATTATAGAAACTCACATGTTTCACTCTTGCCCCACAGGTGACCCGATGCTGGCCGATCCCTTTGCTCCTCAACCCCTTGAGTATTCTTATGCACTTGCCGACTTGCACGCCCATTTTCTGGGTGCTTCCCAAAAGGCCGGAAATGCCTACGCCGAACAGGAAGCCAAAGGAAGCGCTTTTGGTGTTCCTTTTACCCGTGCCGCTCTTCACCACGCCCTTGAGCAGGTCAAACTGACTGAAGTAAAAATCGGTGAGGGTTTTGCACGGGCGGTTACACCCGAGCCTATTTCATCACTGGTGTCGCTCACCCAGATGAATGACCGTGGAAGTGTACGTTTCGAACGTAAGTTATAGTTTAACTGATATTCTCGAGATGTGTGCCGATAATGCCGCGGACATAACTCGAGAAGTCCTGGTCTTCCCACGGAAAATATATCCAGCAATCCTGTTTGACCTCTGAGGCGTAGGCATCGGCGAGAGGTTTTCCTGCTGGCTTTACATAGATGCAGGCGTAAGTGGCCTCGGGTAGTTTTTCGCGAATGGCTCTGAAGGTGTTGCCGGTATCAGATAAATCATCAATCACCAGAATATTTTTCCCCGTACCGCAATTATCGGGAAATTTGAGAATTTTGGCGGCAGATTGATCCTGATGGGCGTAACTGGCGATGCTGATGGTGTCGATCAGGCGAATATCAAGGTCGCGGGCTATGAGGCAGGCCGGTACCAAGCCGCCGCGGGTAACGGCAACTATTTTTTCCCAGCTCTTTCCGGTCTGGCGAAGTCGTTCGGCGAGTTTTTTCGCTTGAATATGGACTTCCTGCCATGAAACGGGCAGCTCTTTGTAATTCAGATGATCGTCGTTCATAGCGCTCTATATCGCGCCTTCAGGCTTAGGGCAAGAGGGATTTATCAGTTGGCCGATGAACGTGAGGAGTCTTGTGTTGCATGACCTTGTTGGTAACGGAGTTTCAGTTCAAGAAGCCCGGAGAGCAACATTTCGCGGCGGCGCAGGCTTTCATAATAATCCCGATTTTGCATCAGTTCGATAGCCTTTATCGCTACTTTTTGGCGGTTTACGTTGGCGGGGCCTTCGTAAAGACCAGCGTAAAATTTGGGATCTTCGAAGATTTTTTTGGTCAGTATTTCCATTTGTGCAAAATAACTGGGGTTGGCCCCGATGAGTGCCGTTGGGTTGGCTGCGCTCAGACCCATTGAGGTTAGAACATTTTGCATGTAGGTTGCCGAACCTGTTGTCCCTTTGGTTTTTTGTGCGACGAGAGTTGCGTAGGAATTTGCGGCCACGCCACGGGCCGCGGTGGCCGCTCTGAAATCCTGAAGCTGGCCAGTATCGGAGGTGAGGGATGCAGAGCCTGTTTTATGGTTGGCAGGAATAAAGCTCAGATTCTCAAAGAGAGCGATCAGGCTTTCCTCGTTATTGGTTGCGGCAGCTCCCGGGGCGCTAAAATCAGCATCAAAGGTGAGAGGAACATCGAAAACACGAGTAAAGTCGATGTCACGGTTATAAAACAGGTCGGCATTAGCACCCGAGATAATGCAGTAGTCTTTCAAGGCATTGTTATTGTCAGACTCTTCACAGTATTGTTTCTGGAATTCTGTAATGATTTGGCTCAATCCGGTAAAATAATCGGCGTAAAGACCGTTTTGTACGCGGTTAGAACGATCCTGCATGATTTTGGTAAAACCGAGTTTATTCGGGATGATTTTTTCCTGTGATGCAGCGAGAGAACGGCTCAGGGTGCCGAAACGGCATACGCCCGTGCTTGGTGCGTAATTGACCAGTGTTTCGGTGCTTTCCACCTGCAAGGCGCGCAAGGCCGCCATAATGTCGCGTCCATCAATCAGCGCCGCAAGAAGGACGCCGTTCATTACAACGACCTTACGGATCGAGTCATTCATTTTGTTGAAGCCACCAACATAGGTGTTATCGTAAGTCGCACTCGAAAATGAAACCGAACTCGCATAAGCGGCTGATTCCAGATTCATTTGATACGATTGGGAAACGGATCCTTGAATGATGTAAGGCGCATTCTTTTTGGCTGGGGTTGATTTAGCGGGCGTGTCCCCGTTTTGTTGTGAGGGGGAAATGTAGATGTAGGGTGAGCTCTTAGCAGGAGCCATTTTTGGGGCTGGTGCTCCCGTTGTAGCAGAGTTCACTGGCTCTTTTACCACGATGTTTGCGGGAGTCTTGGATGTGGCTTTTGGTGCCGCTTTTGGTGCGGCTTTTGGTGCGGCTATGGGCAGACTGGCGATGGTCAGGGTAATGGGGGATGTTGGAACGGTGATGCGCGGGCAGCATTTCTCGGTGGTGTTGATAATACTGGCAATCATTTGGCTACTGCCATCGGCTATTTTGGTCGCGCTGTAGGCGGAAAGGCTAACGTAGCCCTCTTCCCCTGCAACCTGAAAAAAAGGTTTGCGGGCGCCCTCGACATTAAGTGCAATACTGCCGCCTTTGCTGAGCTTGCCTTCGATTTTAGCGCGGGAGCCGCTGGGATTTAAGTTGAAAGTCAGATTGTTTTCGGGGATATGCGATTCGCCTTTTTTCATTTCTGGAATGTTTAAGGTAAAAATCAGTGGCTTTGATGGTTTGTAGAGCAGGTTGGCGAAGAGAAATTCGCCATTTTTGTCGGCGGCCACCTGAATTTTCTGGGTGGGACTGGTCGAGAGGGAAATCAGGGTTCCGGCTTTTGCACCGCTGCCGCGTACCGATATAGAGGCTCCGAGTGGTTCTTGGGTTTTCTCGGCAGCTGCGGGCGGGATCAGGGTTGTGCAGACGAGAAGGAGTGCCCCGAATGTGGCGCTTGCCAGCCTCCGGCCCCATTTTCTGCTGATATTGCGTTGTTCAATCATATAGCAACCCTTGTTTTTACCCTAATCCTGCGTGTTCTGTCTGTTCTGAATGTCGTCTTGATATTTCGAGACCTCCATTTCAAGAATCATGGAGAGGAGCATTTCAGAGCGCAGCACAGTTTCAAAAATATCGCGTTGCTGCATCAGGCCGATCGATTGCATAGCTGCGTATTGACGGCTTACGTTGGTGGGGTTTTCCATGAGTCCGGCGTAAAAGGATGGATTCTGGTAGATTTTCTTGGTCAGAATCTCCATTTGTGCGTCATAGCTGGGGTTGCTACCGACATATTTGGCTGCATCGGCAGCGCTTAACCCCAAATTTTGCAGGACAGTCAGCATATAAGGACGTGATCCAGCTGTTCCTGCAGCTTTGTCCCCGATCAGTTTGTTAAATGAGTTTTGTGCGACCGAACGTTTGGCCACTACAGCCCGCTGGTCAAGATAGCTGGTACGGGCATCTTTGTCTTTGGTGTTATTCAAACTTGCGACCTGCATAGCATCGAAAAGCTGGTGGGCGTAAAGATTGCTCGCAAGGGCGATGATATTTTCTTCCTCGTTTGTATTGGCCGCTCCATCAGAGAAGTTTACATCCAGCGTGGCTTTGGAATCAACGGCCCGGGTAAAGTTGATGTCAATGTTGCGACGTGTGTCGGGGCTGGCGGCGGTATCACAAACCGACCCCATAGCCGAACCGAAGTCAGCCGGATCGCAGAATTTTGTACGAAACTCGACAAGGCGCGACAGCCGGTCTTGCCGTCCACCTTCTGCTGAGGCCATTTTGGTATGAAGAAGTTGGCGGTTCTGTGAATACTCGCCCAGAACAATTTGGTTGTTGCGTGAGAGTGAGTCCGACTGGGCTAGTGAACGCGAGAGGCTACCGAATTGACAGATGGTTCTGCTGGGCGTGTAATTTTTCAAGGTCTGGGTGGTTGAACGTTGGAGCGCCAACGTGGCTTGCATGGCGTTCTGTCCGTCAAGGGCTGCGCCAAAGAGCACTGAATCCATGACGATAGCCGCGCGGACGTTATCCGTAAAGTCGCGAAAAGCTGGCTCAACGTAATCTTCCCACCATTCGTCGGTCATCCAGTCTTCATGCTTTTCCATTTCATCCTCGACAGCAGATTGCCATTCCGAACAGATGGCACAGGCCTTAGCCTGTTTTAATGTCAAAGGAAGCAGAGTTGCCAGAAGCAGTGCAAGGGTCGCACTGGTTTTAAAAATTTGCCGCGTTGTCGTGTGCATGGTTGGTTTCATGGTCATCCTCTTGACGTTCGCATATTTTTCTATGGCCCCGCTTTTGGCGAGTCGGTGTTGGCTTGTATTTTCCGCGCTTCCATTTCCACGAGAAGCGCCAGCAAAAGCTCGGAGCGCTCGGTTGAGCGGAAAATATCACGTTTTTGCATGACTCCCAGACCACTCATAGCGGCAGATGCGCGGGTTACGTTGGCGCGTGACCCCATAAGTCCGGCGTAAAAACGCGGGTCTTGGTACAAAGTCTTGGTTAAAATTTCCATTTGGGCGTAATAGCTTGCGTTTTCTGCAGCTTGACCCGATGTTTCCGCAGTCAGGTAGAAATTCATATCCCCGACACTCATACCTAGCTGTTGAAGAACGGCTTTGAGGTGCGTGTCAGAGGCGCCGCTTCCTGCGGCCTTCATGGCTGCGATGGTGTTATAGGTATTTTGTGCAGCGGCACGGCGGGCATAGACGGACCGCTGTTCCCTGTAAAGAGATCTGGTGGCTTCACTTTCTTCGATTTCGGATTTTGTAGGGCGTTTGACGGGTAGCCGGTGGCCGTACAGCATATAGCCTAATGTTGCAACGTTATGTTCGTCATCCGAAATGATGGGGTCGGTATAGTCGAGATTGATGGTGGCGTTGGCATCAATAGTGCGGGTGTAGTCAATATCCCGATTATGATTGAGTTCTGGTGTTGGTGTGGCGGTATCGCATATCTGGGCCAAACCGTTATTGTTATCACCCAAGTCACAGTAGCCGTTCAACGTGTCCCTGAAGTTATAGAGACGTGATAAGTTGTCCATCCCGCGCCCTGAAGCGCCAGTACTGAAAATTGTTCCAATGGAGCGTGCAAGCATCAGTTCACTCAGTGCCGTTTGGTTTACGGACACTCTTTCATCTGATGCGGCAAGGGCGCGGCTCAATGTGCCAAAGCGGCACATTTCTGTGGAAGGGGTGTATTTTTTAAGAGTTTTGGTTTGTTGGGTTTGCAGGTCAAGCAGTGTGTCCACCATAATTGACCCGTCAATTAAGGCGCCATAGGCAACGGCCAAGGCGGCGTAAGCTGAACTGATGCCATCGGCAGCAGGCGTAAATCCATCAGGTTCCCATGTGTCGGTATAGAAACTGTCCATGATGAAGTCGGTGCGGTAATCATCAAAAACCTGTTCGGCAATATCCTCAACACCGGATGTGGTGCAGCAGGGCGAGGTGCCGCAGCAGGAGCCGTAGATACAGGGGTTGGGAAGGTCACTGGGAAAGCAGATGGCGGTTGCGTTGGCGGCCAGTCCCGGGCGTGCCCACATGAGGAAAGCGGCGCACAGCATCAGGCCGAGGAATTTAAGTGATCCCGTTTTCTTCCAAAAGGCTGCATATCTGTATGACACGATCCGCATTTATTTCTGGCTCTTGTTGGTAAAGTTGTCCTGTTCGCGCATCACCTGAATCTCAAGAATTTGCGAGAGTAACATTTCTGAACGCGCAAGACTTTCATAAATATCGCGCTCTTGCATTGATTCAATACCTGCCATGGCGGCCTGCGCCCGTGTCACGTTGGCATCCGATACGATCAGCCCTGAATAAAAGGCGGGGTTTTGGTATAGTTTTTTCGAAAGCACTTCCATTTGTGCGTAGTAACTTGGGTTAGTTCCCAGATACTTATCAAGTTCTCCGGCGTCTGTAATGCCGATTTCTTTCACAACTTCTTTGATATAGCTTGAAGCGGCGGTGCTGCCTGCGGCCTTCATTCCGGTGATGGCGGCAAAGGAGTTTTGGGCAACGCTCCGTTTGGCAGCAATGGCCCGAAAGTCGATCAGTTTGCGGGTAATCTCATCAGCGTTTCCATCTCTGGCCATATTCAGGTCTGATTTGCCGATATTTGTTGCAAGGTCGTGGGCATAGAGGTTGCTATCCAAGGCCAGAATATTCTCTTCATCGTTGGTCAAGGTGCCTGGGGCGCCTGCAAAACTAATGTCAAGCGTCAAAGGTGCGTCTAGTGTGCGGGTTACGTCAATATCGCGATTGGATTGGACATCGGATGTTGTATTACAGGAAGTTGCCGAATTCTGGGCGGTGTTCGAGTCACCTTTGTCGCAGAATTTGGTGCGATATTGTTCGGCTCGCTTGAGTTTGTCGGCGCTGCGGCCCAGCGTTGTGCCGGGGCCAACTGCGTTACCGGAGGCCATTTGTTCGCGCAGGAGTTGGCGGTGTTGGGCTTTAGTGGCAAGAGCCAGTTGTGTGACTTCCGCGTTACTCTGGCTTGATGCTAGTGAACGGCTGAGTGTACCAAAACGGCAGAGCTGCGTACCTGGATTATATTCCTTGAGAGTGTTTGCGTTTTCATCCTGCAAGGCGGTAAGGGTCTGCATCACATTTTGTCCATCGATCAGGGCGGCATAAAGCACGCCATTCATGACGATGGCGGAGCGGAGCGCATCGCTTGATTTCTGGAGGGCGGGGTAGAGATATTGATCGTAAACAATGTCGATATAATATTCATTCTCAAGGTCGGGGTCGGCTGCCCAAAGATTAAGCCCCTTGACCATTTCCGTAAAAATCATTGCAGCGCCGGTGGCGAGGCAGCATCCGCCTGTGCTGTGCCAATCCGGATCGCAGCCGCAATAAGGGTTTGAGTAATAAACCAACCCGGATTCGCCAGGTATGTTGTAGCGATCATCGCTAGCAAAAGCCTGAAAAGCGGTGCCTGTCACGAGGGTTACGGCAAGCGTTATTGCCAGTATTGTCGTCACAAAGCGACGCCCGCACAGAAGAAGGCGGCTCGCCAAATGCGCTTTTTCGTATTCTTGATACAAACTCATACTGGATGGAACCCCAAACACCCTCTTGAACAACCACACAACAACCATATCCATCATATCATAGGCACTAAGGCCCTGAAAAGGATTGTTCGCCTATTTTTTAACTTTTTGGTGATTTTGCAGACTCTTGCGCCTCATAGAGGACCCTTAGTGAGCCTCTGCCCAATTACTTGCCCAGCCTGTGGCCACCAGAAGAGGCAGGCTTAGCGGGGACACCGATTCCATAATTTCTTTTACTTTTTGCGCTATGCCCTCGGCTTTGGCGCGCGGGACCTCAAAAACAAGCTCATCATGCACTTGCAGGAGTAAGCTGGCCTCAATCATACCGTCACGGAGGGCATTGTCGAGCTGGATCATGGCTATTTTAATAATATCCGCAGCGGTACCTTGAAGGGGGGCGTTGATCGCCTGACGTTCGGCAAAATTACGGCGAGAGGGGTTTTTGTCGTGAATTCCGGCAATGACACATTTCCGGCCCGCCAGTGTCTTGACATAACCATATTGACGCGCTTCGTTTCGTTTACTCTCCATGTAGGCGCCAAGCTCTGGAAAACGAGCCATGTAGGTTTTGATATAGGTGCTGGCTTCCCCGACGCTGCACCCGAGCTGCTTGGCGAGTCCAAAGCCGCTGATCCCGTAGATGATCCCGAAATTAATTGCTTTGGCTTGACGGCGGATATCGGGGGTTACCTCTGTTAAGGGGATGCCCAGTACTTCGGAGGCTGTGCGGGCGTGGATGTCTTCTCCGTGGGCGAAAGCTTCCTTGAGGGCCTTGATTCCCGCCAGTTCTGCAACAAGGCGTAGTTCGATCTGCGAATAGTCGGCGGAGAGCAGGACATGGCCTTCCTTGGCAATAAAGGCTTCGCGGATCATACGGCCTTCTTGCGAACGGATAGGGATATTCTGGAGATTGGGGTCGGAGGAGGAAAGACGTCCGGTGTTGGTGAGGGCCATGGCAAAGGAGGTATGGACACGCCCCGTGCGCGGGTTGATTTCCTCTTGCAGACTTTCGGTATAGGTTGAGCGGAGTTTGCTCAGGTGGCGAAAATCAAGTACTTTTTCGACGATAGCATGGCCTTGCTCGGCCAAAACTTCCAGAATATCGGCGGACGTTGACCAATCGCCGGTTTTGGTTTTGCTGCCGCCTTGCAGGCCGAGTTCCTCAAAGAGCACCTGCCCGAGTTGTTTGGGTGAGGCGATGTTGAAGGGGTGTCCTGCAAGGGCGTGAATTTCACCTTCAAGCGCTGCAATTTTTTCGGCAAAATTTTGTGAAAGACGGCGCAGCACTTCAGGGGATACGCGCACGCCGCATTCTTCCATGCGGGCAATGACGGGGACGAGCGGGCGTTCAATGTCTTCATAGACATGAGTCATTTTCTCGCGGGCAAGGCGGGGTTTGAAGATGTGGTAGAGTTGTAGCGTAAGGTCGGCATCTTCTGCGGCATAATCTTTGGCTTTTTCAAGACCGACTTGTGCAAAGGATATGCGCGATTTGCCAGTGCCGGTTACTGAGTCATAACTGATCATGGTGTGGCCGCAAAAATCACGGGCGAGGTCATCGAGGCCATGGCCATGCGCCGTGCCATCAAGCACATAGGAGAGCAGCATAGTGTCTTCGGGGCGGTCAATATCAAATCCGGCTTTACGCAGCATTTGCAGGTCGAATTTAATGTTGTGACCGATTTTCGCGATGGTGGGATCGGTGAAAAATGGTTGCAGTACCGGAAGGATTTCACCAATTTTGGCTTGGACGAGTTGGGCTTTATCTAGATTGTCCAATAATCCAGTGCCAAAGCTATGCCCCACCGGAATATAACAGGCACGGCCCGGGCGGGTGGCGAGTGATATGCCGACCAGATCGGCAATAGCAGGAGTAAGGCCTGTGGTTTCAGTGTCCACGGCTAGTGTGCCGGTGTCGTGGGCGTCTTTAAGCCATTGTGCAAGTTTTTCCGCGTCTGTCATGAGCAGATATTCTGTTTTCTCCGGCTTGGTTGTTGAGAGGACAGAGACAGGGTTGTTTTCAGTAGGTGTGATGGGCTGTATTTTTGCTGCAGGGAGGGGGTGCCCCTGTAGCTTGGTATGCAGGCGCGCAGCCAGAGATTTAAACCCCTGTTGCATCAAAAAAGCTGCGAGCTGTTCGGGGTCGGGTCGGGCAGGGGCGATTGATCCTACTGGCAGTGGTGCTGGTGCGGTATCACACAAGGTTACCAGTTTATACGAGATACGGGCGAGGTCTGCTTGCTGCGTCAAGGCTTCACGGCGCTTGGGTTGTTTGATCTCGTCCACATGCGCTAGAAGATTTTCAAGTGAGCCATAGGTGGTAATAAGCTCGGCGGCGGTTTTGACTCCGATGCCTGCCACACCCGGGATATGGTCGGAACTGTCACCGCACAAAGCTTGTACATCCGTTACCTTGGCGGGAGGAACACCGAATTTTTCAAAGACTTCGCTCTCGCCAACAGGCTTGGCTTTCATCGGGTCGTACATAGTGATACCCGTGCGAATGAGCTGCATCAGATCCTTATCGGAGGAAACAATAGTAACCTCAAGCCCTTGCTCGCTGGCGAGACGAGCGTAAGTGGCGATGAGGTCATCAGCCTCAAAACCTTCGCATTCGATGGTGGGAAGACCAAACGCTTGCGCTGCCTCACGGATCAAAGGGAATTGGGGGATCAGGTCTTCGGGGGTGGGAGGGCGGTTGGCTTTGTAATCGGGGTAGATGTCGTTCCTAAAATTTTTGCGGGCAGCATCAAAAATAACCGCAATCGGGTTGCCGTTATAATCGGCTTTGAGTTTGACCAGCATGTTGCAAAAACCCATCACAGCCCCGACAGGGGTTCCATCGGGCCGCGTGAGAGGCGGCAGCGCATGATAGGCACGGAAAATAAAACCTGAACCGTCAATCAGGATAAGATTTTTTGTTTTGCTCATTATTGTCCGTTTTTCTTTTCCAGCTTTGCTGGGGAGGGCGCGCCCAGATATTCGCTATCGATCATAATGGTGGCGGCTTTGCCGACATAGTCCAAATTCTTGGCGAGCCACATTTTGGCGGCTTTACGACCTTCATCACGCAAGGAGGTGAGGAAGGGCCACGAGGTGTCGAATTTGGTGCCGATTTCAAGTTTCTCGAGCGACTCTTCCACGCGGATGGCGTGCAGGAATACATCGCGGTATTTATGGCGATGTTCATCTTTGAGCATATCTTTGTGCAGCAATTTTTGGACAAAGGAGATGGCGCGCAGCTCCTTGAGGAGGGCAGCATTAAAGGTAATTTCGTTAAGACGTTCTTCAATGGAAATGGGGTCTTTCGGAATTTGGTGACGCAGCAAAGGATTGACATGCACGATCAAAATATCGGGTACAGTGCACTCATAAAAAAGTGGCCAGAGCGATGGGTTGCCCATAAAGCCGCCATCCCAGTAGGCGTCGCCGTCAATCTCGACGGCTTGAAAAATATTGGGCAGCGCGGCGGAGGCGAGGATCATGTCGCAGGTTAGCTCATGTGAGGTGAAGATGCGTGGGTTGCCAGTGCGGACGTTGGTAGCGGTGATAAAAAGCTGAATATTTTTGAATTTTTGCAGCCGCTCGAAATCAACCATTTCACCGAGAATGTCGCGCAACGGGTTGAGGTTGAGCGGGTTAAATTGATAGGGTGAGGCGTTTTGCGCCATCATGCCCAAGGCCTGCATTGCGGGGTTATCGGCGCTCCCCCAAAATTCTTGTATATTTTGCCAGAAATTGCCAAAAGGGGTTTGCTGTGCCAGATGCTGGATTGGGGCGAAAACATTGCCTGTGGCCGAAAGGCGTTCCCAAAAAGTTGCGAGGAGTTCGCGCGCATGGGATGCCCCTTTTTTGGGGCCGCCTGCCATCATGCCTTGGGCCAGAATGACGGCGTTCATTGATCCGGCGGAGGTGGCGCTGATGCCTTCGAGGTCAAGTCGTCCATCTTCCAAAAGGGTGTCAAGAACCCCCCATGTGAAGGCTCCATGTGATCCGCCCCCCTGAAGGGCTAGATTGATTTTGCGAAAAGGGCGGGAAGCGGGACTGTTCATGGCGGGGAGTGTAGCGCTGATGGGATGGTTTGGCTAGGTCTTGCCAAAGTTTTTAAAAGACATATATAATGCTTTATCCGGTGCCTGTGGGGCCGGATGAATATAGCAACTTGCTCACCAGAGGAGTTCGACATGACGCAGCAAACGCGTATTTCTCTTTTTGACTCGCCCCTGTTTTTGGGGTTTGACCAGTTCGAGCGGACACTTGACCGGATTAAGAAGACGGCGGGTGAAAGCTATCCCCCTTATAATATTGAGCAAATTGGCGAGGATGGCTTGCGCATATCCTTGGCGGTTGCGGGATTTTCGGCGTCTGATCTTGACATTGAGGTTGAGCATAACCAGTTGACTGTTCGTGGCAAACAGGGCGAGGACGAAGGGCGTATTTACCTTCACCGCGGAATAGCCGCGCGGCAGTTCCAGCGTTCTTTCATTCTGGCGGACGGGATCGAAATTCTCGGCGCCTCGATGGATAGCGGACTGCTCCATATCGATATGAAGCGTGTTGTGCCAGAATCGGCGGCTCGCAAGATTCGCATAACTGATACGCTTCCTACGCAAAAGGCGATTGCGGTTGACCATACTGCGTCCTAGGCGGAATTTTAGCGTTCTTCCCGCATTTTTTCGGGTTTTTTTCCTTTGAAAAATGCTACACTTGAACTTGTTGATGTAAGAGGGATGATGATGACAGATAAAGCAGCTTTTCCTGTTCCGGCACTGAAACAGCTTTCACCACAGGGTTTTCTGGCTCTCGGCAAAGGTCAGATTGTGTATATCAAGCCGGTGACAGTGATGAACCGTCAGGCCTATGCGCTGCATGCGGCAGATGGTTCGGCACTTACACTTGCGGATTCTTATGATGCGGCGTGTGCGATTGCTCTTCAGAACGATCTTGACGCTGTCACTCTTCAGTAATTTCATTTACCCATAAATTTTTATTTGACGTTAAGCTTTTTTCTTTATAAATAAAAAGGAGCAGTGGCTTTCGTGCCTGTTAAAACGCCTGAACCGATGGGCGTTCTACCAAACACGGAGGAGCCATATGACCCATTTTCCCCCAACATTTTCAGCGGATTCGACCGCTTCACCACTGCGGGTGCAGGAACGCGCTCTTGGGCGACAGGCTTTTGTGGATGAGGTTGCTTTGCGGCTCCTGCCGTCCCAGCCGCTCCATATTCTTTATCCTGATCAGCTGGCGCTTAACGCCAAACGTTTCCGCCGGCTGTTTCGAGGCACGGTGATGTACGCCGTCAAATGTAATCCGCATAAGGATGTTATTCGTGCTTTGGCGCGTGCGGGAATCCGCACTTTTGATGTGGCCTCGATCGAAGAGGTGCGGCTGGTGCGCAAGCTGGTGCCGACGGCACGTCTCCATTTCATGCATACGGTGAAAAGCCGTGAGGCGATTCGCGAAGCTTATTTCAAACATGGTGTGCGGGTGTTTGTGGTCGATACGGTGGATGAGCTTCACAAAGTCGTGGGCGAAACTAACCTCGCGCCTGATCTTGAGCTTTATGTGCGTATGGCGCCGCCTAAAAATGAAACGGCCTCAACCGACTTTTCATCGAAATTCGGCGCGCGTCCTGATGAAGCTGTGGGGCTGCTGCGTGAAACGCGCCTTGTGGCGCATAAGCTTGGCCTGATGTTTCACGTGGGGACGCAGTCCCGCTCGCCCGAGCCTTATCGCCGTGCGATTGCCATTGCCGCGCAGGTGATCCGCGAAGCAGGTGTCGAGGTCAATTGCCTTGATGTGGGCGGCGGCTTTCCGGCTGGATATGTGGATGAGAGCATTCCCCCGCTTGAGGAATTTATGGGTGTTATTCATAGCACGATTGATGACTATGGTCTTGGTGATTTGCAGCTTTATTGCGAGCCTGGACGCGCGCTTGTTGCGGATGCGGGTTCCCTCGTGGTGCGGGTGGAGCTGCGCAAAAAAGATGCACTTTATATTAATGACGGGGTGTATGGCGCCTTGATCGAGACGATTGATGCGCAAGGGAGCCTTAAATATCCGGTGCGCCGGATTGGTGGTGTAGTGGCTTCAGGCGAGAGGGCATACCGTCTGTTCGGGCCGACCTGTGATTCTTATGATGCGATGAAAGGGCCATTTATGCTGCCTGATGATGTCGTGGAAGGCGATTACCTCGAGATCGGCCTTACAGGGGCATATGGCGTGGCGTGCCGCACCAATTTTAACGGATTTGGTGGGCATAAAACGGTTTTGATGCCGCCTAACGCTTGAAACAAGGGTTAAAATTCCCTAATCCTAGGGGATGAATTATTCTTCGTCCCATTCGTCTCAGGGGTCTTCGGGGCCGCTTTCCGCTCTGGTTAAAAAACTTGCAGCGCTGCCGGGCCTTGGGCCTCGCTCGGCGCGGCGCGTGGCATTGCAGCTGATGATGAAGAAAGAGGGGGCGTTGTTGCCCCTGATTGCTGCGCTTCAAGACGCTTATGATACCATCACAACTTGTCCTACCTGCGGGATGCTCGATGATGTTGCTCCATGCCGTATTTGTCAGGATAAAAGCCGCGACAGCGGCGCAATATGTGTGGTGGCGGGGGTGGCTGATGTCTGGGCGATTGAACGGGCAGGCGGGTTTCGCGGGGCTTATCATGTGCTTGGCGGTGTTTTGTCGGCTCTTGACGGGGTGAATCCTGCCGATTTATCACTGATTCAGTTGCAGCGCCGTGTGGCTGCCGATCACCCCAAAGAGATCATTTTGGCTCTTCCTGCCACGGTGGATGGGCAAGCTACTGCCCATGTGGTGATGGATTCCTTGGCTGAATTTCCGGTCAAAACCAGCCGCCTTGCGCATGGGATGCCGGTTGGCGGGGAACTTGATTATCTGGATGATGGCACGATCCTTACAGCTTTCCGCCAGCGCGTTTCCTAACTTTCCCCTTGCCAAAACTGCCTAAAAAGGTTTGATTAGCGGCAGTTAACGAGGTTATCCGATGAAATTTACCCACTCTTGGCTCACAGAGCATTTAGATACGTCCGCGTCCATGACGCAGATTCTTGAAACACTCACGGCCACTGGTTTGGAAGTTGAAAGTTTTGAAGACCGCGCAGCCATTTATGCGCCGTTCAAAGTGGTTGAGGTTCTGGAAGCTGTGCCGCATCCGAACGCTGATCGTTTGCGCGTCTGTCAGGTTAAAACCGAAAGCGGTATCATTCAGGTTGTATGCGGGGCGCCGAATGCCCGCACGGGAATGAAGGCCGTTTATGCCCCCGAGGGAAGTGTTATTCCGGTCAACGGGATGGTGCTCAAGAAAACAAAAATCCGTGATGTGGAATCCAACGGGATGATGGTGTCAGAGCGCGAGATGGCTCTCGGCGAAGATTCAGACGGGATTATTGATGTTGCTCTGGATGTGGCGATTGGAACGCCTTTGGCGGCGCTTTACGGGCTTGATGATCCGGTCATTGAAATTAATTTGACCCCTAACCGCCCGGATTGCGCCAGCGTGCGCGGGATTGCGCGGGACTTAGCTGCGGCGGGGCTCGGGACACTCAAGCCTCTTTCTTTGCCGTCTTTTGCGCCTGCTTTTGCGACCCCGCAAACGGTGACACTTGAATTCCCTTCTGGACAGGAACAGGCCTGCCCCGCTTTTGCTGGACGCTTGATCCGCGGCGTGAAAAATGGCCCCTCTCCCTTGTGGATGCAGCATCGCCTTAAAGCGATTGGTCTTCGCCCCATTTCGGCGCTCGTGGATATTACAAACTATTTTTGTATCGGCCTTGGTCGTCCGCTTCATGTCTTTGATGCAGACAAACTCACGGGCGGTATTAACGTGCGCCCTGCGAAAAAGGGCGAGAGCTTTGCGGCGCTCAACGATAAAAGCTATGAGCTTGATGACGGCATGAGCGCTGTATGTGACGATTCAGGCGTTCTGGGCCTTGGCGGTATTATGGGCGGTAGCTCCACCGGATGTAGCGAGGGCACAGTCAACGTGTTTCTGGAATGTGCGCATTTTGATCCTTTGCGCACTGCGCGCACGGGCCGCGCTTTGTCGATTGTGTCGGATGCGCGTTACCGGTTTGAACGTGGGGTTGATCCGCAATCGGTGCTCTCCGGCATTGACTTGGCAGCGCAGATGATTGTTGATCTGTGCGGGGGTAGTGTGGGTGAGGTTGTGCTGGCAGGCAGCGTCCCTGATCCGAAAATCACTTTTGATTACCGCCCCGCACGGTTTGAAAAACTGATGGGTTATGCTGCACCAGCAGACGAACAAAAACGTATTTTTGCGGCGCTGGGTTTTGTCGTTACTGCGCAAGGTGATGTTTGGAACATTGCGGTTCCGAGCTGGCGCCCTGATATTATGGGCGAGGCCGACCTTGTCGAGGAAATTGCGCGGATCAAAGGGTTTGATGCGATTCCATCGGCCAGTGTTGTGAAAGAGGGTGCTGTCACGATGGCGGGTGAGACCCCGCGTTTGGCGCGCCTGCGCAAAGCGCGTGCGGCGCTGGCTGCGGCAGGACTTCAGGAATGTATTACATGGTCGTTTATGGATGAAGCGCTTGCGCAGCAATTTGGCGCGAATGATGGCCAACAAGCGGCGCGTTTGAAACTTGCCAATCCGATCAGCGCGGAACTTAACCAGATGCGCCCTTCCATTTTGCCCAATCTTGTAGAGGCGGCAGGGCGCAATAGTGATCGCGGCTTTGCGGGGGCGGCCCTCTTTGAGATTGGACCTATCTTTCGCGGGGTTGATACGAATGAACAGCCGGTTGTGGCTGCGGGTATTCGCGCGCAATCAATGGGGGAGCGGCACTGGAGCGGTCAAGATGCGGCGCGCGCCGTGGATGCGTTCGACGCCAAAGCTGATGCGCTCAAAGCTATTGCTGCCTGCGGCGGTCCTTCTGCCAATTTACAAGTTACACGCGATGCGCCGCGCTGGTATCATCCGGGCCGCTCGGGGGTGCTACGCCTTGGCACTAATGTGATTGCCACTTTTGGCGAGATTCATCCGGCACTATTGGATGAAATGAAAGTCACGGGGCCTGTGGCTGGGTTTGAAGTATTTATCGAGAACATTCCTGAAGCCAAACGCAAGGGGACAGCTTTACCTCTTGCCGACTTGTCCGCGTTCCAGCCTGTTTCGCGTGACTTTGCGTTTTTGGCTCCTCGTAGCGTCGATGCCGACCTTTTTGTGCGCACCATCAAATTGGTTGACCGCCAACTCATTACCGATGTGGATGTGTTTGATGTTTATACCGGCAAAGGCATTGAATCCGACCAGAAATCTGTGGCGATTTCGGTCATGATCCAGCCCAAAGACCGGACACTCACGGACAGCGAGATTGAGGGCATCTGCCAGAAAATTGTGACCGCCGTGCAGCAAAAAACCGGTGCGAGCTTGCGGGGTTAGGTTCCGATTCTGCTAGCTTCTTGTGCCAGCAGGTCTTTTTTTGAAAGTTTGCCGATCATGGTTTTGGGCAGCGGCTCATCACGGAACTCGAATGCGCGCGGCATCTCGATGGGCGAGAGTTTGTCCTTGAGGAAGATGCGCAAATCGCTTTCGGCAAGGGCGCGGTCTTCCTTGAGTTTGATCCATGCTTTGGGTATTTCGCCGCGCTCGGCGTCTTTGATTCCGGCGACCACGCATTCTTCAATGGCGGGGTGCTTATAGATTGCCTCTTCTACATTGCGCGGATACACGTTGTAGCCGTTGACCAAAATCAGATCTTTGATGCGATCTACAATGAACAAATAGCCCTCTTCGTCAAATTGTGCGACATCACCGGTGCGCAGGAAATCACCCACCATAACGCGTGCGGTTTCATCGGGTTTTTTCCAGTACCCTTTCATGACCTGCGGGCCTTTGATCCAGATTTCACCGCGTTGTCCGGCCTGTGTAATTATGGCACCGTTTTCAACGTCGTGCAGTTCAATGGTTGTTTGTGGCAAGGGCATCCCGATGGAGCCAGCCTTGTTTGACCCTTCAATCGGGTTGACGCAGGCCACGGGGGATGTTTCGGTCAGGCCATAGCCTTCGACAAGGACGCAGCCGGTGCGGGCTTCGAAAGACTTTTTAACCTCAGCCGGAAGGGGCGCGCCGCCGGAGATGCAATAACGCAGCGAGGTCAGGTCGTATTTATCCAGATCCTTGTGGTGGTTGATGGCGTTATAAATGGCTGGAACAGCCGGAAAAAAATGGGGCTTATGGGTGTCGATCAGTTTGAGTGTGTCTTCCAGTATGAATTTGGGGCAGGCAATGATTTCAAATCCGCATTTAACGCCAAGGTTCAGAATAGTGGTCATGGCAAAGACGTGAAAGAAGGGGATTACGGCGAGGATTTTTTCCTCGCCCTTATGCAGGTCATAAAACCAAGCGAGGGATTGCTCGACATTGGCGGTCAGGTTGGCGTGGGTCAGGACAGCCCCTTTGGGCGTTCCAGTGGTACCTCCTGTATATTGCAGTAAAGCGACATCAGTTTCAGGGTTGATGGGCGGAGGGGTGAATATACCATCGTTATCAATCAGGCGGGCATAGGAGACATGACGGTCATCGTTGGGTATTTGTGCAATTTCTTTTGCTTTGAGAAGAGGGAATAACAGATTTTTCGGGAAAGGAAGGATGTCCACAAAGGGACAAACCACAATCTGGTTGAGGCGTGTCCGGTGCAGCATTTTTCCGATTTTATCATAGGTAACTTTCAGGTCGAGGGTGATAATCAGGTCGGTTTCCGAGTCCTCAATCTGGTAGGCAAGTTCTTCTTCGGCATAAAGCGGGTTGAAATTGACGATGGTCGCGCCGGTCTTGGCAATGGCGTAATAGGCGATCAGGTAATAAAGACAGTTGGGGAGACATAATCCTACCTTGACCCCTTTTTCGACCCCGTGATCATGTAGGCCTTTGGCCATGCGGTCCACGAATTTACCAATCACCTCCCATGTCCAGCTTTTGCCTAGCGAGGTAAAGGCTGGGCGGTGGGGAAATCTTTTACAGGTATCGTCTAGGGAAGTGTAGAGTGGGTTTGTCCAAAGAGAAGCACTCCATTGTATGTTTTTAGGGTAGGATTTTTCCCAGAACGCATCATTATTGTGCAACGCCGAAGTCCTCATTTAGTTCCTTGAAGGATCAGTTATATTTCTCCATTCTAACATTCTTTTTTTCAGAAGTCATGACGCGGTACAGCGCAGAAAGTCATACATTTCTGGATTGTATTGCTTGTCACTCTCAATAAAATATGGTGTAATTTAACGATTATGAGTGGGGGTCGCCGTTTGAGGTGATTTGTAATCGATGAGTTTGAAGACAAGAGTTGCTGCAACTCATGAGCGTCGGAATGTTCCGGTTCAGTTGAAGTGGTTTAATGCGGCCAAGGGATTTGGCTTTGTTGTTCCTGACGACGAAGTTGTCGATGCGTTTGTTCACATTACCCAGTTGCAAAAAATGGGTCTAAACGCAATTGGTGAAGGCGCACGTCTTGTGTGTCATATCGAATATACCGATAAAGGTGCTATCGTTACTGAAATTGTAAGTATCAATGATGCGGGTAGTTTGCCGGATAGTGCCTGTATCCCTGATCCTGAAATGGAAGGCTGTTTCCGTATGCGGGGGCTTGTCAAAAATTACACGCTGGAGCGTGGTTTTGGATTTATTCTTCCCGAAGATGGTATGAAAGATATTTTTGTTCACAAATCCTGCCTTGCTGCCTCTGGCGTTGAATGCCTTTATGCGGGTCAGCAGGTGATGGTTACTTTCCGTACTGCACAAAAAGGGCGTGAGGCCGTCAAGGTTGTTGTTGAAGGCAATCTTTAGAAACATACACTTGTTTTGCTTTTTTGTCAGTTGACGTTATCCCTAAAATGGGTTTTCTTCTCCCCTCAAGCTACAGCGCATGATATAACCGATGCTGAAATTAGCTTGCGTCCGTAACATGGAGAATATATATGCCCGCCAAAGCTGCTCGACCTTCACTTAAAACATCGTCAAAATCCCTTGCAAAATCTTCCAGCGCATCGCTCGCGCAAAAATACAGACAGGCCTTTTTGGGCAATCTCCGTGAAACTGTTCTCCATGAATATGAACCGGTGTTCCTTGACCGTGTGATTGCCGAGCACGAAACCATATCAGCGACCCGCAGCAATGGTCTTGCTGCGATTAACGTGTATGCGCCACGTGCGCAGGATGCAGCCATATTCGGACATCATACGCTCATTGATATTGTGAGTGATGATCGTGCCTTTATCATCGATTCCGTGATTGCCTATTTGTCCGAGAAATCTTACCTGATTGAAAAGATCGTTCACCCGCTGTTATTTATCAAACGCGCGGCATCGGGAAAGATGGAGGATGTGCAGGCGGCGCGGCAGGAAGGCTATGCAGCTGAATCCCATATTTGTGTCCAGCTTAATCGCCGTTTGACCGAACGGCAGATGCGGGAACTCTCCAGTGAATTGGCTGAAGTGATGGGGGATGTGACCTTGTCCAATCAGGATTGGCAGGCGGCGCGCACGCGCGTTTTAGATATTCGTGATAGCCTTGCCGAGTCGTTCTTTCGTGATAAAAACGAATATCAGGAGATGATTGATTTTATCACCTATGTGCATGACAATAATTTTACTTTGCTGGGAGTGTGCGACTACAAGGTCGGCAAGTCTTCATTGGTACCACAGCAAGGGTCGGGGCTGGGCTTGCTCAGTGCGCAGCGTAGCAGTGGTTTTATCCCTGAAGCTGATCGGGAGGTTCTCTTTGATGCAGGGCGCCTTGAATCTCTGCCCTGCATTGTGATTACCAAGCTCTCGCGTAAATCGACGGTACACAGGGCGGCGCCTGTTGATGCTATTTTGGTTAGTAGCCGTGATAAGAAAGGCAAAATTACAGGGGTGCGCCTGATTATCGGACTTTTCACATCAGTGACTTACTCGCGCGGACTTAATACCGTCCCGTACCTTCGCTATAAGGCTGAGAGTGTAATGCGCCGTGCCGGATTTGAGGGTAGCGCCCATAGCGGACGTTTATTGCGCCATATTCTTGAAAAATATCCGCGCGATGACTTGTTCCAGATTGATGAAGCAAGTCTCTATGATATGAGCAAAAGCGTTATGCTTCTTCAGGAACAGCCGCGTGTGGCACTTTATGTGCGACCGGATATGTTTGGTCGCCACGTCTCCTGCCTTGTTTATATTCCGCGTGACCTGTATGACACAGGCCTTCGAATTAAATTCGCACAAATTTTAAGTGATGAATTGGGGGCTGATTATACAGCTTTCCAATCAACGGTGGATGACTCGCCGTTGGTGAGGGCAATCTTCACGTTGACATGGCGCCCGGGAGTGCGGGTGAAATACGTTGCTGCTACAATCGAGAAAAAATTGCAAGAAGCGGGACGTTACTGGGTTGAAAAACTTGGGCAAGCCTTGATTGAACGTTGGAAAGATGAAGACGAGGCGGTAAACCTCGCTGAACGTTATGGTCGCGCTTTCCCTGATTCCTATACGGATGTCTATCAGGCCCGTCAGGCTGTTCATGATATTGAAAAAATTGAACAGGTCCTTACCAGTGGCCGTATGGATGTCGATCTTTACAAACCTTATAATGTGGCTGAAGCGCAAGTATGTCTCAAAGTGTACAGCCCTGCGCGACCGGCTCCACTTTCGGATATTCTCCCCTATCTTGAAAATATGGGTCTTCATGTGCTTGCGGAATATCCTTACGAAATTACACCGCGTGGCGCTGCCAGTGCTGTCTGGGTGCAGGATATTCATGCTTCTGTTGCGGGCAAGAATGGCACCGAGATCAGCAAGAAAGATGTTGAGCATGTGCGTGGCCAGTTTGAATCATGCTTGCGTGGAATTTGGGCGGGTGAAATTGAAAATGATAGTCTTAACAAACTGATTTTTCTCGCAGGCATGCCGTGGCGCGATGTGATTATTTTGCGCAGCTGCATCCGCTATCTACGCCAAACCAAGATCCCGTTTTCGGTGAGCTATATGGAACAAGCTCTCACTGATCATCCGTCTTTGGCGGGAAATCTGGCACAGTTGTTTGCTGCCAAATTTGATCCGCAACTGGCGGGTAAAAAGAATAACGATCAGGCACGGCTCAAGGAGCGTATTCTTGATGGGTTGCAGGCTGTGACATTACTTGATCAGGATCGTGTGTTGCGGTCGGTTCTGGGGATGATCGAGGCGGCGCTGCGCACCAACTTTTATCAGATGGACGATGCTGGGCAGGCTAAGTCATGGGTATCGATCAAACTTGATCCGCAATTGATTGCCGATATTCCTGAACCACGCCCTTATCGCGAAATTTTTGTCTATTCCCCGCGTGTTGAGGGGATTCACCTGCGCGGCGGGCCGATTGCCCGCGGCGGACTGCGTTGGTCGGATCGTCATGAAGATTTCCGCACGGAAGTGCTCGGTTTGATGAAAGCGCAACAGGTGAAGAACTCGGTGATTGTGCCGATGGGGTCGAAAGGTGGCTTTGTGGTGAAGAATCCACCCAAGGCGGGTGGACGCGAAGCGATGCAGCAAGAAGGTATTTCTTGTTATAAGACTTATATTCGCGCGCTGCTTGATGTTACAGACAACCGCAAGGGCGGCAAAGTTGTACCGCCGCGTGGTGTGGTGCGCCTTGATGGTGATGATCCGTATTTGGTTGTGGCGGCTGATAAAGGCACGGCAACCTTCTCGGATATAGCCAATGCCATTTCGCTTGAGTATGGATTCTGGCTTGGGGATGCCTTTGCCTCGGGCGGGTCGGCTGGCTATGACCACAAAAAAATGGGTATTACTGCGCGCGGTTCATGGGAGTCGGTCAAACGTCATTTCCGCGAACTTAACCACAATACCCAGACCAATCCGTTTACGGTGGTGGGTGTGGGTGATATGGGCGGTGATGTGTTTGGCAACGGGATGTTGCAATCGCGCAAAATTTGTATGATTGGTGCGTTCAACCACCTGCATATTTTCTGTGATCCCAATCCTGACCCTGAGGTAACTTTTAAAGAACGCCAGCGTTTATTTAAGGCGGTAAAAGGGTGGGATCAGTACGATACGGCGCTGCTTTCCAAAGGCGGGCGGATTTATTCGCGTAGCGATAAAGCGCTGCAACTAACACCTGAGATTCAAAAAGCATTTGATCTGCCTAAAGCAGTGGTGTCGCCGCCAGAGCTGATCCGCGCGATGCTCAAGGCACGGGTTGATCTTCTCTATTTCGGCGGAATTGGTACCTATGTGAAAGCTAGTACCGAGACAATGCAGGATGCAGGGGATCACAGCAACGATGCTTTGCGGGTTGATGCGGTGGAACTGCGCGCCAAGGTAATTGGTGAAGGTGCAAATCTTGGTATGACGCAGCGTTCGCGGATCGAATATGCGCGCCGCGGGGGCCGCCTCAATACCGATTTTATTGACAACGCAGCTGGTGTGGATACATCGGATCATGAGGTCAATATTAAGATTTTGCTGGCTGATGTGGCATCCAAGGCTAATTCCAAATTGACCTTGGGCGCGCGCGACAAACTCCTTGCCGAGATGACGGAACAGGTGGGGCAGCTGGTACTCAATGATAATTACCAGCAGACTCAGGCTATTTCACTGCAGGAATATTCGGCGGCAGAAATGCTGCCGGCCCATGCCCAGTTTATTGCCTCGCTCGAGCGGGCGCGGCTCCTTAACCGCGCTGTGGAATTTTTGCCTGCGGATGACGAAATTGCCGAGCGCGCTCGCTCGCGCAAAGGCCTGACGCGACCAGAGCTTAGCCTGATTATTAGTTATGCGAAGATGACGATGACCAGTGCCATTCTTGATTCGCGGCTGCCTGATGAGGATTGGGTGCGTGATTGGCTTATGGCTTATTTCCCTGAAGCGCTACAGAAAAAATATGCGGTGGCCATTGAAGGACACCAGCTCCGGCGCGAGATTGTGGCGACAGCTCTGGCCAATATGATTGTCAATCGGATGGGACCAACTTTTGTTCGTATGACAGCGGAGAAAACGGGTGCGGCGATTGCTGATGTTGTGACAGCCTATCTGGTGGTGGTGGCATCCTTCGGGTTGCTTGAGCGTTATGCGGCGATTGAGTCGCTTGATAGTAAGGTTCCGGCGCTGGTGCAGCTCAAACTGCTTAAAAAACTTTCCCGCCTTGCCGAGCGCGAGACGCTTTGGCTGCTTACGTCTTACGGGCGCAACGTCGATTATATGAGAGACGCGAAGAATTTTGCGGCAGATATTTCATTCCTGCGCAAGAATCTCAAGGATGTTTTGCCGTACGTAATGGTGGTTAATCAGGAAGCGCGCCAGCATAACTGGGAAGAGGATAAACTTCCCAAAGCGATGGCAGCTGAAGCTGCGCTTATTCCATTGCTTGGCGCATCGTTCGATTTGATTAAAATCGCACAAGGAACCAAGCAGGATCTCAAGAAAGTGGCGCAGGTCTATTTTGCAGTCGGGGCGGCTTTCTATTGCGAGCGTCTGCGCCAGAAGGCCGCAAACCTGCCGTCTGAAGGTTCAATGATTGCGGCGGCGATCGGGGGCCTTGTTGATTCACTCAACAATGTGCAAAGCCTCCTTACCATGCGCGTTCTCAAGGATATGAAAGGTGCCAAGGTCAGTGACGGCATCGTCGCGCAATGGATTGAAAAATCTTGCCCTTATGCCCGTCAGGTTATTGAGATGATCGAACATGCCGAGAAAATCAACGCGACGGACTTTGCGGCGCTAGTGGTGATCGAACAAGATTTGCGCAAGCTGGTGCAGGGGTAGAATAAGATTATATATTGAAGAATTAGGAAGCCCCCCGTTTGCGGGGGCTTTTTATGCCTGTAGCGCTGGGGTGTAGCGCGAGCCGAGGGCATGGTGCGCCCAGAAGTGGAAGGCGAGGCCTGCACCGACATTGATAAGAGAGAGCGCGATAAAGACGCCTTGGGTGCCGCCCATATTGTTGCCAATGATAACAGCGGGTATGCCGAGAAGGATGGTTTTGGTGAGAAGGGCGCTGGCTGCAATTTGCGGCTTGCCGATGGCGTTAAAGGCTGAACTCCAGCCATGGATGATATTGCCCAGAGCGTAAGATGGCCCCACGATGAGGAAATAGAGCGCGATGGTCTGGGTGACATGGGGGTCTTCGGAAAAGATGCCGGCGATAGGTTCGCGCAGCAGGAGTAGTGTGAGTCCACCAAGGGCTGACCAGATAAACGCGAAAATCAGGGCGTGGCGGATAGTTTGGCGGACACGTTCCAGATTCCCCGCGCCCCAGTTCTGGCCGATGATCGGGGCCATGCCGATCGAGAGCGCCATAAGGATCACCATAAAGAAAGCCTCAACTCGCATGGCGGCGCCGAAGGCGGCAACGGCCGCGTCACCGTGACGGGCGAGCTGTGCAGTCACCACTGACCCGTGGAAAGAGGGCAGCATTCCGGTGATTCCGGCGGGCAAGGCAATCATCAAGAGGCGCTTGGCTGAGTCCCCGAAATGGGCAAAGTTCTTAATGTGGGCAAAATCAATCAGGCCGCGTTTGTGCATGATATAAATTCCGGCAGCCATGGCGCAGACATTGGCCAGAATGGTACCAAGGGCGGCACCGAAAAGCTCAAGACGCGGAAATCCGGCGAGGCCGAAAATCAAAAACGGGTTGATGGCGGCATTGATAAGCGCGGCGATGGTCATAACAACTGCCGGAAAAATACTGTCCCCTGCTGCGCGCAGCGCGGCATTGCCCACCACTGGCATACTGACAAAGAACGTGCCGATAAAATAGGGAATCATGAAGGATTTGATAAGGGGAAGCGTGGTGTCATCGGCACCCATGCTGCGAAAGAGCGGGTCAAGCAACGGGATGCCGATCAGAGCAATCAGCAAGGAGGTGATGAAGACAAGAATAAGCCCGTGGGAGGCAATACGCCGCACATTCTCCATATCGCCTTTGCCGATCAGACGGGAGAGTACTGAAGAGGTTGCAATACTAAAGCCGATAAAAATGCTGAAAATACCGTAGGTGATCGGAAAGGTGAAGCTGATGGCGGCAAGTTCTACGGTGCCAAGACGCGATATATAGAACGCATCGACCAACTGGAAACTGACCATGGCGAGAATGCCCCAGATCATGGGCAGTGTCATGCGGATCAGGTGATGGCGGGTTGATCCGTTGGTCAAATCAATGCGGTGCTTCAAACTACTCATGCTGTCTTATAATGCGAAAGGGGGCTTAATCCAAGCCCCCTTTGTCCTATTCTTTATCACTGGTGTTTTTTATTCGGCGGGGGCGTGCGAACCGCTCGCAAGCTGGGCATCAAGGGTGCGCGAGACCGTTTCGGGTGATTTGGTATTTTTGGCGAGCATCGCATAAAATACTGGAATAACCAGCAAGGTAAAGGCGGTTGAAATCATCACACCGGCAAAGATCACCACGCCAATGGGGAAGCGGCTCTCGGCGCCTGCACCACTTGCGGTGATCAGCGGGATAGCGCCTGCGGCAGCGGCAACCGAGGTCATGATAATCGGGCGCATACGGGTGAGAGAAGCCTCTTTAATCGCGGTATAGAACTCCCGCCCTTCATCGCGTAACTGATTGGCGAACTCGACAATCAAGATACCATTCTTGGTGGCAAGACCCACAAGCATGATGAGGCCGATCTGGGTGTAGATGTTAAGTGTCGCGCCGGAGAGGAACAGACCCCACAGTGCCCCGACGATGGCGAGTGGTACGGTCATCATGATGACGAAGGGGTGAATCCAGCTCTCAAACTGTGCGGCGAGGAACAGATACACAATAAACACGGCAAAAGCGAAGGTGATATAAATGGCAATACCGCTTTCTTTGTATTCACGCGACTCGCCTTTATAGTCGATACGGGCATCGGCGGGCAGAACTTTCTTGGCGGTGGACTCAAGGTAACTCAGCGCATCTCCCAGTGTATAACCTGGGGCGGTGCTCGCTTGAATGGTGATGGCACGCATCCGGCCAAAGCGGTTGAGGGTGCCTGATGTTGCCGCCTCTTTGTAACTGATAAGGTTAGAGAGTGGGATCAGCGTACCGGTTGTTTTCGAGCGGACATAAATGCCAGTCAGATCCGTGGGGCGGAGGCGATCACCTTCGCCGCCTTGGAGGATGACGTCATATTGCTCGCCTTTGTCGAGATAATCGGTGACTTGGAGTGAACCCATAAAGGTCTGGAGAGCCGCGCCAATATCGGATACGTCAACGCCCAGTTCCGAAGCGCGCACGAGGTCAATATCGACGCGCAGCTGGGGTTTGGTTTCCTTGTAATCCCAATCGAGGTTACGCAACTGGGTATTGTTCCGTGCTTCGGCCAAAATCAGGTCACGCCACTGGGCAAGCTCTTCGTAGTCGTTGCCTTGGATAACGAACTGAACAGGCATTGAAAACCCGCTCTGGCCGAGTGATCCCGGCTCAATTGGGAAAGCCATGACGCCCGGGATGCCCATAAATTCCTGAAAGAGGCCGGGGGTTCCCGCCATAAAATCACCCCAGACGATTTCAGAAACGGAGCGCGGACGTTCTTCCCATGGGCGCAGCAAGATGAAGGAGAAAGCGCTGTTGACGGCGCCAGTGGTGGAAAAACTTCCCGGGACAATAGTTACAACGCCATTGGCTTCGTTTGTGCCCTTATTCTGGTTGATTTCATTTGGTGGCAGGAGGCGCACGAGGCTTTGCTCGACCTTCTCGACATTGCGTTTGGTGTATTCAAGAGATGATCCTTCGGGTGCAGAGATAAAGGCCATGAAGTAACCACGGTCTTCCTTGGGGGCGTATTCCGAAGCGATGAAGGTTGTAAAGAATACACCAAGGCCCAGCATGGCAAACATAAAGACAATCACAATCCATGGTCGCGCAAACAGGAAATTGAGCGCGTTCATGTAACGGACGCCAAGGCGTTCGAGGTTGTCATCGACCCATGCCGTAACCGGATTTGGTTTGTGACCTTTTGTATGTTGTTTGAGGATTTTTGAGCAGAGCATCGGGGTGAGTGAAAGCGCGGCGAAAGCCGAGAAGAGGATCGCGGCGATAATTTCCCATGCGAACTCGGTAAAGAGCCGCCCCGCATTACCGGGAATCATTGATACAGGAAGGAACACGGCGACCAGAACGAGGGTCGTGGCGATCACGGCAAAGGCCACCTGTTTGGTGCCGATTAGGGCTGAGGAAAGGGCGGGGCTTCCTTTTTCAATGCGTTTATAAACGTTTTCAAGCACCACAATAGCATCATCCACTACAAGGCCGATAGCAAGGACAAGTGCCAGAAGTGTAAGCAAGTTGATTGAGAAACCCATTGCCCAGAGGATAATGAACGAGCCAATCAGTGAGATGGGGATGGCAAGGGCGGGAATGATGGTTGCACGAATGTCGCCTAGAAAGACCCAGATTACAAGAACAACGAGAGCAAGGGTTAGACCGATGGTGAAGTAAACTTCATGCACCGCGCCTTCGATGAAAATACCGGAATCAAAGGCGGTTTCCATGATGATGTCATTGGGGAGCGTTTCACGGATTTTTTCCATTTCGGCTTTGACGCCGCGGATCACGTCGAGCGTATTGGCATTGGATTGTTTGACGACGCCCAAACCGATTGAGGCTGTGCCGTTATAGTGAAGCTCGCGGCGTTCATCTTCCGCACCTTTTTCAACACGGGCAATGTCTTTGAGGCGCACAGTGTAACCATTGGCACCGCGTTTGACGGCTAGATTGCCGAATTCTTCGGCGCTTTCGAATTTGCGGTCAACACGGACTGTGAATTCGCGGTCAAGTGATTCAATGCGTCCGGCAGGAAGCTCGACATTTTGCTTGCGGATAGCCTCCCCAATATCGGCGATGGTGAGGTCACGCGCAGCCAAGGCTTTGCGGTCAAGCCAGACGCGCATGGCATAGCGGCGCTCGCCACCGATCTCGACGCTCGACACTCCATCGACCACTGATAGGCGATCAACAACGTAGCGTTTGGCGTAGTCGGTGAGTTCCAGCCCTCCGCGCAAGTCGGAGCGGAAAGCAATCCAGAAAATCGGTTGGGCGTTTGAATCCACTTTGGAAATTTGCGGTGTTTCTACTTCGTCAGGAAGCTGGCCTTGGACGCGCTGGACGCGGTCACGTACATCGTTGGCGGCTTCTTCAATATTGCGGCTGAGTTTAAACTCGACTGAAATCGAGGAGAGGTCATCTTGTGATGAAGAACTGATGGTCTTGACCCCTTGAATACCTGCGATACTGTCTTCAAGAATTTTGGTAACGCGGGTCTCGATCACTTCGGCGGAGGCACCGGTGTAAATCGTATCCACCGAAACAATCGGCGGATCAATATCGGGGTATTCGCGTAGGTCGAGGCGGAAGAAGGCAACAACTCCCAGAATAATAACCATGAGAGCGAGAACCGCCGCGAAGACGGGGCGGCGGATGGAAATATCGGTAAGGATCATGGTGTTACTCCCTCGGCAGGTGCAGACTGGGTTGTATTGGTTGCAGGCGCTGCCTCTTTCGGTGCAGGTTCTGGTGTGGAAGTAACCGCTGTTGGGTCCGTTCCGGCTGGAGTGGTACTTGCGTCGCTGCCTGCCGCTGGGGCGGTCATTTTATCAAGGTCTTCAACACTTTCGGTCTTGCGGATGTTCGAGAAACGCAGGGCGTCTTTCTTGGTATCTTCCATGGCGAGGGTTTGGGTAATGTTGACAGAAGCCCCTTCGCCTGTTTTCATTTGGCCTTCGACTATAACATTTTCACCTTCAACAAGGCCGCTGGTTACTTCGACAAGGCCGGGTTCGCGCAGGCCGGTGGTTATGGTTTTTTTGATAACTTTTTTATCCTTATCCACGACGAAAACTGTTTTTGTGTCTCCGGCGCTCATGATCGCTTCTTCGGGGATAGCCAAAGCTTGGCGCTGGTCACGGATAATGCTGACATTCATCAAAAGACCGGGCTTGATGGTATGATCGGGATTAGGAAGGATGGCACGGACTTTGACAGCGCGGGTCTCGGGGTCAACGCGCGTATCCACCACATAAATTTTTCCCGAAAAAGTTTGATCGGGATAGGCGGCGGTGGTTGCTGCAATCTCCATGTCCTTTTTGAGAACAGAGAGATAAATTTCGGGCAGGGTAAAATCGAGTTTGATCGGATCAACTTCGTCAATAGTGGTAATCATGGTGCCGGGTTGAACTAGATCACCGACATCCACATTGCGGATCCCGATAATGCCAGCAAAAGGCGCGGTGATTTTGCGCTTATCGAGCTGGGCGCGTGCAACTGCAAGAGCGGTTTCTTCTTCGTCACGCTTTTCAACACTGCTCAGGTTTGACTTAGCAAGGTTGTTGTAACGTTCGAACGAACGGGCGGCTTCGGTCAAGGTGGCTTTTTCCTCGGCACTGGTCAGATCAATGATGGAGGCGCCTTTATCTACAAATTCACCTTCTTGCGCGTTGATGGCTGATACGGTTTCGGTGATGGTGGCGGTCAAGGATGCGGATTGGTTGGCAGCGGCGGTGCCGATGGCCTCGATGCGGTCAATGAAGGTAATGGTGGTGGTGGGTGTGACGATGACGTTGGCGGCGCTCATCGGCGGCTGAAAATCTGCAAACTTTATTTTCATGAAGAGGACAAATCCGGTGCCTCCCAAAAGGCCGAGAGTGACAAGGCCTACCAAGGTGCGAAGGATAATCTTGCGGCGTCGGCTGGTCGGTTTGTGGATCAGGGTCATGGCAGGCTCACTTGTTTTGTATCATTGAAAATCCTTTAAGACTTAGGGCGTTTGTGTATGTTTCTCAACCCCTTTGTGAATAAAATTGTGAAGAAAAACATAGAAGTTTGCGCCATGGCGGGGTATAGGACTGTTTATGTCGGATGCTGCTTTTGCCATAGATCATGTTCTTTCCCTGCAAGGAACATCGTCCCCGCCTGCTCCCTGTCTTGTGGCGGGCGATTATCACGCCGTTTTTGCGGGCTTACCTAGTAGGACTACGCGCTTTATAACACCCTATAAGGGGCAGGACGATGCGTGGCGTACGGCAGGCTTTACGCCTTGCGTGCACGAGGATGTTTTCGAATCGGCGTTGGTGCTGGCGCCTCGCCAAAAAGATGAACTGATGGGGCTTTTGAGTAATGTTGCGCAGCGTCTTATGCCGCAGGGTTTGCTGATGGCATCTGCGCCCAATGACGGGGGCGGGCGTTCGTTGGTTAAGGTACTTGCGGCACTCGGGTTTGATGTGCATGAAGCATCCAAACATAAATGCCGTGTGGTGTGGGGTCGCGTGCCTTCTGCTTTTGCTGCGGCCATTCCGGCGACGGCATTACCTCATCTGCGGGACGATGGCTTATGGACGCAGGCTGGTGTTTTTGCGTGGGACGGGATCGATGCCGGCAGTCGCTTTTTGTTGCAGCATATCGGGGAAGGACGGCGTGGCATCTGGGCGGATTTTGGCGCGGGGATTGGTGTTCTGGGGCGTGAATTGCTGCAAAGTCACGGGGACGTGATGCGGCTTGATTGTTATGAACATGATGGCCGCGCGGTGGCATGCGCGGGGCGCAACCTCGCGGATTTCGGGGGGCGGGCGCAGGTAATATGGAGCAATATTCCGGCTATGGTTTTCGCGCCTCTTTATGACGGTATCGTAATGAACCCACCTTTTCATGCAGGACGGGATGTGAGGGCTTCCCTCGGACAGGCTTTTATTACACAGGCGTATGCAGCCCTTAAAAAGGGAGGGGTTTTGTTGCTGGTGGCCAATAATCATCTTCCCTATGAAACGCTGCTGGGCGAACTTTTTGCTGCAGTCATTCCGGTGGCGGTGGGGCACGGCTATAAGGTTATTCAGGCCGTCAAGTGATGGTGTTAGCTGTTATAGGGGGTGAGTCCCCCCCGCAAATTGGCAAGGGTTACCGAGGCATTATCTGGTGTGTTTTGTGTGATATGGGCGGCGGGGTCTCTAAGCGCCGATGCTGTTTTTGTGGATGAAGCTTCCCCGTTGATCATGTCTTTGGCAACCGTTCCGGCAATGGCTAATCCGGCACCGACTGGTCCCCCATAGAGTGCTCCGCCCAGAATACCAGCGGCGGCAGAAATCGTATCTCCCGTCAAAGTCCGGTAGAGAATGCCAACCAAAGGCAGGTGCTGCAGGGGGTTGATAATATCCACGATGTCATCAAGGCCGAAGCTCTCTTGCGCTGTTGTTTCCACAGGAGCAGGGGTTTCCTGTGCGGCAAAATTTGCCGTTTGGACATTCGGCGAAGGAGGGGTTTCTGTTTTTTTGATAAGGTCGCCAAAAACAGGAACCGAGCCGGCCATGCGGTCATTTTGCCCGCTTTGCAGGGTAAAAGCGGGAGAGCGAGCGGGGGGCGATGTGGCGTTTGGTATCATGCCGTATAACCTCGGTTTTCTTTTTAATGCAAATTCTGTACCATATGGGTGGTTCCCGTGGCCCTTAAGGCATGGGAAAGAGGTTTTATGGCGCAATCATCCGGCGATCTGGTCAATGTTCATGTTCATCTCGGGGATATTGTTCTCCGGCGGCTTATGCTGGAGCAGTTGGCGGCTTCCAAAATTTATAGCTGCGTCGAAGATGCGCTACCCGAGATTACGCTGTGCGATGATGATTTTGTACCGTCATGCGGGGAACGTATTGTTCTGGGACGCGGGCAGGTGCGGCTGGGTGAGGTGATGGATCGCTTGGCTTATCTGAGTTCGGGCCGACGGGATAAAATGGCTGCACGGCAAGACGGGATTGATGTCGGAAAATTTGTCTTTTTTCCAGCGGATCAAGTGCTGCACGGCGTGGATGGGGATGAGGTGCGGCTTACTGAGAAAGAGCGTGCTGTGCTGGAGGTTCTTTTTGCGGCTGGTGCACGTGGAGTGGTGCGGCAGGAACTGCTTACACAGGTCTGGGGCTATGTGGAGGGGACAGAGACACATACGCTAGAGACCCACATGTACCGCCTCCGGCAAAAACTGGCGGTATTCGGGGCCGATGGATTGATCGAGGCGTGCGAAGGGCGTTATATCCTTGTTAAAAACCCGCCGGAGGGCGGGTCTTAAAAGAGTTTCATTTTTTAAAGAGACTTATTCGTCTTCTTCGCTGAAGCCTGCAATGTCATCAATTCCGGCGTCATCATCATCATCGCCGAAGTCTTCACTGGCGCTAAAACCGGAATCATTGGCTTGGGCGACAAGGGCATTCCATTCTTCTTCGCCTTGCATATCTTCAATGACGTCATCCTTGTCGTCATCCATGGCAAAGACGCGCTGGTGGCTGGTAATCAGGTCTTCGCGCAGGGCATCGACTTCGACAGTGCTGTCGGCGATTTCGCGCAAGGATACAACAGGGTTTTTGTCGTTGTCACGGTCAACGGTCAAGGCCGCGCCGCTACCAATCCGGCGGGCGCGCTGGGCGGCGACCATCACCAGTTCAAAACGGTTGGAAACTTTTTCTACACAATCTTCAACGGTGACGCGGGCCATTTTTTGTCCTTTTTATACGGTTCCTTTGAGGGGTACAGCCGTCCTTATAGTCGGCCCCTTCATAAAAGGCAAGACTTCTTGTGGTGGCTGGCCATTATTTTCATATTTTTAGACCGATGGTGATCAGCCCCCGCGTATCTCGCGCAGGAAGCCGCTTACCTGTGTTTGGAGGTCTTCGGCGATGCGGGCGAGTTCGGCAGCCGCGGAATTGAGGTTTTTGGCTGCTTCGCCGGTTTCTCCGGCACTTGCTTGAACGCTTGAGATATGTTCGGCGACTTGCTGGGTTCCCGCCGAGGCTTCGGCCACGTTGCGGCTGATCTCGCCAGTGGCGGCATTTTGCTCTTCTACGGCGCTTGCGACCGTAACGGTGGAATGGTCAATGTCCTGCACATCGGTAATGATGCGCTCAACAGCATCAACTGTGCTGCGGATGGCGGCCTGAATTTTGCCGACCCGCTCGTCGATTTCCAGAGTTTTTCCGGCGGTTTCAGTGGCGAGTTTCTTAACTTCATCGGCGACCACGGCAAAACCTTTTCCGGCCTCACCGGCGCGTGCGGCTTCGATGGTGGCGTTGAGGGCCAGCAAATTGGTTTGCTCGGCAATGCCTTTGATCGCACTGATGACATCACCGATCGAGTCAGCCAGCACGTTGAGTTCGCCCACCTGTTTATTGGTACGCAGGGCTTCCTCGGCGGCACGGCTCGATTTTTGTGCGACGCTTGAAACTTGCCGTGCGATCTCCCCGCTTGAGGCGGAGAGTTCTTCGGTTGCGGCGGCAACGGTCTGGACGTTGCGGTCGGCTTCAGAGGCTGCGCTTGCGACAATCTCGCTGGCATGGGATGTGCCGGCGGCGGTTGCGGTCATTTGCGCGGCCATAGATTGCATTTGCGTGGCGGCGGCGGCAAGGGATTTGATGATTCCTGCGGTGCGGCTATCAAAGTCGCTGGCGAGTTTGTTCATCGCGGCTTTCTTTTCGATTTCGGCGCGGGCTTTTTGCGCTTCCTGCTCGGCTTCGAGTTTTTGCATGGCAAGACCGTTTTCTTTGAAGACCTCGACGGTGCGGGCCATGTCACCCAGTTCATCGCCGCGTTCGACGAAGGGTACTTTTGCGCTGTAGTCCTGATCTGCCAATGTGCGCATGGTGTCTTTCAGGGCATTGATGGGACGCGTCAGGGTGCGGGAATAGATAATAGAGATGATTGCCAGTATAAACAGAACAGCAAAGGTGGTTGTCCATGTGGTGCGTTCAATTTCACGAACGGATTCGAGGGCTTCTTCCTCAAGAACATCGATCAGCAATACCCATTTTTTACCAAAAGCGTCAAAAGCGCCGTATGAATCGAGTGTTGTTTCATCTCCGTCCGTCGACCATTCGACACCGCTTTCTCCGGCTAATGCTTTGGTGACAAGGGGGGTATCCATCAGCTGTTTGAGGATCGGATCTTCCTGATCGGTGGTGTCAGGATCGTTGCGCAGCAATTTATCTTCGCCGATCAGGTGCACCTCGATGGTTTTTGAGATGTTGTCGGGGATCTGGGTGAGGGCGTTAATGCGGCCAATTGGCATCTGGTAGGCCATAACTCCCAAAAATTCGCCTGTCTTGGGGTGAAGGATGGCGGTGCCGATAAAGGCGGCCGGAACATCATGGCTGGGGGCGTAGGGTTTAAAGTCTTCGAAAAATATCTTTTCCTTTTGTGGGTTGTCTTTGACACTGCGGAAGAGGCTGCCGAGGGGGGTATCTTTCCACTGACCTGTCATCACATTGGTGGCAAAGTCGAGTTCTTTGAAAACGGTATATATGACCTCTCCCTTATCATTGATCAGGAAAATGTCGTAATAGTCGTGACGTGTTAGGATACTTCGGAAAATCGGGTGGAAACTGCCATGCAGATCGCTATAGGTCGAGCCATCAGAGGCTTTGTCGAGGAGGTGTTTTTTGCCGATTTCGTTTGGGTTTTCATCGATATATTTTTTTTGCAAATAGGCGGTTTTATCCGCGGCTTCTACCATATCCCATCCGGCATTAAGGTTAGTTAAGGCGTCATAGACAGTTTTGGACTGGGCCTGCAAAATAAGGTCGTCACCAATTGAATCAAAATAAACATGGAGGGTTTGGGTGATATTTTCACGGATCACACTAAGTTTGTCGGCGGTCAGGCGGTGGGCTTCCCGTTTGGCTTCGCTGATGGCAAGGTTGCTGACAATAAGAGCATTGGCTGCTGCCAGTACGAGCATAATCAGAGGGATGGTGACGGAGAGTTTCATATTCTTGAACAACATGGGGATCTTTCTGATGACCGTGAGGTTGAGTTTTTATTTTCTATAATTTGAGTCTAATTATACACTAAGTTGGGAATAAAAAAAACCGGACTTTCTATCCGGTTTTTGATTTATGTCATTGAAAAAACTATTTTAGCGTTTGCCGTGCAGCACCATTTTTTTGCTTGGCTTAATATCTTCGGCGCTTTCGACTGATGCGACTTTTTCTTCGGCTCCGGTTGTTTCAGCGCCTGCAGCTGGTTCGATTTCTTCGATTTTTGTGCCGGAGTTGGTCGTCACATAACGGGTTTGGTAAGATTTGCTACCTTTAATCAAGGCTGCGTTGGTGTCAGCTTGTTCGGCGGCTGATGCGGAAGTTGTGATGGCGAGCAAAGCAAAAAGGGCGATAAGAATGCGCATAGGTGTCTCCTTACGGGCGTTGTCTGATATTTATCCTGTTTCAGGAGGGGACTATACGCCCCCTTCCCGAATTATGCAAACTTTTTAGAAGGAACGCGAGACGGTAAAGACAACTCGCTCTGCGCAGCCGTCCGCACATTCGCTTGGCTCATCAAGGTTGGTGTCGATATATTTGAGACTGACATCAAATCCCTCGAAGCTGTAACCAAGGCCCAGTGACCAGTCCATATAGTCTTTGCCTACGCCAAAGGCGGTATTGTCTTCAATCCATTGTTTGGCAACACTTCCCGTGAGTTTAAGGTCATAAGGCAGCGGCGCTTCGGCGTTGAGAGCGGCGTAATAGCTATCCCCGCTGCTGGCAAAATAATCGGGGGAGTAGTTGATGGAGACCGAGGCGCTCATGACATCAAAGTCGTATCCGGCGGCGGCGGCCAGTTCCCAGAAATCATAATTGAGGGAATCATCGGCTCCGGGGTAGAAATAGTAAATAGCCCCGAGATCCCACGTGATCCCGTCAATGTTACCGCTAACACCGCCGTAAAAATCAAACTCGGTGGTAGCGTCATTAAAGTCCACGCCTGATCCCCATGTACCGAGATAAAGACCTGTGGAGGCTTCCGACCAGTCGAGACCACCTTGAACGGTAGGCTCTTCATTGCTTTGGGTAATGCCGCGGAACACATATTCGGTGGTGAGGGCGACGTTACCGGTGAGGTCGCCACCCAGAAGCGGCGTACTGCCATCGGCAAAGGCAGGAGATGACAGGGTCAATGCGCACAGACCGAGGAGAATTTTTTTCATGATGCTTAACCTTAATACGGGTAATTGTTTTGACGTTTTTGGTTTGGTGGGGGCATGCCCCACACATTCTGTCTGTTATTCTCGGGGAAAGAGGGTTCCAGTCAACTGCTTGGCTGTCTTTTTGTGCAGTTATACATAGGTTTTTAGGGTTTCGTAGATATAGATGGTGTCGGCGGCGGAGAGGCCGCGGGCGATTTTGAAACGCTCTTCACCTGTTTGCAGCACGATGTCGTTGTTCCAGCGACCAAGAGGGGAGTTATTCTCAGGAGGTGAGGTATGAAGCGAGAGGGAGCGGATGCTTGCAACCGGAACTTTGAAATCACGTGGTAAGGTGATGTCCCCCGTGATGGTCAGTTCATTGGTGTTGATTCGCAATGTGATCGTGTGCTTGTGATGCTGATGCCATTTGACCACGCCGAAGCCGATTCCGATGGCGAGTCCCAGTGCCATAAAGCCATATTCGGGTGTTTTGACGAGTGTATCCCAGAACAGGAAAACCAGAAAGAGGAGCGGGGCGATGGCCGAGATGAGAGAGGAGCCGAGCATATTCGGGCACGGGAATGTTATTTCGGTTTCGCCGATCATGTCCTTAAGGATGATTTGTGTAGGGGCAGGAAGTTCTGGTTTGGTGCGCACAAAATTTTTCGGGGTGCTGGCGGCAATATGGGTGTTTTCTCCCAATGTCCTGTCAAGGATAGGCCAACCCAGAAAATTCGCGATCAACTTTACGCCTTGATCCGCCTCTTTCATAATCGAGGTGGTGTAGAGAATGGGGCTTTCCTGTCCGTGGGATCCATGCAAGCGCAGGGGAAAGCTATCGCTGGTGTCGGAGTCGCCTTCGTTAAATCCCAGCTCTACCGCGCTAAAATCGGTGAGAGAAAAATTTCGTGCTTTGCCGAGGCCGAAAAATCCGGCGCGGTAGGTTAAAATTCCACGGCTTTTATCAATCAGGCTGGTGGATGACCAGATAGCGGTATAGGCCCCTACGCCTGTGAATATGGCGCCGATCAGGGTAAAGATTACAAACCCCCACTGGCCCAGTTCTTCGGCGTTATTTATCGGGATAATCTGGAGGCCAACGGCCACGGCGCCAAGGCCAAACAGGATAAAAATAAACCCGAGCGGACTATGCGTTCCCCCGCGGATCAGCAGTGTCGAGATGCTCGGCTGCGTGATATTTTTAAGCGGTGTTTTCATGACCCGAATCCTGTATTTATGTCGTTTTGCTGTATTCTTACTGTCTAGGTTTCGAATTTAATTTTAGCTGCAGTAGTGTGTGCAAAGTCGTGAGGTCTCTTTTTGTGAGACCCAGACCGATATTATATTTTCCACGTATCAAGTGCATTTTTATTTTGGATTTGTGTGGTTGTAATGCTGGTATAATTAATTCAAATTTTTTTATGTATTTCCACGGCATAGACGCTTTCCCAATTCTTAGAGTATCGTTTCTGGTAATGCTAAGGGCTTGGGAATCAATAGAGAGAGTCATGCGTCTTGTTTTGCTCATTTTGTAGGCCTGTATGCGTGCCAGTAGAAACCCCCATACTAGACATTCACCATATATTGAATAATCATTCAGGAAAAATGTTGTGGTGGAGTCCTCAGGTAAATTTCTTGAGAATATATCCGCGATAATGATAAGGAGCGAAAGGGTAATGGAGCCTATAATCTCAGGTTTTGGGTTTCTGCTAAATTTGGTAAAAAGGGGAAATGATATTTTTACCGTTTCCCCTTCTGTTTTAATATCGAGCTGAGACTTTTTCTCTTCTTCCATTTATCAAACATTTCTTGATAAGGGTTGTCTGCGCCAAATCCTAGCATAAAAATTCTTAAAAATCACATTAGGGGCCGGTGCGCTCATTTTTAGCCATGATGGCGGCCTCGTCTTGCGGCGGGGCCGTGCGTTGGCGTTTATCCATGAGCTTGTTGAGGGCGTGGATATAGGCGCGCGCGGAGGCCACCAATGTATCGGAATCGGTACCTTGTCCTACAACCGTTTTACCGTTTTCCTCAATCTTGACGGTCACCTCGGCTTGCGCGTCGGTGCCGCCGGTGACGGCGTGGACTTGATAGAGTTGGAGCTGCGCATCGTCATGCGGAATAATCATGCGGATCGATTTGAAGATTGCGTCCACGGGGCCGTTGCCTTCGGACATGGCATATTTTTTCTCGCCATCGACGGTCAGTTCAATCGAGGCAATTTGCGGGCCTTTGGTTCCGGCCTGAATGACGAGTGAGGTAAATTTGATGTTGTCATTATCGCGGCCTGCCGAGTCTTCAACGAGCGCGATAATATCTTCCTCATAGAGATGTTTCTTTTTATCGGCCAGATCTTTGAAACGGTTAAAGATATCTTCAAATTCATTCTCGCCAAGTGTGTAGCCCATCTCGCCCAGCTTGGTGCGGAAGGCGTTGCGGCCTGAATGTTTACCCAAGACCAGATTGGATTCAGTGAGGCCCACGGACTCGGGGGTCATGATCTCGTAAGTGCTTTTATGTTTGAGCATTCCGTCTTGATGGATGCCGCTTTCATGGGCGAAGGCGTTGGCCCCGACAATGGCCTTGTTGGGCTGAACGACAAATCCGGTAATCGAGGAGAGGACACGCGAGGCTTTGGTGATCATCTCGGTTTTGATGTTGTTCTTAAACGGCATGGCATCAGGGCGGGTGCGCATCGCCATCACGACTTCTTCGAGTGCCGCGTTGCCTGCGCGCTCGCCAATGCCGTTGATGGTACATTCGATTTGCCGCGCGCCAGCCATGACGCCCGCGAGCGAGTTGGCGACCGCAAGGCCCAAATCATTGTGACAATGGACGGATAAAATAGCTTTATCGATATTGGGCACGCGTTCGCGCAGCATGATAAATTTTGCGGCGTAGTCGGCGGGCATGGCGTAGCCCACTGTGTCAGGAATATTGATGGTGGTGGCACCTGCCTTGATCGCGATTTCCACCGCGCGGCACAGGAAATCATCTTCGGTGCGGGAGCCATCTTCGGCTGACCATTCCACATCATCGGTAAAGCCGCGGGCAAATGTGACACTTGCGGCAATGGCATCCAGTACGGCGTCCGGCTCCATCTGGAGTTTGTATTTCATGTGCAGCGGGGAGGTTGAAATAAAGGTATGGATGCGGCGTTTGGGCGCAGCTTTGATGGCCTGTGCGGTGGCTTCGATGTCGGCATTTTTGGCGCGGGAAAGTCCGGCGATCACCGCGTTTTTTACGGCGCCCGAGATGGCCTCCACCGCTTCATAGTCGCCGCGCGAGGCAATGGGGAATCCGGCTTCGATCACGTCCACACCCATTTCATCGAGCATATGCGCCATTTTGACTTTTTCTTCCAAATTCATGGAGCAGCCGGGGGATTGCTCGCCATCGCGCAAGGTGGTGTCGAAAATGATAATCTGGTTGGATGGGGTGGTCATATTTGAAGTCCTTCTCAAAATCTGTGTGAAATTTTATGCGGTATGGGGAAACCCCTGAGACACAGATGACCTAAAGCGCTCCCGTCTCAGGGGCTGATAAGTCGTAGAAGGAGAAGGCGTGTGTTTTTGGTCATGACAGGTTTATCTAAACGTATTTTATGCCGCGCTGCAACCTTTTTTGTTACCGCAGCCGCAGCTCTGCGCGGAGGAAGATGGGGCAGGCGCGTTCCTGTGAGCCAGTTCATACAGGAAATTCCAGCTATATAGGCCTGTTTGATGCCCATCGTCAAAGACAAGCCGCACAGCGTAATTCCCCACCGGTTCAATCGCGGTAATCGCCACGTTTTCTTTTCCCGTGACAGTGATTTTCTGCGATGGGCTGTGGCCCTGCACCTCGGCGGAGGGACTTTCACAGCGCAAAAGTTCGGCGGTGAGGCCAATTTTTTCGCCTGTATTAAACATCACGAAAAGGGTTTTAAGTGATTTTTTATAGGTGATATCGGTGGGCCATGGTGTTTGGGCGGTGATTGGGCTTTGAACGGATGTCATTTGCGCAATTCCTCTTCGGAAAGTTCACGTGATTCATCGACCAGCATAATGGGGATACCGCCACGGATCGGGTAGGCCCTTTTGGCTTGCGGCGAGATCAATTCTTTTTTTTGTGCGTCATAACGTAGCGGCACCTTGGTCAAGGGGCAGACCAGAATTTCCAAAAGGCGCGGGTCGGGGGCGGCGGTCATGATGCGTGTTCCTAATGCTTTTTATCACAGCACGGATCGTGTTGGCAAATAGCCATCTCGAGGAGATTCATAAAGAGGTTGGCGCGGCTTTTGCAGCAGGGGGCCTCAATCAGGGCTTGTTTTTCGGCGGCTTCAAACGGGCAGACCATAGCAAGGGAGGTCATCAATCCTTCATCGGCAATTTCGGCGATCATATCCCAGTCGAGGGTCAGGCCTTGGAGTGTGAAATAATCCTTGAGCATACCAAGCAGGCGGGTGCGATCAATATCAAGGCAGCCTATCTTAATCATGTCATGTTCAAACCCGCGCCAATCCACTTTCATGCGGCGGTAGGCTCCGAGCGAGGGAGTTGTTTCCTCAACGGTGCGGAAACGGCACAAGCCGCGCAAGGTAATGAGATAACGGCCATCATGTGTTTCTTCAAACCGGATAATCCGCCCTGCGCAGCCAATCTGGTAAAGCCCGTTTTCGCTGGGCTGGATCATGCCAATCAGGCGGGTGGGTGAGGCAAGGGCGCCTTGAACCATGTCCATGTAACGCAGCTCGAAAATATTGAGCGGTAAATCCCCGCGCGGGAGCAGCACGACACCTTCCAGCGGGAAAACTGGAATTTCCTGCGGCAGAGCGTTAAAATCAGGATCGAGAATCGAAGGGCACATGAGGTTAATCTAGGGCGCAGATTTCAGGAAAAAAGCAATTTCGAGAGTTTTTTGCGGCCCGCTACACTGGCAGGGTCGGCAAAACCCCAGCTTTCGAAATAGGCGAGAAGCTGGGTACGGGCCTTCCCTTCATTCCACTCCTTGTTGCGGCTAATAATGGAAATAAGCGCATCACAGGCTTTTTCCTTTTGGTTTTTAGCAAAGCAGATTTCAGCCAGTTCAAACAGGGCGTCCCAGTTGTCTGGTTCTTGTGCAATTTTGGCTTCGAGCGTTTCAATTTCGCCTTTTGGCGCGGCGCGTACGAGGGCAATCGTTTTCTGGATAAGGGCATACTCTGGATCGTTGCGCAATTCATCCGGCAGGCTGGTCATGATCTGTTCGGCCTGATCTACGTGCCCGCTTATGGCATAGACTTTGATAAGGCCAAAGAGGGCTTCGGCGTGGCCGGGTTGTTCCTGAAGAACCGTACCATAAAGTGTTTGTGCTCTTTCAAAATCTCCGGCGTCACTGGCGTGCGCGGCTTCTGCAATCAGGGTTGCCAGATCGGGGCCGTTATCGGCGTTGCCGCCGGCATGGGCAATAATCTCATCAAGGAAATGTTCGATCTCGCTCATGGGTTTGGCTCCCGCGAAGCCCGATACAGGCGCGCCTTGGTACAGGGCAATGACGGTCGGGACGGACTGGATACGGAAGGCTTGCGACAGTTCAGGGTTTTCATCCACATTGACTTTGGCGAGGATGACTTTGCCGCCGCGCTGGGTCACGGCTTTTTCGAGATTGGGGATTAATTGCCGACACGGGCCGCACCATGGCGCCCAGAAATCGATGATGACGGGTTTATCCATCGAGGCTTTGAGAACGGCACTCTCAAAATTGGTGGCATTAATGTCGATGATAAGCGCATTTTCCGCAGGTGCGGAAGCCGGTTGAGCCAGCGCTTTTTTCTTGTTTAATCCAATCAGCATGTTGTCACTTTTCCCACATTGTTAACTGGCGGCCGCTTCGGGCACCGCCTCTTTGCTATGAATGATCTGCGCCGTTTTAGCGTGTTTTTCAAGGATTGTCATCAGCCCTTGCGGGGGCAGGCCCAGAGTCATGGTATTTTCGAGGGGATGCACATTAATCCAGTCTGAGGTCATCATGGTGTGATCGAGAAACAGGGCAACGTCATTTTCATGGTTATTGAGGATCGCCAGAGGAGTGACGGAACCGGGCCTAACGCCCAGTTTGGCCCATAATAGCTCGGGCGAACCAAAAGAAACCCGTCCAAGACCTATCATCTGCCCAAGCTTTTTCAGGTCAACCCGTGTCTCGTGCCCCAGTGTGACCAGTGCCATGGCTCCCTTTTTATCCTTTAAAAAGAGGTTCTTGCTGTGAAAACCAGGAATATCCATCTCGATCTTGTGGGCTTCATCTACGGTGAAGACGGCTTCATGGTGATAGAGGCGATGCTCTAGATCCTGTTTTTTAAGCCAACTCAAGAAGTTAGTGGCATTATAAAGGGGCGTTGGATCGGGCGGCATAGGGTTTTCTTTCCTGTCTGAGCATCGAATTTAGGTCAAATTGTATATATTTTCAATAATTTGAAAAGAATTAAGGAGTATGACATAATATATAGATATGAATAATTGGTCGGGGAAGATTTATGGCGCAGACGTTTAATATGGATGAGGGGGCAGGGGGATTTCAGTTTCAGTCCCTGCAAACGGTTTCGATGGGGGGCACGGCCCCGAATGATGCCTTTGCGATCAAGCCGTTGGCAGCTCAAGTGCAGGCGCCTTCCGCGGCGCCTTCGGTTCTTCCTACCATGAAGATGGGGGGATAGGCCATGAGTATTGAGATTGGACAATTGCCCGATGGTGATCTTGCGCTGGTGTCGGGGGATTCTTTTCCTGCCGAGATCAAGCGCGTTGAATATTACCGCGAACAGAAGCTTTTTATGCTCATTTACGATATTCCCGATCATGAAGGGGATCTGATGGATTTTGAACTGCGCGACGATGTGGCCGACAAGGTGCAGCGCTGCGGCTCTATGGTGATTGTCCAGCCGGATATGGCAACAGGGCGACCCGTGGGTTATTATACTTCGGTTATTCAGATCGGCGAACAGCGCGCCGCCTAGAGCTTCCAGCGTTTAAGCATGGCTGCGTTGATTCGTCGTTTATGTACGTATTTGTACACTTCACTCCTCACGCCTGTCCCTGCTTAAAACGCGGCTCTTTATGTGATTTTGGGCTTGATTTTTCAAAAGAGCACTCGTATAAAGCACTCCTGTCTTTTCAGAGGATGCGGGTGTAGCTCAGGGGTAGAGCGAAACCTTGCCAAGGTTTAGGTCGAGGGTTCGAAGCCCTTCACCCGCTCCATTGAAAACAAGAAAACGTTCAGCCTCTCCTTCTTTATCGTGCCCGACACACCCGATTTTGAAACCTTCCGCCGCGTAAGTGTGCAGCAAATGGCTGTCACTGGCGTTCAGCATCCTCAATCTGATTTTGATGCGTTTCATGCTGAACTTGACCCGTCTTCGTCCTCTGATGAGCAACGCAGTAGGCTCACACAGATGGTGGAGCGCCGCACTGCGCGCGAGCCGTGTGAGCGGATTTTAGGGTATGCCTCGTTTTGCGGGCGGACCTTTTTTCTGGAGCCACACAGTTTCAAACCCGGTTTTGAAACACAGACAACGGCCGAACATGGCGTGCTGCTCATGCAGGGTCTTGGACGTCCCGCGCGTATTCTCGATATGGGGACAGGAACAGGATGTATCCTGATTACGCTTTTATGCGAGTTGCCAGATGCTACCGGTGTTGGCGTGGATTTGAGCGATGAAACGCTCGAGCTTGCGCGCCGCAATGCGCAGCATCAGGGTGTTTTGGATCGCGCGCGCTTTTTAAAGCGCAATTGGATGACGGATGTGAAAGGTCCTTTTGATCTGCTGATCTCCAACCCCCCGCGTATCCGCAGCCATGATGTGCCTTTGCTGGTGCGGGAAGTTGCCGAACATGATCCGTGTCATACACTTGATGGAGGCGCGGATGGTCTTGATTTCTATCGCCGTACGGCACAGGCTTTCCGCAACATTGCAGCGCTTGATGGTGTGTGTGTGCTGCAGGTGGGGGCGTCTTATGCAGTGGAGGTGGCCCGTATGATGCAGCGTTTTGGCTATAGGGATGTAGCTCTCGCGCGCGATTACAAGCAGGCCGTCAATTGTGTTGTCTTTCGCAATCATCCTCTTTCACGGGCGCGCAAATTGTGGCTTGCGGCCCGTGAAAGATTGAGACGCTAATATTTTTCAGACAGATATATTGTTCCGTCACTTGTTCCTGCGCGCAGTACAGCAATATGGGTCTGTTGCACGCTGCCATCCCCACCAATGGCGACATCATAGTAAATTCCCGAGGGGAAATAATGATCGCTGCTGGTTGCGGTGACGCTGGCATTGCCAAAGCGGATATAAACGGGAACGCTCGCATAGAGCGAGAGAATCAAGGTGTCACTGCCAAATGCACTGGTGTTACGGGTCGAGCTGCTGCTTGCTGTAATAGTGTGGGCGCCGCCGTCTTTGAGGCGCAGGGCAGGAATAGGGTTGTTATTGTCATCGGTCGGCAGAAGGGTTGGCATTTTTATCTCCTTAAAATGCAAAAAACCGCTCTCGTTGCTGAAAGCGGTCTGGTGGCGTATTATTGTTCTTTATGTTCCCTTTTTGTTCTTTTGTCAAGAAATTTGTTAAGGACAGCGATCATTCGCTGTCTTATTGTGAGGAAGGGATCTAGAGAGGCGCGTTGCCAGCAACTTGCATAGGGGCTGCGGGTTGAGCAGTTTCCGCGAGAATGCCTGTTGTTGTATTTGTGACGCGGGCCAGAAAGTCCACAGTTTTTTCACGCAGGCCTGATGCCGCCGCTTTGAACAGGGCGCGCACGCCTTTTTTGCCTTCGGCATTCACGTCACGGATCAGAATATATTCACCTTCGGCGATGTCCTCGCGCAGGACGCAGCTGTTGGTAATGGCGTGGTCGCCCGAGGGCAATGTCTGTGCCTCAGTGAGGCAGGTTCCGGCCATTTTGCCTTTGACCTGCTCTTCAACGGCATGTTTGAAGGCTTCTGGGTCTTCTGGATCGGCGGCGCGTGCTACATCATCGGTTGTTGCCGTCTCGGGCAGCTCGTTTCCAGTGTGTGCGAGATACACTTTTGCTGTTTCGTGGCGCACGAGTTCGTCTTTTACGCGGTCAAATTCAGCATCCGCATTGGGTATGTTATGAGGCGCAGCAGCGAGGCGTGCGGATATTTCTTCGGGTGTTTCTACGTGGGATTCTGTGAGAGATGGCGTTACTTCTTGTTGTATGGGTTCTGCTGCAATTGTTTCGGCAACAGGTTCTGTCACAGCTGCTGGAGCCAGAGGCTCAGAGGGATTGTGTTCGGCAGCCCATGCGAGCGCGCGGGCACGTTCATCTTCCAGGACACCGGCGGTGGATACGGGGGTGCTGCTTTCGGCAGGTTGCACAGGGGCGTGATGTACAGCCGCTTTATGAGGGTGGTGCGCTGGGTGATGGTGAGCTGTTCCCTTAGGAGGGGCGTGATGTTTGCCAATGGCTTTCTCATGGGCCTGAATATCGGCTTCGATTTTATCGGCGGGGGAAGGGTGTGCTGCGGTATCAACAGAAGGTGAAGCCGGAACTGCCGCGAGTGGTTCAATGGTCGGTGCAGGGCCGATAACGCCGGATGCAACATTTTGTGGAAGTGGTGCTTTTGCGGCCGGAGCAGCTTCTTTAGCTGCACCGAACCAGCTGCGCAGTTTTTGCGCGATGGCGGTGTCTTTGAGATAAGGCGCGGTGGCAGCTTTGAATTTTTCGACAAGGCTGTGGCCGATGTCAGTATGTTCAAGGCCGCTGATGGCCCCAAAGGTCAGGGTGGAAATGGTGGTGCTGATCGCAATGTCTTTGCGGAATTCGCGGCTGCCCATATGTTTGATGCTGCTGGTGAAGACTTCACGCGCGGTTTCAAGGCGGCTGAGCTGCGGCACGGGCGTGGTCATTGGATCACCCAGCTCTTTGTAGCGCTTGACCGCGAACTGCAAAATGTTTTTGGCGGCTCCGGCAGCGGCTCCACCGACGACGGCCACGCTCAACCCTGCAGCGATAGCACCACCTGCGGTGCCGAGTGCGGCAGCGGCCAAAGCTTTCGCGCCGATACCCACGGCAACGGATGATCCGATCATCACGGCATCGGCCTTGGTCATATTCTTGATTTTGGCGACTTGTTCGCGCGGCATGTTGGCGATGCGGCTACCGACTTCACGGATTTTTGCAAAGGAAAGCCATGATGCGCGGGGTTGTTCGGATGCGTCCGCATCATGTTCGGGATACAGGTAAGCAATGTTGGCCATGATCACACACTCTAATTTTTTTGTTAGATGAAATTCATCTATTTTTGGATGATGGGGTTCTAGCACATATTTTTTAATTTTGCCAAGAAAAATCGTTATTCTGAAAAATAAAATTTGACTTTTGGGGCAATCTTCAGTATTTTCCCAGCCATTCACAAGAAACCATAAAATTCACTCTGTAAGGAGGGTGTGTCATGTCAAAAAAATTAGTCGCCGCATTGGCGTTCGCCGCAGCTGGTATAGCTGCAACTCCTGCATTTGCAACTTGTACATCTGGTTGTGGCGGAAATACGCCTCCAGCTGGTAATAGTGCGGATGCGTCGGCCCAAGCAGCTGCTCAGGCAGCAGCGCAAGCCGCTGCCGTTGCTCAACAACAACAAGCTCAACAGCAGGCTCAGCAACAAGCTCAACAACAGGCTTTGAAAAATACGAACGTCATTGGTGTTAACAACCAAGTTGGCGTTTCCAACCAAGTCGGTGTTGGCGTTGCCGTTGAAGGCAGCAAAGCTGCTGTCGTCGGTAGCGGTAATAGCGCCAATGATATTGACGTCAAAAATACAGCAGAAGGCGGAAAAGTTGTTGGTAGCGGTAACAGCCGTAACGACAATAACAACGCGGCATCAGCTTCGGTTGCTGCAGGCGCAGTAAACAACAACATCAAATTTGAAGCCGCCAAACAAGCGACGGCTCTTGCCGGTATCGGCGTGAACACCGTTGTTCCGGTTGATATGTGCGCTAAAGCTGAAGGCCGCGCGATTGGCTTTACGGCATCGGTTGTTGGTGCTGGTGGCCTTGGTATAACTCTTGGACAGGAAGTTGTCCAAAGCGGTGAAGGCTATGATAAATGCGTTGCCAAAATGGAAAAGGCCCGCAAAGAAGGCGTTCTCCTTCAAATGGGCGGCACGTTCCAATACGTGGTTGTTAAATCATGGGAGCGTGAGCTTCCTGCTGGTGATTCCCTCAAAGAAGCCTTTGAAGATGCACGCGTAGAAATTCTTGCAGCCAAAGCTGGCGAAGAAGTTGATCCTTTGTTTGGTGTTCTGACTGCAAAACCTGCACCAGTTACGCAAGGCGCGGTAGTTCCTGCAACTTACGTTACCAACCATTATCATGGGGTGGCAACCAACGCGCCGCAAGCTACACCGAAAGATCTGTGTGAAGCTCAAGGTAAAAAATGGGCCTATAACAAAAACACAAAAACTTTCGATTGCGGTATGTAATCTTCCCCTTACGGAATAGTTACGGAATAGATAGAAAAACCGGCTTTTATGGCCGGTTTTTTTTCATCAGGCTCTTGATAATTTTATAATTATGTAATATAAAACAGCATGACGTTTTTGAAATCCTTTTTGGCGGCTTCGGCTCTGACAGGGGCGCTTGTCTCTCAGGCTGCGCCGCCCGCACCTTTGCCCGAATTTACGGACGGGGAACGCTTGACTATGGCGTTTATGCAGACCCAAGGAATTTCCAGTTATATGATGCTGAACAAGGCCCGTGGAACAGTCCGCGGCATTGTCGATGGCGAGAAAGTTTTCGAGGTCAGCGCCCTTTTTGGCAAAACCAAGGGGGACAGTAAGGACGCCAACCCTTATACGACACCTGCGGGTCAACATGAAATTATTCCCACAATTCAGCAGGAACACCCGCGCGCGGCGCTTGTTTTTGACTATGGAACAACAGTCCGGCGCTATGTCATTCATCGGTTGATTGATGTGCCGCACGAGAACCGACCCCAGCGGCTTGCTAGTGTTACGGCGCGCGATAATTATATCAGCAATGGATGCGTGAATGTGGAGCCGCGTGATTATCCCATGTTGTCGCGTTTTGTCGAAGGGGCGCAGCAGCGTTGGCAACGGCCCGATGGGGTTCAGACAACATCTAGTGTGTTTGTGGTGATGCCCGAGCGTGAAAAGGATGTGCGCCGTGTTTTTCACATTCCCGATGATTTTTCACCAAAATAATTGACATAATAATTTCTCTGGTGTAGTGTGACGCCCATGATTAAAAAACTTCAACGCCTTGCTACTCCTTTTATGCTCTCCGGCACGCTTGCGCTCGGTGGTTGCGCGACCACGCAGATGCATTTTGACGAAGAGCGTTGCACCACGTCCGAGACCAGTTCGCTCAAAGTGCTCTTGCTGCTGGAGTTTGAGACTACGTCGCCCGGACAGTATCATCAGGCATGTGATGAAGGTAAAAAGGCCTCGCGGATGACCCTTGCCGCGCTCAACCCTGACCGGAGTCTTAGCAAGTTCGGTGCTCTTTATGGCCAGCGTTACGTATCCCGTGTCATGGATAAGCTCAATAAAGGGGAAGAGCCGGATTATCAGCGGAGTTGCCTTTCTTTTTACGATCATTTCTTGGGCAAGGAAGGCTATTCTATCGAGCAGGTATTTGACCCATCGAGCTATAAACTATGCAAAGGCAACGGTTTGATTCGGGAATGCCGTTAGACGCGCGTTGCCATTTTTCCCATAATGTTACATAAAAGTACATTATGTTAAAAACATGTGGTCTTTGAGACACACTCAACTCTCAAAAAAGCCTTAAGATGCGGGCAATCCTTGAAAACTCACCTAAAAAGATAAATATTGCGTCTGTGTCTAACTGCGTAATGGATAAGGCACATTTTACATGTGGCTGTCCTTTGCGGGATAAGGCTACAGAATTCAACACTTATTGGAGGATATTTCCATGAATAAACTGATGCTCGGCGCTGCTGCTGCTGCTCTGCTCGTTTCCCCAGCACTCGCTGCTGATGATTCGGGTGTTAAACTCGGCCTTGGTGGTCATTTCAAAGGCTACGTGAACTACACCAACGAAGACAACGTTCGTTCGATCGACATTCTTCGTCAAACTGAAGTTCACTTCGGTGGCGAAACCACCCTTGACAACGGTCTGACCGTTGGTGCTCATATCGAAGCTGACGCCGATGCCGGTGAAGGTTTTGATGTTGATGAATCCTATGTTTACTTTGCTGGCGGCTGGGGCCGTGTCAACTTCGGTCAAGAAGATGGCGCTGCTTACCTCCTGCAAGTTGCTGCTCCTTCGGCTGATGACAACATCGACGGTATCCGTCAGTTCATCAACCCGAACGCAACGATCTCTTCGATCGACTATGCAAACGATTTTGCTCAAGCAAAAGACAAACTGACCTACCTGTCCCCAGTATTCTCTGGTTTCCAAGCTGGTCTGTCTTACACTCCTGATAACGACACCGTTGGCCGTGCTCTTGCTGGTAACTCGGAAGATACAACTGCTGGCGAACAGTCTGACATCTGGGAACTTGCAGCTCGTTATGAAGGTCAAGTGAGCAACGTTGGCGTAATCGCTGGTGCTGGTTATACAACAGCTAGCCAAGAAGAAGAACTTGCTGGCACTGATGACTTTGCTGAATGGAACGTTGGTCTTGACCTTGATATCGGTGCTTTCGGTATTGGTGCAATCTACACCGAAAACAACAACAGCAACGATACTGACGATGAGAACGAAACCTACGTTGTTGGTGCTGACTACTCTGTTGGCCCTTACAAAGTTGGCGCGTCTTACCTCAACAACCAAGAAAATGTTGGTACCGACTCTGAGACCGATCGTTACACCGCTGGTGTTGTTTACACCTACGGCCCAGGCATGACCTTCCGTGGTTCTGTTGCTTACACCGAGCAAGACCTCGCCACCGGAACGGATCCTGATGCAACGACCGTTACCCTCGGTACACAAGTTAACTTCTAATCTTTGTTAGAAGTCACGAAATTGGAAGGGCTGCCTGTGGGCGGCCCTTCTTTTTTTCTTGCCAAATTAGGAACAAATTCCTTTACATTCTGTTCTGTGTCTGATAGGGTCATCCCTGATACGTATCCTGCGGCTGGAAAAGTGCCGCGCAAGATCAGCGCCTGCGGGCGCCCGC
>Ga0172380_10000220_pt1 | contig 122511 bp, 129 predicted proteins | sample Leawe162metaG_FD_119747 | JGI IMG/M metagenome (GOLD analysis project Ga0172380, IMG submission 119747) | Leachate microbial communities from a municipal landfill in Southern Ontario, Canada - Leachate well 162 metaG | ecosystem: Engineered > Solid waste > Landfill > Unclassified | place... | reverse complement strand
GGACGACCCGTCGGGCGCTTCACCCGCACCATCGGGCTTGGCCCGGATCTCGCGGTTTCCGACAGCTGGGAGCCGGCTCACCTCGATCGCGTGACGGTGGGGGAGCCGTTCTCCGTGATCCACATGGCGAGTTCGGGCTACTGGCAGCGCGGCGACACCGGGGGACAGTCGACATGATCCCGCGCCTCCGCCCTGCCATCGGCGTCGCCGACATCGCTGCGGCCTTCCGCGCTGACAGGTCGGTCGAAGACTTCGAGCGCGCCTTTGCCGCCACCATGGAGCAGGCGCACGCGATCGCCTTTCCCTATGGCCGCACCGCGCAGATGCTGCTGATGGAAGCGCTCGGTCTCAAGGGCCGCGAGATCATCCTGCCCGCCTACACCTGCGTGGTGGTGGCGCACGCCATCGTGCTGGCGGGTGGCACACCGGTGTTCATCGACAGCGAAGCGCACGGCTTCAACATGGACCTCGACAAGGCGGAAGCCGCCATCACCGCCGAGACCGGCGCGATCATCGCAACCTCTATCCACGGCTACCCGGTCGATCTCGACCGCCTCGACGCCATCGCCGCCCGCCATCCGCATGTCGTCATCCTGCAGGATTGCGCCCATTCCTTCGCCGCCGAGTGGAACGGCCGCCCGGTGCAGAAGCATGGCCGCGCCGCCATCTTCGGCCTCAACATCTCCAAGCTCATGACCTCGATCTTCGGCGGCATGATCACCACCGACGACGCCGATCTGGCCGCGCGCCTGCGCGCCTTGCGCGACGTGCGGCTTGAAGCCGGCGGACGCGGGCTGTCCCGGGCGCTCTACCTCGCCGCCGCGACAACGGCGCTGGCGCCGCCGGTCTTCTCTCTCGTCAAGCGCATCTCCGACCTCGGCCTGATCGACCGCTTCGTGCGCTATTACGACGAGACGCTGATCGATATGCCCGCCGATCATCTCGTTCAGATCGGCCGCGCCGAGGCCAGTGTCGGCGTGCGCCAGTGCGCCGCCTATCGCGGAATCATTGACAGGAGACGGCGCATCGCCGCCTTCTATGACGAAGCCCTGAAGGATCTGTTTCCGGACGGCCGCCCCCCACTCGTTGATGGCGCGACCTACTCCCATTATGTCCTGCGGGTTGCCGATCCGGATGGCCTGGTGAAGGCGGCGTCAAGACGCGGGATTGAGCTTGGACGACTGATCGACTATTGCATACCGGACATGAAGGCTTATCGGAACATGACATCAACCCAGGGACCCTTTGACCAAACCCGGTGTTTGAATGCCAGCGTCGTTAATCTTCCGGTCTGGGTGGACGAAGAGCATGCTCGGCGGGTCGTTGCCGCCATTAAGGACGCCAAATGATCAGTGTATCCAAGCCATCAGGCGCCAGCGCGGTTCGATCTGACCCGACCATCGATGATGTCCGGGAGTTTTGGAACCGCAACCCTCTGTGGACAGGTGAGAGCAACATCGAACCCGGCTCTATGGCTTTTTTTGAAGAGCACCGCCGGATTTGTCGTGATGATTGTTTTGCGGGCGCTGTCGACGACCGCATATTCATGCCGAAAGACATGGATGTGAGCGTGCTTGATCTGGGTTGTGGCATCGGATTCTGGCTTGTTGAATTTTGGCAGCGAGGTTACGGGAACCTCACGGGTGCGGACCTCTCGGATGCTTCGCTCGATATTGCGCGGAAACGCTGCGAGCTCTATGGCGTCAATGCCGCGTTTCATCAAGCCAATGCCGAAGCTCTCGATTTTGCTGATGCCAGCTTTGATCATGTGAATTGCCAGGGGGTTATTCATCACACCCCCAACACCAAAGCTGCCCTGGACGAGATCGCCCGAGTCCTGAAATCAGGTGGAACGGCTTCCGTCTCGGTCTATTACCAGAACTTCGTTCTACGGAATTGGTACTTTTTTCGTCCAATTGCCCGAATAGCGGGAGCCGTCGGAAGTCGGCTAAAGGGACGTGGAAGGGAAACGATTTACAGCCTTCCCGATGCTGATGAAATCGTCAGGTACTATGATGGGAATGACAACCCTGTCGGTAAAGCATACTCGGTAGATCAGTTCCGGGAGATGGCGGAACCGTATTTCGAGATTGAAGAAGTCCTGTATCACTTCTTTCCTGCCAGGTCATTGCCGGTCAGGCTACCGAAGTCCATACACCGTTTTCTCGACCGAAGGCTCCCATTCATGGTTTATTTTAATCTACGGCGGCGTCCACGCAATACAACGAGCACCGCTATTTGAGATGCAAGTGACTAAATGACATATCGCGCATTCGCTCATCGTCTACCATCGCCAATCAGCAAGGTGCTGTTTGGGGATCGAGAACGTTTTGGAAAACTTCCTGAGCCAAATGATCCAAGTTGGAAGGAATGGCTAGAGCGAGACTATGACTTCTATATTGCCAACCAGCGGACGTCGGTCGGCATGGCGGTCAATAGGGCTGGTTATCGCGTTGTTGCCTCCAGCGATATCGCAGACAAGGATGTCCTTGAAATCGGCCCAGGAGCTATCGAACATATTGAGCAATGGCCTGGACAACCGAAACACTGGACAAATTATGATATTAGGTCGGACCTGCTTGAACTCGCGGGGAAGCGAATAGCCGCAACCGGGGTTCCGCATACAGATATTCTGGCGCAACCTGGCGCAACAAAACTCCCATTTGCTGACGCCAGTTTCGATACGGTATTCACGTTTTATGCTCTAGAGCACATCTATCCGCTGGATGATCATCTTTCTGAAATTGAACGTGTTCTAAAGCCGGGAGGACAGCTTGTTGGGGGTATTCCCTGTGAGGGCGGCCTTGCTTGGGGCGCCGGACGCATGCTGACGTCTCGGCGGTGGCTGCGAAAGCATACTACTATCGATCCCGACAGGCTCATATGTTGGGAACATCCTAACTTCTCCGATTACATTCTGGAGCGGCTCGAGGCAAAGTTTGACCGCAAAACGGTACGCTTCTGGCCTCTCGCCGTGCCCGTAATCGATATCAACTTAATAGTGAGCTTTATCTTTAGAAAGCGTGGCGGATGAGTGAACTCCTTGTCGTCAGCGACGATTACTGGGGCGCGCGCGCGGAAACGATCATAGCGGAAAATAAAGACGTTATCGTAGCTGTGGATCGATCAGGCGGATTGATCCGTGCGCTCAAACTTGTGTTGAGAGGATCCGTCCCAATTCCCGCGGCAATGCATATGTGGTCAGCGCAACGCGGTCTGCCCGGCGAAAAGCCAAAGTCCAAACTCGTTTTTGCTGACAATTCCGGTCTGCGGTCGTTGGCCGAACGCGAACATGTTACTAACATTGTTCTCTTTCGTGCGGGGCTTATTATCTCCGGCAAGACGCTTGAACGCTGCCATGTTAGGAATATCCACTGCGCAGATATTCACGGGTTTGGCGGCCTAGCTTCCATTTACCGCGCGCTCAAAGCTGGTGCCTTCGATCAGTTGGCCACCTTACACACCGTTACAAACCGTATTGATGAAGGCGACATTCTGGATGTCGAGCCATTCGAGCTTGATCCGGAGATCGGTTACGCGGCTAATGAGGCACGGGCATATGAGGCTGGGTTAAAGTTGCTCTTCCGAACGCTGGGCAGCGGCCCTCCGCCCAACGGCCGTACTTAGATATGTCAGAAAAGCTTGAACGAACGGCTGGAAAGACCTTGGGCTCGGTGCTTACCCGATTGGTGGCGTTTCTTACGATCGCAGCTTTTACTGTGTACTTTTTCCGGCCCGATGGCCGCGGCGGCCCTTCAATTGAAGAAATACTCGTGGCGATAGTGGCCACATTCCCGTTGATGTTGATCGCAGTCCTCCTCATCGGCTGGCGTCTTGCCGTGCTTGCTGGCGATGAGGTCAAGATGCGTGATGGAATGGCGGTCAACGCCATTGCCCAGCTTGTTGCCTTGCTGGTGCCGAGCAGGCTCTCGGAAATAGCCAAACCTGTCGGCCTCAATCTAGTCCGCAAAGTCCCCTTCAGCCGTGGCCTCGCGATTCTCGCCATCGAACGGATTTTTGATGCTATTTTCCTTGCCGGTCTCGCTCTCGCTGCTGTCGCGATTCTGACAGGCCCCTATCGTGAATCGATGCGATCGAGCGGCCTCGTTCTGGCCGGGGTTGCCGCAATCGGGGTGCTGTTCATCGGCGCAATCCTCGTGCGTCCAGCGCTTCTCAGCAGTCTGGCAGACCGCATCCCCACCCGCTGGGCGCGGAGTCAGGCGGAGCATGTCGCCCAAGCGATCGCGCGCCTGGCGGATCTGCGCGCGACTATGCTCGCAGTTGGACTTTCGGCCGTCTCTTGGCTCGCGGCTTACCTAATATTCCTCGTCTTTTTCCATGTGCTCGGAATTGGTGAACTGTCGCCGGGCCAGGTCCTCGTTGTTTTCGTTGCCAGCACACTGGGGTTGATCATTTCCGTGGCGCCCGGCGGATTGGGCACATTCGAAGGTGCGATAGCCTTGTCATTGGCTGCCTTCGGGGTTCCCATGGGCACGGCGGTTGCGATGGCGCTGCTGCTTCGTCTGTGTCTCGTCATTCCCGTCGTCGCAGCCGCGAGCTGGTTTATCGTCTCGGGCGATTTGAGCCTTTCGCGCATCCTTGGGCGCCTGCGCGACTGGAGGGGGCAGAATGAACAGGGCGATTGAAATCGATCCGCGCCGCCAGTGGACGCTTGATTGTGGTGCCCGCTACTGGCCCGAGGGACATGCGGCTATCGCCGGTCTGCCGGTCCCCGTCGTCGACACAGACCCTGGCGCGGAACCGGTGCTGCGCCAAGTCGCCTTGCCCGACTGGGCGGCCGATCTCGGCGTCGACGGGCGGCTCCTCGTCTTCGCCTGCGCCATGTCTCCCGCTGAAGGCCAGCCCGAGTGGCAAGGCTGCGACTGGATCGCCAATGCCTTTCATATGCTGGCGGGGTCTCCCGAGCGCGCCCATGAGCGCGTTCACGGTCCCGTGCTCTCCTATTCGTTCCGGTTGCCGCGCGCGCTCGAGCCGCTTCATCAGCGCGCATGGGTCAACCGGATCTTCCTGTTTCTCAGGCGCTGGGCCGCGCATGAGGCGGGCCTGCCCGAGGAAGCCGTCTTCGGCCGCTTGCCGCAGCCACAGATCCGGCTCACCCATGATGTGGACGCCATCCGCCTGACCCCGGAAATCCGACTCAAGCAGACCGTCTTCCAGACGGCCAATGCGACGCGGGCGATGGCGCGGGGCCATGGCCGCATGACCCGCGCCAGGCTCGGTGACGCCCGCCGTTACGCGCTGTCCAAGGGCGATTTCCGGACATTCGCGCGCGTGCGCGAGATGGAGCGCACGGCGGGTCTTCGCAGCACCCTGCATTTTTACGGTGGACCGCCCGGCCTGAAACGGGGGTCGCCGCGCCGGATCCTGCTGGATCCGGCCTATGATATCGGCTCCGACGTGATGCGCGGCGAACTCCATGCCTTCACTGAGGGCGGATGGACCATCGGCCTGCACCAGTCCTTCGGCGCCTGGGACGATGCCGGCCCGATGCTGCCGGAGAAGGCCCGCCTCGAGCGCGCGCTGGAGGGTCCTGTTCGGCATTGCCGGCAACACTGGTTGCACTTTTCCTGGGCCCGGACCTGGGCCGCGCAGGCCACCGCGGGCCTTGAGCTCGATTCCACCCTCGGCTTCAATGACCGGCCCAGCTTCCGCGGAGCCCATGCGCTCACGGTCAGGCCGTGGGACATGGCGGCTGGAAGGCCGCTTGCGATCGACACCGTCCCGATGCTGTTCATGGATTCGCATTTCTACGACTATTCGAGCGGCGGTGGCGCCGATCCCGAGACCGCGATGCGACCCTGGCTCACCGAAGTGCGCGCCGTCGGCGGCGAAGCCACCGTCAACTGGCACACGCACACGATCACCGACGTCTATGGCTGGGGATCGGGCTTTGAATCATTGCTCGGGCTCCTGTCCTGAGGGGTGATCCGCTCAGGGTGTTTAGGATGTCCTGCTCCAAGCAACTATGGCTGGATGGGGGACAAGACTTCCCATCATCCACGCTGCATGCCGGCCGCCGGGCGGGGCAGGAGCACTCGACGCGCGATACCCGAAGCTGTTCTTGGCGAACTAATTTCGCCTGATGCCGGGACGGGGTTGCCAAACCTGGCCGCGGGCATACGCCCGTGGTCTGGTACACCACGACGCAGGCCCGGTCAGCTGAGTCTTGCGGACCCGCTTTACAGCATCATCCAGCTTCACATTGCGCCAGTGCTGGCGCATGCGGGCGGCCCGAATGCGCGTCGGGCTCTACTTCAGGAATTCCTGGGCCGCTATGATGCGAATGTGACCGTTAGCGTAGGCCGGTTCGATGGAGTGATTCTGGACTAGATCGTCTGATTTGTCCTTGTACATGACGAAGTAATCCACTCCGAACTTCTCATATATGCGTCGCAGCGGCGCACGGGACTCGTCATAAAATAAATCCCTAGCTTGCGTGCACATTGGTCCGATCTGAATCTCGGCTTCCTCATCGCGCTCGGGCAGTATCCCCTTCAGATCCATCCCCAGCGTCTGGCCGATGTCCTGGCCCCAGCGGAATACCCGAAGGTCGGATACGTAGATCCAGCCCGTCATGTACCATTCACGCGGCGTGCCAATTGAACTGCGTTCGGAGAAGTCCCTCCATCCGTAGGTCAGGCACGGGTCCACCATGAACAGCGCAGTCGTGTCCGTAGACGCCTGAGCCCATTTTTGCGCCTCGTAGTACGAACGTGCGAAATCCATGTCGCCCTGAAGGGTACTGTTGTGCCTCAACCATGAGAATGCGCCGCAAAGAAACGCCAGGCTGAAGGCAGTGGCTACCACGAGGGCCCTCCAGCGCATAAGTCTTTGCGCCACCGGCACTTTGAAGCAAATGTAGCAGGCTGCGGCCACGAGGATTGCCCAAGCCGAGTTGAACAGCGGATTTGATCCGCCCGGAAAGAGCCACCAAATCACCTGCGTGATCACAAAAAACAGGCCAGCTGCAAGTGCTGTCAGTACAAGGGCGGATGTGGATGTGCGGTGAGACAGGTTTTGGACAAGGAAAATCGTCGTAGCGACTAAGGCGAGAAAATAGGATGGCTGCGTGTTGGGAAACATTGCCGCCAGCAGGAAGCCGAGAAAGATCGATAACCAGAGCCAATCCTTCGTGCGCCACATTTGATAGATGGCAAGGCAGATCAGGAACGGCGACAACTGCACCATGAATTCGCTGGCGCGGATCAGACAGAGCTTGATCAGGAATGCCGAGCGCAGATCGATGGAAATGTAGATTCCCAATGCGGTGAGCCCCGTAAGGACGATGAAGCCTGCGAGAAAGGCGGATTTCATCCTTTGGGGCATGCCGGCTTTCAAACCCGCGATTAGGGCCATGTTCAAGACCGCGAAGAATGGCACCAGGCCTGAGTTTTGACCCGACGATATCAGTCCGGTGACAGCTGGGTACCAATGATACTGCTGGATTCGCGTATAGGCGATAAACAGGTCATCTGGAATATCATGAAGGCCTGCGCCGCCGCCAAGGTTCAACTGAAAGACCGCCCAGTATGCCGCAAAAAGCCCAACGCAAACGCCGCTTAGCGCTGACTTAACATTAAGATCCGTCCGGAAGTTTGCGAGAACCGCCGCTGCTATGAAAACGCAAGGCATCATCGCCTTGATCGGATGGACGGCGAAAGCGGCGATCAGTGCCAGTGTGACCAGCGTCCATCTCCCGCGCAAATAGGCAGCGAGGGCCACAAACGACAGAGCGTCGGCATACCCGTAGAATTGTCCGTGGAAAAAAGGCGCTCCAAAGTTTGACAGATTGGGCTTGATGACATTGCCGGATACTAAAACGGTGATCAGCCAACCACCGACAAACAACCGTTTCAGCCGGTCTTCGCTGCTTGGTTCGCTGGGCAGTGATGCGGCAAGACACCACCACAGGACCGTTCCTCCGGCAATTACCGACAAAACTTCCAGCCAGATTCCGCCTGTCATCAGGGTTATGTTGGCTAGGCCGGTGAGGTGCTTCAATGGAACATAAAGTTGCGTCAGGATCGAATTGTCGGTTGTTGAATAGCTTCCGCCCGGAAAGTCCCTCGCAAAATTAAGCGGCTCCAGGGCATGGGCCAGATACTCCACGACGGAAAATCCCCGAAGACTCACCACGTAAGTTAGATTGAGAAAATATGTATGTCCGATCGCAGCCAAAATATAAACAGCGATCAGATAAAGGACTGCGACAGCAAAGCCTGTATTGAGAAGAAGCGGAATCTCCGCAAAATCGTGCCGTTGCGGTGCGGACAATCTAACGGTTTTCGCTTCAGTCATGTCGTTAGCACCATTTGTTTTACACTCTCAGGAACTGAACTTCGGCAGGGTGGACTGCAAACAAGCGAAGCATGAAGCTGGGCCAGCCAACGAATTTACCCTATATCCTGTGGCGAGTTGCGCATCAACACGCGACAGCGTGGACGCGTTATCCAAATCTCAGGGACATCTTCCGAAAGTATCAAACGGAGAAATTTTACCTTAGAGCAGATCTTCCAGCGCTGATCGGGATTCGCTTCAAGACCGGTGTGGAGTGCGGACGATCTGTTCGCGGTTGTGCACCACACAACGGGATGCGCTGTCAAAATGAATACAGCAGCCTGCGCATGCCCAAGGTCATCAAGGCTGTTAACGACTTACGCCTGCCTCGAGGGCGACCTTTGTGGCCGTCATGAAACGGATGCGCAAACTGAATAGGCCACGGGCTCAAAATATCCCCCCGGACAGCCGCACAGGACTGTAGTACAATACTGTCGTACACGGACATCAGGTGATCGGGATATAACAGCTTCTTCAGGGACTTGAGAGACGGCGGAATCCGTAGCTGGGAATCCTGGCGCCCCAGCCATGTTTATTTTTCTGAATTAACTCAGCAATTTAGAAGATCGTGCAGGTTTCGGTGCACCTCACTGGCGCTTGCCGGGAATGTCCAGCATGTACTTCACCAGCAAGATGGGGATCGGCCTCGCCATCAAACTGAGGGGGAAAAGACCCGTCTGAGGGAAGCCGGTTCCCGTACCAAGTGGCCCGCCGGACCTCATCGGCGGGCCTGAGCGGTCAGGCAGATGCCGACTGCTTATTCGGAGAGTACCGGGAGACGTCATGCCGGTTGCATTGACCGGATATCCGCCGGCAATCGCGGACCTATCCGCCGCCCTTGACCGGCCGCCAGATGATGGTGTCCGGCCTGCGCTCGAAGGGAAATTCCATCAGCGTTACCTGGCAATCCTTGGTGTCGCAGCTCCTGCACCTGAAAGGCAGGGAGCGCGGGTCGCGCCCCTGTCCGTAAAAGTGACCAAGATCGCTGGCCATGAATTTGGCCTGATGCCCGCAAAGCCGGCAGGTCGCGACAACCAGCATGTTGTGGCGGGCGGCTTTTCCAAGGGTGTCGAGAGTGATCGCCATTGCCGGCGAGCAATGGAACATAACGGGAACAAAGTCAAGGCGAAACTAATGTTTCAAGGGCGGGATTCCGCGGTTCTTCGACCGAGGCAAGGCGGACCGCGACGGTTGTTTTGCATTCAAGGCACGTGGCGATTCAAATTGAATATCCCGCATGATTATCATGCGGGATAAGGCAAAAATTAACCTTGATGCGTGTACAAACCCCTCGCTTCGCCAGTGTATTGCGTAGCGAAGCTCTTAATTTCAATGCGGTTTTCGCAGGCCGGCTGGTATTGACGGGCGATCATTCGCCCGTCAGGAATTCCTCACAATAACTCTTTGCGCCGCCGACGCCCGGCTTGTCGATGACGGTGCGTATGCTGCGGATGACATAGTCCGACGAAACCGTGAGCTGCATTTCGCAGCGCAGGTATTCGGTGCGCGCCGATTTCAGAAGCTTGCCCTTCTTGCCGTCGCCGAGATCTTCATATTCCGCCGGCACGACGCGCGTCTTGTAGCCGCCGCGCCAGGTATAGATAGTGCTGCCGCCGGCGGAACTATCGTTGGCAGGGGGGCCGAACTTGGCGAAGAAGGCGCCGGCCTGCTGGCCGTTCCAGCGCGCTTCGATAGCATTCCTGGAAGCACCCGTGGTTGTGCATCCGGCAAGGGCCAGCGTCAGGCTGGCCGTGGTGATCACGCGGAAATTCATCTGTCCCGTCCCTAATGTCCCGATCGAAGAATTGCCGTCGCTGCTCGTATCCCCACGATCTGCGACGATCCTTCGTTCTTGGGCTTTAGCGCCAATTCCGCGCCGTGGAAATCGGCAAGCGTAAACGGCCGCTTTATTTTTCCGGCTGTATCCGCCTTGCCACGTTTGCGGAAAGGTGGGCGTCCTCGGCACGAACCATGCGTTGAGGGATGGGAAGCGGACGGCGGGCCGACATGATTTTTTCCCACTGGCCTTCGCTTTTTTCAAAACACCGCTTGTGCAACAAAAACTGCTGGTCTATAGAGGCGCCGCTGGACACGGAGTGTAGCGCAGTCTGGTAGCGCACCACGTTCGGGACGTGGGGGTCGAGTGTTCGAATCACTCCACTCCGACCAGCTTGAAAAGCCCGCTTTTGCGGGCTTTTTTCATTTTTGTGCGGATGATGGGCGCGCGCGCAGATTGCGCTCCGCCGTCGGGCCGGGAGACCCTCCGGGGCGCATTGGCGTCAGTTGGCCATGGTCGAGCGATGCGCCCAGCCGGTCATGCGCTTTTCGAGCCAGGCCATCAGGGCATACATGGCGATACCCTCGACAGCGAGCATGAGCAGGCCGGCGAAGACCAGCGGCACGTTGAACTGGCTCTGGGCCGAGCTCATCATGTTGCCGAGGCCGTAGTTCGAGGCGACTGTTTCGGACACCACGGACCCGACGAAGGCCAGCGTGATGGCGATCTTCAGCGAGCCGAAGAAATAGGGCATGGAACGGGGAATGCCGACCTTCAGCATGATGTCCATCTTCTTCGCACCGAGCGCCCTCAATACGTCCTCGGTCTCCGGCTCGATGGTGGCAAGGCCGGTCGCGACATTGACGACGATCGGGAAGAACGAAATCAGGAAGGCGGTCAGCACTGCCGGCACCGTGCCGATGCCGAACCAGATGACAAGGATGGGGACGAGCGCCACCTTGGGGATGGCGTTGAAGCCGATCATCAGCGGATAGAGGCCGGCATAGATGGTCTTCGACCAGCCGATGAAGAGGCCGAGTCCGAGGCCCGCGACGACGGCGATGATGAAGCCGAGCGTCGTGGTGTAGAGCGTCTGCAGCGAATTCTTCCAGATCGGCGACCAGTATTGCCCGATCGCCTGAAAGACGCGGGTCGGCGAGGGGAGAATGGTCGCCGGCATTTCGAGCCAGCGGACCAGCAGTTCCCAGAAGACGAAAAGGACAAGCGTATAGAGCCAGGGGGCGGCGCGAACCCAGTTCATCCGGGCGAGAAGCGGTTTCGAGGCGGTAGCCGTCGCCGTACTGTCGATGGCCGCGCTCATGCCGCGATCCTCGCGCTTGCGATCTCGCCGTGGAGCGTATGGACCATGTCGTTGAATGGTGTCTCGTACATCAGTTCGAGATCGCGCGGGCGGGCAAAGGGCACGCGGTGCTCGGCGAGCACGCGGCCGGGGCGGCTGCTCATGACGAAGATCTTGTCGGCGAGGAAGGTGGCTTCGCGCAGGTCATGGGTGACGAGGATGATCGTCACGCCCTGGGCCGCATGCAGGTCGCGGATGACGCACCACAGCTCCTCGCGGGTGAAGGCGTCGAGTGCGCCGAAAGGTTCGTCGAGCATCAGCAGTTCCGGCTCGTGGATCAGCGCCCGGCAGAGATTGGCGCGCTGCTGCATGCCGCCCGACAATTGCCAGGGGAATTTCGATCCGAAGCCCTTTAGGCCGACGATCTCGAGCAGGCTTTCGGCCTTTTCGATGTATTCTCGTCTGTGGGCGCGCAGCCGATGGCGGTGTTTCTCGACGATCTCAAGAGGCAGGAGGATGTTTTCCAGCGTCGTGCGCCAGGGCAGCATGGTCGGGTTCTGGAATGCCATGCCGACGATAGAGACGGGCTCGGTCACCTGCTGGCCGGCTACGATGACGACGCCAGACTGTGGAATATGCAGCCCGGTGACGAGTTTCATCAGCGTCGACTTTCCACAGCCGGACGGCCCGACGACGGCGGCGAATTCGCCCTTGTCGACCTTGAGGCTGAGGTTGGAGACTGCGAGTGTGCCTTCAGCGCCGCCGTAGCGCATGTCGACATTGTCGATGGAAACGAGGTGGGACAATGGGGTCTCCTTGTTGGGCGGCGACGACTTCTTCTCCCCAGCGGGGAGAAGTGCCGAGCGTATGCGAGGCGATGAGGGGGATGCAGGTCGCCAGCTATTCCTGGCTTCGCCCCCCTCATCCGGTCCTTCGGACCACCTTCTCCCCATTGGGGAGAAGGGGACACGGTCAGGGCAGCATGCGCTCTGCCTTGGCCGGCAGATAGCTCGCGTCGAATACCCGCTCGGCCGTGACATTGCCCTTGAGGCCCATGGAGACCTTCAGCGTTTCGATTGAGGCAGACAGGCGGGTCATGTCGACGCCGCCCATGCCGTTCTCGACGACATAAGGGGTCTTGATGTTCATGGCATTGGCCATGCCGAGGCGTTCAAGTTCGATGTTCGGGTTCAGCGTCTCGTTGCGCTTCAGGACAGCGGCCACACCTTCATCCGGATTGGAAACGGCATCGGCAAAGCCCTTGGCGAGTGCCTTGAGGAAGCCCCTGACGGCCTCCGGATTGGCTTCAGCGAAGTCGGTGTTGACGAGGACGGAGTTGCCGTAGAGGTTCAGACCGTGCTCGGCCATCAGGATGGTGGCGATGTCCTCGGCCGGTACCCCTTGAGCCTTCAGGTTGAGGATGACCGAGAAGGCGAAGCCGAAGACGGCGTCGACATCGCCCTTGGCAAGCATGGGTTCGCGGACCGGAAAGCCGATCGATTCGATCACGATCTTGCTGTCGTCGATGCCGGCGACCTGCTTGAAGGCCTTCCACTGGGCAAAGGCGCCGTCCGGCGGCGGAGCGCCGAGCTTCTTGCCTTCCAGCGATTTCGGGTCTTCGGTGATGCCGAGCGCCTTGCGGCCGACGACGGCGAAGGTCGGGCGTTCATAGACCATGAACACTGCCTTGACCTTCTGGGCCGGGTCTTCATCGAGGAACTTGATCAGCGAGTTGATGTCGCCGAAGCCCATCTGGTAGGCGCCGGTCGCCACACGTGGAATGGCCTCGACCGAGCCGTTGCCGGTGTCGATGGTGACGTCGAGTCCTTCCGCCTTGAAGTAGCCCTTGTCGAGCGCCAGCAGGAAGCCGGCGGCCGGGCCTTCGAATTTCCAGTCGAGCGTGAACTTGATCGGCGTTTCTGCATGTGCCGGGGCTGCCGGAGCGGAAAATCCCGCAACGAACGCGAGTGCCGCCGTCGCTGCCAGCCTGGAAAACAGTCTTCTTGAAAGCATCGTCGTGAGTCCCCTCTTTTGGTTCTGCTTGCGATAAAAAACGATTGCCGACCGATTGCGCAAGCGAAATCTGCACAGAAAGAAAGCAAACCAAAAATATGATGATAATTTGTGCGGATGGGTACAATTTAGGCGCCGCCGCTTTACATCGCCGCATGCCATCCGTTATTCGCAATGGTCAGCAATTCCGCACGGCCAATTATCGAGGCGATGCCATGACCGACCGCTCACTCGTCACTCTCGTCGGTGTCGTGCATCCGTGGATGTGCGACACGATGGGGCATGTGAACGTGCGCCATTATGCGGCGATGTTCGATGACGCCAGCTTCCAGCTGCTCGGCCATATCGCCGGCGCCGGGGCCGCGGGCGACACGAGCAAGGGCTGGGCGGATGTTCGCACCGAGATCGACTACAAGCACGAGACGAAGCCGGGCGAACTCATTACCATCCGCTCCCATGTCGTGAAGATCGGCCGTTCTTCCGTTACCTTCGAGCAGGTGATGAGCGGCAGCCTCGATGGCGTCGTGCACGCGAAGTGCAGGACGGTCAGCGTCAGGTTCGACCTCGTCGCCCGGGCAGCCACGGCCCTCGATCCGGACATGCGCGAGCGCGCCGAAGCCCTGCTTGTCGCGGAAGCGGACTGATCCCTGGCGTCTGTTCAGCGGTCGTAGATGCGCGCTTCGAGAGGCGTTTCGGCAATCAGCGTCTGCAGACCGGAGAGCAGCGCCTTTTCCGCCCGGTTCATAACCTTCTCCGGATTGACGAGAAGATAGATGTCGATTGCCGGCGGCGTGTCATAGGGCGGCAGGCGCCACAGCAATCCGTCGGCGATGTCGCGGCGGGCGACGTGCAGAGGCAGCGGCCCGATGCCGATGCCGGCCATGATCATGCGCCGCACTTCCTCCAGGCTGGACGAGATACCCACCACATTGCTGCTGAGCTTGGCCTCGCTGCGCAGCAGGGCCACGGGACGAAGCGCATCGGCTATGTTGTCCGTCTGGAAGGAAACCGACGGTTCGTCCTTGAGATCGGAAAGCTTCAGCCCCTCACGCCCGTAGAGCCGGTGTTCCGGCCCGCAGAAGAAACCGAAATGCTCGCGATAGACCATCGTGTAGTCGAGCGCCGGGTCGCGCTCGCGCACGAGGCATATGCCGAAAGAGGCACGCCTCTCGCGCACCTGCCGGACGACGTCGATGCTTTCGGCGACGGAAATCGTCATGCTGGCGCGCGGATAGTTCTTGTGAAATTCGCAGAGCGAGCGGTCGAAAATCGGTGAAACGACGTGGCTTGCTACCGAGATCGAGATGTGGCCCGTCACCTCGTCGGTGACCCCGCGGACCAGCTGCGGCAGCTGCGATATGGTGCCGAACACCTCGATGCTCTGCTCGTAGAGCAATTGTCCGACCTCTGTCAGTTCGAACCGGGTCGCGTCACGCCGCACCAGCCGGATACCGACCCGGTCTTCCAGCCGCCTGAGCGCGTTGCTGACGCTTGGCTGCTTGAGGTTGAGGCGCTCGCCAGCGCGCGTGATGCTCTTTTCCTCCGCGATCACGACAAAGGTGCGCAACAGGTTCCAGTCGAGTTCCCAGACCAGCTTTTCGGCGCGCGGCATCATTCTTGAAATCTATGTCCTCTATTTTCATTATCTATTTGCGCAATACTGCTGCAAAGGCAATCATGATTTCCGGACAACGCCGCAGAGCGTCCCCCCAACAAGAAAATGCGCAGTCATCCAGAGGACAAAGGAGCAGAAGGTCTCATGAAAAAGCTTATTTCCGGTCTCGTCGCTGCGACTATCGCCGTCGCCGCAACACTTTCCGCCGTCGCTGCCCGTGCCGATGATCTCGAAGCCATCAAGTCGGCAGGTGAGATGAAGATCGCCATGTCCGGTCAGTATCCGCCGTTCAACTTCGTCAACGACAAGAACGAGGTCGTCGGCTTCGATGCCTCTATCGGCCTGGAAATCGCCAAACGCATCGGCGTTGAGGGCAAGATCGTCACCACCGCCTGGGACGGCATCATCGCCGGCCTGCTCGCCAACAAATACGACACCATCGTCGGTTCGATGACGATCACGCCCGAACGCGAAAAGGTCGTCGACTTCGTCGGTCCCTATTACCACGCCGGTCGCGCCGTGTTCGTCGGTGAAGGCTCGACGGTTCAGAAGCTCGACGAACTCAAGGGAAAGACCATCGGCGTCACGCTCGGAGAGACCCACGAGAAGTGGGCGCGCGATCAGGGCGGCTGGGACGTCCGCACCTACAAGGGCCTGCCGGAGCTGATGCTGGAACTGAAGTCGGGCCGCGTCGACGCGATCGTTGTCGACAACATCCCGGTCATGGTCGCCGTCAAGGAAACCGGAGACAAGATCCGCAAGCTCGATACGCCTGACATCGAGGGCGGCGCAGTGGCCATCGGCATCGCTATCCGCAAGGACAATCCGGAGCTCAAGGCCGCCATGCAGAAGGCCCTGGACGAGATGATGGCTGATGGCACCTACGAGAAGATCTCCATGGAGTGGATCGGTAGCGACATCCGCTGAGACCAATGGAACAGATGCCCGGCCGGCAACTCCTGACCGGCCGGGCACCATTCACCCGTAGCCCCGCGGAGCCGTATCCATGGATTTTTCGTTGATGCAGCGTGTCTTCCCGTTCTTCGTGGAAGCAGCCTGGACCACGATCCAGATCTCGGCGCTTTCGCTGATCCTGGGACTGGCGGTTGCAGTTGTCGTGACGGCTGCGAAGATGTCGCGCTCACGTCTGCTGCGCACGGTCGGCTCGCTCTATGTCAGCTTCTTTCGCGGCACGCCCTGCCTGATCCAGCTGTTCATTCTCTATTTCGGCGGGCCACAGATCGGTATCAACCTGGAGCCCTTTGCCGCCGGCGTGATTGGTCTCGGCCTCAACATCGGCGCTTACATGGCCGAATCGATCCGCGGCGCACTGCTCGCCGTCGACAGGGGGCAGGCTGAAGCCGCCCGCACGATCGGCTTCAGCCGTTTCCAGACCTTGCGCAAGGTGATCCTGCCGCAGGCGGCTCGGCTAATGATCCGCCCGCTCGGCGTCAACACCGTCGCCCTCGTCAAGGGATCGGCGCTGGTTTCGACCATCTCGGTCGTCGAGCTCACCTATACGGCGCAACGTTTCATCGGCTCGACCTACAAGCCTTTCGAGATCTTCGGCGTTTCGGCGCTCCTCTACATGATCATCATCTATGCGGTTGCCCGAACCGTGGATGCGCTCGACAAGCGCTTTGCGATCGCCTGAGGGGAGGGCTGACAGATGCAAGGTCTCGATTTCAGCGTTGTCCCACCCTATGCCGAACTCCTGTGGACGGGTGTCTGGTGGACCGTGGTACTGACCATATCGGCTGCGGTGCTGAGTTTCTTCAGCGGTATCTTTTTCGCGCTGATTGTTCTCTATGCCCCGGCGATCATCGCCTATCCGGTGCGGTTCTTCATGTGGCTGTTCATGGGCACACCGCTCTTGTTGCAGCTCTTCCTGATCTACTTCGGGCTCGTCCAGATCGGTATCGACATTCCCGCTCTCGGCGCAGGCATCATCGGTCTTGGCCTCCACTTCGCCGTCTATAACGCCGACATCCTGAGGGCCGGCATCGTGGCCGTGGATCCGGGCCAGTCGGAGGGTGCGCGCAGCCTCGGCTTCGGACGGTTCCAGACCCTGCGCTACGTCGTCGTGCCCCAGGCCGTGCGCAACACCGCCCCGCCGATCGGCAACAACATGATCGCACTCCTGAAGGAATCCTCGCTGGTCTCGGTCATCGGCATCGCCGAACTGGTGCATTCGGCGCAACTGGCGATCAGCGAGACCTTCCGCCCGTTCGAATTCTACATCACGGTGGCGGTGCTCTATTACATACTCAATCTCGTCCTCGAAGCCGGTCTGCGGCAGGTCGAAAAGAACGTGGAGGTATCGCGATGACCGTTCAGCGGCCAATGGTCGAAGTGAAGGGTGCCCGCAAGGCCTACGGCCCTCTCGAGGTGCTGAAAGGTATCGACCTGTCGGTCGATCGCGGACAGATCGTGGCCATCATCGGCCCGAGCGGGTCTGGCAAAAGCACGCTGCTGCGCTCGATCAACCATCTGGAAACGCTGAACGGCGGCGAGGTCTGGCTCGATGGCGTGCAGGTCAACCAGCCCTTGAGCGGCCGGGCCTTCGAGCGTCATATCAATGCGGTGCGCCAGCAGATGGGCATGGTATTTCAGCATTTCAATCTGTTCCCGCATCTGACCGTGCTGGAGAACATCACCATGGGGCCGGTGATCCTGAAGGGCATGTCCAAGGCGAAAGCCCGTGAACTGGCGCTCGAACTCCTGTCGAAGGTCGGCCTTGCCGAAAAGATCGACACCTATCCGTCGCGCCTCTCGGGCGGTCAGAAGCAGCGCGTGGCGATCGCCCGCGCGCTGGCCATGCAGCCGAAGGTCATGCTGTTCGACGAGGCGACCTCCGCACTCGACCCGGAACTGGTCGACGAGGTCAACGCCGTCATGAAGCAACTGGCCGCCGAGCACATGACCATGCTGATCGTCACTCACGAGATGCGCTTTGCCGGCGAGGTCGCCGATCGTGTGCTGTTCATGGACGGCGGCGTGGTTGTTGAGGAAGGCCCGCCGGACGAGATCTTCCGCGCCCCGCAGCAGGAGCGCACCCGGACTTTCCTGAGAAAATACCTCGCAGCCTGATGGATGCCACGATCATGATCAGAAAAGACTTTCCCGATTTTGGACTGACGCTGGAACAGCGCCGCTTCGCCGTGCGCGGCCACTACTACGAATACCCGGGCATGGACGGCGGACGTGGCGAGATCTGGTGCTATTCCGACCGCTTCTCCTACGGACCGGGCGAAAAGGTCACCCTGTTCGTCAGTTCCACGGCTCCACGTTTCGATCTCGAGATCGCGCGCGACGGTGCCGTCGAAACTCCCGTACTGACGGAACGCAACATCGCGGCCCGCTGGCAGGATACGCCCGACCAATGCTCTGTTCTCGGATGCGGCTGGCAGGACACGTTCGAATTCCGCATTCCCGAGGAATGGGCGTCCGGCGCCTATCGCCTGACGCTGAGGGCGCAAGGCCGGGACGGTGCGCCAATCCACTGCTACCACCTTTTCATCCTTCATCCGGTCCCGGGCGGGAAGAAGGGCCGTATCCTGCAGGTGGCCGCGACCGGAACCTGGACCGCCTATAACACCTGGGGTGGCTCCAACCACTACCAGGGCATCACCGGTCCGAACCGTGACCAATACGCCACGGGCGTGAGTACACAGCGGCCGTGGTGCCGCGGTTTCGTGGTCCTGCCGAAAGAGGCGCCGCGCGTACCTCTGGAAGTCTCCCTGCAGGTGGGCACCACGCCGCGCTATCCGCATATGGAATGGGCCTATGCGACCGGATATTCGAAGAAATACGCCTCCGCCGGTTGGGCGAGCTACGACAGCCACTTCTTCCGCTGGGCGGAGCGCGCCGGCTACGAGGTCGATCTCGCCAGCCAGCACGAGCTGCATTTCAAACCGGAAATCCTCGAGGGTTACGATTGCGCCGTCTTCGTTGGCCATGACGAATACTGGACCTGGGAAATGCGCGATGCGGTCGACAATTTCGTCGGGCGTGGCGGGCATGCGGCGCGTTTCGCCGGCAATTTCATGTGGCAGACGCGTCTGGAAGACGAGGGTCGCCGCCAGGTCTGCTACAAGTACCGCGCCCGCGCCGAGGACCCCGCCTACAAGACGGGCGATGTCACCCGCGCCACCAACAGCTGGGAAGCGCCGGAAATCGGGCGTCCGGGCGCAGCGACCTTCGGCCTTAATTCCACCAACGGCGTCTATGCCGGCTGGGGCGGTTGCGCCCCGCGCGGCGTACGGGGCTTTCCGGTCTGCCGGCCTGGCCATTGGGCGTTTGCCGGCACGGGCCTCTTCTATGGCGATCTTCTCGGCGCCGACAGCCACATCTACGGCTATGAGGTCGACGGCCTGGAATACGAGATCCGCCACGGCCTGCCATATCCGACGAAGACAAGCGGCGCGCCCGAGGGCCTTGAAATCCTTGCCCTCGGCATGGCGAGCCAGGTCGAGGAGAGCGACGTGCTCGCTCCGGAGGACGTATTCTTCGGCGACGAGGATGGCCGCTTCATCGCCGAGACCCTCTATGGCGTAGCGAGCGACGAGAACCTCGAAAAGGTGCGCTATTCCAACGGCATGATAGTCAATTTCCCGAAGGGCAAGGGCGAGGTATTCCATGCCGGCACCTGCGAATGGGTAGCCGGACTGCTGCGCAACGACACCATGGTCGAGCGTGTCACGAAGAACGTGCTCGACCGCTATCTCAAACTCTGACAGAGACCCCAGATGAACAAGCCACTGAAGACCGACGAACGTCCTGCTTCGCATCTTTTCTACCAGTCGCGGCTGCGCCGGCCGCTCGCGACCCACGCCGAGGGCATCTACATCTGGGATGAAAACGGCCGCCGGGTGATCGACGGCTCGAGCGGCGCCATGGTCGTCAATATCGGCCACAGCAATCCCCATGTCATCGATGTGATGAAACAACAGCTGGACCGTGTAACCTTCGCCTATCGGCTGCATTTCGAAAACCAGCCGGCCGAGGAACTTGCGAGACGTCTCGCGGGCCTCATGCCCGAGGGCATGGACAAGGTGTTCTTCGTCTCCGGAGGATCAGAGGCAGTGGAATCCTGCCTCAAGCTCGCCCGCCAGTGGGCCGTGGCAACGGGGCAGGCAAGCCGCTACAAGGTCGTCTCGCGTTTTCCATCCTATCACGGCTCCACGCTCGGCGCGCTCGCCGTCACCGGCTATGACGCGCTGACCGCTCCCTTCCTGCCGATGATGCAGGAAATGCCGAAGATCAAGGCGCCGACCGCCTATCTCGACCGCGACAACCTCTCGATGGAGGAGCGCGGGCTGAAATATGCCGACATGCTGGAGGAGAAGATTCTGGCCGAAGGGCCGGAAAGCGTGCTCGCCTTCATCATGGAGCCGATCGGCGGCGCCTCGACCGGGGCTCTCGTCGCGCCCGACAGCTACTATCCGCGCATCCGCGAGATCTGCGACCGCTACGGCATCCTGCTGATCCATGACGAAGTGATGAGCGGCGCGGGCCGCACCGGCAAATATCTCGGCGGCGACCACTGGAACTGCAAACCGGACCTGATCGCCCTCTCCAAGGGGCTTGGCGCCGGCTATTGCCCGCTCGGCGCCATGATCGCGCCGTCGCGGCTTGTGCAGCCGGTACTCGATGCGGGCGGTTTCGCGCACGGCTATACCTATGCAGGAAATCCGCTCGCCTGCGCGGCGGGGCTTGCGGTTCTCGATGAGATTGAAAGCAAGGATCTGCTCGGCAATGCCGAGCGGGCCGGGGCGCTGTTGCGCAGCGAGCTCGAAGGGCTCGCCGAACGCTTCCCCTTCATCGGCGACGTGCGCGGCAAGGGCCTGCTTCTGGCCGCCGAGTTCGTTTCCGACCGCGGGACGATGAAGCCGCTCGCGAAGGAGCTCAACGCCTACCAGCGTGTCGTCGATATCGCCTATGAGCGCGGGCTCATCATCTATTCGCGCCGCACGCGCGGCGGTGTGGAGGGCGATCATTTCCTCGTTTGTCCGCCGATGATCATCACCCCCGAGGAGATCCGCGACATCATCGCCATCCTCGCCGATACGCTCGAGCAGCTCGCAGCCGAGCTCGAACTTCCCGTCAACCGTTGAGAACCCGACCATGACTTCAACCCGAAAGATGCGCAACAAGGTCATCATCACCTGCGCCGTCACCGGTTCGGTTCACACGCCGAGCATGTCGCCCTATCTGCCGATCACGCCGGACGAGATCGCCTCCGAGGCGATCGCGGCGGCCGAGGCCGGCGCCTCGATCCTGCACCTGCATGCCCGCGATCCGAAGGACGGCCGGCCCTCGGCCGATCCGGCGGTGTTCATGCAGTTCCTGCCGCGCATCAAGCAGTCGACGGATGCGGTGATCAACATTTCGACTGGCGGTTCGTCGCTGATGACGCTGGAAGACCGTCTCGCGGCATCGATGCGCGCCGAGCCGGAAATGTGTTCGCTGAACATGGGGACGATGAACTTCGCGCTCTTTCCCGCCCTCGACAAGCCGATGGAATGGAAGCACGAGTGGGAGCCGAAGCTTCTGGAGGCGACGCGCGGCTCGATCTTCAAGAACACCTTCGAGGACATGGAATTCATCCTGACACGGCTCGGCAAGGGCTGTGGCACCCGTTTCGAGTTCGAATGCTATGATGTCGGCCACCTCTATTCGCTGGCGCATTTCCGTGACCGGGGTCTGGTGTCCGGCCACCTTTTCATCCAGTTCGTCTTCGGCGTTCTGGGCGGCATCGGCGCCGACCCGGACAACCTCACCCACATGAAGCGCATCGCCGACAAGCTGTTCGGCGATAGCTACAGCTTCTCGGTCCTCGCTGCTGGTCGTCACCAGATGCCGATGATCACCATGGCCGCCGCCATGGGCGGCAATGTCCGTGTCGGGCTGGAGGATAGCCTCTACAATGGCCGTGGCCAGCTCGCCCGCAGCAATGCCGAACAGGTCACCCGCATCCGCACCGTGCTGGAAGCGCTTTCGCTGGAGGTAGCCACACCTGCCGAGGCGCGCGAACTGCTCGGCCTCAAGGGCGGCGACAAGGTGGCGTTCTAGCGGGATGTCATTATCATCGCGGGTGTTGCGCGTGGAAACGAGAGGCAGGAAAGATAGGCCATGACGATGCAGGAAAAGGGCGTCCATCCGGGTGTCCGCATTCGGCCGGCGGAGCCGCGGGATGCGGAAACCATGCATGAGGCGATTATGGCCCTTGGGCGCTTCCTCGGGCAGGATGGCAAGATCGCCAGCACGGCGGAGGATTTCCGCCGCTACGGTTTCGGGCCGAACGCCGCCTTTTCCGGCTATATCGCGAAAGTGGACGGAGAGTTTGCCGGGCTTTGCCTCTTTTTCCCGATTTTTTCCACCTGGCTCGGCAAACCCGGGGTCTATGTCCAGGACCTCTATGTCGACGACCGATTCCGGGGGCGCAGGATCGGCGAAAGCCTGCTGAAGACCGTGGCGGCCTGGTCGCGCGAGCGCGGAGGTGTCTACCTTCGGCTGGCGGTCGACACTGCCAATCTCACCGCTCACGACTTCTACGAACGGGTCGGCCTTTCTTGGCTCGACACCGACCGCGAGCATGGCGCCTATGGCGAAGCCTTCCAGGCGCTGGCCGGCAAGGGCGAAATCTGAACAAAATCTTTCGAGGTACGAGAATGAAAGCCTTCTACGCCGACGAGCAGAAGCGTCACGATCCAAAAACCTTTCTTTCCAGTGGCGCGCCGCAGCCTAATCCCGAACAGCCGGAACGGGTGGAACGCCTGCTTTCCGGGGCGCGTGCGGCGGGCTGCGAAATCGTGCGCCCGCGCGATCACGGGCTCGGGCCGATTGCCGCCGTGCACACGCCCGAATATCTCGAATTCCTCGAGAATATCTATGTCCGCTGGCAGCGCATCGCCGAGGCATCGGACGAGGTCATCCCCAATATCCACCCGCTTGCGCGCACCGGCCGCTATCCGGCTTCCGCCGTCGGACAGGCGGGCTATCACATGGCCGATACGGCTTGCCCGATCTCGGCGCAGACCTGGGAAAGCGTGTGCTGGAGCGCCTGGAGCGCGGTGGAGGCGGCAGAGGTCGTGCTTTCGGGCGAGCCCGCGGCTTACGCGCTCTGCCGTCCGCCGGGCCACCACGCCTTCGCCGATGTCGCCGGCGGCTTCTGCTTCGTCAACAATTCTGCGGTCGCCGCGCAGCATATGCGCAAGAACGCCGCGCGGGTGGCGATCCTCGATGTCGACCTCCATCACGGAAACGGCACGCAGGGCATCTTCTATGCCCGCCCGGATGTGCTGACGATCTCGCTCCATGCCGATCCGGTGCGCTTCTATCCGTTCTTCTGGGGCCATGCCGACGAGCGCGGGGAGGGGCCGGGCCTTGGCTACAACCTCAACCTGCCGCTGCCGCGCAAATCCGGAGACGTGGAATTCCTCGCAGCGCTCGACGCAGCCTTCAAGCGCATCCATGCCTTTGCGCCGGAAGCGCTGGTGGTGGCTCTCGGTCTCGATCCCTTCGAGGGTGACCCTTTCGGCGGGCTCTCGGTGACGACGCCCGGCTTCTCGCGCATCGGCGAGGCGATCGCCAAGCTCGGCCTTCCGACGGTGATCGTGCAGGAGGGCGGCTATCTCTGCGACGCGCTCGCCGACAATCTGACGGCCTTCCTCACCGGCTTCGAAGGCGACAAGAGGCGCTAGAGTCCACGCATTTGCGACACTTTGGGCGGGCGGCGGCAAGCCGTCCGCCAATGCACGCAGGCGCTTCTGTGAAGCGGCAGCCAGTGTTTTTCCGCCGGGTGACTTGAAACCGCCGCATTCAATATGCATCTACTGGTTCAGAACCAACGTTCGAGCTGGCAATACCCTCCGGGTGGAGGGCACTAACATAGCGGCCGCTAGATCCGGCCTATTGTTTATAGCCGCTCGCCGTACCAGGTGATTTCACAAATCCCCCAAACAGATGCCGCCGGGTTTTTCCTGGCCGCCTACGGACAACATGCAGAACATTCTTGAACTGAACCCGTCGACGGCGCTCCTGCGCCAGCCGACAACCCCGCTGAATCTGGACACGTCTGAACGCAAGCTCCCCTGGAAACCCGCCGTCGTGCGGTTCAGTCGCGAAGAGCTGCGCGATATCGTCGCGGATCAGATCGATTGATGACACACGCTTTTGCGGCCATAAACCCCATTTCCAGGGAGCAAGCCATATTATTGGCTTGAAAACACCACATGAACAAACCACAGTCTCGTAGCCCAAATCCGAAAAGATCGGCCAGAACCCGCCCCGATGCATCGCCCCGTATGTCTCGAAGCGCAAAGGATCGCTACGAACACTATATCGCTCTCGCCCGCGAGAAGGCGGCTGCCGGAGACCGGATCGAAGCCGAGAACTACTACCAGCATGCGGAGCATTATTTCCGCAGCGCCGCGGCGCTTGCCGCGTCAACACAGAAAGCTAGCCAACGATAATGACTGCGACGACCACGATTGAGCATGCAACCGGCTCCGGCGAAAAGGCCTGGCTGAAGATCCTTTCCAAGTACCGCCAGCCCAACGTCGGACGCAGCACGTTCGAACTTGTGGTCACCGCCATTCCCTTCGCCCTGTTCTGGGCCGCGTCATGGGCTGCCGTTCATTATGGCTACTGGCTGGGCTTGATCCTCATTGTTCCCGCCGCCGGCTTTCTGCTCCGCCTCTTCATGATCCAGCACGATTGCGGCCATGGAGCCTTCTTCGGCCGCCGCGGCATGGATGACTGGACGGGCCGGGTGCTCGGCGTTCTGACTCTCACGCCTTACGACTATTGGCGCCGCGCACATGCGGAACACCACGCCTCGGCCGGGAATCTCGATGAACGGGGCGTTGGTGACATCACCACGCTGACCGTTGCCGAATACAATGCACTGTCGCGCTGGGGAAAGCTCGGCTATCGGCTCTACCGGCATCCCCTCGTGATGTTCGGTATCGGTCCGGCATGGCTCTTTCTCTTCAAGCAGCGTCTGCCCTTCGGAATGATGCGCTCTGGCCCGCTTCCGTGGATTTCGACCATGGCGACCAATCTGGCCGTAGCTGTGATTGCGGCCCTGCTGATCTGGGCGGTCGGCCTCGTTCCATTCCTGACGGTTCACCTCCCGATCGTTCTCCTGGCGGGCGCCATCGGCATCTGGCTCTTCTATGTCCAGCATCAGTTCGAGGAAACGCATTGGTCGAAGCCGCCAGAATGGCAGTTCCAGGAGGCCGCCCTCCACGGTGCCTCCCATTACGATCTGCCGCCGGTTTTGCGCTGGATGACCGGCAATATCGGCATCCATCATGTGCACCATCTCGCGAGCCGCATTCCTTACTACCGGCTTCCGGAAGTGATCAAGGACTACCCCGAGCTTGGCGATTTGGGCCGCATAACGCTCATGGACAGTTTGCGCCTCGTAAAGCTGGTCCTCTGGGATGAGAAGAGCCGCCGGATGATATCCTTCCGGGATGCAGCGCGCGCCTGAAGCGCCTGAATTTCAATTGAGATCGGCCGTCTGCGGAAAACGTGGGCGGCCGTCTGCGTTGATAGCCGTCGCTTCTCGCGGGGCCGACAGGCCCTCCCGGCATTGCCGTGGTCTATTTCCTTGGACAATATATCGAAAGAATAATCTTTTCACCAAATAGTAAAACCAAAAGTTGACATCAGTGATCATATGGCCTATATAAATCAAATCGAGACCTGTTAGATCGATATTTGTTTTATCTCTGGTGCTCGGCGCCACGTTGACGAACTAATCCCTTCTATCATCGTGTTGAAATACGCTCCGTGCGTCGTACGGAGTGTGGATAATTATTGCTATAGAAAGGGTTCGTCATGAACACTGGCACAGTTAAATGGTTCAATTCCACAAAGGGCTTCGGCTTCATTCAGCCTGACAACGGCGGTCCGGACGTTTTCGTCCATATCTCTGCTGTCGAGCGCGCCGGAATGCGCGATATCGTAGAAGGCCAGAAGCTGAACTACGAAATGGAACGCGACAACAAGTCGGGCAAGATGTCCGCAGGCCAGCTTCAGGCTGCCTAATGGAATAACGCGCCTCCGTGACCACGGATGTACTGGCACGCTGGTGCGAGCATTCTCGGAAGGGCAGGCTTCAGCCTGGCCTTCCGCCTCATTCCCGAGAGGTTCTCGGAAGGATAGAGACTTGAACGAGAAATTCAGCAAGACAAGACAACAGGCAGAGCAGGCCTTCAAGAAGGTGCAGACCGCATCAGCTCCCCAGGGCAAGCCGGCATCGGCGGCCGATGAAGTTTCGGCAGCGCGAAATGCAAAGACCTTGCGGCTACGCGAAATGCGTCTGGCGCATGATGATGAGACCACCACGGGACGCTGATCCCTGCACCGCATAACATGCCGTGCGTGTAAACGACGTTAGCGCCCACAACTCCCCGACCTTAGACACGAACCGCTCCATCGAGGCCACGTTCTGTCGTAGCCTGTCCGGCACGTTTTTTCTGTGGCATGGCTGCGACCGTTTCGAATGTGGCGCTTTCAGCGCCCTCTTTATGATTTGCCTACTATCATTGGCCGCCATCTCGCGCATTTGGCGATACCGGCAACCACTCGGGTGGAAGAGTAGACGGCGGTCATCCGGCACCTCCAAAAGAACTGATGCCAATATCGCACCTCGGGTTCTCGGGGGCAATGCGCCAGATCGACCGGCGCAAGCCCAATGTCTGTCAGGGCGATGGGAAGTTGATGACGAGGCCGGTGGCAACGCCGAGGCCGATCAGCGCCAGGTGCGTGATCTGCGTGCCTTCCTGCCGGATGTAGTAGGCAAACCAGGCGCCGCCGATGAGCATGATCAATCCCATGGCGACGAAGCCGGAAAGTGCTAGGTTGGCGCGCGCCACCGCGAAGCCCGCATCCGCATATCCGAGAAATGCTCCAAGCGATGCGACGGCGGCATAGACAAGCAGCAGTGCAACGACGATTTCCAGGGCGACGATGAACCCATAGATCAAACGGTGCCAGCCTTCGGACGTGACGCGGCGGGAAAGAAGCGGCGAGCGGATCGGCGGGGCCTCGTCGAAGAGCTGCATCGCCATCATCGACCCGACGGAGAAGACGCCGCCGCGAAAGGCGGTCAGATTGTTGAGGACCACCACGCAAAGCCAGAGCGCTAGCCCGGACAAAAGAACGGTCTTGAGGAGAAGGAGAGAGGACAACTGGGTCATTTCGAAACCTCCATTTAAGGGGTGTGGAATCAGAAAATGAGGCGGATGCGGGCGTGGCTCTATCCTTGCCTTGCCCAGGCACTACAAATCTCATGAGGGTATCGGCATTCGGGCCCGCCCCGGAAGAGCGGGCCGTTGCGCTCAGTGAAGCGCGCTGCCGGCAAGGCCGGCGAGTTTGTCCGGATTGCGCATGATGAAGATGTCGGTCGCCCGTCCATCCTCGTCATAGCCGAAGGTGACGGTGGCGACGGTCGCCTCGTCTTTCGTCAGGATGAAACCGCGTGAACCGTTGATATCGGCCCGCGTCCAGCCAAAGTCGGCCCACCATTCGTGCAGGCGGTCCACCATGAAGGCGAGCACCTCCTGTTTGCCGGAAAGCGTGCGGGCAACGGCCGGAACCTTGCCGCCGCCGTCGGCGGCAAGCCGGATGTCGTCGGACAGTAGCGCGGCAAGTTGTGCCGGCGTTCCGCTGGCGATCGCGCCCTGGAAGGCGGCAAGAAGCTCATCCTGCCGCTCGAGCGGCGTCACATGCCGGACCTTCGCCTGTTCGACATTGGCCTTGGCGCGGGAGACGAGCTTGCGGGCGGCACTCTCCTGCATGTCGAGCGTCTCGGCGATCTCGGCATAGGGAACCTCGAAGATGTCGTGCAGCAGATAGGCCGCCCGTTCCTTGGGCGTCAGCCTCTCAAGCATCAGGAGAAACGCCGTCGTCAGTGTCGAGGCGAGCTCGAGGCGCATCTCCGCTTCGTTGGCGATCGGCGTATGGATCGGCTCCGGCAGCCACGCGCCGACATAGGAGACTCGGCTGCGATGGGCAGCGCGCAGGAGATCGAGGCAGCGCCGCGTGCAGGCGGTGGTCAGCCATGCGGCGGGATTGCCGATCTCCGCGCGCTCAGTGGACTGCCATTTCAGGAACGTGTCCTGCACGGCGTCCTCGGCGTCGGCGCGCGAGCCGAGGATGCGATAGGCAAGGCCCAAGAGCCTCGGGCGGGCTTCTTCGAAGGCCAGGGAAATCGGCTGTCCGGTCATGTCAGTGCCTCGAAACCTGAATGCGGTTCCACACGTTGATCATGCCAATCGTGGCGGTGAGAATACTGATTTCCCGCTCGGAAAAATACTGGCGAAGCCGCGCCCTCAGCGCACCGAGATCAGTGCCGTTGTCGAGGGTGGTCAGCGCTTCGGTCCAGGCGAACGCCGCCTTTTCGCGGTCCGTGAAGTCATCGACATGGTCCCAGACGATCAACCGGTCGAGGCGGTCACTAGTCTCGCCGTCGTCGCGCGCTTCCTTGGTGTGCATCTTGACGCAGTATCCGCAGCGGTTGATCTGCGAGGCGCGCAGCACCACGAGATGGTGAAGGCTGCGCTCGAGACCGTTCTCGTCCATCACGGCGTGGACGCCGAGGAGCGCGTTGAACACGTCAGGAATTTCGACTTCGTATCGGACTGCTTTGCTATCGGTCATAAGGGTCTCCATCATTCTGGCTGGGAGTTACGCCCCTATGACGATCAAGCCTGGCCACCTGTGACACGGCGGCAGGATTTTCTTGCGACGCTGTCAGCCGGAAGGTGTGGTTCTTGTCTGGATCTCCCGTTCCGTGACGATGGCCTGCATGGGAATGTCGTGGGCTTGCGGGTGGATGGTCGCGATTGCCTGCTGCTGATAGCCGACCCCGATCACAAGCGGCGATCCGGGATGGCTGGCGAGCGTACGATCGTAATAGCCGCCACCATAGCCGAGCCGGTAAAAGGCCGGATCGAAGCCGACCAGCGGCGCGATCACGATGTCGGGGACGATCTCGGGACCTTCCGCCGGATAGGGAATGTTCCAGACGCCGCGTTCGAGCTTGTCGCCTGCTTTCCATGCCCGAAAGACCAGCGGTTGCCCTTTCCCGGCAACGAGCGGAAGCAGGCAGGTTCCCCCACGCTCTGTCACATCCGCCATCCATTCGCGCAGGTCCGGCTCCCCGCGAAACGGCCAGTAGAGGCTGATCGCCTTTCCCGAGACATCCGGAATGAGTTCGTTGAGACCCTTGGCGATAAGGCCGGAAAAGCTTTGCCGTTCGTCCTGGGAAAGCGCCAGGCGTTCCGCAATCAGGCGCTGGCGTTCCGCCGCGCGCCACTTGGCGATGTCGATTGGCTGGTCGTTGTTTGCCGAAAGTCCCATATAGGCGGGATCGATCTCGTGCATGAAGCAGGCGGGTGAAGCATATTCGGGGATTGTATCGTCGTCGTTCGGCTCGTTGGACATACCGCCTCCATACGCAGATCTTCGCGGCACGGAATGTCGTCCGGCGAAGGTGTCGCTTTTAATCCTACCTTCCCGTCAGATTCGCGTCCATAATGACAATGTATCGCATCAGGGGAGATCGTCATGCAGATCGAACGCGACGGCAATGGTGACTTCATTCTCGATCCGGTCGAGCTGGCCGAACGCTTCGGCCTGACACCGAAGGATTTTCGCCGCCAGCAGGAGCAGGGCCTCGTCAAGAGCACTGTCGAAGTGGGCGAGGGCGAGGATGCAGGCACGCGCCGCTTGAGCCTGCGCATCGGCAATCGCATCTGGCGCGCCATTCTGGACGGCGACGACCGGGTTGTCCGGGAGGAGATGAACATTGCCCGCGGCGCTCCGGTCCGTCGCGACGACAAGGCCTGAAGCAATCGTATTGCGGTAAAAAAGCCCGCTCCGGTGAAGGAGCGGGCATGTGGGACGCTTGGCGTCCTGGGAAGAAAAATCAGCCGTCGATGCCGTCGATGAGGTCGCGGGCGGCGGCGTTGGTGACGCGGCGGGTTTCCACCTCGTCGCGGCGGCTGGCGAGCAGTTCGGTCGCCATCAACTGTTCGGCGAGATCGGCCGGCAGAGACAGGATCACCCGACCGTCATTGGCGTTGAGCCCGCCGAGATCGGCGCGCTTGGCGGTGATCATGCCGCCAGCCACCGTATTGTTGGTGTCCGGATCGATCAGGATGAAGGCGCCGGTCGAGCGGTTTTGCTCGTAGGGATCGAAGACCGCAGCCTCATCGAAGGCGAGGTGCACCTTGCCGATGGCGTTCATGGCGAGCGCCTCGGCCGGGTTCCACTTGCCGGTCTTCAGGTCGAGTTGTGAAACCGGATTGACCTGCACGCGCTGGCGGCGGGAGCCCGACTTCAGCCAGTAGCGCTTGCCCGGCTGGATGCCGTCCGGCTGCAGCGCGACCAGATGCGCATCGAAGGACAGGCCCGACTGCGGCTGGCTGTCGAGCGAGACGATCATGTCGCCGCGCGACACGTCGACCTGCCGGTCGAGAACCAGCGTGATCGCATCGCCCGCGACCGCCGCATTGCGCACCAGGTCGAAGGTGACGATCTGCTTGACATTGGCGATCTGCCCGGACGGCAGGATGACGACGCCGTCTCCGGGCTTGACCGCGCCACCGGCAACCGTGCCCTGATATCCGCGGAAGCTTTCGCCGGGGCGGCAGACGCGCTGCACGGGCAGGCGGAAGCCGGTCGTCTGGGCCGAGCGCAGCGTAGCCAGTTCCAGCGCCTCGACCAGCGTCGGGCCGTCATACCACGGCATGACGCTTGTGCCGGAATAGACGACGTTCTCGCCCTTCAGCGCCGACATCGGGATCGCGGTCACCTGGCGCACGCCGAGCGTCAGCGCCAGTTCCTTGAACTCATGGGCGATCCGGTCGAAGACGGCGCGGTCGTAGCCGACAAGGTCGAACTTGTTGACCGCCAGCACGAACTGCTTGATGCCCATCAGCGAGGCGATCGTGGCGTGGCGGCGCGTCTGCTCCAGAAGGCCGGCGCGCGAGTCAACCAGCAGGATGGCAAGATCGGCGGTTGAGGCACCGGTCGCCATGTTGCGGGTATATTGTTCGTGGCCGGGCGTGTCGGCGACGATGAAGGAGCGCTTGTCCGAGGCGAAGTAGCGATAGGCGACATCGATGGTGATGCCCTGTTCCCGTTCGGCCTGCAGGCCGTCGAGCAAAAGCGCGAAGTCGGGCAGGCCGAGGTCGTTCTGCTTGCCACTGTCGCGGTGCAGCGTCGCCGCCTGGTCTTCCTTGACGGCCTTGGTGTCCCACAGCAGACGGCCGATCAGCGTCGACTTGCCGTCGTCCACCGAGCCGCAGGTGATGAGGCGCAGCGGGCGCGAGTCACGCCGGACAGCTTCCGGATGGATCTCGGGGAGGGCGGAGGCGGTTGCGAGGGCGCTTGCGGTCATCTCAGAAATATCCTTCGCGTTTCTTCTTCTCCATCGAACCAGACTGGTCGCGGTCGATGGCCCGGCCCTGGCGCTCGGACACGGTGGCGATTTCCAGCTCGGCGATCACCTCCTCCAGTGTCGTCGCGTGGCTGCGGATGGCGCCGGTAAGAGGGAAGCAGCCGAGCGTGCGGAAGCGGATCATGCCCTCCTGGCGGACTTCGCCGGGCAAGAGTTCGAGGCGCGGATCCTCGGCGAGGATCATCATGCCGTCGCGCTCCACGTAGGGCCGCTTTTTGGCGTAGTAGAGCGGCACCAGCGGAATGTCCTCGGCCTGAATGTAGCGCCAGATGTCGACCTCGGTCCAGTTGGACAGCGGGAAGGCGCGCACGCTCTCGCCGCGGCGGATCTGGCCGTTATAGATGTTCCACAGTTCCGGGCGCTGGTTGCGCGGGTCCCAGCGATGGTCGGGCGTGCGGAAGGAGTAGATGCGTTCCTTGGCGCGGCTCGCTTCCTCGTCGCGGCGCGCACCGCCGAAGGCGGCGTCGAACTGGCCGGCATCGAGCGCCTGGCGCAGGCCTTCCGTCTTCATGATGTCGGTATAGAGCGCCGAGCCGTGGGTGAACGGGGTCACGCCTTCGGCAGCCCCACGCGGATTGATGTGCTCGATCAGGTCGAGATCGTAGCGTTCGACGATCTCATCGCGAAAGGCGATCATCTCGGCGAACTTCCAGCCAGTGTTGACGTGCAGCAGTGGGAAGGGCACGCGGCCAGGATAGAACGCCTTGCGCGCCAGATGCAGGAGCACGGACGAATCCTTGCCGATCGAATAGAGCATGACCGGCTTCTCGAACTCGGCGGCCACCTCGCGGAAGATGTGGATTGCCTCGTTCTCCAGCGCCTTCAGATGCGGATCGAGCGGCGGCTTGGCCGGCTGGTCCTTGGAATGTGGATCGAACTCGGATGTGTGTATGTGCATCGTTTCTTGCTTTCTTGCCGGTCCGCCACCCGGTCCATCTTTTCTCTTGAGCTTCTCGCCCTGCTCGAGGGGTGAGGGGCAATTTTCTCTTTAGGCCCGAACGGGAATGGAGCTCGCCTCAGCAGCTTCCGGCACATGCAGCCCGCATTCGCGCTTCTCGTCGTTTTCCCACCACCAGCGGCCGGCGCGTTCGCTCTCGCCCGGCTTGATCGCCCGGGTGCACGGCTCGCAGCCGATCGAGGGATAGCCGCGGGCGTGCAGCGGATTGACCGGCACCGCCTGGTCCTCGACGAAGGCCTTGATCTCCTCGATCGACCAGTCGGCGAGCGGGTTCACCTTGATGAGGTTGCGCTCGGCGTCGTATTCGGCAAAGGGGGTGGCTGCACGGTTGCCCGACTGGCCGCGGCGAAGGCCGGTGATCCAGATCGTGGCGCCCGAAAGCGCCTTGGCGAGCGGCACGAGCTTTCTCACATGACAGCAGGCGTGGCGTGCCTCGACGCTTTCATAAAAGCCGTTCAGGCCGTACTTCGCTGCATAGGCGTCGATGTCGTCCTGTTCGGGATGGAAGCGCTTGATCGACAGGCCGAAGCGCTCCTCGGTCTCGCCGATCAGGTCGAGCGTTTCCTTGAACAGGCGTCCGGTCTCCAGTGTCGAAACCTCGATCGGCAGCCGCGCAAGGCCGATCGCGGCGGTGATCACCTGGTCCTCGATGCCGAGGCTGGTGGTGAACACGGCGCGGCCGCCAAGCCCCGCGACGAGCGCCAGCCGCCCGCGAAGATCGAGGCCTGCGAATTCCTGATCGAGTGAGGTCGCGGTGATTTCTTGAAAGTGGGTCGTCATCTCGCAATCCTGCCGTTCATATTGGCGCCAAGTATCTCAGCAAATGGCCGATGGAGACAGAAATGCATGTTTCGAATGACAGTGGGACAGGAGCAAATATCTCTCCCCGACGCGCGATCCGCAGAAAAGGCAGCCGCGCGATCCGCGCCATTGTCCTATATTGTCCGTGTGACAAAATCGGTTTCTGCGGCAACCTGGTTTGGGACTACAAGCATGAGACCAAGTAGCGTAAAGCCGTGTTCAGAAGAGGGGAACGACTGCAATGACCAGATTCCTGAAGCAATTGAGCGGACTTCTGATGGGCCTCTCGCTGTCGGCCGGCGTCTTCGCGCCCGCGACGGCCGAAACCCTGCTCAACGTCTCCTACGATCCGACACGCGAACTCTACAAGGAATACAACGAAGCCTTTGCCGCTCACTGGAAAGCGGAAACCGGTGGGTCTGTCACCATACGCCAGTCGCACGGCGGTTCCGGCAAGCAGGCCCGTTCCGTCATCGACGGACTTGACGCCGACGTGGTGACGCTGGCGGTTCAGAGCGACATCGATGCGATCGCCGAGAAAACCGGCAAGATCGCGCCCGACTGGCGCTCGCGCCTGCCGAACAATTCCGCCCCCTATACCTCGACCATCGTCTTTCTGGTTCGCAAGGGTAACCCGAAGGGCATCCACGACTGGAGCGACCTGGTGAAAGGCGACGTCCAGATCGTGACGCCGAACCCGAAGACATCGGGCGGCGCCCGCTGGAACTATCTGGCCGCCTGGGCCTGGGCCTACAAGCAATATGGCGGCGACGAAGCAAAGGTGCGCGAATACATCGCCGAACTGTTCAAGCGTGCTCCGGTCCTCGACACCGGCGCCCGCGGCGCGCTGACGACCTTCGCGCAGCGGGAGATCGGCGACGTGCTGCTCGCGTGGGAAAACGAAGCCTGGCTTGCCGGCCAGCAATTCGGTGCCGACGCCTTCGAGATCGTTACGCCACCGCAGTCGATCCTCGCCGAGCCGCCGGTCGCGGTCGTGGACGGCAATGTCGATGCCAAAGGCACCCGCAAGGTTGCCGAGGCCTATCTCCAATACCTCTATTCGCAGGAAGGCCAGAAGATTGCGGTCAAGCACTTCTATCGCCCTTTCAGGCCGGAGCTTGTCGCGGCGGAAGACCTGACGAAGTTCGCAAAGCTCGATCTCGTTACGATCGACGATCCGATCTTCGGCGGTTGGGCCAAGGCGCAGCCCGCCCACTTCGCCGATGGCGGCATCTTCGACCAGATCTACCAGGCGGCCCGGTAATCCGGAGGATTCCGGTGGCAAGTCCCGGCCGCAGTGCAGGGACTTGCCGGTGCAAAAGATAACGGCATTATCGAAACGATCGTCGGGGGCAGTGGAGATGGGACCGAACATGAAAGGCTGGCGCCAGCCCAGCATTATTCCGGGCTTCGGTCTGACGCTCGGATATACGCTTTTCTATCTGACGCTGATCATCCTCATTCCTCTGGCGGGTCTGATCTGGCGCTCGACTACGTTGGGCTGGGGTGAGTTCCAGGCGATTGTCGCCGACGAGCGTACGCAACTCGCCCTGCGTGTCAGCTTCGGCTCCGCATTGATTGCCGCCAGCATCAATGCCGTGTTCGGCGTGGTAACCGCCTGGGTCCTGGTGCGCTACGTTTTCCCCGGACGGCGCATCCTCAACGCCGTCGTCGACCTGCCCTTCGCGCTGCCGACAGCGGTTGCCGGCATCTCGCTCGCCGCCCTCTACGCACCCAACGGCTGGATCGGTTCGCTGCTTGCCCCGCTTGGGATCAAGGTCGCTTTCACGCCGCTCGGCATCGTCGTGGCACTCGTCTTCGTCGGCTTGCCCTTCGTCGTGCGCACTGTTCAGCCGGTGATGGAGGAGATCGACCGCGAGGTGGAAGAAGTGGCGGCGACGCTCGGTGCCAATCGCTTCCAGACAGTCAGCAGGGTCGTCCTGCCTGGATTGACGCCGGCCATCCTCACCGGTTTCGCGCTCGCGTTCGCCCGCGGGGTTGGCGAATACGGCTCGGTGATCTTCATCGCCGGAAATATTCCCTACGTCTCGGAGATTGCGCCCTTGCTGATCGTGATCAGGCTCGAAGAGTTCAATTATGCCGGCGCGACGGCGATTGCCTGCATCATGCTCGCCATCTCCTTTGCTATGCTGTTGCTTATCAACCTGCTGCAGATGTGGAGCCGCAGGAGGTTGGCCAATGTCCGGTAGTCCCAACGCAGCCGCTGGCGCGAAAAAGCCCCGTTTTCACGATGCGGCGACCGAGACGCCCATTGCACGAAGGGTTCTGATCGCGGTGGCAATCGGCTTTCTGGCTTTCACCCTCCTGCTTCCGTTGGTTCTCGTCTTCGCCGGCGCTTTCCGTGACGGTTTTCCGGCCTTCTTCGAGGCGCTCGCCGACGCCGACGCGCTTTCCGCGATCCGACTGACGTTGCTGGTCGCGGCGATCTCCGTGCCGCTCAATCTTGTCTTCGGCGTCGCAGCCGCCTGGTCGATTGCGAAGTTCGAGTTTCCGGGTAAGACCTTTCTGACCACGCTGATCGATCTGCCGTTCTCGATTTCGCCGGTCATATCCGGTCTCGTCTATGTGCTGCTCTTCGGCTCCCAGAGCGTCCTCGGTCCCTGGCTGAAGAGCCACGGCATCGAGATCCTCTTCGCCGTTCCGGGCATCGTTCTGGCCACGGTCTTCGTCACCTTTCCCTTCATCGCCCGCGAACTGATTCCACTGATGCAGGAGCAGGGCAATGGCGACGAGGAGGCAGCCCTTTCGCTCGGGGCCAACGGGTGGCAGACCTTCTGGCATGTGACGCTGCCCAATATCAGGTGGGGCCTGCTCTACGGCGTACTCCTCTGCAATGCCCGCGCCATGGGCGAGTTCGGCGACGTCTCGGTGGTCTCCGGCCACGTGCGGGGGCTCACCGAAACCATGCCGCTTCATGTCGAGGTGCTCTACAACGAATACAATTTCGTCGCGGCCTTCGCCGTCTCGACGCTTCTCGCTTTTCTTGCCCTCGTCACGCTCGCGCTGAAAACGATCCTGGAACTGCGCTATGGCGACGAGATCGCGGCAAGCCGCAAACACTGAAAGGCCGTATCGATGGATGTCACGATCACCAATATCCGCAAGGAGTTCGGAGCCGTCCCGGCGCTCCACGACATCTCCTTGTCGATACGGTCCGCCGAGCTGATCGCGCTGCTGGGACCTTCTGGCTCGGGTAAGACGACACTGCTCAGACTGGTTGCGGGGCTCGACCAGCCGACGGCCGGCAAGATTTTCTTCGGCAAGGAGGATGCCTCGCTGAAGAGTGTGCAGGAGCGTCACATCGGCTTCGTGTTCCAGCACTATGCGCTCTTCCGCCACATGACCGTGGCCGACAATATCGCCTTCGGTCTCAAGGTGCGTCCACGCGCCAGCCGTCCGCCGGCGCGCGAGATCAGGAGGCGTGTTTCCGATCTTCTCGATATGGTGCATCTGTCCGGACTCGAAATGCGCTATCCGGGGCAGCTCTCCGGCGGTCAGCGCCAGCGCGTGGCGCTTGCCCGCGCGATGGCGATCGAGCCGACCGTTCTGCTGCTCGACGAGCCCTTTGGAGCGCTCGACGCCAAGGTGCGCAAGGAGTTGCGTCGCTGGCTCAAGGATTTCCATGAACGCACGGGGCATACCACCTTCTTTGTCACCCATGACCAGGAAGAGGCACTGGAACTTGCCGACAGGGTCGTTGTCATGAATGAAGGACGCATTGAGCAGGTCGGCACCGCCGACGACGTCTATGACCGGCCGAAAAGCCCTTTCGTCTATTCCTTCATCGGCTCTTCCTCCAGTCTCCCGGTCACCGTTCGCGACGGTGCGGTCCTCTACCAGGGGCAGCCCATCGGTATTCGCGAGGAGCGTGGCGATGGCGAGGGCAGCATCTTCTTCCGCCCGCAGGATGTCGCGATCAGTGGCGGGCCACACGCGCTTTGCGGCAAGGTGACGGCGAGCCGGCGGCTTGCCGGTACACGCATCATCGAGGTCGATATCGCCAGCAGCGGCGCGCCCCATCTCATCGAGATCGAGGTGCCGCTCGACGCGACCGCACCCGTCGGCAGCGACATCCGCCTTCGGCTCGTGCACTGGAAGCTGTTCGGCCAATAGGCTTGAAGGGGCCAGGGCCGATCGACCCTAGGGTTGCCTTGTGGCAGCCGGTGCCTCGTCGTCATTGTTGTGCGCCTGGGCTATGGTCCGCTTGATGCGGATGCCTTCGGCGACCCAGGCGCGTGACAGGCCGTGGTAAAGCGGCTCGCGCGAAATCATCCTCGAGGTAAGGTAGCCGAGCATGGAGGCGGCCATGAGGCTGATCACGCCTTCATGGCTGTCAGTCATTTCCAGAATGATGACGAAGGCCGTCATCGGCGCCTGCACCACGCCGGCGAAATAGCCGGCCATGCCGAGGATTGCCGCAAGCGCCACGCTCACGCCCAGCAATTGGCCGATGGTGCTGCCGAAGCCGGCGCCGACGGAAAGGGATGGGGCGAAGATGCCGCCCGGAATGCCGGACATCATTGACAGGAAGGTGGTGGCCAGTTTCTCTAGGAAAAAGAGGTGGGGCAGTGCTTCGCCCTCGATCGCGCTTCTTGCCTGCTCGTAGCCGGTGCCGAAGGTGCTGCCACCGGCGACGATGCCGATAATGGCGACGAGGAAACCGCAAGCCGTGGCAAGCAGCACCGTTCGCTTCAGCGGATCGGGTTGCGACCAGCGCTTTATCCTGCGCGACAGCCTCAATGCGAATGCCGAGAAGAGGGCTCCGAAAAAACCGCCGCCGATGCCGCAGATGACGACCAGAAGCCATTCCTTCGTCGTGCCGACGGCGATGGTCGTGGCTCCGAAATATGTGTAGCTGCCGACCAGTCCGAGTGCGGAAAGACCGGACAGGATCACTGCGGTGAGCACCAGTCCGTTGGCGCGCGACTCGTAGGTGCGGCTCATTTCCTCGATGGCGAAAACGATGCCGGCAAGGGGAGTGTTGAAGGCAGCGGCGATGCCGGCCGCGGAGCCCGCGAGAATCAAGCCCTTCGCCTGCGCCATGCCGCCGAGCCGCGCCGCAAGCATCATGATCGAGGCGCCGACCTGCACCGTCGGCCCCTCGCGTCCGATCGAGGCACCGAAGAACAACCCGGCGACGGTGAGCAAGATCTTGCCAAAGGCAAGCCTCAGCGACAGAAGGCGTGAGCGCTCGTCGGGTCGGCGCAGGTGCCGGGCAGCGATTGCCTGCGGGATGCCAGAGCCTTGCGAGCCCGGAAAGACCGCGAAGGCGAGCCAGGCGCAAAGCGCGAAGCCGATTGGCGTCAAGGCCAGGGGCAGCAGGAAGGTCCGCTCGCCGGAACCGAGCAGATCGCGGAACAGGTTTTGTGCCCCGTCAGCCAGTTTGGCAAAGATTACGCTGATCACGCCGATCGCCAGCGCGCCAACCCAGAAGACAATTCGCGGCTTCCAGACCCGCCACGATCCCCACATCACCCGGGAACGGCGGAGCATCTTTGACTTTTTGTAGGCCGTCGGCATGGTCGGGCATCTCTTTTGGGCAATGAATGGACTTCGGCCCGCATGGCGGCCCGCATCATTCCATCATAGGGGCGAGGAAGTTAAAGACCCATATTCTCCCAAGGCTAGGTGATTGCGAGGATCTTGTCCGGATTGACGGTATTCCTGACGGGGCGTACGATGCATCGCATTTGCAACGCAGGAGGCATTCCATGAAAACCGCAACGCTTCCCTCGCTCCGCGTCGATCCGGAACTGCGGGCTGCCGCCGAAAGCGTGCTTGAAGAGGGCGAAAGCCTCTCCGCCTTCGTCGAGAATTCGGTGAAAGCCCAGATTCATTACCGCAAGACCCAGGCCGAATTTATTGCCAGGGGCCTGGCGGCCCGGGAGCATGGAAAGATGACGGGCATCTATTACACGAAGGAAGATGTCCTCGGGATGATGCGAGAGAAGCTTGAGAAGGCGAAGGCGAAAGCCGCGAAAGTTGGATGAGCCGCAAGCTCCTGTTCGCCGAACCTTTCTTCATCGACATCGAGCGGTATTATGACCATTTGACCGAAACGGACCCGCGTCTGGCGGATAGGGCCTACGATGCCGTTTCAAAGGCGCTTTCGGTATTGGAGGATTTTCCGTTTATCGGACGAAAAGTCGTGGTCGATGACGAGACGATCATGACCCGCGAGTTGCTGGTTCCTTTCGGAAATTCGGGTTACGTTGTTCTCTATGAAATCGAGGATGCCGAGACGGTCACCATCCTCGCGATCCGCCACCAGCGCGAAGACGACTACTACTGAGCCCTACCGGTCGCTCGTTTCCCATCGCGGATTGCTCCATGGTTCCTGGTTGGAGCGGGGCAGGGGCTGCTTGCCGAGGATGTGATCGGAGGCCTTCTCGCCGGTCATGATCGACGGGCCGTTGAGATTGCCGTAAGTCACGTGCGGGAAGATCGATGAATCCGCGACGCGCAGGCCCTCGACGCCGATCACCCGGCATTCCGGGTCCACCACCGACATCGGATCGTCGGCGCGTCCCATCTTGCACGTGCCGCAGGGGTGATAGGCGCTTTCCAGATGCTCGCGCAGGAAGGCGTCGATCTGATCATCCGTCTGCACCTGCTCGCCCGGCTGGATTTCCGGGCCGCGGAAATGGTCGAAGGCCTTCTGGGAGAAAATCTCGCGGGTGAGCCGCACGCAGTGGCGGAACTTCTCCCAATCCTCCGGATGGCTCATGTAGTTGAACCGGATCACCGGATCGGCCATCGGGTCGGGCGAACGCAGTGTGACGTTGCCGCGCGACTTCGACAGGTTGTAGCCGACATGCACCTGGAAGCCGTGACTCTTGGCCGCCGCCTTGCCGTCATAGCTGATCGCCACCGGCAGGAAGTGATACTGGATGTCCGGCTGCTTCAGTCCGGGCGCGGAGCGCAGGAAGGCGCAGGCCTCGAACTGGTTGGAGGCGCCAAGCCCCCCCTTGGACATCAGCCACTGCGCGCCCGCCACCCCCTGCCAGAACCAGGGCAGCCAGGAATAGAGCGAGACGGGTTTGGTCGAAACCTGCTGGAAATAGAATTCCATATGGTCCTGCAGATTGGCGCCGACGCCGGGGCGGTCGGCGATGACCTCGATGCCCATCTCATTCAGATGTGCCGCGGGGCCGATGCCAGACAGCATGAGGAGCTTCGGCGAATTGAACGACGAGGCCGAGACGATCACCTCGCGGTTCGCCCGCACCACCTCTGTTCTGCCGTTGCGATCGATCTCGACGCCAGTCGCCCGACCGTTCTCGATGATGACGCGGCGGGCAAAGCAGCGGGTGAGCGACACGTTCGGTCGCTTCAGCGCCGGCTTCAGATAGGCATTCGCCGCCGACCAGCGCCGGCCCTTGTGGATCGTCTGCTCCATCAGGCCGAAGCCCTCCTGCTTGGAGCCGTTATAATCCTCGGTCAGTTCGAAGCCGGCCTGTTCGCCGGCCTTGAGGAAGGCGTGGAAGAGGGGGTTCTTCACCGGCCCGCGCCGCACATGCAGCGGTCCGTCGGTTCCCCGCCAGCCGGCCTCGCCGCCATCGGACGTCTCCATCCGTTTGAAATAAGGGAGAACGTCCGCATAGGCCCAGCCGCGCGCGCCGAGCTCTTCCCAGCGGTTATAGTCCTCGGCATGCCCCCGCACATAAACCAGCCCGTTGATCGACGACGAGCCGCCGATCACCTTGCCGCGCGGCGCGGTGATGCGCCGGTTGTTGAGGTTCGGCTCGGGCTCGGAGAGATAGCCCCAGTTGTAGCGCTTCATGCTCATCGGCCAGGCGAGCGCCGCCGGCATCTGGATGAACGGCCCGGCATCCGATCCGCCATATTCGAGCACCATGACGGTGTGTTTGCCGTCCTCCGACAGGCGATAGGCAATGGCCGAACCCGCCGAACCGGAGCCGATGATGATGTAGTCTGCCTGGTTCATCCTTTGTCCCAGCCTTTGGATTGTCGCGAAGTCCCCACCCAGGCCATCAATACGGCGCCTCGCACTTGCCCATGCCGACATAGACCGTCTTCAGCTCGGTATAGTGCTCCAGCGCGGCCGCCGAATTCTCCCGCCCGAAGCCGGATTGTTTCGATCCGCCGAACGGGATCTCGACCGGGCAGAGATTGTAGGTGTTGATCCAGAGCGTCCCGGCTTCGAGTTCATCCACCACCCGGTGGGCGCGGGAGATATCGGCGGTGAAGACGCCGCCGGCCAGCCCGAATTCGGTGGCATTGGCCCGCGCGATCACGTCCGCCTCGTCGTCGAAGTCGAGCACGCACATCACCGGGCCGAAGATTTCTTCCCGCGCGATGGTCATGTAGTCGGTCACGTCGGCGAACACGGTCGGCTGGACGAAATAGCCTTCACCCGAGACATTGTTGGGGATGCCACCGCCGGTGAGAAGCGTGGCGCCTTCCGCCTTTCCTTTCTCGATATAGCCCAGCACCTTCTCGCGCTGCGCCCAGGAGACGAGGGGCCCCATCTGGGTCGCCTCGTCCTGCGGATCGCCGATCGCGATCGCCTCGGTGCGTTCCTTTAGGCGCGCGAGGAACCTCTCCTTGATACCCTTATGCACGAAGACGCGGGTGCCGTTCGAGCAGACCTGGCCGGTCGAATAGAAGTTGGCTAGCATGGCGCCGGAGATCGCGCTTTCGACGTTGGCGTCGTCGAAGATGATCAGCGGCGACTTGCCGCCGAGCTCCATGGTGACGTGCTTCAGTTGGGAAGCGGCGGCACCTGCGACCTTGCGGCCGGTCGGCACCGAGCCTGTCAGCGACACCTTGGCGACGTCCGGATGGCTGACGAGCAGCGGCCCGGTGTCGCGGTCGCCTTGGATGACGTTGTAGACGCCCTTCGGCAGGCCCGCCTCGATCAGGATTTCAGCGATCTTCAGCGCTCCGAGCGGGGTCACTTCCGACGGCTTGAACACCATGGCGTTTCCGGCGGCGAGCGCCGGCGCACCCTTCCAGCATGCGATCTGCTGCGGGTAGTTCCACGCGCCAATGCCGACGACGACGCCGAGCGGCACGCGCTTGGTATAGGCCCAGTCGCCGCCCAGTGGGATCTGGCTGCCGTTGAGAGCCGTCGGCGCTATGCCGCCGAAGAATTCGAATGAGTCGGCGCCCGAGGTCGGGTCGGCGACGATCGTCTCCTGGATTGGCTTGCCGGTATCAAGCGTTTCCAGTTCTGAAAGCTCGCGGTTCCGCTCGCGCATGATCTCGGCGGCGCGCTTCAGCACCCGGCCGCGCGCGGTCGGGCTCCAGGACGCCCATTCCTTCTGCGCCCGCTTCGCCGATTGGATCGCCTTCTCGACGATTGCAGGCGTCGCGGCGTGGAGCCTCGCGATCACCTCGCCGGTCGCCGGATAGAGGCTCTCGATAGCGGTGCCGGCGGTGTCCTCGACATAGTCTCCGTCGATGAAGTGGCTGGCTTTCGGCTGTGCGCGCATGATCGACCCCAGTCTGGCAACGTCCCGGTAATTCTTCGGTGAGCCAAGCATATAAGCGGGCCTTGGACCAGACTCCCCTTTTACCGGGGTCACATTCCGTTCCGTTTGCGACACATCCTGTTCCCAGGCAAACGACGGCGTGATGTCGCAGGCTTGCGCTTAAAGATAGATTGACAATCTATCTTTTACGACGCAGATTTGGAACTGCACAATGAGCGACAAGAGGCAGGCAGACGGGTGATCGAGGAAAGCCGGATCGACAGAACCATCATCATTGACGGCATCCCTTTGCCCGACATACTGGATGAGGGGATGGTGCGCGCCGTCGTTCACGGTTTCTACGACGAAATCCGCCGCGACGACCTGCTCGGTCCTGTCTTCTCCGGGGTGATTGCCGCGGATGCCTGGCCGAGACATCTGGAAAAGATGTGCGATTTCTGGTCGGCGACGCTTCTGCGGACCTCGCGCTATGAAGGTCGGCCCCTTCCGCCACATCTGGCGATGCCGGGTCTTGACGAGCGGCATTTCCGCCGCTGGCTCACCCTGTTCCGCGCCACCGTGCGGCGGCTCTGTCCGCCCGAGGTTGCGCAACTATTCATGAACAGGGCCTTGCGCATCGCCCACAGCTTCCGTCTGGCGATCGCGTTTCACCGCGGCGAGAATGCGCTGGACGTGCAGCCGATCGGCGAGGACGCGCTGTGATCGCGGCGGGTTATGGTGCAGACGTGATGGAGCGTGGAGCCCGGCCATGCGCCTGACGAGTTTTTCCGACTATGCCCTGCGCATGCTGATGTTCGCCGCATCGAGCGGCGAAGCGTCGTTTACCATCGAAGCGGCCTCGCGCGCCTTCGGTGTGTCGAGGACCCATCTCAACAAGGTTGCCAGCACGCTGACACGCGGCGGCTTCCTCAAGGCGCTGCGTGGCCGGTCGGGAGGGCTGCTGCTCGCCCGACCCGCCGAGATGATCCGCATCGGCGACGTCGTCCGGTTGACGGAGCCGGATTTTGCCGTCGTCGAGTGCTTCGCAACGGGCAACCAGTGCGTTCTGACGCGGACTTGCAAGCTTTCGGGAATGCTGGGCGAGGCGATCGGCTCCTTCCTGTCGACGCTGGACCGCTACACGCTCGCCGACATCGTCCTGGCGCCCACGGCCTTCGCGTCCATTCTGCCCGACGCGCCACCGAGGCCGCGGAGACCCTATCGCCGCAAGGCGGCGGCGCGGACCGCCGCGGCTGACGCCGCGCCGCTTTCGCCAGACACCATGCCTGACACATCTGCGCCCTGACCCAAGGAGAGAAACCATGGTCGAGACCCCGAAGAACGATACGCCGAAAACCCTGACAGCCCAAACGATCGACGGCGGCAGCTCCTTGCTGCCGATGCTGATCATCGGCCTGATCACGATCACGGTCGGCTATGCCGTCATCATGATTTTCGTCTGATCATCGGCGTCGACCATTGAGCCGGCCACCCTCCATCCGGATCGTCGGTCCCATCCTCGGCAGAGAGGGTGGTTTCCCGGCTGTCCGTTGTCCATCGTGGTCATGACTTGCTCCCCTTTCGGTGGTATCCTCGGTCGCGGTTTCAACAAGGGAGAGTGTTGCCATGATTGACGATATTGGTCCGGTCCGTTTCTCCGAATTGCGTGCCAAGTGGGGGTGGCTTGTCGCCCTCGGTGTCGTGGTCCTGATCCTCGGCGGTCTTGCCCTTGCCAATCTGTTCCTGGCGACGGTTGTTTCCGTCTATTACGTCGGAGCGCTCATGCTCGTGGGTGGCGTGCTGCATCTTGTCCACGCTTTCCAGGTCAAGGGCTGGGAGGCCGTCATGTTCTGGGCCATGAGCGGCATCCTCTACACACTCGCGGGCATCATGACGTTTCAAAATCCGCTTCTGGCCTCGGCCATCCTCACGCTCCTGATCGGCGCAGCGCTGATCGTCGCCGGCATTTTCCGCCTCTGGGTCGCTTTCAAGCTGAAGGATGCGGGCGGTTGGGGCTGGATCGCCTTCAGCGGCCTGATTACCGCGCTTGCCGGTATCGTCATCGCCCTGGGTTGGCCGGTCAACAGTCTGTGGATCCTCGGCCTTTTCCTGTCCATGGACCTGATCATCCAGGGCTGGTCCATGGTGGCTCTGGGCCTCGCGCTTCGCGGATAGGCGCACGCTTGCGCCAGCGCCCTGTCATAGAAGTTTCATCCAGGCTTCATGTTTGAGAAAGGTTTTCTTGAACAATTGCTCCGAGGCTGAAGCCGTAAAATAACAAGGTTTTACTCGGAGAAAAATTATGGTCACGGGCGTTGCGGCGGAGGCAGGCGTGGTGCGCCGCTTCGCCAAGGATCAGCTTTTAACGCTTGCCAAACTTGTTGTAGAAAATGCCTTGCAGCCGATCGTCGAGGTCGGGACCGGCGAGGTCTTCGGTTACGAATCCCTGATGCGCGGCCATGAACGCATCGGCTTCGAAACGCCGCTGGAGATCCTCGATCAGGCCGAGACCTCGGGGGAGCTTTTGGCCCTTGAGCAGATGGTGGCGAGCCGGGCCCTGGCGAAATTCTCTGCGCTGCCCGACTTTTCGGGCAACACGCTGTTCCTGAACCTCGACGGGCGCCTCATCCCGCATGGCGACCAGCTTGTCGACAGCCTGCTCGAGCATCTTCGCAAGGCCAATATTCCGCCGTCCTCGATCTGCTTCGAACTCTCCGAGCGCTTCGACAATACCCGTTTTCCGCAGTTCCCGGATCTCGTCGCTCGCATGCGCAAGTCCGGCTTCAAGCTGGCGGTCGACGATTTCGGCGTCGGGCATGGCGAGATGAAGCTGCTCTGCGATTTCCCGATCGACTACGTCAAGATCGACCGCCACTTCATCGCCAGCATCGATGAGAACCCGCGCAAGCGCCACCTGGTCAAGAATATCGTCAATTTCTCCCATGTGCTCGGCGTCAGGGTCATCGCCGAGGGCATCGAGACCGAGGGCGAATTCCTCGCCTGCCGCGAGTTCGGCGTCGATCTCGTCCAGGGCTGGTACATTGCCCGGCCGACGACCTTCCTCACGGAACTGAAGCCTTCATTCCACCATTTGCAGGACGTAGGCAAGGTCAAGCGCAGCACGCAATCCCTCGACGAGATCCTCATCCGCAAGCAGATCGAGCATCTGCCGACGGTTTTCGAGCACGAGAGCATCGACAGTATCTTCGATCTTTTCCGCCGCAATCCGCGGCAGTCCTTCTTCCCCGTTCTCAATGCCAATGGCGAGCCGCGCGGTATCATCAACGAGTTCCACCTCAAGGAATATATCTACCAGCCCTTCGGCCGCGACCTTTTGAAGAACAAGGTCTATGAGCGGTCGATCTCCCATTTCGTCGAGCGCGCGCCGATCGTCGGGCTTGACGCCGATGCCGAGCGGCTGATGACCATCTTCGCGAATATGGAAGGCAGCGACTGCGTCATCCTGACGGAAAACATGCGCTATGCCGGCACCGTCTCCGCCGCTTCCCTGATCCGCGTCATCAACGAAAAACAACTGAAGATCGCCCAGGACCAGAACCCGCTCACCGGCCTGCCCGGAAACCGCGCCATTCGCGACTTCATGCAGGATGTGGGCCGCGACGACGATGACGACCGCTACTTCTGCTACTGCGACTTCGACAACTTCAAGCCTTTCAACGATCACTATGGCTTCCACGCGGGCGATCACGCGATCACGCTCTTTGCCGCGCTGCTGAGACGCTATTTCTTCTCCGAAGGGGACTTTCTCGGTCATGTCGGTGGCGACGATTTTTTCATCGGCGTGCGTGACTGGACCCGCGAGGAACTGACTGAAATCCTCGACCGCCTCCTGTCCGATTTCCATGCCGATGTCGTCGGACTCTATTCCGCCGAGGATCGGACGGCCGGACGGATACGAGGCCAGGATCGGCAGGGCAGGGAGCGGGACTTCGCGCTGATGCGCTGCTCGATCGGCGTGCTGGAACTGCCGAGCGGTCTGGTGATCGACGATATCAACCGCGTCAGCGCCGAAATCGCCGAAATCAAGAAGAACGCCAAGGAGAGCGACAGCGGCCTGGTGATCCGGCCTTTCGGAGAGCTGGGGTAGGGGCGAGCAGCGTCGCCTCATGGATCCGCGCCGTGTCATCCGTGCATGAGGGACAAGCGCTCGTCGGACAATCTCGCCAAATCGGCGGACCGCACGGGCTTCCATGGAGCTGACGCCTCGACAGCAAGCTGATCCGGTATCGGATGAGGCATTTCTGTCGAGGAGTATTCAATGCGTGATTGCCATTACGAGCCAGTCGTCGTCGGTGAGCGGGGCCAGCATCGCACGCGCATCGTGAAGCGCATTGCTTTCGTCGAGCAGGAGCCATGCCGCCTGCGCCGCTTCATCGGCGTCCGGGGGTATGCCGGCTGCAAGTCGCTCGAGGCGAGCGCTTAGCGTCCCCGCCATGCGCCCGGAAGTCCAGCCTCCGGTGTGCCTGAAGCCTCCTTGCTCGAGCCGGCGGGCAGATACGGTATAGCCTTGCAGCATTGCTTCGATCGGTTTTCCCCGGACAAGAAGGCCGATCTCCTCATCCGACCAGCCGAGTGCTGGCAGTTGGGTCGCCAGGAGATCATGGTTGGTGTCTCCGCTTGCGCTGAGGCCCGGCAGCGGTATGAAGCTGTGGGCAAGCACCGTCAGGGCAGCGAGCCCCGGGCTGATAAATTCCGGCTGCAACCAGGATGATACGGCGCCGTCCGGGGCGAGGTGAAAGGCTGCTTGAATATCCTCACGTTGCGCCAATGACGCGTACCCGGCGAGCGCCACGGCCGAAAGCCTTGCTTGATCGCCGGCGTCCCATGCGGCCAGCAGGTTCGAAATCTCCCGCTCGAACTCACGGGTAACAGGACAACGAAAGGCGTGATGCAGGACTGCCATGTCGAGTTCTCCCTCGAAAGGCCGCCGGACCGGGGTCCGGCGGCGGAGCCGTTCAATCATAAGCTTTAGCGCCTTCTCAACTGACGGTCCATCACGGTCCGCAATTGCCCAGGGTGCCGTTGACGATGGTCACGCCTGACCCCCCAGTCGTTGCGAGAGCGTTGAAGCCGATCGAGGCCACCCGGCTCGCTGCCGCATTCGTGCCTGTCGTCGAGATCTGCGGCCGTGCAATGCTCCAGTGGCCAGCCGGATTGTTGTCGAAGACGATGGTCCAGGGGAAGGGCTGGGGCTGATCGGCCTGATTGGCGACGAAGACGATACCTGCATTCCCCACGGTATCGTGATCGTTCGGCTGGGGATTGTTGGTGTTGGCAAGATCGACCTTGACGAAGCATTGAGCAGCCGGAAGCCCCGCGCGCGCCGCCACATCGTTCGCAAAATAGAAGAACGAGAGGGTCGGGGGATTGCCGCTCACGCCGAAGTTCGCGGGCCCCCAGGCGACGACGCCCGTGTTTGCGTCGGCCGTGACGCTGCGATAGACGGAATATGCATGCGCCGGGCCGACGAGGCCGAGTGCGGCAACGGTGGTAAGCATGGCCGCAAGGATGCGGTAACGTGGCTTGTTGGTTTTCATAACGACTTTCCTTTTCACAATAGAGGGGTGAACGTTCTCCGCACCATGCGGAGAGCGCTGCCCGGCGACACATGTCGCCGAACCCGGTAAGGCGGTGAGCGAAGTCGCTTCAGCCGCGGTGTCTGTTAGGTGTTGGGGGAGCGTACCCAGATCGCTCCCGGTATTCAGTCAAAGGGCGGTCGGGCGCTCTGTGCCGTGGTCCGCCGCGTGGCGTGCAAGACTGCCTTGCGGTCTTGCGTCATGGATGCAGGTGAGGCTGTGCACTGGCATTGCAGGTCTCCTGCAACCTTGAAAAAATGGGACGGCGGCTAGCCCAGTCGCCATCGACGTCTTCGGGTGCGGCGAGAACCCGTCACGGCACCTTCGAAAACGCGGAAATCCCGAAGGCGAGGCCGCCGTCGGTATTGATGGTGAGTGTTCCGCCATTTGCGCCGACCCAACCGGCTTCGATATTCAACACGGCGGAGCTGATCCGAACGGTGTTGGCAGACGCCGAAGATTCCACCGTACCGGAGTAGCTCGGATGAGAGTGACTTCCCTCGGGATAAGTGAAAACGACAGTGCAGGACTTGTTGACTATGTCCGATCCCTGCGGAATGTTGGATGTGAGCGTGATGTCATAGTAAGTAGCCATGATAGATCTCCGATATTGTGTTGCTGCGGCCTTTGGCGACGCACATCAGGTCAGTTCTTGACTTTCAAAGAGGCAGGTTGAATTTACCTAAGGCATCTTTCAGCTCCCTTTTGTTGTGAATGAACCATCGCTGTTGTACTGGACGTTTATTGTCCGGTATCCGCGTGTGAAATCGCACAGGGCGGCTTGCGCGGTCCCATAGGTGATGACCTGTCCGACCGGAACGCTCCCGACCTTCACGTAATAGGTCGCCACAGGCGCGCAGTAGACCTGGCTGCTGGGGAGCGGCGTGATGAAGCTCGAAAGAGTTATGCTTCCGTCCTGATTGATCGCCGCGCAGCCGCAATAGAGCTCCGGCAAGGGCGTCGGCGAATAGGACGGTATCTGTATGCCAAAAGAACCTGCGCCGAGGCCCGACTGATAGTGTGCCGCGGACAATCCCAGCGGTGAAACGGCCAGCACCGAAAAGTTATTGACGGATTCGTCTGGCGTCTGCGTCGTCAGCTCGATTGGTTGCACGGCAGATGCTTCACTGACCGCGTTTGCCGCGCTGGCCAGAGAGATGCTGGCATTGAATGTCGCCAGGGTCGAGGACGTGATGTTGCTTTTCGCCCCGACATAATTCTGTACGTCGAAGCTGAAATCCAGTTGAGCGCCGGAACTCTCATTGGGCGCCAGAGGTCCGGACGCCAGACAACTGGAAACAATGTTGGGTGTCACCCCGGAATTGGTAAACGACGCCTGCTTCTGGAAGGCATAGAAGGACATGCTCTGTCCGGACATGTTCTTGATGATGATTTGATATTGCGAACTCATCTTGTTCTACCTTCCGGCTATCCCGTCACTCCCAGAGGCCGCACCGTTGAAATCCGGATACGGACAGTCTGGACGCATTCAGGTCACTGTGTGAGCAGGTCTGGAACGAATGACCTGCTCACACTTCGTTCCGAAACCGGATCAACGGTTATTGAACGATCTGTGTCGACCAGGTTCCATTGGAATTGAGCGTCACATTGATGACCGAATGACCGCCGGTAAAATCACAGACGGCCGCATTGACGCTGGATTGCGTGAAGTTCATCACGGTGCCGGGCGTGTATGCGCCCGTCTGCACGTAGTATTTCAGGATCGGCTGGCAGTCCGTGTTGTTGCTGGGGTTCGCCACCACGAAGTTCGACAGCACGATGCCCCCGTTCACCTCGACAGCCGAGCCGACGTTGTAGACGGCGGGCGGATCATAAGTCGGGGTGGTGATCCGGAATGCTCCCGGCTGCACACCCGTGCCGACCGTCGGCTGTGTCAATCCCAGCGGGTTGACGGATGCAGTGGTCCAGTCGTTTGCAGTGCCTGAAGCAGGCGCCAGATCGATGGCCCGGCTGGCCGACGAATAACCGGACGACTGGCCAACCTGTGGTGTGCTGTGGGCCTGCTGAATGCCGGCATAATACTGCAGGTTGACCTGGAACGTCAGGGTGGAGCCCGTGTCACCATAGTTTCCCAGGCTCTGCGAGTAGAGGCTGTTGCTGTATACCGGGCCGCCACCCGAGTAAACTGCGGGCTGCTGGAAGAAATAAAACCCTTGAGTGGCGCTCTCGAGGTTTGTGACATTGATCGTCAGAAGTGTTGACATGACAATTTCTCCGTTGAGTGGGTTGTTTGAGGGATTTAGATTGTTCAACCACCGTAAATGCTGTCAGAAGGCTGCCGATTTGCATCTGCCGTCTGCATGTCCCTCGAAAGAAATGGTGCCCTACTTTCGAAGCAAGCGCTATCGTAAGTTGTTTACCAGAGGTAGATTCAACCACGGAAATTTACTTATGGTTGAGTTGTCTGCGATTGCTCGGATATCGGGATTTTCGGTATCTCGGTGATCAGGCGGATGAGGAGCTCGATAATCCGCGCCGGCCGATCTCGAAGCCTTCCGATCAGATCGAGTTCGAGCTCGCTCAATTGGTTTGGCTGCAGCCAATCCGGTCCGTTCCGGCCCATCAGGAGCCAGTCCAGGGAAATATCAAGGAGCACGGCAAGGTTGCAGGCGTGGTCGACGGACATCGCGTGTCCCTGTGTCCATTTCGTTATTGCGGCCGGTGAAATATCCAGTTCGGCTGCGAGCGCCGTCGCCTTGCGATGGCCGCGCGTCATCATCGCCTGTCTGAGCCGGGCACCGCGCTCCCTGTCGATTTGTTGGCTATTCATTGATTTGCCTCCTCTAATGCAACTAAAAGGAGACAAATGTATTAAATGCTCGCGATAGGAGAATTGCTTTTGGGGCGCCGCTCGGGCCTCTCGCCATTGAAGGTTAATGAATGGAGTCGTGTGTGGTGCCGGCATCACGCCTATCGCCGGGCCGGGTTTCCGTTCCCGCCCGAATCCAACCTGAAGTTTCAATGTTCTGTGCCGTTTGCGGACAGTCGGCCCGATTCACGCCCGGATCCGGCCCGGATCCGGCTTGTGTCATTTGGGGTCAGAACTGGCGACCCCATTCGCTGCCGCGTCAATGAGCCTCCTTTGCAGCGGGCAGATGCTGTTCTATGCAGATGACATCCGACGCGATTAGAGGAGTTACCGGCCATGGCGCTGCCCGCATCGATGCGTTTCGTCGATCTACCGTCTTTCGGCACACCCGAAGTCATGGTGCTGTCTTCGTCGCCCTTGCCCTCTCTGCGGCCCGGCGAAATCCTGCTGAGGGTCCAGGCCGCCGGCGTCAACCGTCCCGATGTCGCCCAGCGCCAGGGCATCTATCCGCCGCCGAAGGATGCAAATCCGGTGCTCGGTCTGGAGGTTGCCGGCGAAGTTGTCGCGCTGGGCGAAGGGGTGAAGGATTTCTTGGTGGGCGACAGGGTTTGCGCGCTCGCCAATGGCGGCGGCTACGCCGAATATTGCGCGGTTCCGGCCGGACAGGCGCTGCCCTTTCCCAAGGGCTACGACGCCGTTCGCGCGGCGGCTCTTCCCGAAACCTTCTTCACCGTCTGGGCCAATCTCTTCCAGATGGCGGGGCTGACCGAGGGCGAGACGGTCTTGATCCATGGCGGCACCTCCGGCATCGGCACGACGGCGATCCAGCTCGCAAGGGTCTTCGGCGCCGAGGTCTTCGCAACCGCGGGTTCTGCGGAAAAATGCGCCGCCTGCGAAAAGCTCGGCGCCAGGCGCGCCATCAACTATCGCGAGGAAGATTTCGTCGAGGTCATCCGCGAGGAAACAGGCAAGCGCGGCGTCGATGCCGTCCTCGATATGATCGGCGCCGCCTATTTCGAGAAGAACCTCGCCGCACTCGCCAAGGACGGCTGTCTGTCGATCATCGCCTTCCTGGGCGGCGCGATCGCCGAGAAGGTCGACCTGCGCCCCATCATGGTCAAGCGGCTCACTGTCACCGGCTCGACCATGCGTCCGCGTACGGCGGAGGAAAAGCGCGGCATCCGCGACGAACTGGTCGCAGAGGTCTGGCCGTTCCTCGACGCCGGCGATGTCGCGCCGATCATCCACACTGTTCTGCCCTTGGAACAGGTGGTCGAGGCTCACCGCCTGATGGAATCGAGCCAGCACATCGGCAAGATCGTTCTCAAGCTCGCCTGATCTGTGTCTGGTGATTCCGGCCGCTTCGCGCCCTCCACTGCCCATTTATGGGCGCTTTCAGGTCAGTTTCGTGCAACGGTGCCCGCATAAGGCTTGCCGCAACAGGCGTTTTCTGTCCGTTTTCCAAGGCTGAACGGGCAGCGGCAGGCGCTGCGGAGATGCACGGCATGAAGAAGACATTCGAGGCGGCGGTTCGTGACTATCAGGCAGGCCGGTATGAATCGGCGCTCGGCCTCGCCACCAGGGCGCTTGCCAAGGCGCGCGACGAAAATTCGGCTGTGCTGGCGCTGATCGGCAATATCAATTTCAAGATGGGAAGACGGGTGCAGGCCGCGGAAGCCTTCGAGCGTGCTGCGAAGAAGGCGGACGGCAAAACCGCGCCGGGGTTCCTGAAACTCGCCGTGACGCTCTTTCAGGGCGCGGGCCTGACCGAAAGGGTGCTGGAGATCGGCGTGCGGGCGGTGGCGCTCAATCCGTCCGACGGCGATCTCGCCTTCACCGTTGCCAGCGCCTTCTTCAGCCATGGCCGCTGGCCCGAGATGGACCCGCTGCTGGAGCGTCTCGACCGCAAGAACGACCGCCACATGGCGCTGATCGTCAACCACCACCGTCTGATGGGCCGATTCGACGAGCTCTATGCCGAACTCGAGCAGGGCGTGAAGGCCAATCCGGACGACTGGTTCCTGAACGTCTCCCGTTTCGCGGTCGCCCGCGAGGTGCTCGATTTCGACACCATGGCGCGCTACGAGACGCTGATGAAGGTTCCTGATGCCCCGTTTGCCGCGGGTCTCCTTTCGCGCGAGCAGGCGCTTGGCCGCATCCTCTGGAGCGAGGACGAAGTGCTGAACGCGGGCCCTTGCCAGGAGGTGGCGAGTTACGCGGCGACGCGGCCAGCGGAGGGCAGGAGCAAGCGGCGGCCCTTCTCCGCCGCCGGCCAAAGGATCCGAATCGGCTATCTCTCCAACGATTTCCACCGCCATGCGACCATGACGCTGTTTCTCGAGGCCATGGCCTGCCATGACCGGAAGCGCTTCGACGTCGTGCTGCTCTGCTACACGGAGAAGAGCGCTGCAGCCCAGCAGTCCGACTGGCCAGAACATCTTCGCCAGGCGGTCGTGCCCATCGGTCACCTGAGCGACAGCGAGGCGGCGGGCAGGATCGGCGAACTCGGCGTGGATATTCTGGTCGATCTCAAGGGCCACACGATGGGCGCGCGCCTCAACATCGTCAATCTGGCGGACGCCCCGGTAAAGGTTACCTATCTCGGCTTCCCGGGCAGCGTGACCGGCGTCGATCTCGACTATGTCATCAGCGACCCCGTCGTCACTCCCGACACGAGCAAGCCCTTCTATGCCGAAAAGCTCTGCCGTCTGCCGGAAACCTACCAGGCCAACAGCTGGAAGAGCCGTCCGCTGCCGGAGTTTGTCGAACGCGCCGATGCCGGCCTGCCGGAAGATGCCTTCGTCTTCGGCTCCTTCAATGCGACCTACAAGATCACGCCGCGCACGCTCGCGCTCTGGGCCGATGTCTTGAAGGCCGTGCCGGATTCGGTCTTCTGGATCTTGTGCCCGGCGCCGGCAGCGCAGCGCAATCTCCTTTCCGCATTTGAAGATCGCGGAATCCCGCGCTCGCGCATAATCTTCGCCGACCGGAAGCCCTATCCCGCCCATGTGAGCCGGCTGCCCCTTGCGGATCTCGGTCTCGACACCTTCCCCTATAACGGCCACACGACGACTTCGGACATGCTCTGGGCCGGGCTTCCGGTGTTGACCACCCGCGGCAGGGCTTTTGCCGCCCGCGTCTCGGCAAGCCTGCTTGGCGCTGCGGGCCTGCCAGAACTGGTGGCGGAGACCGATGCGGAATTCGTCGACAAGGCCGCTGTCCTCGCTCGGGACCCCTTTGCGCTCTCGGCACTGCGCCAGCGTCTCGAGGCGGACCGCTTCATGAGCCCGCTCTTCGACTGCGAGAGGTTCACCCGCCATCTCGAACACGGCTTCGAGCTGATGGCCCGGCGGGCGAGGGCAGGACTTGCGCCCGATCACATCGACGTGCCGGCGGCTCCCCGCCGAACGGCGCCGTTTCACGTCGCTTGAATATTGCCGCAACGGAACGATAGGGGTCTTTCGGATCGCCTGCGGTTTTCGCCCTTGTTTTGCCCGTGAAGCCTCCCTATCTTGTTTCCAACGTCAACGAACGAAAAGGAGGTGATCCAATGTCTAATGAGATTTCGGTCTGCGTGAAGGGCTTGGGTAAGGTGATGGTTTCGACGGGGCAGCCCTCGGCCTGAACCGCATCTTCCTGCGGGTCGATTGAATTCGATCCGGGTCCGTCACGGGACCAGACTCATGGAAGGGCCGCCTTGCGCGGCCCTTTTTTGCGTTTACGGCAAGCCGTCGGCTTGTCTATGGCCCTGGCGCAAGGGCGCAGTCAGAACCGGAACGTTCCCAGTCCCGGCACTTTCAGACCCGGATCGGCGATATCGAAGCCGGCCACCAATCCGAGGAAATGCACCTCTATGCCGCTGCGGGAACCGGCGGCAACCCCGATCAGCCCCCGATAGGTGAGGTGAAAGTCGCGCCTGTCCGGATCGATGGTGAATATGGTTCCTTCGGTCAGGTAATCGCGACCGACGGCATCCGAGGGCAGCACCGCGCCGAGCCCGGGCACCGAGCGCAGCACATGAGCGAGGAAAGTGTTGGAGTTCGGCCCCGGATAGAGGCGGTAGCTCCCCTCCGTCGAATAGGGGTATGCGGCAATCGCCCGTTCCACTTCGGGGATCAGCCGCTCGGCTTCGCCACCGTGAACGGCGGTCACCAGCTGCGGCACATTCGAATACCAGTAGGCGTCCGGCGGCAGGTAGTTGCGGCGGATCGGCGTGCCGACGCTGATCTTGTCGTAGCGCACGTATGCGGCGCCGCCCTTCTCCTTGGTGACGATCCAGGCATGACTTGCCAGCGCGCCTTTCAGGCCGCCGGTCCTGGCCGAGAACACGTAGATCGCCGCTTCCCTGTCGTCCTTCGCGGCCGGCAGCAGTCCGGAAGACGAGACATCACCGTCGCGCCAGTTTTCCGGCTGTTCCCTGACCGCCCAGAGCCCTCCCGACACGATCGTCGGCAGGACAAAGATGATGACAAGCGCCAGCGCCGTACGCTTCAGGATTTTCATTTACCGCCTCGTGTAACCATTCGCCGTTTGCTATGAGCATGACGAAGCAGAATTTTTTGAGGTTGGCCATGAATAATCCCGTCACCGTCGAAGTCACCCGTGGAAATATTGTTGAAAGCCGCCATCGAGGCATAGCCGTCGTTGTCGATGGCGACGGCCGGGTGATGCTCGCAGCGGGTGACGTGGATGCCGGGGTGTTCCCGCGCTCGGCCTGCAAGGCCATGCAGGCGCTGCCGCTGGTAGAGAGCGGCGCTGCGGATGCTTTTGGCTTCGGCAACAAGGAACTGGCGCTTGCCTGCTCGTCCCATAACGGCGAGGACGAGCATGTGGCGACGGCTGCGTCCATGCTGTCGCGCGCGGGCCGCGATGTCTCCACACTCGAATGCGGCTCCCACTGGTCCTTCGACCAGAACACGCTCATTCATCAGGCCCGCACGATCGACAAGCCGACCGCACTTCACAACAACTGCTCGGGCAAGCATTCGGGCTTCATCTGCGCCTGCTGCCATATGGGCCACGACCCGAAGGGCTATGTCGGATACGACCATCCGCTTCAGGCCGAAATCCGCTCCGTCATGGAAAACCTCACCGGTGCGGCGCTCGGCCATGACAATTGCGGCACCGACGGCTGCTCGATCCCGACCTATGCCGTGCCGCTCGTGGCGCTCGCCCGTGGTTTCGGCAAGATGGCGACCGGCAACGGGCTGGAGCCTGTCCGCGCCAAGGCGTCCCGTCGGCTGATGGAGGCCTGCATGGCCGAACCCTTCTATGTCGCGGGCACCAAGCGCTTCTGCACGAAGCTGATGGAAGTGGCGCCAGGCAAGATCTTCGCCAAGACCGGTGCGGAGGGTGTCTTCTGCGCCGTATTGCCGGAAAAGGGTATCTCGATCGCGGTCAAATGCGAGGACGGCACCACGCGCGCCGCCGAGGCGATGATCGCGGCGCTGCTGGCGAAGCATTTCGAGAATGACAGCGCGGAACAATCGGCCCTGGTCGCCATGGCGAACCACTCCATGTTCAACTGGAACGGAACGCATGTCGGCGACATCCGCGTCACCGACGCGCTTTTCGCCTGACTTCTTTCTTCTCCCCAAGGGGGACAGGAGCTAGCCAGCCTCCACGATCATGACGCCCGCCTCGCGATAGGGCGCGAGGCTTTCTGCGGTCACTCCGCCGGGAACGATCAACCCGGCAATGCCGTCGAGCGCCATGATCCGGCAAGGCGATACGCTGTCGAGCTTTTCCGCCGTCACAGGCACATAGGTTTCCGCACTGGCCGCCGCGATATGGCGCTTGATCGCGGCCTCCTCGAAATCTCCGGTCGAAAGCCCGTGCGCGGGGTGAACCGCCGTTACGCCGAGGAAGAAGATATCCGGCCGCAGATCGTCGATCGCCTTCATCGCCGCCGCGCCGACCGCCACCATGGAATGCTTGTAGATCCGTCCGCCGATCAAGATCACCTCCACTTGTCGGTGATGCTCGAATTCGGACGCGATCGTCGGGCTGTGAGTGACAATCGTGAGAGGCACGTCCTTCGGCAGATGCTGTGCAATCTCCGCCGTGGTGGTGCCGCCGTCGAGAAAGACCATCTGACCCGGCTTGACGAGGCTTGCCGCGCGCGCGCCGAGCGCCGCCTTGACCTCGGAGGATAGGTCGCGCCGGGTCGTGAAATCCGGCAGGTCCGGCGATATCGGCAGCGCGCCGCCATGCACGCGCTTCAAAAGCCCGGCGGCGGCCAAGTCCCGCATATCGCGCCGGATCGTATCTTCCGACACATGCATCTCCTCGGCCATGTCCCTTGCAATGGCCTGGCCGTGTTGGCGTAGCGTGGAAAGAATATGGGCCTTGCGTTGACCTGTGAGCATGCGTGAACCTGCACGAAAATGACGGTATCCGTTCAATAGCAGCAAATACTCTCGACAAACAAGAATAAATACGCATTATCGTGCAAATTCCCGCATGAAGTGGGAAGTTGAAGGAGGATGCATGTTGATATTGATTGCGGGGCCTTATCGTTCCGGCACGGGGGACGATCCGGCGAAAATGGCGGAAAACCTGAAACGCCTGGAGGCGCCGTCCCACGCTCTGTTCAGGGCCGGGCACGTCCCGATGATCGGTGAGTGGGTCGCCTTGCCGGTCTGGCGAGCGGCCGGCGGAAGAACGGTGGGCGACGATCTCTACGAGGAAATTTTTCATCCCGTCGCCGGACGGCTCCTGCAGCTATGCGAGGGCGTCTTGCGCCTACCCGGCGACTCGAAGGGTGCCGATAACGATGTGAGGATCGCTCGCGAGCGCGGCATTCCTGTCTGGTATCGCCTCGAGGACGTGCCGGGATGCGCCTGACGCGACCGGCCAGTCTGCCCATCCCCATGGCGGGGATGGGCAGACTCGGACGCTGGTGACAATGTTTGTCTGATTTACAGCAGGATCGCCCGCCGTCAGACGGCGAAGATCGCCGAATCGTCGGCAAACGCCTTGAACTCCAGCGCATTGCCGGAGGGATCGAAGATGAACATGGTGCGCTGCTCGCCCGACAGGCCCTCGAAGCGAAGTTTCGGCTTCAGGCCCCAGCGTGTGTCCGGGTCGTCCTCAAGCCTTTTCGCCAGCGCCAGGAAGTCGTCCATGCCAAGGATCACGCCGAAATGCGGGATAGGCACCGTGTCGCCGTCCACCGAGCCGCTGGCTGTGTCCTTCGGCATTTCCTGCCTCAGATGCGCTGACATCTGATGACCGAAGAGATCGAAGTCGATCCATTTTCCAGGGCTTTCGCGGCCAATGCGGCAACCGAGAACGGTGCCGTAAAAGTGCCGGGTGGCCTCGATGTCGGTGATGGGGAAGGCGAGATGAAATGGACGCATGAATTCTCCTCGGTATTTTGTCGCGGCCCCAGCCTAGCGCGATCCCGTCGGCTTGCAAGCCGGCAGGCCCCTGTCGTGCAGATTAGACTTCGGCGAGCCGCTTTTCCCACATCGCCTTGAAGGCCGGGCGCGACTGGCAGCGCGCGAGCCAGGCTTTGAGCTTCGGATGTGCGTCGAAGAGCGGCGTGTGCGCCTGCGCATAGCGCACGATCTCGGCGAGGTTGATGTCGGCGACGGTGAAGCGACCGCCGACCAGATAGTCGTTGCCGGCAAAATGCCGTTCGAGCACGGCGAAGGGCCGTTTGAGGAGCCGTGCTGCCGCCTCCACCTCGTCCTTGCTGCTTTCGAGCCGGCCTTCGGCGGCGGCCGTCGAGATCTTCAGCGCATTCGTTTCAATCTCGGTGGCGCCGAAAAACGACCACTGCGTCATCAGCGCGTCTTCGGCGAGATCCTTCGGTGCGAGCGTTCCGCCATGTTTCTTGGCGAGGTAGAGGTTGATCGCCATGCTTTCGAAGAGCACCAGCCCGTCGTCCTCGATTGCCGGGATGACGCCCATCGGGCAGAGCTCGAGAAAGGCCGGCGTGCGGGTGTTGATCTGCGCGTCTGCGGCAAGCGGGTCGTCGAACTTGCGGGCCTGGAGAACGGGTACGTGCTCGAAGGCGAGGCCGAGTTCGCCGGCAAGCCAGAGCGGCCGGGTGGCTCTCGATTTGTAGACGCCGTAGATTTTCAGCATGTTGTCCGTTCTCCTCTTCGATTGGCTGCCGGCGAAGCTAACCGCAAAGCGGCGGAGTTTGAAGCCGTGTCCCGGTGATGCGCTCACAAATTCCTGACACGGGCAGCCCGCGCCAAATGTTGACAGTGTCTGCCCGGGATCGTATCTCAGGCGTCAGGGTCCGCAGTTCACCCAGGCGTCACCGCTCTGAAGAGGAGAGCTAAACCTGCAAGATTTGGTTTGACGACCGACACTTTTCCCGTGCCGTGTCGGAAAGACGGTGGCCTCCGGCAATTTCAGTTTCTGACGGCACGATATCGAGGAAAAGACGATGTCGAGAACATTGCATCCCTATCAGGCGCCGGACATGTCGGCGCTGGCGCGTATGCTCAAACGTGAGCTCGACGGCCGTGCGGACAAGCCCGGCCATGTCGAACTGCTCAACATACTGGCGAAGGCTGCCGGATACCGCAATTACCAGCATATGAAAGCTTCCGACACGGCCCGTGAGCGGATGGCGCACACACATCCACAGCCGGAAATCGTGGACTACCGCCGCGTCGAGGCCGCTTTGCGCTGTTTCGATGCCCAGGGCGTCCTTGTTCGTTGGCCGGCAAGGACGAGCCAGCAGCAGCTTTGTCTCTGGAAGCTCTGGTCCCTGTTCCCGTCCGATTGCGATCTCAGCGAACCGCAGGTCAACGATCTGCTGAAGAGATATCACCGCTTCGGCGACCATGTGCTTCTCAGGCGCGAGTTGTTCAATCAGGGACTGTTGTTTCGCACGCCCGATTGCCGCCTCTACCGCCGGATCGAGCGCCGGCCGCCGCCCGATGCGCTGGCGCTGATCCGGGGCAGCCACTCCGCGCCCCCAATCGCAAGCCAGGCCTGACCGGAGGCACCGTGGCCGCGAAAGGCCGAGGGGAGGCGGGCCGGCCCTCAGCCTGCCCGGTTGCCCTCGATCGTCAGATGCCGGTGGCCGTCATTGCCGCCGATGAGATCGCCGGTCGCCTTGTCGTTCCAGCGGAAGCCGACGATTGCGCCGTCCATGGCGCCGTCGATGAGATTGCCGGAAATGAGCGCCTGACCGGCATTTTCCACGACGGTGACCGCGATCCCGACCGGCGACTGCCGGATGACGTTGCTGCTCGCCGTGACATTGCGCAGATACGGCCCCCAGCCGAGCATGAGGCCCCATTTCGGGGCGTTCTCGATCACGTTGCCGGAAATGACCGTATCGGCCTCGGCGGCGATCCCGAAGCCGAAGCCCGCGCCGTCATGCACGTAGGGACCGGTCAGCGACAGGTTGCGCACGATGTTGCCGGTGACGGTCGAAAGCCGGCCGCCCTCGGCGAAATTGACGATCAGGATGCCGTTTGCCGCGCCGTCGACGAGATTGTTGGCGACCAGCGCGCCCTCGAAGGCGAATTCGGCATAGACCGCGGTTTCGCCGGAGCGCAGGCACTGGTTGCCGGTGATCTGGACATTGGAGGCGGAATTGGCGCGGATTGCCGAAAACGCGCAATCGGAAATGTGATTGCCAGCGATAATCGCATTGTCGGCGCGAAAGAGGTTGATGCCGTTGCCGTACTGGCCGGTACCGCCTTCCTTGGCGGAAATGCGGGCGATGCGGTTGCCGGAGATCATGGTGGCATCCTCGCCCTTGGTCCAGCGATGCACCAGAATGCCGCCGTTGCCGCAGTCGGAGATTTGGTTGCCGGTGATCATGAGCGCCACGCCCTCGTGCGACATGATCCCGGCTTGGGCAGCACCTGTGATATGGCTGCGCTCGATCCTGCCGCCGCTGCGCTCCAGCTGCAGGCCGTGCTTGCGGCTGCCCGCGATCTCGCAATTATCGATCCTGACTTCGCCGACCCCGCGGAAGGAAACGAGCGCCTGCGTATAGTCGCCAAGCCAGCGGTTTGCGCCGTCGAGGGCGATATTGGAGATTTCGATGTGTGCAGCGTCATTGGCGGAGATCAGGTGGCCGTCGCCGCCATAGGAGAGGCGGGTTGCGCCGGGAACGCCGGTGAGCCGGGTCCCGTCCGGCAGGTTGAGGTTGGAGACGTTGTAATTGCCGGACGGCAGGAAGACCTCGAGCCCGCGCCGCGCCGCCTCGTCGATCAGCGCCTGCATCCGTCGGCTCTGGTTGTCGGCAGCGCCCGGAACGACGCCGGCCTCGGCTGCATCGATGGATCCGCGCAGTTCAGCCGGCGGATTTGTCGCAGAGGCGGCGAAAAGCGGGCGTGGCGAGATGGCGAGCAGGAGGCCCGGACCCGCGAGCCCCGAAAGAAAACCGCGTCGTTTCAGCATGGCCTGTTCCCGTTCTCATCCCCAGCATTCAGGCGCGATCATGCGCGAACAGCGCCGGGGTCCACAAGAGCCGCGAGGCTTTCCTCGCCCCTGTTTACATGGAAGCATTTGTTCCAGATCAATGCCGGCGCCCATTTGGTCTATAGTCTCAATGCCGTAATCAACGACGGAGGGTCGAATGTTTCGTCTTGCTGCGGTTCTTTATATTCTTGTCGCAACGGCCTTGGGCGGCGCGGCGGTGACGGCAGTACTTTCCATGGGTATGATGGATGCTTGGCAGATCGCGGGAGCCTTCGCAGTCGGCTGCGTCCTTGCCCTGCCGATTGCGATCATTCTTGGAAAGAAGATCTATACGGCGATGAAGCCGCCGCTTGCCAGATAAAGCCTTCCGGCCAATATGGGGGACGGCGCGGTGGGCTTGTCGACATTCTGACGGCTACACGTGCGCCCGCTCCGGCCGGCCTCGACCGATGTCGAATGGCTGGCCGGAGGCGATTTTCTTGTCCTGTCAGCGCTCGGACCCGTGGCCGATCGGGTCCGATTCCGTCTCGAAGTGCTGATAACGGCGCTCGAGCCCCTCGATGAACTGGTCGAAGAACCGAGCGAATACTGCCGAATCTTCCGGCGACCAGTCGGCGAGGACCTCGGATACGGCCTCCAGCTTGACCTCCTTGACCTGTGACAGCAGGCGTCTTCCCATATCCGTCAGTACCACGATGCTTCGCCGCGCATCTTCCTGCGAGACCTGACGTTTCAGCGCCCCGCGCTTGACGAGATCCGCGACGATCCGGCTGCTGCGCGAGGGATCGATGCGCATCTGCTGGGCGATTGCCCCGATCGTCGCCTCGCTTCTGTCCTGAAGCTGACGGACTACGCCCAGCACGTCCAGATGGGACAGTTCCATTCCCGCCCCATGCCGTTCAATAGCCAGTTTGCCGATGAAGCGCCGGCCGATCATCAGCCGCATGCGCGTCATCGCCTGCCCGATAAGCGCTACATCGTCTTCTCGTGAAGCCCCGCGAGGAGGTGCTGTCAGGGTGCGATCGTCATTTTCCATGGCCACCCTATAGCAGAAGTTCCCGGTCGCACAAAGTTCTCTCATGCATTTTGCATGTATGTGCCATTGACAAATATATGCTAAAAGCACATAAATCCAGACCTTCATGCCAGGATATGTTCATGGACAGCCAGAGCCAACCCCAGCCAGCCGTCATCCCGCCACCCGCGACGCCGCTCATTGCGGATAATCGCCTGCGGTTGCTGGTCTTTGGCTTCCTGCTGACGGCCATGTTCATGGCGACCCTGGACAATCAGATCGTCTCGACGGCACTTCCGACCATCGTCGGCGAGTTCGGCCAGCTCGAGCGCTTCGGCTGGGTCGGCTCGGCCTATCTTCTGGCCACCAGCGCCGTGATGCCGCTCTATGGAAAGCTCGGCGATCTCTTCGGCCGCAAATATGTGATCATAGCCGCAGTCTCGATTTTCACGGTCGGTTCACTCGTCTGCGGGCTCGCCGTGTCGATGAATACGCTGATCGCCGCCCGTGTCCTTCAGGGGCTCGGTGGCGGCGGCATCATGGTTTCGATCTTCTCGATCAACGCCGACCTTTTCGAGCCGCGCGAGCGGGCCCGCTACCAGAGCTATTCGAGTCTTGTGCTGATGGCTTCGGGCGCGATCGGGCCGGCGCTCGGCGGCGCCATGAGCGACTGGTTCGGCTGGCGCTCGATATTCCTGATCAACCTGCCGATCGGCATTCTTGTCATATCCGGCCTGATGATCTTTCTGCCCTATCGCAAACCTCACCGCAAGCCGAAGGTGGACTATGCCGGCGCCTTGCTGCTGGCTGGAGCCGTGGCCAGCGTCGTGCTCTGGGCGGACAGTTCCGAGCTTTTCGGCTCGCTTTTCTCCTGGCAGGGCCTGTCGATCGTCGCCTTCGGCATCCTTTGCCTTGCCGGATGGATCGCGGTTGAGCGGCGCGTGCCCGAACCCGTCGTGCCGCTGTCTCTCTTCGGCAGTTCGACCATCAATCTTCTGCTCGTCGTCTCGCTCGTCAGCGGCGCGATCGGCATCGGCTCGATCAACTATATCGCGCTGTTTTTGCAGACCACCACCGGCCTGTCGCCTTCCATGGCGGGCCTTCTCTTCATCGCCACCACGGGGGGCATAGCCGCCGGATCGCTTGTGGCCGGGCGCTTCATCTCGAAAACGGGGCTCTACAAACCCTTTGCCGTGGCGAGCACGGCGACCGGTTTTGTCAGTCTCCTGACCTTCAGCCAGCTGGAGGCGGGTGCGCCGATCGTGCTGATTGCGCTGGTCATGCTGCTTCACGGGATCGGGATCGGCATTGGCCAGCAGGTTCCCGTCATCGGTGTGCAGAATGCCGCGCTGGCGCGCGATGTCGGGGCCGCCACCGGAACACTGACGCTGACGCGCATGGCGGGGGCGTCAATCGCCATCTCGATCTATGGGGCGATCGTGACATCCAGTCTGACGCCTCTGGCGACACCCGTTCCCGGCATCGACAATATTCGCGAACTCACGCCGAAACTTCTGGCGGCATTGCCGGACGAGGCTCGCCACGTCGTTGCGCTCGCCTATGCGGACGCCTTTTTCCCGATGTTTGTGACCGCTGCCGGCATTGTCGCGCTCGGCATTGTCGCGTCGTTGTTGCTGAAGAACGTGAGACTGCCCGTGGCGAGGGGCGGAAAGCCCGGCTAGATCGCCGGAAATATCGCGCTTTCCGTCCGACAACAGTTTCGCGCCAGCCGCGCCTGAAACAATCCGGGAGTGTTTAGCGGGCATGAAGCGGTGTGCGATGTTGTCAAAGCCATATTCGTCGATGATCGGGGTTGTGAACCGGGCCGCGGGCCTGGCCGCCGGGGGGCTTCTGCTTTCGGGATTGAGCGGATGCCTCTTCGTAACCGATACCAGCCGCATGAATATCGACCGGTTCCAGGATGAGGTGGCGCCGGTCTATTACGACCCGGCCCGCGTCCAGCCGTCCGCCCGCCAGCCGGTACCGCAGCAGCGGCTCTATAGCACCCAGTTCCACCAGACCTACGGCCTGCCGGTCGCCAATCCGCTGCACCGGGTGATGTATGGCGTGATTCGCGACGACGGCCACACGCTTCCGGCCATTCCGCTTGATCGCGTCGATTCCCGCTATCTGCGCCAGGAAATCAGCTACCAGACCGCCGAGAAGCCGGGCACCATCGTCGTCGACACCAAGGCACGCTACCTCTATCTCGTGCAGGCGGACGGCAAGGCGATCCGCTACGGAGTCGGCATCGGCCGCGACGGCTTTTCGTGGTCGGGCCGCGGCACGATCCAGATGAAGCAGAAATGGCCGCACTGGACCCCGTCCAACGACATGGTGGCGCGCCAGCCAGACCTGCGCAGCATCTCGGCGGAGGAGGGTGGTCTCGAAGCCGGCCTCAACAATCCGCTCGGCGCCCGCGCGCTCTATATTTTTCAGAACGGCCAGGACACGCTCTACCGGGTGCACGGCACGCCGGACTGGCAGTCGGTCGGCAAGGCGACGTCGTCCGGTTGCGTGCGGATGTTCAACCAGGACGTCATCGACCTCTACGACCGCGTCGGCGGCAAGGCTCCGATCGTCGTGCTCTAGGCCCGGAGCGCCATCGCAAAAAAGTGAACGCCTCCTGCGGCATCAACGTGTATGTCTTTTAGAATACGCTACGTTACAATCAATGCGTAAGGGGAACATTTAGGCTTTCCGTGCTTTGATCGTTCCTGTCCTTGAAACTTGCACAGGAAGACCGACCCTCCATGCTATCTTCCAGTTTCCTTTCGCGTCGCGCTTTTCTCTCCCTGTCCGGCGTCGGCGCGGCGAGCCTGCTTGCCGGTTGCGCGTCCTCCGGCTCCTATAACCGTCCGACCCCTGCCTATGGCACTCCGGTCGGCATGGTCGCCCGCCCGCCCATGCGCGGCTCCGCCGAGCTCGATGCGATGTACGGCACGCTGGTCGACGGCGGCTATGTCATCCCGGCAATCCCCTATCAGCAGATCGATCCACGCTATTATCGCCAGCGGGTGCTCGATCCGACCGGCCAGCCGCCGGGAACCATCGTGGTCGATACGCCGTCGCGCTTCCTCTATCTCGTCGAGTCGGGCGGGACAGCCATGCGCTACGGCGTCGGCATCGGCCGCGAAGGCTTTGCCTGGCAGGGGGCCGGCGTCATCGAGTGGCGGCAGAAATGGCCGAAATGGACGCCGCCGGAGGAAATGATCGCCCGCCAGCCGGAACTGGCGAAATATTCGGCCGACAATGGCGGTATGCCGCCGGGCCTGGATAATCCGCTGGGCGCCCGCGCGCTCTATATCTTCCAGAATGGCCAGGACACGCTCTATCGGCTGCATGGCTCGCCGGAATGGCAATCCATCGGCAAGGCCGTCTCGTCTGGCTGCGTACGTCTGATGAATCAGGATATTATCGATCTTTATCAACGTGTGCCGGAGAACGCGCGCATCGTCGTCTGGCAGTAAGGCCGCTTCGCGCCTTGAGGACCGGGGAGGGGTGGTCCCGAGGCGGGAGAGGTCAAGCCGCCGGATTTCGACGGGTGAGGGGAGGTATCCGAAATTGGGCAGCAGCTGCCGCCGAGCGTCGACAGCTTTATGCCCTTCGTTACGGCCGCTCAGCCTGCTGTACAGAGTTTCTGAAGTCCGTCACCGGCCTTATCAGGCCAGATGTCCGATTTTGGTGGTATAGGTGACGGGCGGCTTCTGTCGAAGCTGATGGCGATCACCGCCGTTGGCTTGGATCACCGATTTCCGAAAAAGGATGTTGTATCGGGAATGCTCTATGCCGTCTGTGCGCGCGCTTGCCGGACGTCCCGCGCGGGCGGTTGTCCGAACATGCGGCCATACTCGCGGGTGAATTGCGGGACGCTCTCGTAACCAACGCCGTAGGCCGCATCGCTGATCGCTTCGCCTTGCGCCAGCATCCGGCGTCGAGCCTCGATGAGCCGAAGCTGCTTCTGAAACTGCAGCGGCGTCAGCGATGTGATGGCGCGGAAGTGAACGTGGAAGGCCGACAGGCTCATGCCCGCCGCCGTCGCCAGCGCTTCGACCCGCACCGGCTCGGCATAATGGTCGCGTAGCAAGGCAACGGCACGGGCGATGCGCTGTGCATGGCTGTCGGTCACGCCCAGCGCGCGGATGGCGCCGCCGTGACGGCCGGCGAGCAGCCAATAGTGCAACTCGCGACGCAACTGCTCGCCGAGTACCGCTAGCGCCTTGGGCCGATCGATGAGCCGCAGAAGGCGCAGCGCCGCATCGGCAATTTCCGTTTCGGTCGCATCGACGCGGACCGGCTGATCCGCTTCGAACGGGACCGGGCCGATCTGATCGACCATATCGCCGATGATGGCGGAGTCGAGTTCGAAGACAATTGAATAATAAGGCAAGACTTTGCTGGCAGTCGTGATCTGGCTGACGGTTGGGACATCGGTGGTGATCAGCAGCGATTCGCCGGCGCCGAAATCGAAGCTGTGGCTTCCCATCGTCGCACGCTTGCTGCCCTGCAGGACCAGCGCCACCAAGGGCCTGGAAACGGCAAATTGCAGCATCGTCGGCGCGGTTTCGCGCAGGATCGCCATCCCCGCGACCGGTGTTGCGGCAACGCCAGCGGGGTCGACATGGGCATCGGCGTAGCGACGGGTGTGGTCCAGGAGGGAATCGGTCATCGAAGACTGATACGGCATGCAGGACGTTCCGGCAATGCGGCAGGATTTTCGGGCAAGTATTCGGGAGGATCGCGCAACAACGTGCGGCCGGTCTGTTGCATAAGAATGTCACAGAAACGGAGGCATGTATGACCAGCATTTCACTCGTAACCGGCGGTAGCCGCGGCCTGGGCCGCAACACCGCCATCAGCATCGCTCGCCACGGCGGAGATGTGATCCTGACCTATCGCAGCAGCAAGGACGAGGCCGACGCCGTCGTCGCCGACATCGAAGCGCTGGGCCGCAAGGCTGTCGCGCTACAGCTCGACACCGGCAAGGTCTCGTCCTTTCCGGCATTCGTCGAGGCGCTGCGAACCGCGCTGCCGACCACATGGCAGCGCGACACGTTCGACCACCTCGTCAACAATGCCGGGCATGGAGAAATGGCCGACTTCGCCACCACCACCGAAGAACAGTTCGATATGCTGTTCGATGTCCACGTCAAGGGCGTATTCTTCCTGACGCAGGCGCTGTTGCCGATGCTGGCGGATGGCGGCCGCATCATCAACTTCTCGTCGGGCCTGACCCGCGTCTCGTTCCCCGGCTTTTCGGCCTACTCGGCCGCCAAGGGTGCGGTCGAAATTCTGACGGTCTACATGGCCAGGGAGTTGGGCAGCCGCGGCATCACCGCAAACACCGTGGCGCCGGGCGCGATCGAAACCGACTTCCTGGGCGGCGCGGTACGTGACATACCGGATTATAACACGGCGTTCGCGGGCATGACCGCACTCGGCCGCGTCGGCGTGCCCGATGATATCGGCCCGATGGTGGCGAGCCTGCTCGGCCCCGACAACCGCTGGGTCAACGGCCAGCGCGTCGAGGTATCGGGCGGGCAGACCATCTGACCCTTGACGCCGGGTGCTGCGCGAACGGCACCCGGCATCCTCTGTCCCGAAAGGCCGCCCCAGACCGGCCCCCAAAGCGCTCGTCGGCGGCGCCTGCGACATGACACCCGCCGAGACCGGTTATCGCGAACGTTTCAGCGCTCGACGATTCCATTCATGAATACACCGACCAAATGAGCGATGTGCGCTTGTGGTGAGCTGTCTTGCTCGGTCGCTAGTGATATTGCGGTTGCCACGCAGACGATGTCGTTGAAGCTGATATCAGGTCGAACTGCTCCCGCCTCCTGTGCGGCATGCAGAAGGCGGGCACCTTCCTCACTGGTGGCGAGACATCCCGGCGTTCCAATCTGTAGAACCGTCCCGAGAGACGCCGCGAAACCTCGATAAACAGTCGTATATTGGACGAGTTCTTCAAGATAGGCGCGCAAGGCGCTTGAAGGGTCAAGATTGACTGACCTGGCACGGCTCTTCTCAGCGAAAGCCAGGAATCGGGCGCTGTACGTCGCGGCCAGGAGGTCTTCCCGCGTTGGGAAGCGGCGATAAAGCGTCCCGATCCCAACCCCGGCGCGCCTTGCGACGTCATCCAGTGAGACGCCAGCGCCTCGCTCCATAAAGGCTTCCTCGGCTGCGGCAAGGATCCGCTCCTTGTTGAGCTGCGCATCGACTCGCAATGGGGTTTCGTCAGCCAAAAAAATCTGCCTCGCCATGACTTGTAAGTGGAGGATATCTCCATATAGTAAATGGAGCAATCCTCCACTTACTATGAAAGCGAGCCAATGACATGACAAAGCGATTTGAGGACAAGATCGTGGTGATCACGGGCGGAACGGACGGCATAGGCTTGACCACGGCCAAGCTATTCGCAGCAGATGGTGCCCATGTGTATGTCACGGGACGCCGGCAAGAACGCCTGGACGAGGCGCTAGAGGAAATCGGCAACGGCGCCGTTGGCGTCCAAGGCGATGTCAGCGATCTGGCAAGTCTCGACAGGCTCTATGCGGAAGTAGAGCGTGATCGCGGGCGCGTGGATGTGGTCTTCGCAAACGCCGGCGTGTCCGAATCCGCCCCGATCGGCGCCATTGAAGAAGATCATTTCGATCGTGTCTTCGGCATCAACGTGAAGGGCATGGTCTTCACCGTCCAGAAGGCTCTGCCCCTTATGTCTGCCGGTGGCGCAGTTGTGTTGACCGGATCGGGGGCGGGAGCCAAGGGTTTTGCCAACCTATCCATCTACAGCGCTACGAAGGCAGCGATCCGCTCGTTCGCACGAACATGGACAACCGATCTCAAGAGCCAGGGCATTCGCGTGAACGTCGTTTCACCCGGCATGGTCCTGACACCTGCGATGCAGACCTATCTTCAGAACAATGCCGGCGCCGAGGAATGGATGCAGCAAACCATTCCGTTCGGCAGGCTCGCCCGGTCCGAAGAGATTGCCAAGGCGGTGTTGTTTCTCGCATCGGAGGAAAGCAGCTTCGTTGGCGGCGAGGAGCTATTCGTCGATGGCGGCTTCGTGGCAGTCTGAACCAGGTATCAGTCTTGTGACGACCTGAAACCTTCGAGCAGTTTCGCCGCAAAACTCCGTCGCAAAAGTCGGAGTTTCGCGGCAGCCGGACACAACGTCCCTAAACCGATCTTCGGTGGCACCTGATACATGACACCTGCAGAGACCTCCGCCCTTTATTCCTCCGGCGTGAGCTGGTGGCGCAGGTCCTGCAGTCGGTTGCGGAGGTTTTCGATTTCCTGGCGGGTGCAGCCGGTCGCCTTGCCGATCGATTGCATCACGTCGCAGGCTCTCCTGCGCAGTCCGGTTCCGGTCTCGGTGAGCGAGACGAGGACCTGCCGCTCGTCGTCGGAGCAGCGCTTGCGCACGACATAGCCCGCCTGTTCCAGCCGCTTCAGGAGCGGCGAAAGGGTTCCCGAATCGAGCCCCAGCCTGTCGCCGATCGCCTTGACCGACTGGGTATCTTCCTCCCAGAGCACCATCATCACTAGATATTGCGGATAGGTGAGGCCCAAAGGCTCCAGCAGCGGTTTGTAGGCCCGATTGAAGGCGTGCGCCGCGCCATAGACCGCAAAGCAAAGCTGCCTGTCGAGCGTCGGTGCCGTTTCCTCCTTGGTGTCGTTCATTATTCCCTGCCTTGCCCCGTTGCTTTCCCCTGCGCCAATTCTTGCAATTTCATCTGGTTGGCGCAATCTGTAAATAAAGTTTGCGCACAATTTAATTGTGCTATATATAAATGCCATTGCAGCCAGATACAAGGAATTTTGACATGAGCATTCTCTATACTGCCCAGGCTTCCGCGACCGGCGGCCGCGCCGGCCGCGCCGTCTCCGACAACGGCGTTCTCGACGTGACGCTGACCGCGCCGAAGGAGCTCGGCGGCGACGGCGCCACCGGCACCAATCCGGAACAGATGTTCGCCGCCGGCTATTCCGCCTGCTTTCTCGGCGCACTGAAATTCGTCGCCGGCAAGGAAAAGGTGAAGATCCCGGACGACGCGAAGATCACGACCCGTGTCGGCATCGGTCCGCGCGACGATGGCACCGGCTTCGGCATCGAAGTGGCGATCTCCGCCAATATCCCCGGCATGGAGCGTGCCCTGGCCGAGAGGCTGGTCGCCGCCGCCCATATCGTCTGCCCCTATAGCCACGCCATGCGCACATCCACCGAAGTTCCGGTTTCCGTCGCCTGACAGAGCCCCGTTACAGATCCACCGCCCGAAGGGCCGGCCTCGCGCCGGCCCTTTCTCTGTTGGGCAAAGGGGATTGTCCCGCCAGAGACACATTGTTGAATTCCTTGTCTGTGGATGGAATTGTGCTATATTCTTTCCAAGGAAAGGAATGCTTTCATGTTGCCGCAAGTCGAAACCGCCCCGCAAGCCCTGTCCGAGCGCGCCGTTGTGACCAAGGCGGTGGTAAACGCCGCCGAGCGGCTGGGGTTGAGCGCGCGCGCGCTGGCATCGGTGCTCGGCGTGTCCGAAGCCAGTGTTTCGCGCATGAAGCGGCTCGATTTCACGCTGGAGCGAGGCACGAAGCCTTTCGAACTTGCGCTCCTGTTCATCCGCGTCTTCCGCTCGCTCGACGCCATTGCCGGCGGGGACGAGGCGGTCGCGCGCGCTTGGCTGCGCAATGTCAATACGTCGCTCGGCGGCGTGCCGGCCGACAAGATCGCAACCGTTTCCGGATTGACCGATGTCCTTGCCTATCTGGACGCCCGCCGCGCTCTCGTCTGAGGCGCGCACCGCTTCCGGCGCCTGGTGGCGGCTCGTCGAGGCGCAGCACCAGGTTTCGACCATGAAACTGGTCGACAGCGTCGAGGAGCAATCTCTGCTCGAAGCGCTTCTCGAGGAAACCAAGCCCGCCTTCCCACCTGAATGCGCGGGGCTCGATTATCTGCTGGCAACACCGTTCCGCTATGGCGGCGCCTATCCCAGGGGCTCCCGCTTTCGTCGCGCTGGGCGAACGCCGGGCGTCTACTACGCGGCGGAAGAGGTCACGACGGCGCTGGCCGAAATGGCCTTCTATCGTCTGTTGTTCTATTCCGAATCGCCCTCGACCCCGCTGCCGGCCAATGCGGCGGAATACACGGCCTTTTGCGCGCTGGTCTCGACAGGCCGTGCGGTCGACCTGACCAAGCCGCCGCTGTCCCGAGATCGGGCGGCATGGATGGATCCCGTCAACTACGAAGCCTGCCAGAGGCTGGCCGAAGCTGCGCGCGAAGCGGGCATGGAGGCGATCCTCTATCGTTCGGTTCGTGATCCCGGGGGAGGGATGAACATTGCTCTTCTCACGGCCCTGGCCTTTGCATCGCGCGAGCCGGTCGAGCGCCAGACCTGGCGCATCAGGCTGAGCCGGACCGGTGTTCAGGCGCTATGCGAGTTCCCGCGCTGGCTGGTCGGCTTCGCGATTGCGGATTTTGCGGGGGATGAGAGGCTGAGGGAGAGGTTCGGATGAGGGACAATTCGGGCGGAGCGTCCCTACTGCCCGATCTCCAGCAGGTCCCGTCGCAATCCGTCTGGATTGCCCGACGACAACTTGGCCTCGACCGCGTCATGGGTCTCCTTCCAGATCGGCAAGGCGGCGGAAAGCACCGCCACGCCTGCCGGCGTCAGCTTCAGGCGCTTGCCGCGCCGATCCTTCGGATCGGGGAGGATTTCCACCCAGCGGCGCCGTTCCAGTGGCTTCAGCGCCGCTGTCAGCGTCGTGCGGTCCATGGCGAGCATGGCCGCGACCGGCCCCATGGGCGGCGGCTCGGGACGGTTCAGCGACATCATCAGCGAGAACTGGCCATTGGTGAGACCCAATGACTTCAAAGCGGTATCGAAGCGGCGCGCGAGTGCGCGGGCCGCCCTCTGCGCATGCAGGCAAAGGCATGTGTCGCGAACATGGATGGTGGTGGAAAAAGGAATCACAGGCTGATTTGACATAAGCTATATATGTTGATATCAACGTAAATGTCAAGGACGTCCATCAACCATCCTGGAGGAGGGAATTATGGAACATCCCGTCGTATCCCGCGAAGATTGGCTTGAGGCTCGCCGCGCTCTTCTGCAAAAGGAAAAGGAAATGACCCGGATGCGCGACCGGGTGAATGCCGAGCGCCTGGCGCTGCCCTGGGTCAGGGTCGAAAAGGACTATGTCTTCACCACGCCCACCGGCCGCAAGACACTGTCCGAGTTGTTCGACGGCCGCAGCCAGCTGATGATCTACCACTTCATGCTCGGCCCGGACTGGCAAGCGGGCTGCACGGGCTGCTCTTTCATCGCCGATCATCTGGACGGCACGCTGCCGCATTTGAACCACCACGACGTGACGCTGGTCGCCGTTTCCCGCGCGCCGCTAGAAAAGATCGAGGCCTACAAGCGCCGCATGGGCTGGCATTTCCCGTGGGTGTCGTCCTTCGGTACCGATTTCAACCGCGACTATCACGTGTCCTTCGATCCGGACGAGCTCGCCTCCGGCAAGGTCTTCTATAATTTCACCGCATTGCCAGCGAAGGATGCCGGCACCGAGCTTCCGGGCTTGAGCGCCTTCTACCGCGATGCCGACGGCACCGTCTTCCATACCTATTCGAGCTATGCGCGGGGTCCGGAAGAACTGATCGGCACGCTGATGATCCTCGACCGGGCGCCGAAGGGGCGCAACGAGAGGACGACGATGGACTTCGTCCGTCGCCATGACGAGTACGACGGCAAGCCGCGCGCCGCCGCGTCCTGAGCCGTTCATATCTGCAGGCATCTTTTTATGAAACCCCATCGAGGAGGATGAGGCCATGATGGAATTCGCCGCACCGCAGCAGGAACACCACTTTCTAGAAAAACTTCTCGGCGACTGGGTCGTCACCTCGGCCACCGGCAACGAGGATTGCGGGCCTGAAAGCCCCGATGACCGCTGGACCGAGACGGTCCGCACGTTCGACGGCCTCTGGTATGTCGGCGAGAGCCGCGGCAAGATGCCGGACGGGCGTCTGGGCTCCGTCATGATGACGCTCGGCTACGATCCGCAGGCCGGCCACTATGTCGGCACCTGGGTTGGCTCGATGATGACCAAGCTCTGGGTCTACAAGGGCTGGATCGAGCCCGACGGCAGGACCCTGACGCTCGAGGCGGAAGGGCCGGACTTCACCGATCCGACGAAGACGGCGATCTACCACGACGCCATCACCTTCGTCGACGACAACACTCGCCGCTTCACGGCCAGCGTCCGCCAGCCCAACGGCACTTTCCATACCTTCATGACGAGCGAAATGCAGAGACAATCCTGAGCAACCCCGGGAAGGAAGAGACGATGCAAGGCACATTCATCTGGTACGAGCTGATGACCACCGACATGGCGGCCGCCGCGAAATTCTATGGACCTGTCGCCGGTTGGGAGGTCAAGGACTCTGGCATGCCGGGCATGTCCTACAGTATCTTCAGTATTCCGGGTTTCGAAATGGGCGTTGCGGGCATGATGGCGTTGACGCAGGAGATGTGCGACCAGAAGATCCCGCCCAACTGGAGCGGTTATGTCGCGGTCGACGACGTCGACGCCAAGGCGAAGGAATTCGCCGACAACGGCGGCGTCGTGCATCGCGCACCCGAAGACATTCCCGGCATCGGCCGCTTTGCCGTGGTCGCCGATCCCCATGGTGCCGTCATCAACCTCTTCAAGCCCAATATGCCGGAGGGCCCGATGCCGCCGGAGCCGCAAATGGGCACGCCCGGCACATTCGGCTGGCGCGAACTGATGGCCGGCAACGGTGAGGAAGCCTTCGCCTTCTATTCCAGGATGTTCGGCTGGGAAAAGGACATGGCGGTCGATATGGGGGCGATGGGCATCTACCAGACCTTCAAGGTTGATGGGGTGGGGCTCGGCGGCATGATGACCAAGATGCCGGACATGCCCGTGGCCTTCTGGGGTTATTATATCAATGTCGAGGCGATCGATGCGGCGGCGGAGCGGGTGAAGGTGGGCGGTGGCCAGATCATCAATGGTCCCATGGAAGTCCCCGGCGGCAGCTGGATCGTCAATTGCATTGACCCGCAGGGCGCGCATTTTTCGCTCGTCGCGCCGAAGCGCTGACGAGGCAGGAGGGGAGGCGGCGCAGCGCCGTCTCCTCACCCCTTAGTCTTCATTCGCTTGCGCACCAGATGGGCGGCGAGCGTCCAGGCGAGCGCCCAGCCGGCACCGATCGACCAGCCGGCAAGCACGTCCGTCGGGTAGTGGACGCCGAGATAGACGCGGCTCAGGCCGATGATCACCGCCAGGAAGATCGCCGAGCCGAGATAGAGAACCTGCTGGCTCCTGCGATCCGCCATTTCGGCAAGCAGCGCGCCGAGCGTCAGATAGACGACGGCCGAGATCGTCGCGTGCCCGCTCGGAAAGCTCGCGGTAAAGACGCGCGCCGCGCCGGTGAGATCGGGGCGCGGCCGGTCGTAGAAGGATTTCAGCGTCGTGCTCATGATCGTCCCGCCGATGACCGAGAGTGCGAGGAACCATCCGGTCCGCTGCCGCCTGATGAGGAAGAGATGGATAACGACGACCAGAACGAGAATGGTCAGCACCGAGAAGCTGCCGAGCGCGGTCACGTCGCGGGCGGCCTCCTCGAGCCATGCCGGGCCGATCGGGTCGGCGGGATTGCCCGGCGTCCTGAGTGCCATCAGCACCGCCTCGTCGAGGCCGAGCGTCTCGCCCTCGCTCACTTCGTCGGCGATCATGCCAAAGGCGGCAAGCAGGCCGGCGACCACGGCACCAGCGGCGTAGGGGTAGAGCGATCCGTTGTTGATCCGAAAGGCCATCCGTCTCTCCGTTCCGCTTGCCGCGCCGCAGCCTCGAGGTGGAGATGGCGGCAATTTGCTGAGAGGTCAAGGCCGCTGCGGCGCGCCGGCCGTTCACGTCGTGCGCCAATTGCGCTATCTTTCTTATAGACAGGCTTTGAAGGCAGGGGGGAAAGAATGCTGAGGCTGATTGTCAAATCGCTGGTCTACGGACTGATCGGCTTCATCGGCCTGCCGATTCTCACCGGCGTCTTCGCGCTTTCGATGGGATACATCTTCGATCCGCGCTGTGGCACGCCGGGCGATTCCGGCGGCTGCGAAATGGGTGCGGCGGCCGCGGCCATCGCCATGGCGCTTCCCGGATTTGCCATCGGCGTCGGGATTGCGCTCCTGCGGACGTGGTGGCGGCAACGGAAGGCCTGAAACCTCCTGTGAGCCTCAAGCCCCGCCCATCTCCGGCTCCGGCGGCTTCGCCGGCTCGCGCACCTCTGTCATCGTCGCTTCCGTCAGCAGCAGGATGCTGGCGACGGAAACCGCGTTTTCGAGCGCGATCCGCACCACCTTGGTCGGGTCGATGATGCCGGCCTCCATCAGGTCGACATATTCCCGCCGTCCGGCATCGAAGCCATAGGCTCCGGTTCCCTTCAGCATGCGCTCGACGACGACGCCGTCATCGACCGCCGAATTCAGCGCGATCTGCCGTGCCGGCGCTTCGAGCGCGCGCTTGAGGATCTGCACGCCGGTCCGCTCGTCGCCGTCGCATTTCGCCTCTTCGGCCGCGACAGCCTCGACGCAGCGCAGGAGCGCAAGCCCGCCGCCCGGCACGATGCCTTCGGCGACCGCCGCCTTGGTGGCGTTGATCGCGTCCTCGATCGCGTCCTTCCTGGCTTTCATTTCCGCTTCCGCCGGCGCACCCACGCGGATGACGGCAACGCCACCGGAAAGCTTGGCGAGGCGCTCCTCCAGCTTCTCCTTGTCGTAATCGCTGGTGGTCTTCTCGATCTGGCGGCGGATTTCCTCGATCCGGCCCTTGATCCGCGCCGGGTCGCCTGCACCGCCGATGATCGTCGTCGTCTCCTTGTCGATCACGACCCGGGCGGCGGTGCCGAGCTGTTCCATGGTGACGTTTTCGAGTTTCGAGCCGAGTTCCTCGGAAATCAGCTGGGCACCGGTCAGGATCGCAATGTCCTCCAGCATCGCCTTTCGCCGGTCGCCGAAACCCGGCGCCTTGACGGCGCAATTGTGGAACGTTCCGCGGATCTGGTTGACGATGAGGGTGGCGAGCGCCTCGCCCTCGATGTCCTCGGCAATGACCAACAGCGGGCGGCCGGACTTGGCGATCTGTTCGAGGAGCGGCACGAGGTCCATCAGGGCCGAGATCTTGCGGTCGAAGAGCAGGATGCGCGCATCCTCCAGAGCGGCCTCCATGTCCTCGGCATTGGTGACGAAATAGGGCGATATGAACCCCCGGTCGAACTGCATGCCCTCGACGACGTTGAGGTGGGTCTCCGTCGTCTTCGCCTCCTCGACGGTAATGACGCCGTCGTCCCCGACCTTTTCGATCGCCTCGGCGATGAGTGTGCCGATTGCCTCGTCGTTGTGGGCGGAGATCGCCGCCACCTGCTGCTTCTCGCGCGTCGTCGCGACCGGCCGCGACAACTTCTTCAGGGCCTCCGTGGTGCATTTCGTCGCCCGGTCGAGGCCGCGCTTGATGTCGACCGCGCTGGCCCCGGCCACGACGTTGCGAAGCCCTTCGGAAAAGATCGCATGCGCGAGGATCGTCGCCGTGCTGGTGCCGTCACCGACCATTTCGCCGGTTTTCTCCGCCGCTTCGCGCAGCATGCGCGCACCGAGATTTTCCTCCGCATCCTTGAGGTCGAATTCCTTGGCGATCGTCACCCCGTCGTTGCAGACGATCGGAACGCCCCATTTCTTCTCGATCAGAACGGACTTGGATCGCGGACCCAGCGTGATACGGACCGCGTCGGCGAGAAGTGTTGCCCCGCGCAGGATTTTCGCCCGGGCTTCGTCGCGAAAGAGAACCTGTTTATGCGCCATGACAGATATCCCCGTAAGCAATGATGAACGTTAGCGGGTAGGCAGTCGTGAAAAAGGCTCGTCAGATGGTTATTCTATACCATCGGGCGCGGGATGCTCCTAGGGGGTGATCTCGGGGAGGTGGGGCATTTGCCCGTGGTGCTACCGGGCAGGAGGCAACCGGGCCGGGGCCGGCGGCGCGTCGGTGCGACATCGGCGTCGAAGCCGATCTCAAATGGTCACGGAGCCCTCGATGCATGTGGCGACATTGCCGCCAATCCAGATATCGCCACCGGCCTGTTCGACATGAACGCGGCCCGCTCGTCCGAGCACGGTGCCCTGGCTGGCGATATAGGTCGATGGCGCGATGCCGCTGCCGATCAGCCATTGGGCGAGACCGGCATTCAGGCTGCCGGTCACGGGGTCCTCGAAGCCGGCCGCGGTAAAGGCGCGCACCTCGAAATCGGCGTCGCGCCCCTCTTTCGAAGAATTCCAGGGGGCGACGACACCGACCCGCAGTCCGGATATGATCGCGTAGTCCGGACGTAGCGCCAGGACCTCCTCTCTGGAGCGCAGCAGGACCGCGAGCCATCCCGGGCCGTTGTCCACCCAGTTCGCACCGACGATCGCATCGGGTTCCAGATTAAGCCCTCCGACGACTCGCGATAGGATTTCGGGCTCGATGGGTCCGGCACGGCGCAGATCGGGGGCCGCGAAGGAAAGCCGGTCATTGTCACGGCGAATTCGGATAAGCCCGGCCTCGCACTCCTGTATGATCTCGCCACCCTTCGGCGTACCGCCCGAGGCCAGCCAGACATGGCAGCTGCCCAATGTGGGATGGCCGGCAAACGGCAGTTCGCGCACGGGGGTGAATATCCGGACCCGATAGTCAGCGCCGGCCGACTTGGGCTTCAGCAGAAAGGTCGTCTCGCTGAGGTTCGTCCAGTTGGCGAAGGCGGCCATCTCCGGTTCGCTCAAGGTATCCGCGCCGACGACGACGGCGAGCGGATTGCCCCGCAGGGGCCGCGAGGAAAAGACATCAACCTGTTGGAATGCAAATCTGCTCACGCCCTGCCGCAAAGCCCGCCCCTACCGCTTCAGGCTTCCCAGAATTCCGCGCACGATCGCCCGTCCGACGGAATTGGCCACCGAGCGTGCGGCGCTCTTCATGGCCGCTTCGAACACCGTTTCGCGCTGATAGGTTCGGCGCATCGTTGTCGTCCTGGTCTTGGTCGTGCGCTCGTCGTCGTCCTCGGTGCCAAAGCCGGGCAGCGTCCAGCGGCCTTCGGCGCTGTCGGCTGTGCGGCCCTCTTCCTGCGCCCGCCGGGCAGCCTCGGCTTCGGCCGCCTTCTGCTCGCGGGCAAGAAGGATCTCGTAGGCCGATTCCCGGTCGATATCCTTGTCGTAGACGCCCGCGACCGGGCTCACATTCATCACCGCGCGGCGCTCGGCCTCGCTGATCGTCCCGGGCCTCCCCGACGGCGGGCGCACCAGCGTGCGCTCGACGACCGAGGGCACGCCCTTGGCCTGAAGCGTCGAGACCAGCGCCTCGCCGATGCCGAGCATGGTGATCGCGGTCTCGCAGTCGAAGGCCGGGTTGGGGCGGAAGGTGGTGGCTGCGGTTCTGACCGCCTTCTGCTCGCGCGGCGTGTAGGCGCGCAGCGCATGCTGGATGCGGTTGCCCATTTGCGCGAGAACCGTTTCCGGCACGTCGAGCGGGTTCTGGGTGACGAAATAGACGCCGACGCCCTTGGAGCGGATGAGGCGGACGACCTGCTCGATCCGCTCGATCAGCACCTTCGGCGCGTCGTTGAACAGGAGATGCGCCTCGTCGAAGAAGAACACCAGCCTCGGCTTGTCCGGATCGCCCACTTCCGGCAATTCCTCGAACAGTTCCGACAACAGCCACAGCAGGAAGGTCGAGTAGAGCCTCGGGTTCATCATCAGCTTGTCGGCGGCCAGCACCGAAATCGCCCCGCGCCCGTCATTGGTGGTGCGCATGATGTCGGAGATCGCCAGCGCCGGCTCGCCGAAGAAATTTTCCGCGCCCTGTTGTTCGAGGATCAGCAGGCCGCGTTGCAGCGAGCCGACCGACGCTTTCGAGATCTGCCCGAATTGGCTCGACAGCTCGCTTGCATGCTCGCCCATGTAGTTCAGGAGCGCCTGCAGGTCTTTCAGGTCGAGCAGCGGCAGCCCGCCCTGGTCGGCGATCTTGAAGGCGATGTTCAAGACGCCTTCCTGCGCTTCCGATGCATCCATCAGCCGGGAGAGCAGAAGCGGCCCCATCTCGGCGACGGTGGTGCGCACCCGGTGGCCCTGCTCGCCGTAGAGGTCCCAGAAGATCACCGGGAATTCCTGGTAGGCGAAATCGTCAAAACCGATCAGCTTGGCTCGCTGGTCGACCCAGTCCTTCGGCTCGCCCATGACGGCGATGCCGGAGAGGTCGCCCTTGATGTCGGCGCAGAACACCGGCACCCCGGCATTGGAAAAGCTCTCGGCCAGCACCTGAAGCGTCACCGTCTTGCCGGTGCCCGTGGCGCCGGTGACGATGCCGTGGCGGTTGCCGTATTTCAGCTCGAGATATTCGCCCTTGTTGAGGCTGTCGTCGGGATTGCGGCTGGTGCCGATATAGAGCTTTCCGTCTTCGAGCATGCGCCTCGTCCTTCGCGGGGAATGCCGGCGGCACCGCCGGCGGACTCCCACTCTTCAATGAAACATCGTATTGTAGTTATAAGGATAGTGTGGAACATGACAACAGCCCGGATGGAGCCGCGCCCCGCGCCCCGGAGAATGCGCGGAGAATGCCGTGGAACGCGATATGGGTGCTTGAGTTCGCAGCCCGAATAATTTACGTTGACGTTAACGTCAAAATATCCACAGGAGGCAAGCCATGAATGAACTCGTAACCCGCATCGCCGACAAGGTCGGCATCGAGCCGGACGTCGCGGAAAAGTCCGTCGGCATGATGCTCGGCTTCCTCCAGCGCGAAGCGGCCGACGGTCCGGTCGCCAAGATGATCGAGGCGGTCCCCGGCGCCATGGATCTCGTCGCCAGGTACAATGGCGAAGGCGAGGGCAAGGGCATCCTCGGCGGGCTGATGAGCGCGATCGGCGGCGGCGGCATCATGGGTCTCGGCCAGCAGCTGATGGCCCAGGGCCTCGGTATGGGCGAGATCACCGCGCTCGCCAGGGAAACGATCGCCGCCGCCCGCGAATATGCCGGCGACGAAGTGGTCGACAACGTCGTCTCCTCGGTTCCGGGCCTGAGCCAGTTCGTCTGAGACGGGCGCAAGGATTGGAATGAAGAAACCGCCGGAGCGATCCGGCGGTTTTTTTTGATTGGGGTGGGGGTTTCCGGCGCAAGCAGAAACCCGCCGCCCTGCCGGACTTGATCCGGCATCCAGCGCGATCAAGACATTGATCGCGAGAGGAGTCTTTTGCTGCGCCGTTGCTGGCCCCCGGCTCAGGGCCGGGGTGACGGAGGAGGTGGAGGCGCCGCGTGAACGCTTACCGACTGGACAGGGCCGTTGGAGCGATCCTACGTATTTTTGGAGTGGGCAACGTTGAGAAGTCTGCGGAATAGTGCGCGCAAGACTTGCGGGATGAAGGAATGCACTTCAAAATGTCGCGCTAAGGTACACAATCGGTAGTGCTTCAAACAAGAATTGCATTATCTATAACGAGTGATGTTGAACGATGAATCTGAGGTCCTCAGGTGCACACATTTGACGATGCAACGATACAACAAATATTTGGCGCGGATGATGCGGAAAATGAGAACGATGAACGCCTGAAGGAATACTTCTATAGGAACATGGCTTACGACTCCCTGACGTCTAACTTGCCTGTACGGGTTCTTGTTGGTCACAAAGGAGTCGGCAAAAGCGCGCTTCTTAAACGGGCTTATCTGTCAGACGTAGAGGCGCATATTCCCTGTGTCTGGTTGCAGCCGGACGCATTGCTCAATGTGCAGACAGATACCAACCCAAACGACCAATTCGTACGCAAAATTTCGGTGTGGAAAACAGGAATTTTAAGGGAAATACTCGGCGCACTATTTGAAAAGGCAATGCTCAATCAGCTCCCTGAGCTGGAAAATGCCTCTGCTAATTCTCTTGCTGAGTTAATCGTAAAGTGGCTAGACGAAAAGAGGTTAGAGAACGGGGACGTCCGCTCGATCAATATTTATATTGATGACATAGACCGCGGATGGAAAGCAAACCCTGAAGATATCACAAATATTTCTGCTCTGCTAAACGCTATCCGCGATATAGGGGGGAAACACCCACGCATCCGATTCCGAATCGGACTTAGAAGTGACGTATATTTTTTGGTTCGGACGTCGGACGAGTCAACGGATAAGATTGAAGGAAATGTCATTTGGCTGAGATGGATTAATGATGACATTCTACGGGTCATTGCAAAGAGAATTGCTACGTTCTTCAGATTAGAGTACACGCAGCAGGCTATTGATAATCTTGATCAAGGACAGATTACCAGTCTTATACTAAAGGAAGTTATTGAGCCTCGGTTTTCCGGAAAGGGTAAGTGGGAGGATCGGCCGGTTCACAAAATCCTGCTTTCGCTGACGCGGGCGAGACCACGTGACCTAGTGAAGCTCTTTCGGCTTGCGGCGAAAAGTGCAAACAAGCGTGGTGCCAGTATCATATCATCGCAAGATCTAAATGGCATTTTTGAGATGTATTCGCAAGAGCGCTTGCAGGATATCATAAACGAATTCAAGAGTGAGTTACCACAGATTGAACGTTTGCTTCTTGCCATGAAGCCAACAAAGATAGAGCGGAAAACCGCAACAAATTATACGTTTCCAACTGATCAGTTGTCTAGGAAGCTTACGAATATTATTCAACAGAATAATTTTACATTTACGAATGGTAAGGCGGTTAGTTCGCGCGCGTTGATACAATTTTTGTATAAAATAGATTTTATAACTGCTAGAAAAGTGGAGGAAAATGGTAATCTTGTAAGAAAATATTTCGAGGAATCGCGCTTTCTGGGTCATGAAATTGTTGATTTCGGCTACGGTTGGGAAATACACCCAGCTTATCGTTGGGCGCTGCAACCGGAAAACGTCAACGCTATCTTGGATGCATTGGAGTTATGAGACTCTGTTACGAGATTACCTGGTCAGCCCTTGGTTCTATCGGCAGATCTCCTGTATCTAAATTTTCAATACTGATGCCATTTATAGGATACATTTTACTATTGCAGGATGAGGTGGCGAGGTTCATTTCGCCATTCACCGGAATGGGTGTCAATTCCGAAATCAAACTAGGAATTGGGTTTTATTTATTGTATTTTGGTCTATTTTTATTCGGTCTTGGATCGTTTATATTTCAAGTAACCTCGCCGGAAATCGCGAAGAGATTCAATTCGGCGGACGACTATGTTGAGCGAGCTCAATCGATTGTTACAGCGTCGGAGTTGTCGCAGAAGTTGCAGTTTATCTTGCAGCATGTCGAATTGGGATCGGTTGTAGAAGAAGAGGCTAAGCTCTACAAAAATGCGATTTCGGCAGGTGTTGGTAACCAGCCGCAGCAGGCGGCGAAATTATTCACCTTGCGAAATTTTTTTGAAGCAAAAGACAGATCGAGGTGCGCATTTAGAATTATTGTGTTTTCTCTTTTTTCATCCGGACTGGCATTGACGATGGCGCCATCGTTTATTGCGCTAGCGCATGTTGGTCGCGACTTTTTAAGAAGCTACATGTGATGCTTTGGTTGGCGTAGCACTGTTCTGATACTCCGCAGCATTCCCCCCCCCTCAATCCCACTTGGGCGCGAGATGCCCCGGGTTGACGATCCGCCCGTCGGGTCTGGCGAGCCCTGAGATTGCGCCCATTTCGTCGCCGTCGAGCGAGAAATCGAAGACGGCAAAATTTTCCGCGAGCCGGCTTTCGGTCGCGGTCTTGGTCAGCGCCGCGACGCTCTGCTGCTGGACCAGCCAGCGCAGCGCAACTTGAGCCGCCGTCTTGCCGTGGCGGGCGCCGATGTCCATGAAAAATCTCCTTGGCTTGAAAAGGCCCCTCATGTGGCAAACGCGGGGAGGGGCCGTGCAATCCGCGTCAGCGCTTGCGTCGCAGGAACGCCTCGAAGGCCGCAAGGGTCTCGTCGGAGACATGGTGTTCGATGCCTTCCGCGTCGATCTCGGCGGCATCCGCCGGCACGCCGATCGACACGAGGACATCGATGACGACGCGGTGCCGCGTGCGCGCGCGCTCCGCCATTCCCACGCCGGCTTCGGTGAGGAAGACGCCGCGATAGGGCCGCGACACGGCCAGCCCTTCGCGCTTGAGACGGGCAATCGCCTTGGCTGCCGTCGGGTGAGTCACGCCCAGCTGGCGTGCGATGTCGGTGACCCGCGCTTCTCCATGTTCGCGGATAAGGTCGTCGATCATCTCGGTATAGTCTTCGAGAAGCGCGTGCGATTGCGCCGTTCTGGCTCGGGTGAAGCGCTCGGCCTGGGCAGGCATATCGTGATCTGGAGTTTTTTCCTCGGACATCGGTGCGTTCCAGATTGGCATTGCCGGCCAGAACCAGGTGCGGCATCGCGAAGTCAAATTCCGGGCAAGGCATAAAGCCACGACTCGTCATTGTAAACACGGGAAGACCTGCCGGGTCAAGAAATGGCTTCATGCTGATCCAAATTGACAAAAGTGTAGCCTTGGCTTAATCAGGCTGCCACGGGCAATCAGAGGCGCATCCGGTGAAGACAGTGGGTTCCGATAAATCCTTGACGGGCCGCACGCGAAGCGGCGTGGCGGATGTGTTCGCGGGCCGGCGAAGCGGCCCCAGGTCGGCGCTGCTTTTCGCGGGGCCGGCGATCATTGCGTCCATCGCCTATATGGATCCCGGCAATTATGCGACGAACATCCAGGCCGGGGCCGGCTACGGCTTCACCCTTCTGTGGGTGGTGCTCATGGCAAATCTCATCGCCATGCTGTTTCAGGCGCTTTCAGCCAAGCTCGGCATCGTGACGGGGCTCAATCTGGCGGAGATGTGCCGCGACCATTTCCCCAAACCCGTCGTCTGGGTGATGTGGGGCGTCAGCGAGATTGCGGCGATGGCCACGGATCTGGCGGAATTCTTGGGCGGTGCGATCGGGCTCGCGCTCCTGTTCGATATGCCGCTGATGGCCGGCATGGCCGTCACCGCCGTCGTCACCTATGGTATCCTGCTTTTCGAGGGCCGCGGCTTCCGTCCGATGGAACTGATCATCGGTGCGCTCATCGGGGTGATCGGGCTTTGCTATCTGCTGGAGCTTTTCATCGCGCCTATTGCATGGGGCGATGCCGCCATGGGCTTCGTCGTTCCGCAGATCCCCGATACCACGGCGCTGATGATCTCGGTGGGCATCATCGGCGCCACCGTCATGCCCCATGCGATCTACCTGCATTCGGGCCTTACCCAGGACCGCATCGTGATCCACAACGAGGATGATCGGCGCAGGCTCCTGCGTTACTCCAATATCGAGGTCGTCATTGCCCTCGGTGTGGCGGGGATGATCAACGCCGCGATGGTGATGATGGCCGCCAGCGCCTTTCACGCCGGGCACAGCGAGGTCGCGGAGATCGAGACCGCCTATCATTCGCTGACGCCGCTTCTGGGCGGGGCCGCGGCCGCGGCCTTTCTGGTCTCGCTGATCGCGTCGGGAGTGTCCAGCTCGGTCGTCGGCACGATGGCCGGACAGATCATCATGCAGGGCTTCGTCAACTTCCGTATTCCGATCTGGCTACGCCGCCTCATAACGATGGCGCCCGCCTTCGTGATCGTGGCCCTTGGGGTCAACGCGACGAAGGCGCTGGTCATCAGTCAGGTCATCCTCAGCATTTCCCTGCCGGTTCCGATGGTAGCGCTTGTTCTCTTCACGAGCAGGGCCGATATCATGGGTGCATACGTGAGCGGCAAGTTGATGCGCACGCTCGCGGCGATCGGGACGACGATTGTTCTGATGCTGAACCTCGTGCTCTTGTTGCATACCTTCGGTATCGAGATCCCGGGACTTTCGAACGCTGCCTTGTGAGACGCGCCGCCGCGCTGAAGGCCCGCTGGCGCCAGACGGATGGCCTGTTCACCACAGGCCCGTTCCCGGCGCTCTTTCCTGAATCCCTCATTTTATTTTAGCGCGCCATTGCATTCATGATCCCTTAGTCACGATTACAGACGGGGCCTTGTCTTCACTGAAGATTAAGGGGTTTTTTCCTTCAATGAGCCGGATATTGGGGGATGCTATGTCTTTTGTGGTCAAATTCTGTTCAGCGGTGCTTTTCATTCTTGCCTCGGCGGGTGCCGGACAGTGCGCGGAGTGGATCGCTGCCAAGGTCAGCCAGCCGGTACAATACACGACCGACAATGCGACCTGGACCGCGGTCGAGGTGGGCGCAAGGATCCCAAACAAGGCGGTGATCGTGACGGGCGCGCGCGGACGGCTTCTGCTGACGCGAAACAAGGAAAGCATCACTTTCCAGCCCAATAGCCTGGCGTCGCTTACGACATCGGGTTTCTTCGTCCGCAAGACGGAAATTGCCGCGCAGTACGGCTCCATGCTGTTTGATATCGAGACACGCAACAGGCCCCATACATCCGTTCAGACGCCTTTCCTGGCAGCCGTCGTCAAGGGCACCCAGTTCGGCGTGACGGTGACCCGCAACACGGCCTCGGTCAGTGTCAGCCGCGGCCTTGTCGAGGTCACCGGATTTGCGCGCGGCGAGCGTGCGCATGTGCGGCCTGGGCAGAGCGTGACGGTCGATCCCACCAGCGGCCAGGGAATGCGGGTCGTCGGCGTCGGGCCGAAGGACAAGGTCGCGTCTGTTCCGCCGACTGCGGCCAGCGTGCCGGTGCTGGGACCGAAGACTCCGGCGTCCATCGCCAGCGCCAATGCCGCCCGCATGGGTACCAACGGCACGACGAATGGCCGCGCCGGGAATGCGGGGAAATCGGCCGCGGGCGCGTCCGACGACGATGCCGACAATGGATCCGGTAACACCAACTCCAACAATGGCAATGGCGGTAAGGGCGGTTCCGGCAACGGCAACGGTAACGGCAATGCCGCCAACAACGGCAATGGCAATCCCGGCGGCAATAACGGCAATGGCAATGCCAATGGGAACGCCGGAGGCAATGGCAATGGCAACGGGAACGCCGGAGGCAATGGTCACGGCAACGGCAACGCAGGTGGAAACGGCAACGGCAAGGGGAACGGCAACGGAAACGGGAACGGCAACGGAAACGGGAAAAAAGCCATGCTCGACCCGATGTTCCCATTGATAGGCCGCAATGGATGACCTCGACCGGCTGGGTGAAAGGACTGCGCAGACTGGCCGCAAGCACGGGGCGGATCAATTTCTATAGTGTCCTCACGGCCCTCGTCCTGCTGCTGTTGCCGATCGCGCTCCCGGCTTCCGGCTTCCTCCGGAGCGTCGATCTCGGCCTGTCGGAATGGCGTGCCGCCCAGGCTCCGAGACCGGCCGGTGACCGCTTCGTCTTCATCGCCATCGACAAGCAGAGCCTCGACAAGATAGGCGTCTGGCCCTGGCCGCGTACCGTCTATGCCGAGGTTATCGACAAGCTCGCCGAAGCCGGCGCTAGCGATATTTTCCTTGATGTCGATTTCAGCGCCCGTTCGACCCCGGAAGCCGATGCCCGCCTCGCCCGATCCTTGTCCGATGCTGGAGGTGGGGTCGTGCTGCCGGCCTTCGTGCAGTATCAGAATGCCAATCCCGGGCATGAGACGACGGTGGTTTCTCGCCCGCTTGCGCAGTTCGAAGAGGTCGCCTGGCTGGCCAGCGCCAATGTCGTTCCGGATCCCGACGGGGTCGTCCGCTCGCTCCCGCTCGGCGTGAAGCTGGGTGATACGGTGGTACAGTCCGTCGCGGCCCTGCTTGCCGGGGTGCCCGAGACCCGCACCGGGGATTTCTCCGTCGATTTCTCCATCTCTCCGGGCACGGTTCCGGTATTCTCTGTGGCGGATCTGCTGTCGGGGGCGATCCCCGAAGAGCAGCTTTCGGACAAGTCCGTCGTGATCGGCGCCTTTGCCACGGAACTCAAGGACATATTCGCGGTTCCGGTCTACGGGCTCCTGAATGGTCCCATGCTCCACATTCTCGGTGCCGAGACCCTGCTGCAGGGGCGGGTGCCCGTGCCCGTCGATCCGATGCCCTATGCGCTGGCCCTGGCGGGACTGATTGTAATCTCGATCCGGTCGGCGCACTCGATCTCGGGTTGGATTCTCCTGCCGTTCCTGTTTGTCACCAGCGCCGGGGTGGAGGCGGCGGCCTTCCTCTTGCAGGCGCAGCGGGCCTTGCTCCTGCCGACAGCGGTCTTCCAGGTGATCCTGGCGGCCGGATTGCTGCTCTACCTTGTCGAAAATGTGGATATCGGCCGCTGGCTCGCCAGGCTCGCCCAACTCGAAAGCCGTAATTCCCAGAAGATGTTGCGCCGGGTGATCGATGACAGTGCAGATGCAGTCATCATCCTCGATCACAACGGAAAGGTGCTTGAGGCGAGCCGTTCCGCCGAGGTGATTTTCGGCGCGGATCTCTGCCGTTCGATGTGCATGGATTTTGCTGAAAACGCTCCGAAGCCCATGGCCGCCGCGCTGGAACAGGCGCGCGGCCTGCGTGGCAGCGCCGGAGTCCTGCCTGTTCCATTCGAGTTCTCGGTGGTTTCGGGCGGGGAGAACAGGGCGCTGGAAGGCCATGTGACGGTTTCGGTCCTTGAAACAGTGGATGGATCTGACGACGGGCAAGAGCGGCCGTTCGTCGCCTGCCTGACTGTGCGCGATATGACCGAGCGCCGCGCCTATGAAGAAAAACTGAAGAACCTGTCGCAGTTCGACGAACTGACGGGAGCGCTTCGACGCGATGAATTGCTGCGGCGTATCGAGACTGCCGGCATGGACGGATGGGCGATCTTTGCCCTCAACCTCCATCGTTTCTCGGCCATCAACACGGTCCTCGGCCGCGCGACAGGCGATTTGCTGCTGCGGGCGGTTGCCGCGCGCCTTCGGGACGATGTCCCCGAAGGTGCATTGATCGGACGCACCGATGGCGACGGCTTTTGCATTGCGGTTCCCGCCGTCATGCGCGCCGCTTCGGCGTCCGATTACGCGGATCGGATGATCGCTCTCCTGAGCAAGCCCTTCTTTGTCGGAAATTCTGTCGCCGAGATTGGCGCGCGGATCGGCATATGCTGCTCCTCCGGCGCCCACGGAAGCGCGGGTCAGCTCGTTGCCGGCGCCGAAGCGGCGCTCGATCGCGCAAGGGCGTCTGCCGGATCGGGCTACAGCGTATATGATCCCGATTCTGCCGGGCGGCAGTTGCGGGCGTTGGCGCTCGAGGCGGAAATGAAGGGCGCGCTGGAGAGCGGTCAGTTCTTTGTCCTCTATCAGCCGCAGGTCGATCTTGCGAGCGGCGGTGTCATCGGCGCGGAAGCGCTGGTCCGCTGGATGCATCCCGAACAAGGCGTCATCCCGCCGCTGGAATTCATCGAAATCGCCGAGGCGAGCGGCTTCATTTGTCAACTCGGGGCGTGGGTGCTGGAGGAAGCGTGCCGGGCCGCTTCGGCATGGCCCGGCCACATGACCGTGGCAGTGAATGTCTCTCCGCTCCAGTTCGTCCGTAGCGATATCGTCGCCGCTGTCCGGCATGCATTGCAGGTCTCGGGTCTTACACCTGATCGCCTCCATCTCGAAATCACCGAATCGGCCTTCCTCGATTCAGCCGATTCCGTTCTCGGCCAGCTCTCGGCGCTTCGCGTGCTCGGCGTGAAGATCGCGCTCGACGATTTCGGCACCGGCTATTCGTCGCTCGGCTATATCGCCAAGTTTCATCTAGACAGGATCAAGATCGACCAGACCTTCGTGCGTCATGTCGCGAGCGACCAGGCAAGCCGGAATATCGTCTGCGCCATCAAGGCGCTTGCCTCCGGTCTCGGCGCGAAGGTGGTCTGCGAAGGGATCGAAGGCGAGGCCGAATGGCGCCAGCTCGCCAGCATGGGCTGCGAGGAAGGGCAGGGCTATTATTTCGGCAAACCCCAGTCGAGCGAGGATATCCTGAAATTGGTCGCCGGCCCGCCGGCGAAGCGGCGGGCCCTGGCATGACTGCGTTCAGCCTCGGCTGATCGAGACCCCGCCATCGACAAGAAATGCGCTGCCGGTGACGAAGCTTGCCGAATCTGACGCCAGATGCAGGACGGATCGCGCGATCTCCTCGGGCTTCGCGATGCGCTTCAGTGCATGCAGCCCTTCGACAAAGGCGCGCGTTTCCTGGGTGGCACCCGGCGCGTTGACGAAGTTCGACGGAGTATCGGTCCCACCGGGGATGACGGCATTGACCCGGACGGCTCTGGTGCCGAGTTCAGCCGCAAGGACCTGAACGAGCCCGATCAATCCGGATTTGGCGGCGGCGTAAGCTCCCAGGCCCGCCATCCCGGCGCTGTAGCCGACAAAGGTCGAGGTGAAGATGAGCGAGCCGCCGCCCCGTTCGGCCATGGCCGGCGCCTGATATTTCGCGCCGAGGAAAGCGCTCGTCAGGTTCGTATCGAGCGTATCGCGCCATCCGGTGAGCGATACGTCGGAAATGCTCCCCATCTCGCCAACCGATCCGGCATTGTTGAAGGATATGTCGAGGCCGCCATAGCGGCCCACCGCCGTGTCGACCAGTTCCTTTGCGTGGGCTTCATCGCGCACGTCACCCGGTACGGCAAAGGCTTCCCCGCCAGCCGCCGCGATTTCGTCGACCAGAGCGTCGAGTTCCGCCGTTCGGCGTCCCGCGATGACGACTTTTGCACCCTCGCTTGCGAACAGTCTGGCCGTGGCATAGCCGATACCCGAGCTTGCGCCCGTCACGATCGCCACCTTGTTTTTCAGGCTATCCATTAGATCCTCCTTTTTCCGATCAGGATATGGAGGTCATCGTTTTCATCTTCAGGCCGGCGCAGCCACCCGTTTCCTGCCGCTCGCGATCGGCCCGGATCAAGTCATGGGCGGGCAGGCCGGCGTACTTCTCATGTCCGGATAGCGATGCCCGCCTCCATCGCAGCCTCGATGAAGGCGCGGCGCGCATCCTCGTCGCTCTTCTTGCCGGCGACTACGTCCATGCAGACGAGCAGCGCCTTGTCGAGCGCCGGTCCTTCCTCGGTCGGCCAGTCCTCGATCATCGCCCAGGAGGCGGCCTCGGTGCTGTCGATCGTCACGTCGCTGCCGTCTTCACCGAGTGCGAGGATGACGGGCTGTGTCCAGGGCTTGCTCATCGGCAGAAGCTTTCAAGAATTCGGTTGGCGTCGGCGCATGCGCCGTCATGGGGTCGGGATCGCTTCTAGCGAACTTATCTCTTCACCGCCACGACAAACAGACGCGGAAAGCGCAGCGGCACCCGCCCGTCGGCCATCGGCGGATAGGCGCGGGCGATGCGCGCCGTGTAATCGGAGAGGAAGGCCGGCGCATGATCTTCTCCCGCTGCATCGAGATAGGGGCGTAGCCCCGTGCCCTTCACCCATTCGACGATCGCCTCGGCATTTTCCATCGGATGGTAGTAGATCGTGTGCCATATGTCGACGCGGGACGCCTTCCGGGAGAGCCGCTCGAGATAGGCGGCAGGCGAGGGGAGCGGCGCGCGCATAATGCGTCCGCCGGCAAAGGCTCGCGCCCATGGGCCGGCCGCGCCCGTCTCCTCCATCAGCAGATGCGTCGGCTCGTCGAGATTGTCGGGCATCTGAACGGCCAGAACCCCGCCCGGCGCCAGGTGGTCGATCAGGCGTTCCATCAGCGAAAGATGGTCGGGCAGCCATTGCAGAACCGCATTGGCATAGAGCAGATCGGCCGGCGCCTCGGGTTTCCAGGTGGAAAGGTCGGCCTGAACGAAGGGCGTTTCCGGAAGCCGCTTGCGCGCCTTTTCCAGCATATCGGCATCACTGTCGAGCCCTGCGACGGCCCGTAGCCCGAAGCGTTCTATCAGTAGTTCGGTCGAATTGCCCGGACCGCAGCCGAGATCGTAGACCCGCGCCGCCGCGCCCAGCGGCACACGCACCAGGAGATCGCGCGCCGGCCGCGTTCGCTCTTCCTCGAACTTCAGGTACTGCGTCGCCGACCAGGCCATGGCACGCTCCCTCGTCAGAGACTTTCGAGACTGCGCAGGATCAGATCCGGCGCTTGGTCGGCATATTCGTCCGGCAGGTCGAGCCGGTTGATCCACACCGTGCGGAAGCCGAATTTCTGCGCGCCGGCCACGTCCCAGCGATTGGACGACTGGAAGGACACCGCGTCCGGATAGAGACGATAGGCCGTCGTCACCATGTCGTAGACTTGCGGCGCGGTCTTGTAGGCACGCACCGTATCGACGGAAAACACGTCGTCGAGTATCACGTCGAGCGCCGCGTTCTTCACTGCCGCTTCAAGCATGGCCGGCGAGCCATTGGAGAGGATCGCAAGCTTCGCGCCCCGGCTCTTCAGTTCCTTCAGCACGGCGGGCACTTCCGGATAGCAGTCCAGCGTCCAGTAGGCCGAGAGCAGGTCGCCGCGCAGCGAGCGATCGACGCTGGGGAAGCGCGCGAGCGTGTAATCCAGCGCCTCTTCGGTCAGTTGCCAGAAGTCGCGATAGCTGCCCATCAGCGTGCGCACCCAGGAATATTCCAGCTGCTTGGCCCGCCACATTTCGGAAAATCGCTGATGCTCGGAGCCAGCTCGTTCGGCATGGCGACGCACCGCTGCATGCACGTCAAACAGCGTGCCATAGGCATCAAAGACATAGGCTGCGGTGGACATCGCTTCTCCCTCGATCGCATTCATCGCAGTGATAGGACGAGGGCGGCTGCGCGGCAAGGGCGTCATCCAGCTCGGTTCAGCGCGCCTGCGCCTCTTCGGCCCTGAGCCCCGCCACGTTGTGGTCGATTTCGGTCAGCGCCCGGTCGAGATGGCCCTCGAACACCAGTGTTGCCTCTTCCTGCACGATGGCAATCTCCGGCGCACCATGGATGCGCACATGCAGAGATTGTTGCAGCCCTTCCTCGATCCCCCGGCCAAGCAGATCCATATAGCGTGTCCCGTGGCCGGTGATCGCAATCGGCATGTTCTCGCATAGGCTCAGCATCCGCGAGAGGCCCTGACCGAGCGCAAGGCCCGCCTGCCGGAAGGCATATTCCGACATGCGATGGCCTTGCCGGGCCCGAAGCGCGATCTTGTCCATCTCGACGAGCGGCACGAACTTGGCGGGAATGGTGTCGGGCGGTACTTCGAAGGCGGTCCGAAGAATGCCGTAGAAACCAGCGGAAGCCTCGACGCAGCCGAATGAGCCGCAGCGGCAGAGCTTGCCATCCGCCGCATTCAGCATATGGCCAAAATTGGGGGCGCTCACTTCCAGTTCGCCGGATTGGCCCCGCCGCGCAATGCCAAGGCCGATACTGTGTCCGAGCGACAGGGTGGCGAGCGCATGGAAAGGGCGCTCCGCATCCTTGTCGGCACGAAGCGCCAGAGCATGCGCGACGAGCAGCGTCTCGTTGTTGAGCCTGATCCGCGTCGCGGGCGAGACCGGCAGCGAGGTGGCGAAGTCGATCTCCTGGCGGCCGAAGACCGGAGACCACAGGAGGCGCGATCCCTCCGGGTCGACAAGGCCCTTGCTGCTGATCGAGATTGCGGCGATCTGCGCGGTATCGAGCCGGGAGCGGACTGCCAGCCGTGCCAGCGCATCGCGAAAACCGGTGACGAATTGCTCCGCGGAGGAGGCCGCATGATCGCGCGGTTCCTCGAAACGGTCGATCAGCGTGCCGGTGTAGTCGGCCAGCGAATACTGGACATTGTCGGAGGATATCCTGACCGCGATCAGGTGGCAGTAGTCCCGTTTTCGGGCGAAGAGCACGCGCGGGCGCCCGCGGCTTCCCGACACCTGCTGCTCGTGCCGCTCGATCGCACCCATGCGCTCGAGTTCGGCGGTGATGGCCGAGACGGTTGCGGAAGCCAGCTGGGTGGAAGCGGCGATGTCCGTGTGGGCAAGGGGGCCGTGTCGCCTGAGTGATGACAGGACGAGCGCGCTGTTTTGCTGACGCACCATTTCGGTGCTGGATTTCGTCAGCATGGCAGCGGTCCGGTCATGGCATTCGTTCGCAACACATGCTTCTCCCAAAGCATTCGCCCGGCCGCTTTGCAAGCCCTCCACAGGCGATGTTGACAGTCATGGATTCTTCTGACACTTATTTTCTCGACTGTCGAGAAAAACCATGGGCACTGAGGCCGGGGCATGCGACAGTGAATTTTCAACGGTCGTCCGGGGGCAGGGAGTTCCGCTCGACGGCCTGCATCCAAATGGGAGGATAATTATGAAATCCGTATCGAAACTGATGGCATGCGCTGCCGTCATCGTATCCATGCATTCCGCCGCCAGCGCCAAGGATCTCGTCATCGGCGTGTCCTGGTCGAACTTCCAGGAAGAGCGCTGGAAGACCGACGAAGCCGCCATCAAGAAGGCGCTCGAGGCCTCCGGCGACAAGTACATCTCGGCCGACGCACAGTCCTCGGCCGCCAAGCAGCTGACCGACGTCGAAAGCCTGATCGCCCAGGGCGCGAATGCTCTCATCGTTCTGGCTCAGGACAGCGACGCCATCGGCCCGGCGATCGAAAAGGCCGCAGCTGAAGGCATCCCGGTCGTCGGTTATGACCGCCTGATCGAAAATCCTGCCGCCTTCTACATCACCTTCGACAACAAGGAAGTCGGCCGCATGCAGGCCCGCGAAGTATTCAAGGTGAAGCCGGAAGGCAACTACGTCTTCATCAAGGGCAATTCGGCCGACCCGAACGCCGACTTCCTGTTTTCCGGGCAGATGGAAGTGCTGAAGGAAGCCATCGACGCCGGCAAGATCAAGAATGTCGGCGAAGCCTATACCGATGGCTGGAAGCCTGAAAACGCCCAGAAGAACATGGAGCAGTTCCTGACCGCCAACGACAACAAGGTCGACGCGGTCGTCGCCTCCAACGACGGCACCGCCGGCGGGGCGATCGCGGCGCTTGCCGCGCAGGGACTGGCCGGTTCCGTCCCGGTTTCCGGACAGGACGCCGACCATGCGGCGCTGAACCGTGTCGCGCTCGGCACCCAGACGGTTTCCGTCTGGAAGGACAGCCGCGAACTCGGCAAGCGTGCGGCTGAAATCGCCGCAGCTCTTGCCGGCGGCAAGACGATGGACGAGATCGACGGCATGACAACCTTCAACGGCGGCCCGAAGGGTGTTGAAATGAAGTCCGTCTTCCTTGCTCCGCTGCCGATCACCAGGGACAACCTGAACGTCGTCATCGACGCCGGCTGGATCACCAAGGAAGCCGCCTGCCAGGGCGTCGCCGCCGGCTCCGTCGCAGCCTGCAATTGACATAGGCCCGACAGAACGGCCTCATTGGGCCTCGAAGCGTCGCGATCCTGAAGGTCGCGGCGCCTCTTCGGATCGAAGGGGAGGCCCGGCCGCCATTGCCGCGCTTGGATGCGGCCGGCGCGCCATCGCAAGGGATTACGAAAAGTGGGAGAACGGCAAGGCATGGCCGACATCACGAATACCACGCAAGCCGGACGCGCTCGCGCGGTGGAGAATCCGGTAAAGCGCTTTTTCCGCGCCACCGAAATCGACACCCGCCTGCTCGGCATGATCGGAGCCATGGTGGTCATCTGGATCGGCTTCAACATCCTGTCAGGCGGTCTTTTCCTGACCCCGAGAAACCTGTGGAACCTTTCGGTCCAGACCGCCTCCGTCGCCGTCATGGCGACCGGTATGGTGCTGGTCATCGTCACCCGGAATATCGACCTCTCGGTCGGTTCGGTACTCGGTTTCGTCGGCATGTTCATGGGGGTGCTGCAGGCCGAGCTCCTGCCGCAGATCCTCGGCTTCGACCATCCGCTCACCTGGATCATCGCGCTTGTCGCAGGCCTGCTGCTCGGTGCCGCGATCGGTGCGCTGCATGGCGTCATCATCGCCTTCCTCAATGTGCCGTCTTTCATCGTGACGCTCGGCGGCCTGCTCATCTGGCGCGGCGCCACTTGGTTCGTCACGAGCGGCCGCACGGTTGCCCCGATGGACCAGACCTTCCGCCTCATGGGTGGCGGCACGGACGGCTCGATCGGCGCGACGGCCAGCTGGATCGTCGGCACCTTCGCGTGCCTCGCCATCGTCGCGGCAATTATCAATTCGCGCAAGCAGCGCCGCCGCTTCGGCTTTCCGCTGCGGCCGATCTGGGCGGAATATTTCCTCGTCGGCGTCAGCTGCGCGTCCGTCCTGGGAGCTATCGCCGTGGTCAACAGCTATCCCTGGCCGACAGCCATTGCCCGCCGTTTCGCCGATGCCAACGGCATCGCATGGCCGGAGGGAGGTCTCTTTATCGCCCATGGCCTTGCCATTCCGGTGCTGATGGCGGTGGTGGTCGGCATCGTGATGACCTTCATCTCGACCCGGCTTCGCTTTGGCCGGTATGTCTTCGCCATCGGCGGAAATCCGGAGGCCGCCGAACTCGCCGGCATCAAGACCCGCTGGGTCACCGTCAAGATCTTCGCGCTGATGGGCATGCTCTGCGCCGTCGCTGCGGCGATCTCCACCGCGCGCCTCAATGCCGCGACGAATGCGCAAGGCGAGCTCGACGAGCTCTATACGATCGCAGCTGCCGTGATCGGCGGAACGTCGCTCTCGGGCGGCATCGGCACCATCGCCGGCGCCATGCTCGGCGCTCTTGTCATGCAATCCCTGCAATCGGGCATGGTGCTCGTCGGCATCGATACGCCGTTCCAGCGCATCGTCGTCGGCGTCGTCCTGGTCGTCGCCGTCTGGCTCGACACCATCTACCGCGCGCGTGCCAGATAAGAGGAGTACGAACCATGAATGACAAACGCACTCCGCTCGTGGAAATGAAGCATATTTCCATCGCATTCGGCGGCATTCACGCCGTCGACGATGCCTCCGTCGATCTTTATCCCGGAGAGGTGGTCGCCCTTCTCGGGCACAACGGCGCGGGCAAGTCGACGCTCATCAAGATCCTGTCCGGCGCCTATCGCCGCGACGAGGGCGAGATCCTGATCGACGGCGAGCCGGCAGATATCGCCAATCCGCGCGACGCCAAGAAATACGGCATCGAGACGATCTACCAGACGCTCGCGGTCGCCGACAATGTCGACGCCGCCGCCAACCTCTATCTCGGCCGGGAACTCCGCACCTCCTGGGGCACGCTCGACGATGTCGCCATGGAGGCCAAGGCGCGCGAGGTGATGGGACGCCTGAACCCGAACTTCCAGCGCTTCAAGGAGCCGGTGAAGGCCTTGTCCGGCGGCCAGCGCCAGTCGGTGGCGATCGCCCGCGCCATCCTGTTCGATGCCCGCATCCTGATCATGGACGAACCGACGGCAGCACTCGGACCGCAGGAGACCGCCCAGGTCGGCGAGCTGATCCAGCAGCTGAAGCGCGAAGGCATCGGCATCTTCCTGATCAGCCACGACATCCACGATGTCTTCGATCTGGCGGACCGCGTCTTCGTCATGAAGAACGGCAAGGTGGTCGGCCAGGCACGAACCCAGGACGTCACCAAGGACGAGGTGCTTGGCATGATCATCATGGGCAAGTGCCCGCCCGGGGCAATTCCGGGTCCGGGAGCCATGCAGACGGTCTGAGGCTTGGGGCTGGTTCGCGGGAGCAGGCGCCCCATAACTCTTGCCCCTCATCCGCCTGCCGGCACTTTCTCCCCGTTCTGACGGGGAGAAGGCAGGTGCGGCACCGTCGCGCCTATTTATTCTGCCGTCGGATGCGAGGCGAAGGGAAAGAAACACCGCGGCAGTCATTTTCATCCAATCAAATTCTGTGATCGACACATTCGCCAACGTGTTGTTTTTGCGCATATATCTTGCGCTTTCGATATGTCGGAGAAGGATTTCTTGCCAATTCGCCTTGTGGGTGACTTTCTCCTTGACCTTGGTGCGTCTCCTGCCGTTGACTGCCAGCCATAACCCGATTGGAGACTGAAATGGCTGTCGATACCTCCCCCCGCTCCCCCACCTGGACCTATGTCGATGGAGAATGGATTGCCGGCAATCCGCCGCTGATCGGCCCGACGTCGCATGCCATGTGGCTGGGCTCGACCGTGTTCGACGGCGCGCGCTGGTTCGACGGCATCGCCCCCGATCTCGACGAGCACTGCAAGCGCATCAACCGCTCGGCCGCCAACATGGGGATGAAGGCGACCGTCGCAGCCGAAGAGATCGAGCGGCTGGCCTGGGAAGGCATCAAGAAGTTCGACGGCAAGACCGCGATCTACATCAAGCCGATGTACTGGGCCGAACACGGACAACACGGTTCGGTCGTCGCCGCCGATCCGGATTCGACCCGCTTCGCGCTTTGCCTGTTCGAGGCGCCGCTGAACCCCTCGCAGCCGAGCAGGTTGACGCTCTCGCCCTTCCGCCGCCCGACGCCCGAATGCGCAATGACGGACGCCAAGACCGGCAGTCTCTATCCCAATTCCGGCCGCATGATCATCGAGGCCCGCGCCCGCGGCTTCGACAATGCGCTGGTTCGCGATATGAACGGAAACGTCGTCGAGACGGCTTCCTCCAACGTTTTCATGGTCAAGGATGGCGTCGTCTTCACGCCCGTCCCCAATCGCACCTTCCTTGCCGGCATCACGCGTTCGCGCGTCATGGGACTTCTGCGCGGGGCGGGCTACGAGGTTCGCGAGACGACGCTTTCGGTCGAGGACTTCATGAACGCCGATGAAATCTTCACCTCCGGCAACTATTCCAAGGTCTCTCCGGTCGCCCGTCTGGACGACCGCGACCTGCAGGAAGGTCCGGTCACCCGCAAGGCTTTGCAGCTCTATATGGACTGGGCCCACTCCGCGAAGAAGGTGGCCTGATCCGGCTTTACCGGCCACTCGTTTTCAGGGGCATGACGCGCGCGGGCAACCCCCGCGCGTTTTCTTTGCGGCCTGCGGCATTCGCGCTCACGACTGCGCCAGCCCTTTTCGTGTCCGATAAATATACGTATATATGAAGGAACGTTATCTTCTGGGAGACCGCCCGTGACCAACATCACTGTTCTCGGCTCCGGCTTCGGGGCGCTCACCACCGTCCGCGAGCTTCGCCGGCAGGGTGTCGACAGCGAAATCAGGGTGATCTCGCCGCGCGACGAGCTGCACTACCTGCCGAGTTCGATCTGGATCCCGGCCCGGCTGCGCAAGGGCGAGGCGCTGAAAATCCCGCTCGGCAACTTTTTCGTCGGTAACAGGGTGAACTATGTCAAGGCATCGGTCACCGGCCTTGCCGATGGCGGGCGCACGGTCGTCACGGATGCCGGCGAGTTCGGGAACGACCAGTTGGTCATCGCCACCGGTGGGCGCTTCATCCGCAAGCTGCCCGGCATCGAGCATGCGTTGATCCCGTGCGAGGGCATTGCCGTCGGCGAGGAAATCGAGCGCCGGCTGTCAGCGATGGACGGCGGCACGATCGCGATCGGTTTTGCCACCAATCCCAAGGAGCAGGGCGCCGTGCGCGGTGGCCCCATGTTCGAATTTCTCTTCATCATCGATACGATCCTACGGCGCCAGGGTCGGCGCGAACGCTTCAAGCTGATCTTCTTCAATCCCTCCGAGCGCCCGGGCCAGCGCCTTGGCGACAAGGCCGTCGACGGCTTGCTGCGCGAAATGGTGCGGCGCGGCATCGAGACGAAGCTTGGCCACAAGATGGTCGCGCTCGAGGCGAACACGGTGGTGACCGAGGGCGGCGCGTTCCACGCCGACCTGATCCTCTTCATGCCCGGGCTGACCGGTCCCGCCTGGCTTGAGAATGCCGATTTGCCCCTGTCTCCCGGCGGCATGATCGAGGCGGACTCAAAATGCCGTGTCCCGGGCAGGGAAGGGGTCTGGGTGGTCGGCGATAGCGGCAGTTTCTCCGGGCCGGACTGGATGCCGAAGCAGGCGCATCAGGCCGACCTGCAGGCCAAGGCCGCCGCCGCCAATATCGCCGCGACACTGAAGGGACAGCCTCCGGCGACAGACTTCAAGCCGGAGCTGATCTGCATAGTCGACACGCTCGATTCCGGCATCCTCGTCTATCGCAGCCTGACCCGCAATTTCGTCGGCCCGCGCCTGAAGATCTTCCACTGGCTGAAGCGCTATTTCGAGCGGCACTACCTGCGCGCTTATCGGTAAGGCCAGGAGTGGAGCGCCTGCCACTCCGTCAACCCGCATCCGGTCCGCGGATGACGGGGAGGGGACGGCACCTTCTCTGTGAGCGGTTTCCCCAACTGGACTTTCCCCCGCGCCGGGGATAGATCGGTCGCGCGGGGCTAGGGTGAACCGGCCGCATTTTTCTGAGGCAAGGGTTATGCAGGCAACGGGTATCGCCGAGGATTTCGCTCCCGACTGGGCGGCGATCGGCGTCGTCATCCTGGGCGTCACCGCCTTTTCGGTCGGCCAAGGGCTCACCTATCCGCTGATCGCGCTGGTCCTCGAGGGCCGGGGCGTCTCCTCCAGCCTGTCCGGGCTCAACGCCTCGGTCTTCGCATTCGGCCTTGCCGTATCGACCCTGATGATCGGCCGGCTGACGGCCATGATGCGTGGAGACAAGCTGATCATCGCGGGCCTCTTGGGGGCGTCCGCGTCGCTGTCGGCCTTCGCATTTTTCGATCAGCTCTGGGTCTGGTTCGTCGCCCGTTTCCTGCTCGGCTTTTCGACCAGCATCATCTTCACGCTCAGCGAAGCCTGGCTCAATGCCGCCTGTCCCGATCGTCTGCGCGGCCGCGTGTCGGGCGCTTATGGCGCCGGCATGTGCGCGGGCTTTGCCGCGGGCCCGCTAGCGATCCCGCTGGTGGGAACTGAGGACGGTTTCGCATTCGCCCTCATCGCCGTCTATGTCGCCTTCGTCGCCTTTGTCTCGGTCATGCTCGGGCGTTTTGCCCGCACGCGGCCGGAAGCCTCCGCGGCGGGCGGGCTGATCGCCTTTGCGCGTCTCGCCCCCGTGCTGGCGCTGATGGTTTTGGCCTTCGGCCTGTCCGACATCGCCGCGATCTCGATGATCCCGCTCTATTTCGTCAAGATCGGTCATTCCGAAGCCTTTGCGGCCCTCGTCGTGACCATGGTCGCGTTGCCGACCGCGCTCGCCCAGCCGTTGGTGGGCTGGCTGCTCGACCATGCCTCGCGGCCCCTCATCGCTGTCACCTCCGCGCTCGTGTGCGGGGCGAGCTTCCTCGTCCTGCCTTTCCTCGGCTCGCAGGTGGGGCTTCTCGTCGCCGTGTCGCTGCTCGGGGCCGCAAGCTTTTCCCTCTATACCTGCGCGCTCACCCTGCTCGGCGAGCGTTTTCGCGGCGGCCTGCTGGTGTCGGGAAGTGCGGCCTATGCGCTTGCCTATGCGGTCGGCAGCGCCCTGGGTTCCGGCACCACCGGCCTTGCCATGGATCTGTTTTCGCCTGGAGCCGGCCCCGTCGGTATCGGGCTGTTGATGCTTCTCTTTGCGCTTGTCTTCGCATCCGGGCTCAGGCGTCCGCCTGCGGCTGCATGAGTCAGTCTGGGAAACTGCTGGATTTCCGGCCGCCGATCTGCTTTGGGTCTGCGATGCTGGAAACCTCGCCCCCTGATATATTCGACTGCCAGACCTGTGGCGCGTGCTGCGCCTATTCGGCCGACTGGCCGCGCTTCTCGCTGGAGACCGACGAGGAGCTGGCCAAGATCCCGGAGAAATTCATCGCCGCCGACCTGAGCGGCATGAAGTTCGAGGCCGGACGCTGCGCGGCGCTTACCGGCGAGCTCGGCAAGCATGTCGGATGCGCGGTCTATGCCGACCGTCCGCACGTCTGCCGGACCTGCATGCCGGGCGACGCGGAATGCCGGATCGCCCGGGCCGAGTTGGGATTTCCGGTCGACAGCCTGCCCGATCCGGACGTTTTCGGCTGACAGTCAGGCAGGGTGGGCCGTGCCGGCGGTTTTCGGACGGTCCCGAAAGGCCCCGAAACTGTTGATAAGCCGCTGGATTAATGCACCAATTTTGTGCCGGTCCGCGAGAAGATCTTTGCCTTGAACGGGATTAATTTGATCTTTGACAGGTTGCCTATGAGGGCTTCCCCTCCTATGTTCCCGATCACCGCAATTTACGCATTCTGTTGCCAAAAGGAGATATCACCATGGCTTTTGAATTGCCCGCACTTCCCTACGCCTACGACGCCCTTGCCCCCTTCATGTCGGCAGAGACGCTGGAATATCACCACGACAAGCACCACAAGGCCTATGTCGACAACGGCAACAAGCTGGCGACCGATGCCGGCCTTGGCGATCTGTCCGTCGAGGAAGTGGTCAAGAAGTCATTCGGCACCAATCAGGGCCTCTTCAACAACGCCGCGCAGCATTACAACCATATCCATTTCTGGAAGTGGATGAAGAAGGGCGGCGGCGGCACCAAGCTGCCGGGCAAGCTCGAATCGGCGATTGCGTCCGATCTCGGCGGCTACGACAAGTTCAAGGCCGATTTCATCGCCGCCGGCACCACCCAGTTCGGCTCCGGCTGGGCCTGGGTTTCGGTCAAGGACGGCAAGCTCGAAATCCCCAAGACCCCGAACGGCGAGAACCCGCTCGTTCACGGCGCCTCCCCCATCCTCGGCGTCGACGTCTGGGAACACTCCTACTACATCGACTACCGCAACATGCGCCCGAAATACCTCGAAGCCTTCGTCGACAGCCTGATCAACTGGGATTACGTGCTGGAAATGTACGAAGCCGCCACCAGGTAAGGTGCGGGTTCAATCGGATTGAGAAAACGCCCGGTGCCGCAAGCACCGGGCGTTTTTGTGTCGGTGAAACGAGCGCCCCTAAGCCAGGGCCCGTTACTCAGCCCCGGAGCCCAGGTGCCTCCTGGCCGGTGCGCGCCACGTATTCGGTGTAGCCTCCGCCATATTGGTGGACGCCCTCGGGCGTCAGTTCAAGCACGCGATTGGAGAGCGCCGCGAGGAAGTGCCGGTCGTGGCTGACGAACAGCATCGTGCCCTCGTATTGCTTGAGCGCCTCGATCAGCATTTCCTTGGTGTCGAGGTCGAGATGGTTGGTCGGTTCGTCCAGCACCAGGAAATTCGGCGGATCGAACAGCATGGTCGCCATCGCGAGCCGGGCCTTTTCGCCACCGGAGAGCACCCGGCATTTCTTCTCGACGTCGTCGCCGGAAAAGCCGAAGCAGCCGGCAAGCGCCCGCAGCGAGCCCTGGCTCGCCCGCGGGAAATCGTGTTCCAGCTGTTCGAACACGGTGCGGTCGCCGTCGAGCAGGTCCATGGCGTGCTGGGCGAAATAGCCCATCTTGACGCTGGCGCCGAGCGCGACATTGCCATCGTCAGGCTGGGAGGCGCCTGCCACCAGCTTTAGCAAGGTCGACTTGCCGGCGCCGTTGATGCCCATGACGCACCAGCGTTCACGCCGACGGATCATGAAATCGAGCCCCTGGTAGATCGTCCGGCTGCCATAGCCCTTGTGCACGCTCTTCAGGCTGACGACATCCTCGCCCGAACGCGGTGCGGGCGCAAACTCGAACGAGACCGTCTGGCGGCGCTTCGGCGGCTCGACCCGGTCGATCTTCTCCAGCTTCTTCACCCGGCTCTGCACCTGCGAAGCGTGGCTGGCACGCGCCTTGAAGCGCTCGATGAACTTGATTTCCTTGGCCAGCATCGCCTGCTGCCGCTCGAACTGGGCCTGTTGCTGCTTTTCGTTCTGCGCCCGCTGCTGTTCGTAGAACGCGTAGTCGCCGGAATAGGTGTTGAGCGAGCCCGCGTCGATCTCGATAATCTTGTTGACGATGCGGTTCATGAACTCCCGGTCGTGCGAGGTCATCAGCAACGCGCCCTCGTAACCCTTGAGGAATTCCTCCAGCCAGATCAGGCTTTCGAGATCGAGATGGTTCGACGGTTCGTCGAGAAGCATGACATCGGGGCGCATGAGGAGAATGCGGGCAAGCGCCACGCGCATCTTCCAGCCGCCGGAGAGCTTGCCGACGTCACCGTCCATCATTTCCTGGCTGAAGCTCAGACCGGCCAGCACTTCGCGGGCCCGGCCCTCCAGCGCATAGCCGTCGAGTTCCTCGTAGCGCGCCTGGACTTCGCCGTAGCGCTCGATGATGGCGTCCATCTCGTCGAGCCGATCCGGATCGACCATGGCGGCCTCGAGCTCGCGCAGCTCGGCGGCGACCACGCTTACAGGACCGGCGCCGTCCATCACCTCGGCGACGGCGCTGCGGCCTTCCATCTCGCCCACATCCTGATTGAAGTAACCGATGGTTACGCCCTTATCGACGGACACCTGCCCCTCGTCGGGGTGCTCTTCGCCCGTGATCATGCGGAAGACTGTCGTCTTGCCGGCCCCGTTGGGTCCGACGAGGCCGATCTTCTCGCCCCTGTTGAGCGCGGCGGAGCTTTCGATGAAGAGAATACGGTGGCTGAGCTGCTTGCTGATATTTTCGATACGAATCATGATTTACGAGGCCCGGAATGTTTCGGCGCCCTTATGTCACGGGTCGCGCGGCCTGTCGCAGACTTTCGGCATCCTTACCTGTTGGGGATTGCGTTCGAAGCCGCGCGTTCCGGCGGGTCGCGGAATTCTCAGCAGCCGGACCGGCCGATGCGCCCGGGCATTCTGTTTATGGCATCGCCGCTTGCCAGAACGGCCGGCGAATGGAACAATTGCGGATGCCAAGCGTTTCGCATTCCACGAAATCAGAAGGAGCCATCATGGCCGACAATCCGATTCAGGCGGAAATCCGCGAACTCCAGAACCAGATCAACCACTTGAGGGATGTGCTGAGCAGGCAGGGCGACCGGGCTGTCGGCCAGATCCGCGAGCGTACGTCAGCCGCGCTTCACGGCGCGCAGCGCACTGCCGAAGACGCGGCCGAATATGCGCGGTCCGAAGCGGCGTCCGTCGCAGGCGTGATGCGCGAACACCCGGCCGCAACCTCGACGGCCCTTTTGACCGCAGGTCTCCTCGGCGGCGTGATCGGTTATTTCATCGGCGTCGCGGCCCATCACGAACAGCACGTGCATCGCCGCTGGTATTGAGGCGCCGGCATAACGGTCGCCCGTCGGGAATGGCGGGCGCCTGACGCGCGTTACCCTGGCCGAGATCAGGTCTGCGAACTCGCCCGCATCCTGTCTGTCACCGTCGGAGCCGGGATACGCCGCCTGCCAGGTTACGCACCGGCGCCGCGCGGCGCCGGGTTTCTGCCTTCTATTGCGCGGTACCGTCACCGCTCAATAGTCTTCCCATTCGCCCCGCGCCGGCGCGCCGGCGACCTTGGCCATCAGCCGGCGGGCCGGCGATGCGACGGGCTGGTCTTGCGCATGGGCCTCGGCAATCCTTGCCGATGCGTGCTGAGCGGTCTTGAACTGCGACAGCAGATTGCGCAGCGTTTCCGCCTCGCGTGCGAGGCTATGGCTCGCGGCGGTGGTCTGCTCGACCATCGCGGCGTTCTGCTGCGTACCCTGGTCCATCGCGTTCACGGCGTTGTTTATCTCCTTGAGGCCGGTCGTCTGCTCGCGCGCGGCCTCGACGATCGCGGAGACGTTGAGGTCGATTTCGGAGACCTGCGCGACGATCTGCTCCAGCGCCCGTCCGGTCTCGCCGACCAGTTGCACGCCGCTCTTCACCTGTTCGGAAGACGTGGTGATCAGAGTCTTGATCTCCTTCGCCGCACTCGCGGACCGCTGGGCGAGTTCGCGCACCTCCTGGGCCACGACGGCGAAACCCTTGCCGGCCTCGCCTGCGCGGGCGGCTTCCACGCCGGCGTTAAGTGCCAGAAGGTTCGTCTGGAAGGCGATGTCGTCGATCACGCCGATGATGTTGCTGATCTCGTTCGACGAATTCTCGATCTGGCCCATGGCGTCGATGGCGCTCCTGACGACCTGTCCAGACCTTTCGGCGTCGGTGCGGGTCTTGGCGACGAGCCCGCCGGCTTCCTCGGCTCGATGGGTGCTGTCGGCCACGGTCTGCGTGATCTCCTCCAGCGCGGCGGCAGTCTCCTCAACAGCGGCCGCCTGTTGTTCCGTGCGCTTGGCCAGGTCGTCCGATGCGGACTGGATCTCGCGCGACCCCCCGGCGATCGCCTCGGCATTGTCGCCGACGACGCGCAGGGCCGAATGCAGTTTCTCGATCGAGCCGTTGAAGTCGAGGCGCACCTGCTCGAGCGTGCCGACGAACGGCGTCTCGATCCGTACCGTCAGGTCTCCCTCCGCCAGCCGCTCGAGCGCTGTGCCGAGCGCGGCGGTCGTGTCCTGCAGTTCCAGCGCCTCCGCGGCCTTCTGGGCCTCGCGCTGGCGTCGCTCCTGGTCGGTCAGCTTGCGGCTCTCTTCCGCCTCCGCTTCGAGCCGGAGATTGTTCAGACCGGCCTGGCGGAAGACTTCTACCGCACGCGCCATCTGGCCGATCTCGTCGCCGCGCTCGACGGAGGGAATGGCGACCTCCAGATCGCCGTCGGCGAGCCTCGACATGATGCTCGTGAGGCGTTGCACCGGCGCGCTGACGCGGGAGACGACGATCCAGAACGAGAAGGCGCCGAGAGCGACCGCGAGAACCAGGACGATTCCGCTGACGACGACGCTGGTGCGCCCGTCGCTCTCGATCGCCGAGGTGTAGTCGGAAGTGGCGTTTCCTATAGCGGTGGAGAGGGCAAGCAGGGTATCGATCGCCTTGGTCGCGGCTGCGATCCACTGGTCGCCGGCCATCGGATAGACGCCGTCACCGGTTCCGGCTTCGTAGACGTTTTTCCGCGTGGTCTCGAAGGTCTCGAAGAACGCTGCTCGCGCCGTCGAGATCGCGCTCACGATCTCCGGGTTTGTGAAGTCGCGTTTCTCGTAGGCCTCGATCATCGCCCACGCCTGTTCGAGGCGGCCCCGATGCTCGGAAAGTTCCGCGAGCGTCGCGGCGTTCATCGGCGCATTGCGGCCGATCAGCCCGCTGATCGCCGCCCGCTCCCGGCCCGCATACTCGCTGATGACCCACATTGACTGCCTAAGATCGAGCATGATCTGCGTGCGGGCGAGTGCGGAGGTGGGGACGACCTGCGCGGCGATCCTCAGATCCTGCGACGACATGATGAGTGCGGTGACGGTCGGTACCCATGGCTTGGAGGCTGCCGCATCCCGCGCCGCACCTTCCAGTGCGAGTTGTGCGTCCACGATGCCGCGGATCGTGTCGACCTCTTTCTTGTTGTCGAGCACGGTCGTGACCAGTCGTTGCTTGTCCGGGAAGGTCGCGCGGCCGGCCACGGCGTCGAGCGCCGCCGAAAGGGCGGCGTCGCCACGCTGGCGCAACTGCGCGATTTTCGACAGTGTGTCCGGCGCAATCTTCGTCGGCGCCGACAGCGCCGCGTTCGTCAGCCCGCGTTCGGCCGCGTAGGCGCCGGCGCTGTCGAGAAAATGGCTGCTGAGCGAGTTGTTCTCGCGCATGGCCTTGGCGGCATTCATCTGGTCGAGCGCCTTCCCCATGCTCAGGAGCGCGAGCGCCAATAGGGCGAGAACGAAGACCGAGACCACGAGCAGGAGCATGGCGCGAATGCTGATCGTCAGTCCGCCGCTGGCGCGCCGCGCGGCGGACCGGCCCTTCCCGTCGGTATGAGCAAAGTCTTTCATGAAAGTATCTCCTTTGACAATCGTCATTTGAAATTCTGTTCCCGAAGTCTTGAACGAATGGGAAGGTCATTCTGGCAACGGCGTTACATGGGGTCAGGCCTAAAATAATAGGCAATCGGCAATATGTAATTTTAGCCTAAAATGAGTGCAAACTATATATATAATTGCACAAACTATAGGCAGCGTCGGTTATTGTGTTGAGTTGTCAGTAATTGTCGAAAGTGCAGTTTGTCTGGTGGTGCGAAAATCCTGTCTGGTTATAAAGTAAAGCAGTATAGGTAAAAGTTTAGACGTGCATGGTTAACTTTTGATTTATTGAAAATGACGGAAGTCATGACGATCTCGGCAAATTTATTTGCTATCCTTGATTGTGCCGATTGATGCAGCCAGAGGTAGAGTCGTCGATCGACACGCTAACTGTCATTGCCTTGTCACGCGGGCATCCTATGCCCGCGCATCCTCAATGCTCGAACGCCTCACTATGCCCTCCGTGAAATCCTCCGCTCCCATCCTTCGTTTCGGCATCATCGCCGATCCGCAATATGCCCCCGCCGAGCCGAACCTGACGCTTGGGCGCTACTACGCCAACAGCCTCGGCAAGCTTGGCCAGGCCGTCGAGCGGCTGAATGCGGAGGATCTCGATTTCGTGCTGACGCTGGGCGACATTATTGACCGCGACTTCGAGAGTTTCGACGATATCCTGCCTGTCTATACCGGGCTGCGCCATGAATGCCTGTTCCTGCCGGGCAATCATGATTTCGCAGTTTCCGCGGACAAGCTGCCGGGGGTCCACGAGAAGCTGGCGATGCCTGCGCCCTATTACGATTTCGTGCGCAACGGCGTGCGGATCATCGTCACCGACGGCAACGAGATCTCGCTCTTCGCCCCGCCGGTTGGCGATCCGCGCCGGGCGCTGGCAGCCGAAAGGCTCGATGCGCTGAAAAGCGCCGGCGCCGCCAATGCGCAAAGCTGGAATGCCGGCGTCAGCGAGGCGCAGCTTTCCTGGCTTTCCGGGCGGCTGAAGCTTGCGGAGGCCGCCGGAGAAAGGGTGATTGTGCTGGGCCACTATCCGCTCTATCCGCATAACGATCATAATCTCTGGGACGCCGAGACCGTTGCCGGCCTTCTGTCCGGGTCGCCGGCGGTGGCCGCCTATTTCTGCGGCCACAACCACGCCGGCAATTATGGCGAGCTCGGCGGCACCCATTTCGTCAACTTCAAGGGCATGGTCGATACCGAGCGCGAAAACGCCTTCGCCATGGTCGAGGTTCATGCCGACCGGTTGGAGATCGTCGGCTTCGGCCGTGAGCCGAGCCGCACACTTCCGATCTAGGGAATTTCCGGCGCACCGCCGCTGGCGGACCAGCCGCCGATCCAGAGGTTTCTCAATCCCTCGCCTTCGCCCTTGAAGAACGCGTCGAGAGCGTCGCAATGCTCCACGCGGTCGGCGCGGAAGTTGCGCAGCGCCTGCCGCAATTCGCACCAGGCAACGATATTGGCGGTCTGCGAATAGTAGATCAGCGCGATCGGTCGGATGGTGCGTTCCGTGGCCCGGCCGAATTCGTCGCGATAGTCGATCTCCAACTTGCGCTCGTCGCGGATCGCGCGCCGCACCAGTGCCAGATCGATGCCCTCGGGCGAGGGGGCGGGGCTTCCCCATGCGTGCAGCGCATTCGTCGAGAGCGCCTGGCGCAGGGGTTGCGGCAGCGCGCCGGCGATTTTCTGGCTGATGCGCTTCGCCGCCTGTTTCAGTTCCCCGTCACCGGTCCGCTCGAGCAGCGCCAGCGCCAGCACCATCGCCTCCGTTTCCTCGATGGTGAACATCAAAGGCGGCAGGTCGAATCCGGGCCTGAGGATATAGCCGAGCCCGCGTTCACCCTCGATCGGAACCCGCATCGCCTGGAGTTCGGCGATATCGCGGTAGATCGACCTCTCGGTCACTTCCAGCGCCTCGGCCATGGTCCTGGCCGTCACTGCCCGCCGCGCGACGCGCAGGATCTGGATGATCTCGAAAAGACGCGATGCCTTGCGCATGATTCTAGGCCTTCCTCTCGTCTCTCCTGACAGGACGCTGTCAGTTGGCGGCCGCTAGGTTACGTCACAACAGACTGAATTGTCGTCTGAAAACAGCGGCAGCGCCTTCGCCTTACCTCAAGGATACTGACATGACTTACAGCGAAAATCTCTGGCTTTTCTTCGTCCTGATACTCGGCATCATCATCGTCCCGGGTATGGACATGATCTATGTTCTGGCAAGCGCGTTGTCGGGTGGCCGACGCTCGGGGTTGACGGCAACCGGGGGCATGATGACCGGCGGGGCGGTGCATACGCTCTATGGCACGCTCGGCACCGGGTTCATCGTCGCCTTCGCGCCGCGCTTTTTCGTGCCGGTTCTCGTCGCCGGCGCCGCCTATATGATCTGGATCGGCCTGTCGCTGGTTCGAAGCTCGATCACCGTTTCGTCGGTCGAGACCGGCAGGTTGCGCAGCGGATGGACCACCTTCCGCCAGGCGGTGGCGACCTGCCTGATGAACCCCAAAGCCTATATCTTCGTCATCGCCGTCTATCCGCAATTTCTCAAACCCGAATACGGGCCGATCTGGATGCAGGGTATCGTCATGGGACTGATGACCGTGGCCGCGCAGGGCGCGGTCTACGGCGCGGTGGCGCTGGCGGGAGATCGCGCCCGCCAGACCCTTGTCGGCAATCCGGCCGTCACTGCCTGGATCGGCCGTGGCGCGGGAATGCTGCTGATCGCGGCCGCCGCTTTCACGCTGTGGGAGGGCATCAGCTGAGGCTCCAGATCTGCCCCTGTGTGCCTCAGGGGCGATGCCTTTCGGCGGGATTAGCTGATGACTATCAATCCGTTGGTCAGGATCGGCGACTTCACCTTATTGTGACTTCATTCCTGTCACCCTATGCGGCAATCATGCGCCGTTGCGCCTGAGAAACGCCGGCGCCGTCCGGCTCACCAAACATGGAGTGTTACGATGAAGCTGAAACTTGTCATGGCTGCGGCCGTAGCCGCCGGTCTTGGAATGGGTACGGCTTTCGCCGCTGGCGAGCCACAGGTCGTGCGTCAGGAAATGATGGAGAAGGTGGGCAATGCCATGGGGGCCATCGGCGCTATCGTGAAGGGCGAAAAGCCGTTCGACGCCGAAGTGGTGAAGGCTTCCCTGACCACTATGGCCGAAGTTTCGAAGACCTTCCCCGACTATTTCCCGGCGGGCTCGGAAACCGGTTTCAAGAGCGAGGCGAGCCCGAAGATCTGGGACGACATGGCGGGTTTCAAGGCCAAGGCCGAGGAGCTTACGAAGGTGGCGGAAGCCCAGCTTGGGGCCCTGCCTACCGATCAGGCGTCCACCGGCGCGACAATGAAAGCGGTCGGCGCGGCTTGCAGCGCCTGTCATGAGACTTTCCGCCTGAAGAAATAGGGCTTGGTGAAGATCTGCCGGCGCGTCCCCGTTCCTCGAAGAGACGGAGGGGATGCGCCGGCCTTTTCGGCTTCCGTCAGGCAGCGATCGGAGGATGCCATGGCATCGAAATGGCTGAAGGGGCTCGGCGCGGTCGTCGCGTTGGGCATTGTCGGCGGCGCCGGCTTTCTCGTCGTCACGGCGCCGCGTCCGCAACCCGATGAGGTCTGGGCCGGCCTCGGCGAGCCCGATATCGCAAACGGCCAGCGCATCTTCTGGGCCGGAGGCTGCGCCAGTTGTCATGCCCCGGTGGGTGCGCAAGGCGATGCACGGCTTGTCCTGTCCGGCGGCGCGCCGCTGAAAAGCCCGTTCGGCACCTTCCACGCGCCCAATATCTCGAGCGACGGGACAGCCGGTATCGGCGGCTGGACGCTTGCCCAGTTCGGCAATGCCATGACCCGCGGTGTCGGCCGCGACGGCGAGCATCTCTATCCGTCCTTCCCCTATGGTTCCTATGCCCGCATGACGCCGAAGGATATAAGCGACCTCTTCGGATTCATGAAGACGCTGCCGGCGAGCGACAAGGTCGCCCCGCCGCACGAATTGCCGTTCCCCTTCAATATCCGGCTGGCGCTCGGCGGCTGGAAATTTCTCTATTTCAACGATGCGCCACGCGTTGAACTTGCCGGCGTCGACGACAAGGTCAAGCGCGGTCAGTACCTCGCCGAAGGCCCCGGCCATTGCGGCGAGTGCCACACGCCACGCGATGCGCTGGGCGGTTTCCAGAGCGGCAAATGGCTCTCCGGTGGCCCGAACCCGGAAGGGCAGGGCACGATCCCCAACATCACTCCGGGCTCGAAAACAATGGGCTCCTGGTCGGAAGCCGACATCGCCTACTATCTCGAAAGCGGTTTCACGCCCGACTTCGACAGTGTTGGCGGCCCCATGGTCGAGGTCCAGAAGAACATGGCCGAACTGCCGCCCGAAGATCGAGAGGCGATAGCCGCCTATCTCAAGGCCGTTCCAGCGGTTCAGTGACGGCAAAATCATAGCGGGCCGCGTCTTGTCGGCTCTCCGCCCCATCGCTAGTCTGGCGGGCGTTGAACCGTGTCACGGAGCCCCGCATTGACCAAGGACTCTCCCTCGCTGGAAGAACTGGAGGCGACCGTCGCCCGCATGACGGAGCGTTATGCAGCAAGCGACGATCCGCGCGTTGTCGAACTTTTGAGGGCGGTCCGCGCCCTGGACCGCCGATTCATCGCTGACCTTCCCGAGCCGCGCGATCTGGCGCTTGCCCGCGCCTGCGCCTTGATGTTCGTCCGCGAAACGCTCGAGGGCTGGGCGGATGAGCCGGCGGCGGCCGAAAGCTAGAGTATTTCCGGCCAATTCGGGGTCGGTTCTGTTTCTCGATTGGCGTGTGCGATCCGGTGGTGAACCGGCCGCAGCGCAATGCCCGACATCGGGCAAGGCCGGGTCGCCATCGGGCGTCCGCCAATCGGAAACCCCGCCCGCGTCGTTTGCCTTCGGCAAACGCGCAAACGGAGATTTCGCCGGACGGGCGCTTTTGCATCAATATCGGCGCAAAGCCGCTCGACCGTATCTTCGGATATGCTCTTCGCGTCTCTGCTTGATCTTGCCGCAAAATCGCTCCGTCAGAACGACCCCGAATTGGCCGGAAATGCTCTGGTCCGCTCCTCCAGCGTCGCGTAAGACTGCCGGTGCAGGATGCCATCCTGACAGAATTCGGAGACGGAACGGGAATGAGTATCGAACGCCGGCGAATGGAAAGCGCGCTCCGCTCGCTGCTCGACAGCTATCCCGACCCCGCCTTGCACCGCTGGGTGGACCAGACCGTTCAGGCCTTCGAACGGAGGCTTTCCAATATCGTCGACCCGCGCGAGCGCGATCATGCCCATCAGGCCGCCCTGATCCTGATTAAGACGACCCTGCAGAACTGGTCGGAACACCCGCCCGTCCGGCATTGAGCTGAAGAATGGCCGGCCCTCGGCATCGGCGTCTTTATCTGTGTTCTGCGGCAAAAGCCGCCAGTTCGGCCTCGGCCTCCGGCGTCCACAGATCGAGCGCCTTCAGGACTTCCACGGTAAAGGTGAAGGGCGAGGAACCAGCAGCCGTGACGACGCCTTGGTCAGAGACCGCCTGCGGCTGGTCGCGATAACGCCCGCTGCCGCGATAGCCCGGATATTTCTGATGCGAGGCAAGCGAATTGCCGGTATGGGCGATATCGTCCAGCACGCCGGTAGCGGCGAGCGCGCTCGCTGCGGCGCAGATGCCGGCGAGAACCTTGTCCTCGGCACGGAAGGCTTTTGCCAGCTCGGTGAAATCGAAGGCCTGCCCCTTTTCCCAGGCAAAGCCGCCGGGGATCACCAGCGCATCGAAGCGGGCCGGATCGATCTCGGCAAGACTCATGTCCGGCGTCACTTTCAGGCCGCCCATCGAGGTGACCGGCTGACCATCCGGCGAGGCGGTCAAGACCTCGCACCCGAGATAGTATCGGGCGGCCGCCATCAGGAGCGCGGGCTCCCAATCGGCGAAATCGGCTTGCAGGGCGACAGCGATACGGGCCATGGGCTCGTTCTCCTTGGAAATGACTGGTGGCGTCGGGCTGCTCAAGACAGCGCTTGCATGAAGCGCATGCCGGTGACCGGGCGCGGGATGAAGTCGAGGTTTTCGTAGAACCGGTGGGCGGCGAAATTGCCGGTGGCGGCACTGACCGAAAGGTAGTCACAACCTGCTGTTTTGGCAATCTCGCGGGCGCGCGCGACAAGATTGTGGCCGATGCCGTTGCCGCGCTGGCCGTCGCGCACGAAGAGATGGTGCAGGTCCATGCCGCGCTTGCCGTGCTCGGCCCTGTAGAGCGGCACGAGGATGGCATAGCCGATCAGGCCTTTGCCGCTGTCGGCGACGAGCGCGGTGATCCAGGGCATCGGCCCGAACAGGTCCCGTTCAAGTTTGTCCGGGGTCATGGCCGATGCGTCGCCGTGATGGGCGGCAAGCGCCGCAATCATTTCGTTGAGGTCCGGCAGGTCATGCGGCTTGGCGCTGCGGATGACCACGACGGGCGGCCGGGGCAGGGTGAGGTCGGTATCTTCGGTCATTTCTCGCTTCCCTCTTTCGTTTGCGCCGTCAGGGGAAGCTGTTCAAACAACAAGGCCGCCTGACGGCGGCCTGTTGACATGATGATCTGTCGAGCCGCCGGTTACCGGTAGGCCCAAAAATACGTGCAGGAGATGGGTGCGCGTGCGATGATCATGGGCGTTTGAATGCGCCGAATTCAATCGATTGTCAATGGGGGTGGCCTCACCCATGTTCGTGATCGCATAGACCGTGGTCGGAGAGCGCGCGGATGACATAGCAGTCGCCGACGGTGTGATTACCGCAATGGGTGACGATGCGCTCCAGCTCGTGTTCCAGCTTCTGCAGCCGGGCAATCTTCTCGCGCACCTCGACGAGCTGCTCGCGGGCGATATGGTCGGCGCGCTCGCAGGGCTCGTCCGGATGGCGGCTCAGCGCCAGGAGTTCGCGGATCGCCTCGATCGGGAAGCCGAGATCGCGGGCGTGGCGGATGAAGGCCAGGCGCTCCAGTTCGGCAGGCTCGTAGCGCCGCTGGTTGCCTTCCGACCTGTCCGGCGCCGCGATCAGCCCCATTTGTTCGTAGTAGCGTATAGTCGGCACCTTGACGCCGGTGCGGCGGGAAAGTTCGCCGATGGAGTACATTTTGTGAAAAACCCTCTTGTACCTCTAGTCGCTATAGAGATTAGGTAGGACGTCGAACGAGAGCAAGACGAAAAGGAAATGACGGAATGAGCGCCAGCCACGGCCACGAGCACGCCCCCTTCGACGGCATGTCCGACACCTACAAGCGCCGGCTCTGGCTGGTGATCTTCATCAACGCGGCCATGTTCCTCGTCGAGATGACGGCGGGTCAGCTCGCCCGCTCGCAGGCGCTGCAGGCCGATGCGCTCGACTTCTTCGCTGATGCCGTGACCTACGGCATTTCGTTTGCGGTGATCGGCGCGTCGCTGAAGGTTCGCAGCACCGCGGCGGCGGCCAAGGGCATCAGCCTCTTCCTGATGGGGCTCTGGGTGTTCGGCTCGACCATCTGGCGGGTGTTCTTTGACGGCATGCCGGAGGCGCCGGTGATGGGCGTGATCGGCTTCATGGCGCTCGCCGCCAATGTCACGAGCGTGCTCCTCTTGATGAACTACAAGGACGGCGACGCCAATGTGCGCTCGGTCTGGCTGTGCTCGCGCAACGACGCGATCGGCAATGTCATCGTCATGATCGCGGCGCTCGGCGTCTGGGGTACGGCAACCGCCTGGCCCGACCTTGCCGTCGCCTTCATCATGGCTGGCCTGTTCCTCAACTCCTCGGCCCAGATCCTCTGGCAGTCCTATGGCGAATGGAAAGAGGGCGGCGCCGAGGCGCTGGCGAAGAAGGCCGGGGAAGGCTGCACCTCCTGCAGCGTCGACGCCCGCCGCGCGGCAGGCGCGCATCATCACGATCACTGACGATCGCCCGCTAGATGCGGCTGGTTTTCATGGAGTGCAAAAATGCAAAAGAGCGCCGATGGCGCTCTTGCTGATTGAGCCGGGATCGCGGGCGGGCCTCAGCCCTCCGAATCTTCCGGCAGTTCGTATTCGCGATAGAACGCCTCGACCTTCTCGGCCGACGACATGAGCGCCTCGGAACCGCCGTCGGAAGCCTGGGCGGGGGCGGGAGACGCACCCTTCCGGCCGCCTTCGATGGTCCAGAGGGCCGTTGCAAGGGAAGGGGAGAGAAGTGTGCTGCTGAAGGCGGGCGATGAGGCAGTCTGCGGCTTGGAGGAGATCGCGGTTTCTGCGGCCACATCTTCGCCATCGGTGGCGTTGTGAACGTACCGGTTCTGGTATGAATAACCGCTAAGACCGCTTTCGATCCTCATGGGAGGCTCTCTCATTCCATTCGTTAACCTTTCGTTAACTTTTGAAACTTGCGCGAAACTGGTGGTACTCGCCTCTGGCGGGCGGGGCTTTTGGGAGACTCGCGATGATACCCACGAGGCGGCGCCTGCCAGCGGGCACGATAAGTGATCGGAGCCCGCCTGTTTCAGCCTTCCATGCGTCCGGCCAGGAAGCGGTCGATCGCCGCCCGCGTCAGCCGCTGGTTGTTGCGATACCAGGTATCGTCGGAATGGAAGACCGGTTCGCCCTCGTCCCAGCCACTGCAGGAAAAGTCCGACTGGCGGGCGAAGAAGGCAACGAAGTCGGCTTCGTCGGCCCAGGCGGTGATGGGGTCGCCGGTCTGCCCGCCGCCGTCGAAGATGTCGCATAGCATGACCCGGTCGGCGCGACGTATCAGCCCGTGGCCGCAGAAGTCGCGATGAAATTCAAGGATCAGCCCTTCATCGTCCTTGACCGAGGCCAACCGCCGCCATAGCGCGGTCGCAAGGGCCGTGCCGAAGGGCTCGCGCGAAAGCCGGTCGCGCAACTCCGCCGCCCGCCGCGCCATCTCCTCCTCCGTTGCGTCGATCAGCGGATAGGGCGGCTGCCACGGCCCCTTCGGCCGGCGGATCGACCAAACCGAGGCGACGAGCACCACGATGACGGCGCCGAGCGCCAGAAGCGGAATGATTGTCGACATGCCCGGCCCTCGCTCTCGGCTATCCCTGATGCGGGATGATGCCATATCTGCACCCCGGCCGGCAGGGGGCGGGAGACAATCGCTCAAGCCCCTTCGATGGCGCCCGCGAGTTCGGCGAGCCGGGCGACGGTGTTGATGTTGCGCGAGGTGCCGGCCTTCAGGATGGGTAGCTTGAGGCGCGAGCGTCCGGACCCGATGGGGTAGTGGACGAAGATCTCGCGACCGAGGGCCACCACCTCCTCGCCGTCGGGTGCGACGAGGCCGTGAAGCGCATCGTCGGGAACAGCTTCCGCGAAGAAGCTGACCAATACCCGGTTGGGCTCCATGGAAGCGAAGGGATTGGCGTCGAGGATCGCGGCCAGCTCGTCGGGCCGGCGCAGGAAAACGCCGGGCGGCTTGCCCAGCCGTTCGGCCAACGCCGCGTCGAGGCGGGCTGTGATATCGGCCGCATCGCCGCCGTCGCGGAAGATGACGTTGCCGCTCTGGATGAAGGTCGAGACATTGGTAAAGCCGAGGCCTTCGCAAAGCGCCTTCAGCTCCGCCATCGGCAGTTTTCCGGCGTCGCCGACATTGACGGCGCGGATCAGGGCGACATGTACGTTCATTCGGCCTGGCCTCGGTTATCAGAGGTTTCCAACGCAGTATGCACAAAAAGGTGAACAGCAAAACTGCGTGAATGTTCCCCTGTCGATCTGGCGGGAGCCATGCTGGCCTGCTACTCAATGGCAATCCGAAGTCGGGAGATACACGCATGCTGAAACTCTATGTCGCGCCGGGATCCTGCTCGCTTGCCTCGCATATCGCGCTGGAGGAGGCAGGTGCCCCCTATGCCGCCGAACGCGTCGACCTCTCCAGGGGTGCGCAGCATCAGCCGGAATTCCTGGCGATCAATCCGAAATCCCGCGTCCCGGCGCTCGCTACCGACCGCGGCATCCTGACGGAAACACCGTCGATCCTGGCCTATATCGCCCATGCCTTTCCGGAGGCGGATCTGGCGCCGATGGACGACGCCTTCGAATTTGCGCGGCTCCAGTCCTTCAACAGCTATCTTTGCTCCACCGTCCATGTCGCGCATGCGCATCGGCCGCGCGGCAGCCGCTGGTCGGACGACCCGGAGGCAATCGAATCCATGAAGCTGAAGGTGCCGAAGAACATGGGTGATTGCTTCGCGCTGATCGAGACGAAGATGCTCGCCGGCCCTTGGGTCATGGGCGACCGGTATACGATCGCCGATCCCTATCTTTTCACCATTGCCGGCTGGCTGGAATCGGATGGCGTCGATCCCGCCCGTTTCCCCAAGGTGCTGGACCACCGCAACCGCATGGCCGAGCGGCCGGCGGTGAAGAGGGTCATGGAGTGGCTGAGGGCCGGCTGACCGCCGCCCCGCGCTCGATGTCGGCGTGACGGAGAGCCTGAGTTACCCCCTCACATCTTCCCCGCCACCTTCACGGCGAAGGCGTATTCGAAGGCGATTTCCTCCAGCCGCTGGAAGCGCCCGGACTTGCCGCCATGGCCGGCGGCCATGTTGGTCTTGAGCAGGATCGGCGCCGTGCTGGTCGTGTTCTCCCGCAGCTTCGCCACCCATTTGGTCGGCTCCCAATAGGTCACGCGCGGATCGGTGAGGCCTGACAGCGCCAGGATCGGCGGATAGGGTTTTTGCCCGACATTGTCATAGGGGCTGTAGGCGGCGATCCAGCGGTATTCCTCCGCCGATTCGATCGGGTTGCCCCATTCGGGCCACTCCGGCGGGGTGAGCGGCAGGGTGTCATCCAGCATGGTGTTCAGCACGTCGACGAAGGGCACGGCGGCGATGATGCCGGCGAATTTCTCCGGCGCCATGTTGGCGACCGCCCCCATCAGCATGCCGCCGGCCGATCCGCCTTCGGCGATGATCCGGTCGTAAGACGTGAAGCCCTCCTTCACCAGATGGTCGGCGGCGGCGATGAAGTCCTTGAAGGTGTTGACCTTCTTTTCCATCTTGCCGTCTTCGTACCATTGGAAGCCCTTGTCCTTGCCGCCGCGGATATGGGCGATGGCGTAGACGAAGCCGCGGTCGGCGAGCGACAGGCAATTGGTGTTGAAGCCGGCGGCAATCGAGATGCCGTAGGCGCCGTAGCCGTAGAGCAGGCAGGGCGCGGAGCCATCGAGTTTCGTATCCTTGCGGTAGAGCAGCGTGACCGGCACCTTTGCGCCGTCATGGGCCGTGGCAAAGACGCGGCGGGTGACATAGTCCTCCGCATTGTGGCCGGAGGGCACTTCCTGGGTCTTCAGCAGCACGCGTTCGCGGGTCGCCATGTCGTAGTCGAAGAGCTGGGAGGGCGTCGTCATCGACGAATAGGAGAAGCGGATGACGTCGGTGTCGTATTCGGCAGCGCCCTGGAGGCCGAGCGCATAGGCCTCCTCGGCGAAGGCGATGGCGTGCTCCTCGCCGGTCTTGCGGTCGCGGATCATGATTTCCGGCAGGCCGTTGCGGCGTTGCAGCCAGACCAGGTGGCGGGCAAAAGCCATGTGGTTGAGGATGAGGCGCCCCGGCTCATGGGAAACCACTTGCCTCCAGTTTTCCTTACCCGGCGCTGTGACCGGCGCCTCCATGATCTTGAAGTCCTTGGCGCCGCCGTCATTGGTGAGGATGAAGAAGACGTCGCCGCCCTCTGCCATCGAATACTCCACGCCCTCAACCCGTTCGGCCACCAGCTTCGGCTCGGCGGAAAGATCCTTCGTGGAGAGAATGCGGTATTCGCAGGTCTCATGGTCGTGAATGTCGATATAGATGAAGTCGTCGAGCAGCGAGCCGCCGACGCCCATGAAGAAGCCGTGGTCCTTCTCCTCGTAGACCAGCCGGTCTTCCGATTGCAGCGAGCCGATCACATGGTGGAACACCTTGGAAGGACGATGATTGTCGTCCTGGAGCGTGTAGAAGAAGCTCTTGCCGTCGGGCGCCCAGGCGCCACCGCCGCCGGTGTTCTCGATCACGTCGGGCAAATCCTCGCCGGTTGCAAGGTCGCGCACCCGGAGCGTGAAATATTCCGACCCCTTGTCGTCATAGCCCCAGATGCCGAAGGCATGGTCGGTCGTGTGGTCGAGCCCTGCCAGGCGGAAATAATCCTTGCCCTTGGCTTCCTTGTCGCCGTCGAGCAAAAGCTGGCGGTGCTTCTCGTCCTTGTGGTCGCCGTCCCGCGGGATTCGGAAATAGCGCGGCTGCTCGCCGCCGGTGACGAAGGCGGTACCATAGGCGAAGGGTCCGTCCTTCATCGGCACGGATGAATCGTCTTCCTTGATGCGGCCCTTCATCTCGGCGAAGAGCGTCTCCTGCAGCTCTTTCGTGTCTGCCATCGCCGCTTCCATATAGGCGTTCTCGGCCTCCAGATGCTTGCGAAGCTCCGGATCGAGCAGGCTCGGATCCTTGAACATCGCCTGCCAGTTCTCGGCCCGGATCCAGGCATAGTCGTCGGTACGGGTGATGCCGTGGCGGGTGTCGGAGACGGGCTTCTTCTCGGCGGCGGGCGGCTTTGGCAGATTGGAAAAGACGGGCAAGGGCAGGGCCTTCTCTGTTCGGGAGAAATCGGGCGTTCCTTCGAGAGATAGAGGGGCGGGACGGACCTATCAAGGCGGAAATTTCCCATGCGCCCCGATGCCAGGAGGATTGTGTGGCTGAAGCCGTCCTGCCACGCAAGCGGTAAGGTGACTTGCAGGCGTTGGCCCCTCAGATCAACCTGACCGCATAGACCTCGCCGCCGGGAAGCGGCAGCAGGCGATAGGCCATTTCGGCCTTCAGTTCCTCGAGCCGGACGATCTCGTCGGGGGTCTTGTCGGGCTTGGCGCCGAGCGTGATGAATTCCTCCTTCACATGTCCGGGCTTGATCACGGCTTCAGCCGTCTTGCCGCGATAGCTGAAGCGGAAGACGTAAGGGCCGGGCGGATCGTTGATCACGTGGGTTCCGCCGATCGACTTGTCGATGGTGAGCCGCCCGTCGGTCAGCGCTCGGGTGACCATTTCCAGCGCATCGCGCCCGCCATGGCCGGAAAAGGCGGTGACGATCTCGACCTCGCGCCGCTCCAGCGGCGTGGGCGACAGAAGCGGAAAGGCCGCCTGCATGGCTTTCAGCGCATGCGCGACGCCGCCCGGAAAGCCGCCGCCGTGATAGGCGTTGATGTTGTCGAAGGTGAAGCTGATCGGCTGACCGTCATCGAGGACGGTGATTGAATTAGACATGGGCATAGGCCTTCAGGTTGGGAACGAACCGGTCGAGGAAGCGCGTCGTCGCCGGCATGAAATGCGAACCGTGGTGGAACATCGGATCGAGCGAGGAGAGGATCATGGTGCCGGGCGTCGACGCCTTGTCCTCGTAGAGGATCGGCCGGCCTTCGCCGTCGCGGGCAAGAACGGTGGCACCCTGCGGCGGAACGAACCAGCCGTGCAGGTGCCAGGTCGCTTCCTTGTCGCCGATGCCCTGCATCAACGGATGGGCGGCGGCCGCCTCGGTCACGCGCACGCCGAGATCAGCCGAGGGGTCGAGCCACCACCACCAGTTCGTCGGCGTCTCGGTGAACTGGACGGCCGGCAGCCAGAGATCGGAGCGGCTCTCGCCGAGCGCGACGACGGTTCCGCCGGCGTCCAGATGGCTGGCGACGATGTCTTTCTGGGCGATCATCCGCTGCGCCGGCGTGCGGCACGGGACCCAGAGAATGTCATCCGGCCGCAGCACATCGCCAAGCTGTTCCGGCGTGCAGATCACGTCGAAGACGGCGGTATAGCGCGGGCCTTCGAGGCTGCGGATATTGTAGTAGGTGCCGGAGGAAGGGGCGACAATCCGCCGGCCGGAGCGGCTGGAGGTGCGAAGCCCGCGATAGTCCTCCGGCTCCGCCAGCGGCAGCGTGTCGGCCGGACGCGCCGGACTCTTTGGCCAGGGATCGAAGCACGGCCCGCCATTCGTCCAGGCGAGGATGCGCGCCGAAAGCTCCGGCGCCAGTCCCCATTCGAGCCCCATGCCGGCGAGGTCGTTGCCGGCATGCGAGAAGATCCGCCCGCCCTTCGGCCTCGCCCAGACCCAGTCGACCGGCACCTTCGCAGAACCCAGGCCGTTGACGGCCACGGCGCCTTCGGGCAGCGGATTGCAGCCGCGGCCGTAGAAGCCGGCGACGCCCTTATTGGTCTCCAGCTTCTTCAGCTCGATACCGCCATAGATCGGATGCGGGTTGATAGCGGCAAGGTCGAAGTCGGCCCGCTTGGGCTCTGCGATCGGCCGGTACTGCGCCATGCCGTCGACGAGCGGGCGCACCATATGGCCGTTGAAGAACCAGCGCCCGCCGCGGTCGAGAAAGGCCTCCAGCGCCGGCTTCAGCTTGAGCATGGCGTCCTGGTCGAGCTGCTGGCCGGTGATCAGGCCGGTATGCGCCGACAGGATTTCCGGCGAGAGCTCGGCCTGCTCGACGATGACGGCCTCGCCGCGCGCGGCGGCCTCGATGATGCCCGGCGACGGTTTGCCATAGGCGGATTTCAGATAGATCGTGCTCATGCTGCCTCAATTCCGGCGAAGGCGGGCAGGATCGCCCGTCTGGTCTCGCCCGTGGGTCCGTTGACGTCTACCCAGCGCATCGGCACGCCATAGAGCTCGGAGAGCTTGTCCGGCTCGATCATGTCCGAAACCGGGCCGTGGATCTCGCCGCCGCCCGGCATCATCAGCAGGACGTCGTCGGCCGCCGCCAGCGCGTGGTTGGGGTCGTGGGTGGTGAAGATGATGGCGAAGTCGCGCCGGAGCCGCAGCGTATCGAGCAGCTCCAGCGTCTTCGCCTGGTTGCCGAGATCGAGCGCCGAGGTCGGCTCGTCGAACACCAGCACAGGAGAGCCGGTGGCGAGCGCCCGGGCGATCAGCACCATCTGCCGCTGGCCGCCCGACATTCGGTCGTAGCGCAGGTTGGCGAGCGAGCAGGCGCCGACCTGGACGAGCGCTGCTTCCGCCGCCTCGCGGTCGGCGGCCGACGGCTGGCCGAACAGGCCGAGCTGCACGGCGCGGCCCATGACGACGACGTCGAGGCCGGAAAGCTTCGCCTGCGAGGCGCCGTGCTGCGGCACATAGCCGGCGACCTTCGGTGCATGGCGCGTGCCCGATGCCAGCGGCTGGAAGCCGAGTAGCGCGCGCAGAAGCGTGGTCTTGCCACGGCCGTTAGGCCCGAGGATCGCCATGGAGCGGCCGACCGGAACTGAAAAGCTGATATCCTTGAACAGCGTGCGCTGACCGAAGGCGACGGATGCCTGTTTGAGGCCGATCATGGGCGGTTCGCCTCCTTGAAATGCTTGCGCAAGAGCACCGCAAAGACCGGCGCGCCGATCAGGGCGGTGAGCACACCGAGCGGGATTTCAGCCGAGGTGAGCGTGCGCGACAGCG
>Ga0172380_10000219_pt1 | contig 123247 bp, 103 predicted proteins | sample Leawe162metaG_FD_119747 | JGI IMG/M metagenome (GOLD analysis project Ga0172380, IMG submission 119747) | Leachate microbial communities from a municipal landfill in Southern Ontario, Canada - Leachate well 162 metaG | ecosystem: Engineered > Solid waste > Landfill > Unclassified | place... | reverse complement strand
TGGAAAATTGCCTAGGTCAACATCAAATAGATACTGACGAAGATAAAGACTCTATAGCGAGCGAAGCACAATCAAGCATCGACAAAATGCAGGAAAACGACGAGCAAACATTCGAAGCGACACATCTGACAGAAATTAAATTGCTTGAGGGAATTGACGACGACTACAACACAAAACTTGCTAATGCCGCCGAACTATTACTTGGTGGCAGTAAAGTTCTGATTGTAGTGGAGCTTGAAGAAGCCGATTTTGAGCGGGCACAATCTGCTTTTGCACTCATCAACAAATTCGCCAATGAACTGGGCGCAATTGCGGTGTGGAACGTAGAGCCAAAGCTCAAGGGGAACGCAGCGTATCTATGGATATCGAGCGGATTGAGCAAAAAGTATCACTCACAAAGGCGACATAAATTGAACATAGAAAATACAACGGACGAGTAGACTAATGGTCATGAAGCATCAACATTAAAAGAGGCAAAAACCCGAGAAATTTCCAGCACTTTAAGCTTATCAAGAAACCACAATAGTTAGCAGTAAAAAATATAGCTTTTCACTAAAGTCTGGAAGTACTTAAACAGGCTTCTCCTGCGCTTCTTGCGCAATTTAAAGCCCTTACTTTTTTAAAATTTAGCTGCTAGTTAAGCACCGTATGTAACACCAGAATATTAGCACACTACTAACGTCTTATAATGCTGCTTATGTTTTGCTCCAACCAACCGTCGCCTAAATCCCTCTCCTCGTCAAGCTTTCCAGACTTGATTCTCCTAGCGTTCAGCCAGGGCCATTTGGACTATCCACCATGTATTAAAGATAGTCCTTTAGGAACTCACACAATCGAATAGACAGTTTCACCACACGGCTACACTAGACTGCAAAAAAATAGACTTGATCAACCCTTAGCGAACCATTCACCACCTGACTTTTCTAACAACTTTTGAATCAGGTCTGCTCCGCCAATCATAGCCGGTGTGATTGCACCAAACTCGCTTGGTGGGTTGGCCAACAAATGATCTACAGCACCGCAAATAATTACTGCCGTTAACCAATATGGGTCATTGCCCTTAACCGTGATGTTATGCGAGGCTATCTCGTTTATTGCGTTAGCCTGAATTGTAAATGTGGTGCTCTGGCGTTGAGTAATAGTGGGCACACTAGCCTTAATCTTGCCAACGATGAAATCACCAGCTACATTCATTAGAAGCTGACCCAAAGCCGCTGACGCTTGAAGCAGAACGGCTGGAGCCGCAGCAGTAAAGTAGCTACTTACTTCCTGCACATTTGTATGACGGGGCAGCATCAGAGCCTCGCCAGCAGGAAACGACACCATTGAGACAGCTCGCGCATCACTCCGCGTTTTTCGTGATATAGCGATAGACTTGCTTTCAACTAGCTGTCCATTTTTCAAGCAAAAACCAGGAGCCGCAATCGCCCGCACAATACTCTTGCGAGTACCGGGGCTGGTATGCATCTCATTCAAGCTATAGATAACCTCAATTGCCCGACACTGAGGAAAATCGCTGCACAACTGGGCGCCCAGAGCATCCCCGATGGCATACTCGTAAGCGCAAGCAGGAACCAGAACAATTCCTGCATCTTTTGCCTGTTCATGATATTTGTCGTAAACGAGTTTTATAAAACCCTGTTCGCCAGTGGTATCAAGATAATGCGCGCGGCGCGCAATTGCTTCTTGAACTATTGGTTCGCCAAAATCAGTGAATGGTCCAGCACAATTTATTATGATCTTGCAGCCATCCAGGGCATTGAATGTTGAGCTATCTTGAACGTCTATTATACGAAAGGGCACGCCGCCAAGGCTTTCCGACAGGGTTTGCAACGACTGTTCATTTCTGCCGGCAAGAAAAAAGTCTGCATTTCGTTTCTTTAATTCGTCGGCGACCAGTTTACCAGTAAATCCCGTTGCTCCGATTAGTCCAATCATAAGTGTATCGCCTTTGTCTCTTTAATTCAGACTTACAGATGCCCGGTAGAGATTTGAAGGAACCTCTTCGTTGTCGGTATCGGAGACAAGAAGAATTTCTAAGGTGTGCGCAACAGCACCGGGGCTCACCACAACACTAGAGTAATCGGCGCAAATACCTTCAAACTTTTCACGACCACTAAGGCGCACAATGCGCTCAATGTCACCGTTCTCTTTCATGATTCCGAGTGACGAACCAAGGCATGTTCCGTCTTCATATTCATCATCGGTGGCCTCGGCCGCAGCTAAAAATACTATGCGCCCGTCAGACATTGGTACGGCATCTGTAAAAGACAGCCCCACTCCTTCGATGTCACCGAGATCATATTCTCGCAATTTTGAAATGCGTGTACTCTTTGGTTTGTGCGTATCATATAAGTCGTGCAAAAAACCTTCTGTTTCAAGTTCAACAACTACACTTTTCCCTTTTGTCTTACTGCCGCGATGAAAGAGTTTTGTCACTTTCTTCTGAATGGCAATACCTTCAACGTTCAGTCCATCAATTGACTCTTTGAGTTTATTGCGAATATCAGAAAAATCGATTGGGATAGGAGAACCATTAGATTCATTGACGACTAAATCATTTTCCAATTTGATCATAGCGCCGCTAACACGATTTGCCCGTGACAGTGAGGGCACCACCAGGAGTGCACCTGCAGCTGCGTAGACATCAGGCTGTATGCGCGTGATTGTCTCTAAATCTGATTTCTGCTTCTTGCGCTCTTTGTAATCGCTCGACAGCATCCCCGGGAGAAGCCTGAGCCAATGACCAGGCTGACTGCTTTTTAGATCAAACACTGCCAGGTGCAACTCATCGTCTGCCACTATATAAACACGATTCTCCAGCCGGACAAGTCCACTTGCCGATGTCACATAAGCAGGGCGATTGGCAGCGAGGGGCTCAATCACCAGTTCTCTAACTTTCTCGATGGCAATCATGAATTGAGCACTCCTGAAGTCAATGCAATTGTCTTATCACGTGGTTGCAGAGTCGGGCTTAGCCACTTTGTATCCCAGATTTTTGACATTGATGATATAACCCGGTGCCAACTCAGAATCAAGTTTTTGCCGCAGTCGGCCAACACATTTTCGCACTGCTTGTTCTGTTGAATCAGACTCTGAACTCCATAGTCTATTGAGTAGCTCCTCAGCCGAAAAGAACTGATTTTCATGACGCATAAAGAACTCAAGCAAAGCTAGCTCTTTGGCGTGCAAAGTAATTTCTTTGTTGCCGACTTTTGCCAGACCACACTTGCGATCAAGGCTTAATTCGCCAACTTTGAGCACATCAAATACTTTGCCAGAACGGGGACGACGCAAGATGGCAGAAACTCTAGCAAGCAACTCATCTAAAGAAAAAGGTTTGGTCAAATAGTCATCGGCGCCATTGTCAAGGCCAGCCACTCTGTCTTGGACAGCATCGCGAGCTGTGACGAACAGAATAGGCACAACGCCGCCTCTCGCTCTATATTCAGCACAAAGGGCGAGACCACTCTCTGCCTTGATATTCCAATCAAGTATGACCAAGTCGTAGTCGTAAATGAAAAGTCGCTGCAGTCCCTCGGGCGCTGAATCAACCCACTCCACGGTATAATTTGCGAACTCTAGGGCATCAGTTATAGCCTCAGCAGTGTCGGCTTCGTCTTCAATCAAAAGAATTTTGGCCATAACTCTCAAGGGTTCAGAACAGTTAATTACGGTGCAGAAAAGCAGTGCGAAGCCTCAATTTATCACACAAAGCCTTTGTTCTCATATTAGTTCCTCTATTTTTTGAGGTTCTCTTCCTCACTGCCTCAAACATAAGCCTAGCTCAACTTGACAAGGCTTATGAATTGGAAAATCAGACCCGTGGTGTGCTGCAAATAGTTAACTTGCAGACAAAAATATATCCTGATGCAGCCGCCGCTTTAGGTTTGGCAGTGGCCAATCGCGATATTAGCCAGATGAAAAAGATGCACAGAACTCTGGCAAAATTAAAAAAGGATAGAGCCCAGCTGCTGAGCAGGGGCGACCTAGATATGAGTATTTTGCGTCAGTTCAATGCCAGCGTAGAAAAAGTAATTGTCGCTCTCGAGGAAGGCGAAGTAGCGGCAAGAAGAGCTGACCAATTTGCTTTTATGCGCTGCTTAGAGAAGCTGCAGGTAATTATCGGCGAATGCAACGATGAAGGCGACAGAGTTTCGGCAATTCAAATCAAAAAAGCCTTAGAGCAGCGTGCTGAGCAAGAAAGATTGAGACGCGATGTGCAGGCATTTTCTACTGCAGCCGTTCTGGTCAGTATCTTCATTTCAATTCTACTGGTGGTAATCTTCAACCGTAGCATTGCCAACCGTCTTAAAATTATTAGCAAAAATGCCATAGACTTTGCTAACGACAAACCAATTGCGCCTGTGCTTAAAGGCAACGACGAAATCGCTCAGCTTGATCGCATTTTTCATGATATGGCTTTTCACATGAACGATCTAAGACGTAGAGAAAAAGCACTAACAGAAAATGCTTCAGAAATAATCTGTTCAATCGATCCCTACTTTGAATTTGAGTCAGTGAATAAGGCGATCACGACCATTCTCGGCTATCTTCCAGAAGAAGTAATACAGAAGCCCCTGGCATCAATTTGCAGCGATGACCCTCAGAAAATTCGCTCTATTTTCAAAGAAATTGCCGAAAGAAAAGAAAGTAAGGAGAATAAGCCTTTTCTGCTGACAATGAAAAACAAAGTTGGCGACCTGCGCGAAATTATGTGGTCAGCTGTTTACGACAAAGAGGAAAAGTCGTATTTTTGCGTGGCTCACGATGTCACTGAAATTAACAAGACCGCTAGACTGAAACGCGAACTAACAGCCATGGCCACTCACGACCTGCGAGCACCATTGGCATCACTACAATTAACTCTCGATCTCTTCTGCAAGAACACCTATGGTGAGCTTACTGAACGAGGCAAACACAGAGCCACTCAAAGTGCAGCCACGATTGGCCGGTTAGTACAGTTGATCAACTCATTCCTAGAAATTGACAAACTTGAATCAGGCACAATTGAATTGAATCTAGGCGACGAAATGGTATCTGACTTAATTAAACGGGCCAGCGTGGCTGTGCAAAGCAAGGCCGAAGCGAAAGCCCTGACTTTTGAGATGGCAGACTGCGATCTAGCAGTAGAATGTGATGCCAGTCGAATAATTGATGTATTTCAAAACCTGCTCGACAATGCCATCAAATACTCACCTGAAAAAGGGGCAGTAAAAGTAGTGGCAGAGCAAGAAAAAAATATGGTGCGTATTTCGATTATGGATCAAGGCCCTGGGGTGCCAGATGAAAAAGCGGCAGTGATTTTTGAAAAATTCAAACAAGGCAATGTCAATGCGGCAACAGAAAAACAAGGAACTGGTCTTGGTTTGGCCATATGCAAAGCAATTGTACAAGCTCATGGCGGCGATATTGGAGTAACGAATATCGCCGGAACAAATGTAGGCGTAAGAAATGCGCCTGGTTGGGGCAGCGTATTCTGGATCACACTACCAACAAGTAAGAATCAGAGCTAAAGTCAGAGCTAAAATTTAGCTCTGACTTTTACTGACTTATGCTTATATTCTCACTCAGATATCTACTTAGATTCTTGCTTAGTGACCCATAGTTTTTTGCTCTTGCTTATTCAGATACTCACCATACTCTTGATCGACCTTGCTGCTCGGCGGCAAGTATTCACGACCAACCGGTGCTGTCCTCGAACCACCTTCGCCCCTTTGTGGTGTCTGCTCGTGGCGCTCATGAGTGCGGCGGTCATCATTTGGTCTGTGATTGGGATAGCCTTTAATTTCAACATTGAAATCAAGACACAAGTCTTTTTTCTTATGGTCGTTGTCTAGGTTTTTATTCTTGTTTTTGTCTAGATCTTTATTCTTGTCGTTGTCTAGATCTTTATTCTTGTCTTTGTCTTTGCTGAAGTCATCAACAGAAGGACGCTTCTCGATAAAGGCCCCGGATTCAAGGGCACCAGATTTTTCTGACGCTGCACTGTTCCGTTCTTTAGTAAGAGTATTGTCTGAAGAATCAGAGCGAGAAGCACCAGCTGAGGCTCCTGCAGCCCCGCCAGCAAGTTTAGCACCGCCAGCCACGCCCTCAGAAGCGCAATTGCTCTTGCGAGCAAATTTGTCCATGCAATCCCAGGCCTCACTAGACAGGGTATTGCTTGAAACCCGATTGTCGTTTCCGGCTCTAAAAGTACTAGATTCAGTCACTATGTCTTGTTTCGGCATGGTAAGCAGCTCCTCTTGCGGTGTCTTATGCAAGCATTATGCCTAGCCAAGTAGACATGAAGTAGACACGAAACAGACAAAAAATTTCGCTATTGAATTGCTTGCACTAGCGCTTGCCAGGCTGGGTGTTGCGAGATTTCACGAAGAGACTGGTGCAAAAGCGAAATTCCAGGCTCTTTCTTAAACCAAGTAGAGGCTCCAGATGGATGGGGCAGTGGTATCACATGGCAATCAACACCGAACAAGTTTCTTTCAAACTTCTGGCCAATGACATCAACCAACTGACCCTTGCCTAACACCTGCTCAATTGCTAATTTTCCCACTGGAATAACTAACTGTGGCTGCAAGATTCTAAATTCTTCTGCCATCCACTGCGAACAATTGGCCACCTCGGCTGGGCTAGGCACACGATCGCCTCCGCTTAAGGTCTTACCGGGAAAGCAGCGACAAACAGCAGCCATATAGGCAAGCGACCGAAATTGCTCTTCGTTTAAGCCGATAGTTGAGTACCATTTAAAAAGAGTCTTTCCTGCTGTCCAAGCAAAAGGCTTGCCAAATGCACCCTCGTGCGGCCCTGGTGCCTGGCCAATCATATAGACCTTAGACAAAAGTGGATGGTGGCTAACCACCGGACCCACCATCAATGGGCAAAGGGTGCAGCTCTTAAGAGCAGCAACGTGTTTTTCTATTGCAACCTGAGACTTCATGGGCACTATCGCCTAAAAGCTTAATGATACTGCTAAACTTGCGTACTAGACTAGTCATTTTAATGGAAGGCCCTCAGTGCCTATGCAAATAGATCTGACCTGGCTCATTGACCTGACAATAGTCGGCCTCTACTTCATCATTATTATGTATGTGGGCTTGAAATTCGCCGAGCGTGAAAACACCCTCGCTGATTTTGCTCTTGGTGGCCGCTCTATGCCATGGCTGGCAGTGCTAGCCTCGATTATTGCCGCTGAAACCAGTGCCGCAACTTTTTTAGGCACTCCCGGCGAAGGATTCAAGCTACTCAATTACTCTTACTTGCAAATATTAGTCGGAACCGTACTAGGGCGCATTATTGTTGCATTTGTGTTCATTAAGCCTTTCTTTGACCTCAATGTCTATTCTATTTATGAATATCTAGAGTCGCGCTTTGGTCGCGCCACCAGACTGGCAGCTTCAGCAACTTTTTTAGTAACACGGGTACTGGCATCTGGTGCGCGTCTTTACGTATCAGCCATAATTCTTGCCGTGGCCTTTGCCTTAATTACAGGGTCACCACCAAGCAAAGCGCAAGAGCTAATAGTCTATCTAATAGCAATAGTATCTATCACCACAATTACAGCTATTTACACATCTATTGGCGGCATCAAAGCCGTAGTCTGGACAGATTGCATACAAGCTACCGTAATGCTTGGTGGCGCCAGCGGTGCCATCATCGTACTGCTCATGAATATGCCAGAAGGACTATCTTCAGTAGCTAGTTTTTACAACCACACGGCCATGCCGTTCTTCATCAGCGGAACAAAACCAGAGGCCAGTTTATGGCAAAACATCACAGCTGTACTGGGCGCCGACTACACCATCTGGGCAGCCTTTTTGGGTTCAACATTCACCACACTGGCAACCCACGGCACAGATCAAGACATGGTGCAAAGAATGTTGACAGCTCAAGACTATAAGAAAAGCCGACTTTCACTAATTCTTTCAGGATTAGCTGATCTACCAATCGGCTTTATCTTTCTCACTATCGGAATTTTGATGCACTTGTACTTCCAGCAACAACCAGACGTCAACTTGCCACAAAAGAATAGTGAAATTTTTGCCTACTTTATTTTGACAAAAATGCCAATCGGCTTACGCGGCCTCTTAATTGCTGGGATATTTGCCACAGCCATGGGCTCACTAAGTGCTGCACTCAATGCTCTATCAACCAGCGCTACCCGCGACTTTACCCGCAACTCAGAAACAGAAGCAACAGCACCAGGAGAAAAGTCGGTACAAGTGGCACGCCGGCTAACTTTTGTCTTTGCTTTCTTGATGATTGTAGTAGCAAGCGCTACTGCATACTTTGTCATAGACCATCCAACATCGCGCATTATTCCTATTGTTCTAGGAATTTTCGGCTACACCTACGGCTCTTTACTTGGGGTCTTTTTGCTTGGACTTCTCAGCAAAAGAGGCAGCGACCGCGGCAATTTAATTGCCATGATTGCTGGGGCAACCCTGGTCGCTTGCTTACCACAAATTGCCTTTCCTTGGAGAGTAATGTTCGGCTCCCTGACCACTATGGCCATTGGTTCGCTCTTCAGAAGCGAAAATAGCGACAAAGGCAAATCGCTGGGACCTAGCGCTGATACTTTAGACCAGGCACTTTAGGCCTGATACTCTAGGCCTGTCACTTTGCAGCCAAAGATAAAATGTGATCTAATCTCGACGAGATTTGCCACGCAATCGCAACCAGCTGTTGAGTTAGTGCAAATGCTGTCATTCAATATTGAGAATACATGCAGCCAAATTGGCAGACAGCAGTAAGTCAAAAGAGAAAAAAAACACCCACCCGGGTTTAAGCAAGACCCGAAGAAGCAAGGATACAGTGCCTTTCGGCGATTGACCTTGGCGACCGAGATAAATCATCAGTATCAAATAAGCCACCAAGGGCGAAGGCAGAAAAGCCAAGAGAAAGTGATCGTGGCCAAATTAGCCGCAACGCAGTAGAACCCTCACAGAGAAGGCAATTTGGCGATTTCAATCAGCTTTTTCGACTTTGAGAATCAATGTCAATCTTCACATTTAGGTGAGAGTTAAGGCCTAAGTGCCACAAAGGCTCTAATTGTGGGAAAATCACTAAGGAGACCATCGATGATGCGATTATCTGGCCACACTTTCAATCCCACTATTATTTGCGGGCAGCCATACCAGGCATTGTCTTACTAAAGTAGGGGTCGTTAATGGGAAAAGAAAGATAGGGCTCGTCAGCGAACCACTTGTCTCTGACAACGATAACTAAGGAGAGCGAAATGTCATATACCATCGTAAGCGATATCTGTGAAGGCGTAGGCGACTGTATTCCAGTCTGCCCAGTAGAGTGTATTCACTGGACAGAAAAAACCAACACTAAAGGTCACAAATATCCGACTATTGACGACAGTACCTGCATTGACTGCGGCGCTTGCCTCTCAGCCTGCCCTGTAGAAGGCGCTATTCTCGACGACTGGCAACCAGAACTACAGAAGCCATAGTCAAGAGCCTTAACAGCTTCGAAATAGCAGCAATTGCAGCTGTTTCGTCTGTGTGCACAGTTACTATAAAAAAGCCGAGGACTAGCTCCTCGGCTTTTTTGCTTGCAAATCGCAAGTATTCAAGAGTCAGTACAAAAACAAGCGAGCCAACGCCCAGAACAATCCCTATCTTTTCCTATCTATATAGATAGTTCAGCCAAAATTGTTGAAGCCAAACGACTTCTGCTGTGAGCAGCCATACCCTCGGTATAGTGCACAGCAAACACCACAGTAGTATTGGCTGGAGCAGCCCCAATTTCAAGCATAGCGGAGGCTCTCACACTAACTGTTTGATATAGATTGAGTAGCTGCAGTGAATCGGCCTTAAAAATAGCAATCAGACCAGGTGCATCATCGACTTCAAGGGAAGACTTGTACGGCCCGAAAAAAGACTCACTACCCATGACAAAAGGTTGATTGGCCACATCGTCCAAATCGGGAAAACTTTTGAATGGAGCTTTCGCAATAGTCAGCATTTTTTCTTTCGACCCCTGAGCAAGCAAAAACTGCAATCAACACAAGGGATAATAATACCGATAGCCCCCAAGGTTATACTTCTTACACAATACCTTTATGTTGTGATTTGTAAAATGAAGGAGGGCCCATTTTGACCACTCCTAAATATCAAAATAGCGACGAAAATAAAACAATTGTATTCACCTCCCCGTCGAATACCACCGTTGTATATACAACAGGAGACATAGTTGGTGAAAGCTATATTTTGCTCTCTCGTTTGGCCCGCGGTGGAATGGGAGTGCTATTTAAGGCTAAGCACATTCAGCTCGACCGCATTTTTGCCCTAAAGCTTTTGCCCCCCAACCAAGTAAGCGAAGTTAATTGGCGCCGTTTTGAAATTGAAGGCCGAGCCTTAGCCAAACTAAGTCATCCAAATATTGTGCAAATTTACAATATGGGCGTAGATCAAAAGGGTTGTCCGTTCTATGTAATGGAATTGCTTGAAGGTCAATCAATGGCCGAATATATTGAACAGCAAACCATGCCCATTGAACAGTTTGTGCAGTCGTTTAAAGACGTCTGTGCCGCGCTACAGCTTACACATAGCAAAGGGATTGTGCACCGCGATATCAAACCGTCCAATCTATTTATGGTGCAGACTAGCGCTAGTTCTAGTTCTAGTTCTAGTTCTAGTTCTAGTGCTAGTTCTCAGTCTAGTATCAGAAGCACAAAAGTTGTGGACTTTGGCATTGCTCGATTGACAGCGAACGAGGGACAGGACTTACAAGGTCTAACGCGGCCAGGCGAAGTCTTCGGCAGCCCTGCTTATATGAGCCCAGAACAAACAGAGGGAAAGGCTGTCACTTTAGCCTCAGACATCTATTCTCTGGGCTGCACCATGTATGCCGCCCTCGCTGGCCACGCCCCGTTCAAGGGCGCAACTGCCCTGCAGACAATGATGTCCCATCAAGCAGATTTGGCTCCGCCCATCAATCGCCTTGATTTCAGCCCAGAGCAAAATAATGCCTGCAACGAAATAATTGCCAGCTGTATGGAAAAGGCACCAGAAAATCGGGTCAGCAATGTCGAGCAGATTGCAGAAATGCTCGGTAAAATTTCCACCGATTTATCGAGCGCTGTTTCAAACACAAAGTTAAGGCAACATAGAGAGCCGGAAAGCAAACGAGAAAGCAACAACGACCAAATAGACGAAACCACAACAAACAGCAATCGAGCTAGGGCAAAAAATCAAAATAAGTGGTTGACTATTGCAGCTGCCTCTACGCTGAGCCTGGCCGCTGTAGTTGTAGCAGTAACTTCAGCGAATCATTCAGTTTTATTCAATCAATCAGAGGCCCCAAAAACAAATGATCTGAAAGCAGCCAAGCCCACTTCGGCACAGATTCACGAAGCGAGCATAAAACTACATCAAGAAAAAATGCCAGCGCTTGCAGATGAAATTAACTTAGATGATTTCATCCTCCAGACCAATGAAGCCCTTTCTGAGGTGGTAGAAATAGATGGAAAGAAACATAGAATTTTCAACTTTCCAACAAAGATGTCTATCGGTAGAGTTGCTCAAAATCGAACACGAGAAGAAATATTCAAAACCAACGGCAGATCAAACGAGAGACTGGAAAAAGCGGCACAAGGCAAGATAACCTGGCCTGATGACGAACCAGTTAATTTCGTCGCTGGAGTTCAAATCAGCAAAATTCCCGAAGCGTACGAGCACTTCGACGACCAAGCAATAGCTAGTCTCACACTAAAGAACCCAGAAAGGCTTCCCGGCATTGAGACTCTGGCAAATTGGCCAAATCTACGAAGTCTACACCTACATGACTGCATTCTTGATGCTACCTATACAAAAGGACTAGATAGACTTGAACACTTAAAATCTCTCACTCTAGACCATACTAAGTTTGATGTGGAGGCGCTTACGGGCATCAGTGTGCTTGCCAGATTAAGTTCGTTGCAGCTTGATAGTATTGAAGACCACTCGAAGGTTTTACATGCACTCGAATATATACGCAGCCTGACTTATCTTGAATTGCGAAACCTGATCTTGAACGAAAGCAATCTGATGTCACTCAAAAAACTCCACAATTTGAACCAACTAGATCTGCGCTATTCAACCCTGCCAGATATGGCAATGGCCGAACTAAGCAGGTTGCCAAATCTGCATATACTCAATCTAGATCGAACAATCTATTCCCCACAATCACTCTACGATCTGGCGAGCAGTAAAAGCTTACGAACTTTGTATGTAGACAAAGACAGGCCCAGTGAGCAGGTACTGATAGAGTTTAGGAAACGTTGTCCGCACGTATACGTGCACAGGAAACCACAGAGAAACAGCTAATTACTTTATGGCAAGCTACCAGATTTTTGCTCGCTTCTCTTGCTCGCGCCACATCGCATCACCAGATTTGATACCAAAGGCATCATGGAATTCTTGGAAATTTACTAGCGGTCCGACCGAGCGAAATGGCCCAGGAGAATGGGGATCAACAGTAATTAACCGACGCTGCTCAGCTTCGCGAATATTGATACGCCAGAGTTGGGCAAACGACAAGAAAAATCTTTGCTCGGGGGTAAGTCCATCTATATTTTTACGCTTGCTTGGATCTTTCTTCAGGGCCCGCTGCAAAGCATCGTAACCAATACTGACACCACCCAAATCGGCAATGTTCTCACCTAGAGTAAGTTTGCCATTAACATGCAGCCCCGGAAGAGCCTCAAAGGCATTGTATTCTTCTACTACTTTTTGAGCACGGGCATCAAATTGTTTGGTGTCACTCTCGGTCCACCATTCAGTTAAATTGCCATCAGCATCAAAATGCCGACCTTCATCGTCGTAGCCATGAGTAATTTCATGACCAATTACAGCACCAATGCCGCCGTAATTGACAGCATCATCCATGGTGATATCAAAGAAAGGTGGCTGCAGTATTCCAGCAGGGAAGACAATTTCATTCATGGTCGGATTGAAATAGGCATTAACGGTGGGCGGCGTCATCATCCACTCACTGCGATCAACAGCTTTACCAATTCGAGCTATTTGTCTGGCCACTTCAAAGGCATCAGCCCTAATGACATTGCCAAAATAATCATCTCTTTTGATAGCAACGGCCGAGTAATCACGAAACTTATCAGGGTGACCGATTTTTTGCACGAAGCGCTCAAACTTCACCATTGCTTTCTTGCGAGTAGCCTCACTCATCCAATCAAGCTTCTGTAGATGCTCCGAAAACACTTCACGCAGATTCGTCACTAGCTCGGCCATGCGTTGCCTGGCGTCAGCCGTAAAATATTTCTCTACGTAGAGCTGGCCTAGGGCCTCTCCAATCTCGTGATCAACTACTTTAGCGACCCGTTTCCATCTAGGCTCTTGCTGCTCTTGCCCACTTAGTGTTTTACCGAAGAAATTAAAGTTCTCAGCGTCAACGGCATCATGCAAAAATGGTGCGGCCTCGTGCATCACATGCCAGCGTAAATAGGTCTTCCATTCATCAATTGAGTGGGCTTTGACAATCTTGTTCAAAGCCTCAAAATACTCAGGCTGACCCACCACGGCATAAGGCAGGTCGCGAATGCCCCGCTCGTCCAAATAGATCTGCCAAGGTACAACCTTGCTGCCCGAAATTAAGTCAGCAGCTTTGACCTTATTATAATTTTTAATGGGATCGCGTAAGTCAACTCTAGAGCGACTCTCTTGCGCTAGTTCTTTCTCTAATTTGAAAACAGTATCGGCATCTTTAGCGGCCTCAGAGCTGCTCTCGCCAAGCAGAACAAACATTTTCTTCAGGTGTTCGATGTATGCAGCCCGTTGGCTTGAGAAAGTCTCCTTGAGATAGTAGTCACGATCGGGCAAACTCAAGCCACCCTGCATCAATTGAAAGGCATAAATGCCGCTGTCTTTAGCATCAGCGTCAACACCGCTGGCAAATACTCCACCTAGCCCCTGCTTGTGAAAATCAGCCAGCAATTTGAACATCTGCTCTACAGTCTGCAGTTTAGCAATAGAGTCAAGTTCGGCTTTAATTGGCTCAAAGCGTTTCTTCTCAATCAACTCACTATTCATACCAGAGGCGAAAAAATCGCCCACTTTTTGCCTGGCTGTTGGTGAGCCGGCACTATACTTCGCCTCACTGGCGCTCTTCAAAATGCCATGAATGAGAAAATTATTGCGTTCAGCCAATTCACTAAAACTACCCCAGCGTGCCTTGTCAGCAGGAACTGGATTATTCTTAATCCAGTTGCCGTTGGCGTAGTGATAGAAATCGGCGCTCGGCTTGACGGCTTTGTCTATATAATCAACTGAAAAGCGGGGGATTTTCGGCTCTTTAGCGCTATCCTTTGAAGCGGTGAGCGCCATAGCACTATTTGCCAGAAGCAGACTGCTACATGACAATGCAGTTATAATGCTCGTTAGATTATTCACAACAGCCCGTTTCATGGAAGCCCCTTTCAATATTGGCAATTATTGCCAGAAGTGCAAAGCAAGAAGAGATTATAGAGGATTATCACGGCCCTTCTGTATGTCACCATTTGTCACTGGAGGTTTTATGCATCGCACAAGCAGGATGAGAGCCCATAAAGGCAAGCCAGGTCTATATATACTGGTTTCGCTGGGCATCTCGCTATTCCAAGTTTGCCCCGGTAGCCCAATTAGCCCGATTTTCTCAGCCTGGGCCGCCCCTTCTTACTCCCAGGCCGAGAGCGACTACAAAAGCGGCAAATATGCCCAGGCTCTAGCCGAGTTTCAGGCCTTGAATGCAGCCTACCCAAACAATCCTCTAGTGCACTACTACATGGCTCTTTGTCACCAGAACCTTGGTCACATGGGCCAAGCAAAAGCTGAGTACCAGTTAGTGGTAGCCAGTAGACAGCCACAATTAGCACCCATGGCAGCTAAGGGCTTAGCTACTATTGCCGGTGCGCGCTCAGGCTCGGGTTCACCAAGCAGCCCATCAACATCTTCTAGCAGCGAGACAAACACCGGCGTCAAGGTGGCCACGGCCAAAGTGAAAAAGGTGCTCGAATTTTGGGCCGAGTGGTGACAGCCTTGTAAAACATTTGCGCCCGTGTTTGGCGCAACAAAGTCTAAGTTTTCAGATATTCGTTTCGAAGAGCTCAATGTAGATGATGGTGCTACCAAAGAACTATCAGCCAAATATGGTGTTAGTGGCATTCCTTGTGTTGTTTTCTTAGACGGCTCAGGCAACGTTCTCTTTAAGGGTGGACCAAGCCGAGACGTCGACGGATTTACGGCACAGATACAGCAATATCGTTAGCGGCATAAATGGCCAATTCAAAAAGGCTTGAGAGTGGCACTATTTTTGGTGGCACGTACAAGATTATCGATTTTATAGGCGAAGGTGGCATGGGCCATGTCTATAAGGTCGAACATATGCTGATGGAAAAACTGCTCGCCCTAAAAATTCTGAAGAGCGAATATCTTACAGAAGCGCTATGGAAGCGTTTTCGCGCCGAAGGACAGGCGATAGCACGACTGAACCATAACAATGTTGTACGCATCTATGACATGAGTCAAACAGAGGATGGCGTACCCTATTACACCATGGACCTATTGCCGGGCGAATCTCTTGCAGACTACTTGCAAGAGCATGGCAGGCTAACTCAAGCACAAGCTCTGCCAATCTTCAGACAAGTCTGCATGGGCCTCGCTTATGCCCATGAAAGAGGAATCATTCACCGTGATATCAAGCCTGGCAATATCATGCTTATAAACCCAGCACTTCCCGATAAAGCGGAAAGCAGCGACGTCAGCAAAAGGCTTGTAAAAATCGTCGATTTTGGCATAGCCAAGCTCACTGATGAGAGGGGCAATACTATCCAGGGCCTGACAAAACCTGGTGAAGTTTTTGGTAGCCCTCTATACATGAGCCCTGAGCAATGCAACAGTCAAAAGGTTGACCAGAGAAGCGATCTTTATTCGGTGGGTATCACTCTTTTTCAAGCCCTAACAGGGCGACCACCGTTGCTGGGAAAATCAGCGATTGAAACCACAATCATGCATCAAACAACCATCCCGCCCAAATTGAACGAAGTATCAGACGAACTTGAATTTGCACCAGCTCTTGAGACGATTGTAGCTAAGATGCTAGAGAAGCGGCCAGAAGATAGATATTCATCGCTCGCTGATGTGGCTAGCGACCTATTGAATTTAGAACACAATGAAAAGCTGATGCCGCTCAAAGGGCAAGAAAAGCAACACGATAAGTCAGAATTCAACGTGCCCTTCATGTCCCACGGTGAAAGGCAAGTCACTAACAAAAATAATGTTTTTACTATGACCAACATGGTGGCACTAACCGCCGTTGTGGCAATGCTCACAGGCGCAGGTATAGCGACAACAATGATTTTCTCGCGCCAAGCTGTAGACAAGGCAAAACAGGCTCAAATAACAGCAGCGAAGATAAGGGAAATGGAAGAGCAAGATGAAGCCAGAAGCCTAGGGCACCTATCGGCTACCCCAGAAAAACCAAAGAAAAAATCAGCTGTTGTCGCAGCACCAATCTTGGATCAATTGACAAAGAACGCGGTGGAGAATTATCTCACGTCAAATCAAGCCAAATTTTCTACGAGAAAGAAAATCAATGGTGTCCAAACACGAACATTCACTTTTCCTGTCAATTTTTCCATTGGTCAATTCAAGAGCAAACTCAACAGGGACACCATGCTAGATGTGCCAGCACAAGGTGTGATCAGCCTTCCTGAAGGTACGCTGCGCAAGCTTCACGGCAATGAGATTTTGAAAACCTATCCGGTACTACTCAGTCGCTTTGAGTCAAACGACCTATGGTCTTTAATCATGCAAAACATCGATAAAAATGCCATAGAGATCATGAGCAAAGTCGTGCTACTGACGGAGTTACGCGAACTAGAAATATCTAAATCAAACTTGACTGCAGAAACAGCATTATTACTTGGCAAGCTATCTCATCTAGAAAAGCTCAATCTCTCCAAAACTAAATTCGATCAAAACATACTGGCAGAAAGCACAGTTTTGCCACATCTAACAAAATTAGACGTCGAAGGCACCCAAGATTTATTGCCTATTTTAAAAGCACTAACAAAGAGCAAAAAGTTATTGAGACTAGTGCTTGGCGAATGCACTTTAAGTACCGAGGAAGTCAAACTATTGAGTGAGCTTTCGGCGCTGAAGGAACTCTTTTTGAGAGACACTTCAATCTCAAATGCTGATCTAAAGCAACTTACCAAACTCTCGAATATCGAGATACTCAATCTAGAAAAATGTCGAAATCTGGACGGTGACTGCTTCTCCAGCCTTCAGGCCTTTAAACAGCTGTCCCGACTGCAAATCCCAGCAGAAGTCTTGAGTAAAGAACAGAAGGCGGCCTTAACAAATGCCCAGAAAGGCCGAAAAATCAGAATTCGCATACAAGAAGACCGGTAAGTTAAGGTAAGGTGTGTAACATAATAAGCTCCCCTTAAGGTGCCATTAGAGAACCTTTTGCTAAAATACTTGGCATCTACGACTGCGGCCGCAGCCTTAAACCAGAGTGAACGACTGTGAGCAAAAACGTTAAAGACAGAGAACAAGTGGTGGCACTTAACAGCTCAGCACCAAATATGGTGACTTCCCTAAATTCAAATCCGGCTACCCCAAGCAAAATAGTCAAAGCGAAAGAAACTATGAGCTTTGTCGCCACTACAATACCGGTGCTAGGCTTTGTCGGCACCTTGGCCGTATGGGCAGCAACAAATTACTATGTCGGCGATATAGTGGTAGAAACCAGCAAACCCTTCACAACACTCACAGTTAAAGCTTTCGATAAAAAAGGTCAAGAATCGACCTTCCACACTCCCCGCTTTCAACTCATGCCAGGCAGCTATCACTTAGAAATTCAAGCCGATAACTGCAAACCTCAACACGCTGACGCTGAAGTAGTTTTTCAAAAAGTCGCGTCAGTACCCGTAAGCACTTCTGTAGAAAACGACGAAACAAGCAACCAAGCTGAGAATTCAGTTGACAACCAAAAGAAACGTCACTGGTGGCAGCTCTGGCGGCGTTCTGAAAATTGAGCGAGAAATTTAAGACAGGCTCGTTGATTGCCGGCAACTATAAAGTCTTAGACTTTATTGGCGAAGGAGCAATGGGCTTGGTTTACAAAGTCGAGCACACACTCCTCAATAAAATTCTAGCCTTCAAAGTTTTAAAAACAGAATATCTTTCAGAAGCAATCTGGAAGCGCTTTCGCCTTGAGGGGCAAGCAATTGCCCGCCTCGATCACGCAAACATCGTCAAAATCTACGACATGAGCCAAACAGAAGATGGTCTGCCATTCTTCACCATGGATCTCCTTGTTGGTCAGTCGCTAGATGACTATCTCCAAGACTACGGACGACTTTCAGTAGAAGATGCCCTGCCAATCTTTAGGCAAGTTTGTGCGGGCCTTGCCTATGCCAACGATCACGGCATAATTCACCGTGATATTAAGCCAGGCAATATCATGTTGATCGATAGTAAAGATGAATCAATACGAAAGTGCACAGTTAAGATTGTCGACTTCGGAATAGCTAAATTAGTTGACGATGGCAACACCTCCCAACAAGGTTTAACCAGGCCTGGTGAAGTTTTTGGCAGTCCACTCTATATGAGCCCAGAACAGTGCATGGGGGCAAAACTAGATCAACGTACCGATATGTACTCAGTTGGCATCACTATGTTTCAAGCTCTAACAGGTAAGCCACCACTTTTAGGTAAATCGGCCGTAGAAACAGCTGCGCTGCACCAAAGCCAAGAGCCACCTATGCTGTGCGATGTCGCTCCAGATGTAGATTTTCCGATCGAACTTGAAGAAGTAATTGCCACTATGTTGGCCAAGTCACCAGATGATCGTTATTCATCACTGGCTGAAGTGGCCAACCTACTGTTGCAAATTGAAAGAGGTGAAGATAGAACTAGCTCAAGTTCGCAGCAAGAGTCAGAAAGCCGCACAGACATACAGTCTGCACGGCCACCTTTCGATACCCATAAAAATGACACTCAAAATAACGAACATCAGCAGCAAGTATCAAAAAGACAGGTTTGGTTAGTGACTTCGTTGACCGTTGTTTCGCTGGCTGCTGCGCTATTTCTAGTAAGCGCCGCTAATTCACTAATGCACAGTGACAAAAAGCCAGCGACGGCCAACACTATAGCGCCAAAGACCAAAGCTATTTTCGATACTGTCAATCCACTGACACCGGAAGATCCCTACACTGATGAAGAAGAGCTGAGCGCTCAAGAGCGAAAAGACATCGAAGCTTTTATAGAGAAAAAGACTGGTCCTATCTCTCGAATAGTAGACAAAGAAGGAAAAAAATTCAAAGTCTTCGACTTTTCTGATAAATTTTCGATGGGTACCATTTACTACCTTTATAAGCGGGAGGCTGGAAAGAGAAATGCCCGTGGAAGAAAAGAAATACCTTTCGGCAGCAACCTAAAGTTTGATTCTGATCTCGCCGTTCAAACCTTCCCCAGACTGCTAACTAAATTTCGTCCAGATGACATTAACTGGTTAGCGATAGGTGATGTCAAACCGCGAAACCCGGAGCTGGCAAAAAGTATCGTTCATCTCACTTCGCTCAACCACCTTGATATAAAGAACTCTGAAATAAACAGTGCCGATCTAAAAACCCTAGAGCAGCTCAAAAACTTGACGTTGCTAAATCTAAGTGGAACTACTGTAGAAAGCCGCGACCTAGCACAGAGTTCACTGCTCAAGCAGCTCTTCGTTATCCAAGTTGAATCAATGAAAGAGCCATCACTTTTACTAGAATCACTATTGCAACGGAACAGACTTGATAATCTCGATATTAGACACATGCATCTACAAAGAAAAGACTTTGCCACAATCTCTAAAATGTCTTCACTGCACCTTCTTACAATTAAGAGTACCAATGCCACAGATGAAGATCTTAAAACCTTGACCAAATTGACCAATTTGAGACAGCTAAATATAGACTCCTGCAGCAATCTAACTGTTAGAAGCATAGAGAGCCTTAGCAAATTCACGAAATTAAGAAACCTCATACTGCCAATTCAGCTACGAAATCCGAAAAATGAAAGCAAACTGCACGAACAGCTACCTAATCTTCTTATAAAAAACCCTGAAGACTAACAATACAGAGCGAAGAACTAAGAAACTGGAGGCTGATTTGGACGTATATTTAGTTGACGGCACCTACGAGCTCTATCGGCACTTCTACGCCTTACCAGAAGCAACTGATGATAGCGGCCAAGAGATTGCAGCCACAAGAGGTGTTATCAACTCAGTCGTGTCTATGCTAGAGCGTGGAGCTACTCATATTGGAGTGGCCACAGATCATGTAATAGAATCTTTTCGCAACGACCTCTATGACGGCTACAAAACCGGTGACGGCGTGCCAGCAGAAATAATGTCACAAATTGCTATTGTAGAAGAATCGCTAAGGGCATTAGGCGTGCTAGTTTGGCCCATGGTTGAGTTTGAGGCCGATGACGCCTTAGCGGCAGCCGCCGTCAAAGCAGCCGCCCTAGAGAACGTAAACCAAGTATTGATTTGTACCCCAGACAAAGATTTATGCCAGTGTGTCAGCGGCTCAAAAATAGTACAACTAGATCGCCGGCGCGATAATGCCATTCGCAACGAAGACGGTGTAATAGCAAAGTTCGGAGTCAAACCAGATTCGATTCCTGACTATTTAGCTTTGGTTGGTGATACTGCCGATGGTTACCCAGGCTTGGCTGGCTGGGGCGAGAAAGGAGCTGCAACGATACTGGCTCAATATCATCATTTAGAAAAGATACCCAAAGACATCTCAATGTGGCCAACGATTCGGGGCGCAACTAAACTCGCAGCCACTCTATTCGGTCAATGGAATGACGCTCTACTGTATCGCGATCTGGCGACCCTAAGACTTGATGTTTCTGTCTTCAACCATATAGATGAGCTGAAATGGCAAGGCCCGGCTGAAGGGTTTGAAGCTGTTTGCGAGCGACTAAAAGCCAAAAATACATTTAAGCGAATACAGAAACTACTCTCTCCTAAAGTCTGACTAACTAACTGACAAACAAACAGATAGATGAAAAATCTCAGGGAAAATACTGACACGCCACTAAAGCCCTTATGGTAGTCTCAAACCATATGATCAACCAGCCGCCTACCTACCAGAAAGCAATAAGACTGACTGCAGTGCGCCGGAAAGCAACTAGACCGGCAGAAATGCTAGCCAGCACGCTTTTCGCTATCAGTGCCATTAGCACTGCGCTAAGTCTTTGCCCACCCTCCTGGGCTTCGCCGCAAACTAATTCGCAAGGGCCGCCGAGCGCAAAAACTAAGGGCAAGATGATAACTAAATCGGTAATTATCACTGGCGAGAAAGCAGCACAGCAATCATATGGTGAAAATATCGATCAAGCTAACTTAATCGTTAGTGCCGACTATCAAGAGGCCGGAAGCATAATCGTTAAAGAAGTCTTGAAAGGCGACAAAAGCTGGTTAGGCAAAACTATTAAACTACCAAACCCAATCAAAATGGGTTGCCGTCAACAATCAGTACCTTCGATAAAGAACGCAGCTGTTTTACTGCAAAGCAATAGCAAGAAAGAATTCAGCGTAGTGGAAATATATGACACGCCAGATCAAATCGCTTTCTTGCGCTGTTTTGTTCCTATCTATGCCAACACTTCACCAAAGTCAGAGCGAATTAAAATTGCAGCCCTGTGCAAGCTATTCACAGGCACTAATAGCAATACCAACGAGTTTGAAGTCGACCCCACACCTACCTTCAAAAAAGAGTTTCTCTGTGCCCTAGGCACCATGAAGCAACCAGAAAATTTTGAGCTTGTAAAAGAATTGTATTTGAGACCATCTCTTTCAGCAAAAGACAAACTGTCGCTGCAAGAATGGATGGCCAACACTGGCGACAAGAGAGTGATACCAGTTCTCTATCAAGCTCTAAAGTCGAATGACAAATTTATCAATAGTGATGCTGTCTCAAGACTAACCTACAACTATCAAAGTCCAGAAACAGACAAAGCCATCGCTGAAGCCTACAACTCGCTACCAGCAGGAAGCCAACCAATGGCTGACCGGTACCTGATCAAACGCGGTGCCAATAAACTAGTTAAGTCACCAGGACTGATGCTCAGTTCTACCGCAGCTAGTTCTACGCCTAATACCTTTCAAAAAGCTAGCGAACTTGAACGCCAAGGCAAGACCAAAGAAGCACAAGCACTCTACCTATCTGTTTTAGAATCAAAAGAAGACAACACTTACGCCATTCCCGTAGCAATAAATAAAGTACTTGATGGTGAGGACGGTAGAACAAAAGTTATACAGTCAAGGTTGCCATGGCTAAACAAATTTGCTACCAATAGTAACTATCTAGAGGCGCAAGACGCCGCGCTAATTCTTAGAAGACTGAAAAATGCTGATTGCCTCGAAGCCCTCATGGCAATTCTTCAAAAACGTCAGTCGATATTTTCAAAGGCTGACCAAACAGCCACTTTTGCCATAGTTGAACTAGGGGCAAGTGCCCGAAAGCGAGCAACCAAAGAACTTTTAAAAGAAATTGAAAGCAATCCAGCACTTGCTCAAAAGTCTGACGAACAAACACTTTTGCTTTTAGAGCTGGCTTGGCTTCAACAAAGCGATGACAAGCAAGCTCTAAGTAAACTAGTAGAGACAAATAACGCCTGGCTCGGTTCGTACAGCCAACTTCAGCCCCTTTTGAGTGGCCTGCCGAGCCAAGACGAAGGTCTATTTCTGGTGCAAAAGCTGAAAGAGCAAAAGCTGCCACCGCAGGCTCTTGACTGGATAATATTTAGACTAGGTGACCTAAAGGAAACACGTGCAATTGAAGCGCTCATGGTCGAGTTTGAGAAGCCGTATTCTTTTTCACCGGCTACCGCTAAAGAGGCACTAGAAAAAATTGCCAAAAATAAGCAGGCCAGAGAAACAATAGCTGAGAGACTAAAGAAGATTGCCTTAAACTCAAGCTCTGTTTCGCAAGCTAATGCCATAGAGCTGCTTGCCGCCATAGAAGGAGATAAATCACTACCAGTGGTGCGGCAGATTATCAGAAATGGTCAATTAGATGCGAAAGTTCGCGCCCTCAATATAATTTCTCGGCTTGGTCAAAAACAAGACTTGGCGATTCTTTTGCCTATGTCAAATTACTGGACGGGAGATCGCCGCCTGCATTATTGGGTAATGCAAGCTATTGGTGAGCTAAATAATAAATAGTGGGAACCAGAACGGCAAACTGACGTCGAGGCTAAGAGATTTATAGATCCAGCCAAAGACGTGAAAGTGGTATGCCACCCTCAGACTTCATCCAGCCCACAACGAATCCTCTTATTCTCAGCCTGGTCAAGGCTATGGTTCCAATTGTTCTAAAACTGGAAAAGCTCGAGGTTCGCCCAAGCGAGCACTGTATAGAAGTGGTCAAATCGACAAAAGACAACCCTGTGATTTTAGCTGTCAATCATATTGATCGCTGCGACCCATCGGTAGTAGCTTCACTTTCTCTAAAATGCCAGGAAGATTTCTACTATCTGGCCGCCCGTGAACTGTTTGACGAAAATCTCGGGCTGCGCGGCTGGTTAATGCAAAACAGCGGAGTTTACTCAGTAATCAGGGGAACGCCTGAAGATAAAGAGTCAAAAGCAGAGACGATCTCGCTAATAACTGAAGGCAAGCAGAAATTGGTGATGTTTCCCGAAGGTGACGTAACTGGCAGAGACGACATACTACAGCCGTTCAAACGTGATGGCATTGGCAATATGCTTGAAGCCCAAAAGATCTGCTTAGAGCAAGAACCAAGCCGCATCGTTCTAGTAATCCCCCTAGCGATATACTATGAAGTCTCTGACAATGCTATTCCGCAGCTAAAGCATTGCGTGAGCAGGCAAGAAGATTTTCTTGGCCTAAGCAGCTGGAATGGCCCAATAGAAGCACGTGTTCAGCGAATTCTCTTCAGTATGCTCAGACACCTAGAACAACATTACGGAAAGACGTCAGAGACAAAAGGGGCAGATCAACGCATTAGTGAGCTCAGTCTCTTTATCACTACAACTATTGCCAATATCACAGGCAGCCAAAACTACGATCAATCTTCTATCAACACATTTCTCTACTCAGTCAGGGGAAAGCTACAGCGATTGATTGACAATAAAACAGACAGCCCTATCTGCTTTGATAACGTTTTGCGCAAAGAGAACATCAATAGTTTTCAAACTGCCATTCACGACCTCGATCGCGTTCAGAATCTACTCATTCTGCTCTCAACACTGCAACAACAGCCTACAACCCTTGATGTGCTGTGGCGAATAATCGATCGCATGGAACAGTTAATAATTGGCAGCACCACAGCAAAAGGCAACCGTACTGCCTATATTGAAGCAGGGCAACCAATTAGCTTAGCAAACATAGTAGCCAACTGTGACAAACCGAGCTTAGCTATTGATCGCACAGAAGAGCTACTCAGAGGCTCCATGCAAAGCGTTTTGCAAGAACTGAAAGAGCGCTCACTAGCATTGCCGACAACAGTCTAGAGCTTGTAGCAAAAATCGGTCATAACGGAACTTTCACAAGGATAAGCCGTCGCTGTCACTGAAATTCTACAGCAGTAGGGGATAGGAAAATATCATGGGTAAAGCAGCAATTTTATGGGTAATGGGCGTGCCAACCGGGGCTATCGTAGTGCTCTGGATGCTGGGTATGCTTAACTAAGCCTGTAAGTAACTAACTAAGAAACTAAAATCGCCACAAACCATTTGTCTTCCTATAAACTATCTAGTTGCAGCAGAAATGGATGGAACAGTGGTAAAAAACGCAATTTTGACAATGGCAGCTGTTTTGGCACTGTCTCTTAGTAGCTCAGCTAAGGCAGAGACACAAACACCAAAGACACAAACACCAGAGACACAAACACTAGTACGTGGAACCCGAGTCAGCATCACTAAAACTGACAATTTCACTGCCGCCCCCAATTTTTCTGGTTTTGTCGACAAACTAACCCAAGCATCAATTATGGTGACTGAGATGCCGTCACCCTATGCAGCGACGACTGCCGGTTTCAATGAAGCTGGTCTAGCCAGCAGGGCAATGAAGCTAGTAAGCAAAGAAGTTGTCACCGTAGGTGATTATCCTGGAGTACTCTGCTCCGTCAAACAAACTGCCTATGGCACAGACTTTTCAAAGTGGATTTTAGCCTTCGGAGATAAAGAGCGAACAATCATTGTCACAGCCTCCTTTCCTGATAGCGCAGCCGACAAACTCTCTCAATCACTGAAGCAAACCGTGCTAACAGCTTGCTACGACAACAAGGCACCAGCGCCAGACCCAATGGCTGACTTGCCTTTCACCATATCGGGATCCAAGACATTGCTAATGGCCGGTCGTATACAAAATACGCTGCTATTCTCACCAACCGGGAAAATAAGCGCCATAGACCCCAAAGACCACAGCCTATTTCTGGTTGGGCAAGCTCTAAACGACATTGACATTCCAGACAAATCTGACTTCGCTAGAACGCGACTTAAAATGACTGCCAACCTCAGCGATGTAGAAATACTTTCAGAAAAAGATGTTACTGTAAGCGGCATGCCCACAAGAGAAATTCTGGCTACGGGCAAGAACAAGCAAGGAGAAGAACTATTTGTTCTTCAAGATATTGCTTTCGGTGGCGGCAGCTATTTCTTTTTGCAAGGAATTGCCGACCTAGCTCAGAAAGAAGAAAAAGCGAAGGAGTTTAAAGCCATTGTTGATTCATTCAAACTAAAGTAGCCATATCAGTCACCATACAGTTTGATAAAACAAACCTATTTCACTATTTTCTGCCCATCGAGATCGTGACCAATATAATAACTGCCGACCTTCACTTCGGGAATCAGCCATTCAATTTCATGCAGCAATGCCCGTCCATCAAAGGTATCCATTGTTATGTATCGAGCAGCCCCAAGAGAGCGAGCGGCAGTTCGTACACCATCAGATAAGTATTTGCCGACTTCTTTTGGTTCAGCACTGAAGCAAACGAAAGGAGTAGAAACTAAGTGTGGATCGCCCTTCACCCAGCGCAGGAAATCGAACACACTGCCACCGTTCTGCAAATGCACATCACTAATAATCAGATCAAAATCTTTGCTGCGAAGAATTTCCATGGCATTATGGAAAGTGTCTACTTTGGTCACCTCATGACCAACACCTTCGAGGCAATCACCAATCTCTCTTCGCTGTTCTTCATGTTCCATTGTCACTAGTATTTTAGCTGTCATGATTACTTTCCCGTTGCTTCAGTGTCTTCAATTGCTTCAATTGATTGTCTAAAGACAATAGAGAGTCGATCTGCTGGCGAAATTCTTCTCCATCAAAAACCTGCATGGAAATGAACTTTGAAGCCTTTAATGCGCGAGCAGCGATTCTTACTCCATGCTCAACGACTTGCGCCATTGCAGTTGGTTCCAAACTAAACAAAACAAACGGAGTCTTCTTCGTCGATGGGTTCTGCCTGATCCATGACAAGAAGTCAAAGACACTTCCACCGTTCTCCAGGTGAACATCCGAGATTATTAGGTCCACAGGCTGTGACTGAACAATGGCCATTGCCGCAGAGTAGTTGCGAGAAACGATGACGAAATAGCCTGCTAAGCTCAGGCACTCGACCACAGGCCGAGACCCTTCATCACTTTCAAATAGCACTAAAACTTGAGAAGTCACAAGTCACACCTCATCCTTGGGCACAGACGAGGTAATTTGCGGTCAAATTGATGAAATCCTAGAAATCGGCCTTTAATGACCTCTATCTGCATTCATTATAGGCCTTTAACCACGCGCAAAACGACCTGACATTTAACCCAGACCGATTACCAGCCCGAAAGACAAGCCCATGCTGGACAGAGAGAATACTTAATGTTTGTGGCCCGTGAACATTGCGATCAACAAAGAAAGTTTTGAACTACTTAGCGCGGTAAACCCAACCTTCAAGCAAGACTTCTAGTGAATCAGTCGAAAATGGATCGTCAAAATGCTCAGGCACAGCGCTATACATTGCCGTGGTATAGCAAGATATCAGCGCGTTTATCGCTCTATCTGAATGGCGGAAATTGTGGAGAAACGATTTCTGAATAATCAAAGCAGGTATGTCTTTCAGGGTAAGCGCTTTGCGCTCTTTCACTTTCATCAAGTTCTGAACGAGCTTATCGCGATGAGCTTCAGCTTCAGTCTCGTCGTGCTTATCTTTGCTGACATACGACACATCGGTAATGCCCAAATACTTCAAGGTTTCTTTTGGCTGCACTTCAATCACAGCACAACCAAAGGGAATAGCGTCTTGAAAAGGAAGTATGAAATAGCGTTTGGGATCAAATGACGCCAACGTTCGCATGCCATGGTAGGTAAGGTGAAGCATGGCTGGATTAGCACGCTTCATTGGGCTGTTCAACGCTGCACCACCGACAGTATCAGTGACTCGCTTGGGTTCTTTGCCAAATTCTTTTGCCAGTGCAGCGAATTCTTCAAATGGAATAAAAACCAGTTCTTCGACAACCTCTTGCCACGACTGATAGCTCTTCTTGATTTTCTTAGCGGCAAGGAAGTCCAGAAACGCTACTGGTAAAGAAAAAGGACAGTCAACACCCAGTGCGCTCAGGGTCTTGTGGGCATCAAGGTCTTTGCTCAGAACATGTGAGCCTGTCTTCTTAACTTCTAATATCTCAAAGCCTAAATTGCTAAGGCGACCCACAACCAACCAGGTTTCGTTTGGGTTTTCTTTTGAACTAGAAAAGTCTACACCAGCTACTACTTTGTCACGCACCCTAAAGCCCTCAAATCTCTAATCTCAACTGTCCAGTTTCAATGCTTTTCAAATTCTAATTCTATCAACTGATTGAGCAAGCCATGATTACGTACTCTTTCTCGTTAAAGCAAAAAGTGCTAACTTCGTTCATACCCAACTTCGCATGAGCACTAATCGAGCGCGGATTATCCAGCGAAACGAAGACAACCACAACTTCGTATAGCTTAGGCACAAGGGCAAACAAAGTGCTGTAAAGCTCCCCGACCACGCCTTGACCACGATAGGCACTGTCAACACAAACAGGACCGGCAATCAAGAGGTTTTGTTCAGACAACGGCCTTCCCTTATAAGTAGCTTGAGGGAAACTCTCAATCATTGCCCGGGGCAGGGCAAAAGACATATTGAAGGCCTGGCTCGATGCACAAAGATAGGCCTTAACCTCGCTGGCAGCATTGCTCTCGTCACCAGCGACGGCAACCACAACCCCACCATCAAGGTCCATCAGGCGAAATTGCTCAGATGTAAACTGTCCAGAAAGGAAACCATCTTGTTTTTGCTCAGTGCCTAGATTTGCCTCCAGATACAAATTCTGCAAGCTCACGATGTTTTCAAAATCTTGCCCGCGGGCTCGGCGGTAGCTAATTGCCATTTCCTTCCCTTCTCATTCAATTGCTGTTAGTCGTCTTTCTCTTGCCCTTCTTCGTCTTTGTCTTCCTTCGCTTCTGCTGCCAACTCCGATTTTAGACGCTTGCATTCTTCTTTCAATTTTGAAATTTGCTCAGAGTCTTTCAAGGCCTTATCCTGGCGCCCCTGTAGAGCTGTGATTTTCAACTCTTTAAAATCGACAAGCCACTGCTTATCATCATCAATTTGCTCAATTGCCTGATCACAAGTAGCGTTAGCTTCAGTAAATCTTTTGAGACCAATCAAGGCATCAACTTTGCCATTGAGAATGCGAAAATGATCATCACTAGCACACGTATGGTTGAGCGCTAACTCAGAATCTTGCAATGCCTCTTTATAGAGGTGGGCACCGTTTTTGGCGCTAGCTCGATTTTGCAACAAACTAGCAGTTACGTCTGCCTGTATGGGTTTAAGAGAAAGTGCGAATGTACAGTCATCAATGGCCTTTTGATTTTGATTAAGATCACTATAGGCATAGGAGCGGTTAACATAAAACTTGGGAACATCTGGTCGAATAGCAATTGCCAAACTCTCAAGTCGCACCACATCCTTTGGCGCACCATCATATTGAATTAGTTGATACGCACCACGGTGAAGATCAAATGCCAACTGCGGTTTTACTTTAGCAACCAACTGCAGATCTGCTTGAGCTTCACTTTGTCGATCCAAGGCATAGAGCGCATTGGCACGAAGCAGATAACTCTCTGCTTGATTCTCCTTTGCTTTGATAGACTCTTCGGCCTTCGCTAAAGCATCTGAATACTGCCCCTTATCCAAAAGCTCAACGCCTTGATCATAGAGCTCGCCTTTCGAGCCAAAAGTTATGACATAGTTGGCAACCACTTGATACATGACAAAGACAGTCAGGCCGATAATGAGCAAAGACCAAGCAATGATCAGGCCTAGCCAGATTTTGCGACTGTTACTCGTACTAGTCATGAATATATGTCCAATCACCAATCATTTCACTGTAACCGCTGAAGAACACACCCCTATTCTTCTTATCAGGACTGTAGACAAACCCATCACCATTTAGAGGATGGATGTAACACCGAACGCTCAATGACCACGCCCCACAAGCGCGGCTTGAGTCCGCACGATACTCGTACTGTGGATATGCCCCCATACCGGTGTCTGGAATCTTAGGCAAAAACTCCGGGACTAACTGACTAAGTTCACTTGGTGCCTTACCATACCTTTTCTCATAAGCCTCAACCGCAGCAATCAATGGCTTGGATCGCTCAGCCAGAGCCACAAAGCCATCGTGCCGCACTGACCCCAGTAGCATAAAAATAGCCAAGCTAAGAGCAAGTAAACTAGCTGATACAACTATAGTTATCTTATTGCGCGGATTATTTGTGTGAGTACGCAAATACACAAGTGTATCCAGGAGGACAACACCTGATAGCACAAGCACAGCAAGAATCTGCAAGAAGGAAAGTGCTGGTACGTAATTGAAAAGCCATGTATAGCTAAATAGCACAAATACAAACTTAAGAGGACCTGGATCATGAACCGAAAGGTAATTCATCAGAGCCGAGAAAAATAGACAAAACACGACAAAACCAAGAAGCAAAATCTGCGGCCAATTGCTAGCATTAGGTTGAACCTTGGGCTGCACCAAAACCACCAACTTTGATTCCGTTATCGCACACCCACAGGAGCTTTATCGAAGCGCTCAGAGTCAGACTGCGGGGCCATAGGACTGATACCAACAACTTCGCCATTGATGGTTGTTTCGGCACTGCGGAAAGGACCAGAAGTCTTGACGAAATCATAAGGGAAGTTGAGCTTAGGAGCTGATACTTCATCTAGCATTCTCATTTGCTCAGCACTTAAGTGCAAATCTAACGCCCCTAAATTGTCATCGAGCTGCTCTAGTGTGCGAGCGCCAATAATCGAAGAAGCAACGCCAGCCTTGGCTTGCAACCAAGAAAGGGCTACACGAGCTGGGCTTGAGCCAGTTTCTTTAGCCACTTTGATCACGACATCAATGACATCATAGGTACTGTCTTTCTTCAAATGACCAGTAACCCACTCACCGCGGGCAGCATCAACTTTATCTCTGTTCTCGCGGGTATATTTTCCACTGAGAATGCCATACTTAAGCGGAGACCAAGGTGTGATTCCGAGTCCCAGTTCTTTTGCCATCGGCACTAGCTCGCCTTCGACGGTGCGCTCAAGCAGTGAGTACTCAATCTGCAAAGCGATAAGTGGTGCCCAGCCTCTGAACTTAGCAATCATTTGAGCTTGAGCAACTTTCCAAGCTGGTGTATCGGAAAAACCGACATATCTGACTTTACCCTGACGAACAAGGTCGTCAAGTGCGGCCATAGTCTCTTCAATTGGAGTGTGATAGTCCCAGCAGTGCATCCAATAGAGGTCAATATAATCGGTCTTCATCCGTCGCAGAGAAGCTTCACAGGCTGCCATTATTGACTTACGATTGGCGCCACCAGCATTTGGATCACCCGGATAAAGAGTGCCGAAAAACTTAGTGGCGATCACAGCCTGGTCACGACGAAAACTATTGCGGTGCAGATAATTGCCGATGATTACTTCTGAATGGCCTTTGGTGTAGACGTTGGCGGTATCGAGAAAATTGCCGCCTTTGGCAAAGAAATGATCGAGAATCTTGTGTGACTCTTCTTCTGTTGAGCCCCATCCCCATTCCATGCCAAAGGTCATTGTACCTAAGCAAAATGGACTAACGCGCAGACCGGAATTGCCAAGTGTAACGTAATTGTTTAATGCCACGGTTCTATACCTCGCCTAGAGCGTCGGATGCGCTGAACCCTCAGAATAAAGCAGGCAAAAGATTAAACGGCCAATCATAGCCAAAGCTTTAGATCTTGCACGAGCCTATTCAACTTTGCCACCCAAGGCTCGAATGCTTTGTTCAGTTTGTCTGACTTCGTCCAGATGTTCCGGTGTATGGTCGTCGAACCAATCATTTAACGCAGCAACGGTGCCTGGCCTGATATAGTGCGTCTCTAGCAATAGGTGCCCGGTCTGATTTAACCAGCGTATGGTTTGATCAGTTGAGCGAGTGTGCTCAGACAGCTGCACAATTGCTTCGGGGATAACACAATGATCCTGACTGCCTTGAATAATTAGCAGTGGAATATTCGGGTTCATCTTTTGAGCATATTTGATAGAGCGACCAACGCACGATTCAGTCTGGAGAAGATCACTGAGTGGCATTTTTTTGCGAACCAAGGGGTCCTCAAGCATTTCCTGGCAAATCTTGGGATTGTTTGACACCAATTTGCTTATAAAACCTTGCAAGTTCATTTGAAATCGCGGGCTGATCAAAGCTGCATACAGACCAGATTTTACATTCTGCGAGTTGGTGAACATGGCATGATTCAGCTTCACCGCTGGTGCCGAAAGTACTACCCGATCAATCAGCTCAGGATGTTCAGCCGCTATTTGAAGTGCCAGTGTTGAACCCAGGCTCTCGCCAATCACTGTAAGCTTTAAATCGGGATATTTCTTTCGCATCTGTTGAGCAAGACAGACAATATCTTTGTAGCTCTTAAGATAGTCTACTTTCCATTTGCAATCATAATTTTTGCACCATTCGTGCTTTGCTGAAAAGTGCGGCTGGCAGAGTCCAAATCCACGCATGTCGGAGGAGACAAAGTAAAAACCGCCTGCCGCAAATGCCTTGCCCAGAAGACTGTAACTTCTGCCATGCAAGGTCAGACCGTGAATAGCCAGAACCATTTCTGTGGGTTTTGCATCACTAGGTTGCCACTCATATACAGGAAAATTTAATTCAGTAGCAAGAGCACCATTTTCAGTAAATGTAATTGGATGATCAACAAATTCATCGGCAAAAACATTTGTCGGCAAAAACAAAAGTGTGCACAGCACAGCCATTATGGTATTGACTAGCGATAACTTCACTTTAGTCTCCCAAGAGCACGATTGTGCAATATCAAACCATACATCCACAGAATCAGCTAGCTTGAATCGTTCGAAGCAACCAACTTTCCAAGTATCGCAAGTTCCAAGTTCTCCTAACAATGGAGTATGCTTGTAGCGACAAATTGAGCAACATGCATATGAAGAACAATACCAGAGCAAAATCAAAGCAGTTAGACGGCTTAACTATTCATGTGCTCGATTTGCTAGCACCATGGCAGCCGGTGGACGCCAAAAGAATGTTTGGCGGCATTGGTCTATTTGCAGCCGGCACCATGTTTGCCATTATCATCGATGAAATTCTCTACCTGAAAGAAACCCTTGACGCAAAAGGCAAGCCAGTTCCTTGCAACATAGAGCGAAACTACTTTGAATACGACCGCAATGGCAAAACTGTAGCGCTCTTCTATTATCAGGTACCTGAACAAGCCTTAGACGATAGCCAACTAATGATTGAGCTAGCATCTGAGAGCTATCGCAGTGCTTGCGCTCAGCCGAAGAAGAAAAAGAAGAAACCAACTCCATAGTGCCGTTGTCCCGAGCGACTACGAATTAGAATCGGAAAGAAAATGATGGGTCACCGCAGGCTCAAAGACCGTGGACTGCGCCAACCGTCATTCTGACCGCCCCACCAATTGTTGACATAAAAGCGATCGGTTTTAGGATCATAGTCATCAATCGCCATACAATGCCCAGGCACGATGTAGGCCACACTGCCTCTCTTCTTCAGTGATTCAATAATGTCGGCCTTACGAGCGCCGCGACCTGTCCAGTTATCTAAGAAGCCCATGTTCTTCCCGCAAGCTAAACGACTGACATAGTCGAGTTGTTGGTTCGTTGTGCCACCATAATCGCGACCATTTGAACGGTACCCCAGAGCAGCAATTGAAGCGAACTGAAAAATCTGATTGGAATAAGATCTGTTCCAGCTTGGTTCGTAGTTGAGCTGATTCTCGCTCATCTGAATCTTGATGTGCTCTCCTTTATTGTTAACACCACGAGACGTGACGTAGCCCTTTGTCGATGCTTCGCGCAGCCAACGGGTCAACTCTTGCGGCCGACGATTAGCCAAATTGCTTTCAAGCGAATTGAGCGAACAGGTGCCGATGCTGCCTTGGTTGATATAGCGATTGGGTTCAGCCAACTCCTTCAAGGCAGTCTCTACCAGTAGTCTGCGTTCTTCAGTGCCGACTACTCGGGCACGCCCAGCAACAGAATCAGTGAAGATTCTACTTAAATTGCTATAGGTATCAGCTAAATCCAATTCTCCCGGCGCAAACCAGCCTTTCTCGCTGAAACCGTCGGTTCGCTTCTCAAAACGATTCATCCACTGCAGAGTGGTGTTCTCATTGCCCTGAAATACTTTGTGCTGAGTAGCCACTCGCAAAAAGTCTTCTCTCGCTGTTTGTAAGTCGAAAGCATGACCATCATCAGCATTGCGCGGGCCAACAAAGAATTTCTCATTGAGCTCACGGTAAGCTAACTCCCCATCACTTTTGGCAGAGACATCGGTGCGCCAGGATGGCGTTGCTTTATCACTAAGGCCTTCAGTGTGAGTGACAAATTTTTCGCTATCACCAACTCGATCACTATATTGAATAACCGAAGTACCCATTGATGTGGTGTATCTCTCAGTTACTTGGGTCATTCGCAATGGTTTTTGGGGGTCACCATATTTATAGTCGACACGCGCACCGCTCGGTCTAAATAGCGCTGTCACGCGCTCTTGCTCAACAGCACCAGCAGAACCAATAGCAGAGCCGGGAACACTTACTTTCTCACGCTCGACTCGACAAAAGTCAGTGCGCAAAGTAGAAGAAGTGCGACCATCAGCAGAGGCAATGACAACTGAGCCGATCCCTTCTCCTTTTTGCAAGACCCTAACTCGGCTTGCTGCAGCACCTAAGGCGGCAGCATCAATTTCAGTAACATTGTTACCGACATTGGCTACGATTTTTGCTACCTGAGGCTCACCAGCACTATTGAAAACGACTTTGCCATCTCGCTTTTGGTACTCAATCGCTAGCTCATTGGCACCGTTTTTAAGACTACACACAAGGCCATCGCGCAACTCCAACTGAGCACCGTTGATCTTCTTTATCTCAACAGCACCGTCGAAACTGTCCGGCAATTTACCCCCATGCTCGATACGATCTAGACGGTTGAGCAGATTTACCCCAGCTTGATCCATCAGGGCAAATGGTCGAACTTCTTTCTCTGAAGCTCGCTCCTCACGATCCTTTGCCTCAAGAGGAGAATCTCTCTTTAGAATAGCCGGGGTATCCATTCGCCTATTTACCCAACTGAGGCACTACAGAAAACGGTTCTAGTGGCTTAACTTTTGCTACTGGTGCCCGTTGCAAATCAGCGATAAGAGCGGCAGCTTTTTCGGCATTGAGTTTAGACAAATCAGCTTCTCCACCTAAGCTGGTATCGTATTTCTTTGCCCCCTCAAGCATCTGCGAACGCCTAATTGCCCCCTCTAGACCAGCGTTGTTATCGAACATGGCGTGAACATCACTTGGATTAGCTGAACCGTTACTGGCACGCTCAGTGAAGTCGGCCATGGATGAAGCAAATTTATCAAGACGAGCAGGGTCTTGGGTTACTTTCTCGAAGTTATCAGCGAAATCGTTGATTGCCTTAGAGCCCTCTTTGTCGCCTTGCTTATCTAAAGCAGAGGCGCGTTTGCCCATTTTGTCTTTAATCTCTTTCGAGTGTTTCGATAGATATGCAGCCAGCTTCTTAGGGTCCCATGGTGGCGGCCCAAGCTCTTCCATAAAACCGTCGGGCATACTGGAAGCCAGCCAATTACCATAGTTAGCGGCATTCATATCAGTTAGTTTTCCAGCCAACTCATTAAAAGCACGAGAACCGGAATTAGGTATAGACGTATCGGTGCCGCCATCAACTCTCTTATCAGTATTGGTGTCAGTATTAGTGTCAGTTTCTGGAATGCTATTATCGCCACCGCCACCACCACCGCCGCCCCCACCACCATCGCAGCCGCCCCCATCGCAGCCACCTCCGCCACCGCCGCCACCTCCATCTGTCTGACCATCTGGCAAGGTCTTATCGACTGGGGCAATCTCAAACTTATCTCTAAACGAATCTCTGAAATCTGACGAAATCAGATCTTGGCCGTTTTCGCCTTTCAATACATTTAAGCGTGGCACTGCATCTGGTGACTGACTTTTAATCATTGAACCCAGGTCAGTCAACGCCTTTTCAGCTAGCTTAGCGTCAGCACCGGCTTCGACTTGAACGTTATACTCTTTCAGAGTCTTGCCAGCTAAACCTTCGGCCAAGCTGACGGTGCCGTCCTTCCCCACTAAAATATCTGCCTTTCCGGCATTCTCGGCAGTAGCCGGAGCTACATTTATACGTGGCGACTCGCCAGTATTGAGAATTGGTCTATCCGCTGCAACCGCTGGCACTTTGTCTGAAGTTTGATACTGCGCGCCGTTTTCCGACTTAAAGAATTGGCTATCAACAGCTGCGCCAGCAGAGACAGCAGCAGTGGTAGGTTGGGCATCGTAGCCTGGCAGCGGTGAGAAGTCGATAGAAGTACTAGTCGTAGCAGGGCTAAGAGCAACACTCTCAGCCACCATAGGGGCAGCAAAAGAGCTATCACTCATACTATAAGAGAAGTCTGCTACTGGCGCACTTACTGCCACATTATCACTAAAGGAAAAATTTTCGCTCATTGTCTTGTCAGCTCCGGGTGAAATAAAACACGTTGGTAAGTCTTTCGGCTAGCGCCTCAATATCCTGCAAGAGTGCACGTTTTCAGATTAGGTGCCAAATGTTGCAGACTTGTTGCTCACAAACGCTCAGCTTCGTAGTTTCCCCACTGCCAGACGCTTTAAATGCAAAATTCAAACGGTAATTGCCCTGGCCAAACATTCAAACCCTATATGAGGAAGGAAATTGGGAAATCCACCTTCTTTGCAACAAGCTTGCAACTATTGCCGGTTAAGGTAGCAATACCCCTGCTACACACATACTGCAATGGAAATAAAGAAATGGCACAACCTCCAGGCGATGTAAGAACAGACAATGCAAAAGCTGGCACTAGCGAACCAGCTGCGGTTAATCCTCTTTATGTGCAAATCGCAGACGACTTTCCAATACAATTCAAAACTTTCAATCAATCGGGCAGCATAAACGAAAACCCGCCAAAGGCTAGTGGGCTTCCAGGAATTTCTCTATATGAATCGAAGAGAAACGAAATTCCTGCAGCGGAAACAAACGCCCAGCCAGCTCATGATTTTATGAAAGAGCGCAGTCTATTTCTCAATAGAAATAGCACCATAAGATGTCACGATGGCAACTCTAATCAAAATGGCTTCAGGCTAAACGACTTCAGTGGCCTAGAGCGGTTCGATCCCAAAAGTGGTGCCAAGCGCGACATATTTGGAAACCTGCAAAATCCAAATAGAAGCCGCAAGAATGATCTAACAGACGCCCAATACAAAGAACTCGTAGAGTGGCTAAACAAAGCCAAAAAAGCAGATACTAATGCAAGCGAAAAGCCACTGACAGAAGGCAGCAAGGTAACACCACTGCCAGAACTCAAAGTAGAGCCAAAAGTTGAGCCTAAAACAGAAGCGAAAACCGAAGCAAAAGTAGATCCGAAACTGGAGCCAAAATCGGAACAAGCGGAAGATACAGTGCCACCCAAGGCCGATGCGGCGAAAATTGAAGAAAACAAAACTAAAGAAAACAAGGCAGAAGAAAAGAAAATAGAGGAGAAGAAAGTAGAAGTTCCAAAAGTAGAAGAAAAACCACTCACTGCCTTTGAACAAACAATCAAGAATAGTGGTGCCTACACTGTCGAAAATATTTCAGCGGCCTACAGCGCAGCTGGCAAAGAAAAAGACGGAGTGGCACTAGTAATCGTCGGTGAAAATACACCTGGCTCAAAAGAACTTTTAGAAAAGTTACCACAGCTGCAAGCGCAACATCCAGAACTAACATTTGTCGTAGTAAACAAAGACAAACTCGACGAAAGGCTAAGCAAAAACCCAGAAGACAGCCAAGCAAAAGAATGGAAAGCCTGGGTCAATCAAAACCTCAAAGACTGCAGCGGCCAGCCCATCGACCATACATTCACAAGTGTACAAACCCTCAAGGCCGATGCAAGCGGCAAACCAGTTCCAGAGAAGGTAATAAGCACACACTGGGGAGCCAATATTGAAGCGAGCTTGGCTGACCAATCCAAATTTGCCGCAGCAGGAACAGCGAAGAATGCTGGTGATTTTAAATTTGAAGCCGCCAAAGCCGATGAATCAATCAAACCAATTTCTGTCTTTAGACCGAAGAATCCAGCAGAAGCTGTCGAATTCATAAAAGCAACTAAGCCAGAACTTTATGGCAAAGAAACTGCAGAGTCGCTAAGAGAGAGACAAGAGAAATATCTTCAAGCAATTGCTGTGGCTGACAAAGTCAACCCTGAGTATTTGAGCAAGCAAAAACTAAAATTACAAGCTGAAATTGAGAAAGAAAATGTTGCAGCTAAAACCGCAGCTTATGAGGCTTCACCAAGCGACAAACCAGCAGACACAAGCAAAATCGATGGGCTAAATAAGCAGCTTAGAGATTTAGAATATCTGGAAAAAGCACCTGGTCTTCTGCGCACCGAAATGGGAGCAGACCTTCTCTACCGCGCAAGCAACGAAAAAAATGTGGAGAAGCAAGCGGCAATGAAAACTCTTGCCGAAGATATTCTGCGCAACGCCTTCAAAGCAGATCCGGCACTAGCAAAAGACGACACCGTTGATTTGCACTTGTTCAATTTAAAAGCCGACACTGCTAAACTGGCTCAAGAAGCTGGTGCTAGCAACCTTCTATCGGCAGATCAAATCAATCAACGACTAAAAACAATAGCAAAAATCGGAGTAATTGTTCCAGCAGAAAAAGCAACAAGCAGCGAAGCTCCTTTTACAACGACCCTATCAAAGGAGGCTGTGCGATTAAGCGATCTGCCTGGTCAACCCGTTAGAGAGCTACCTAAAGCCACAAGCGGCCCCAAAATAGAAAGATCGGTTTCGAATACATGCTCTGGTGAAGTAAGAGCCTGCAATGCAGCAAGACAAAGTAATTGCCAGTCATTCTGTCAGTCAGCTAGTCAAAATAATAACTGTCATTCACGCCGACCAATTCTAAACTTCCTGCGTCGTCGTCGTTAGAACATCAACCGCCTGCTTTTTCATTTTCGGCCTTGGCCACAATAGCATCGAGCTTTATGCCATCTTCCGGCACGCAACCAATTCCCACAGACCAAACAAAGCGCGCAGTGCTGCTAATTTTAGCCAACTGCGTGTTACATTCGCTAACTATCTTGCTGGCACATTCTCGTGCTGGAGCGGCTGGGCGATGAGGTAAGAGAATGCCAATATCTAGTGTCTGATAGTGCCCGACATAATCAAACGGCTCAACCTGCGAACGAACGATAGCAGATACAAACTTAAGATCTTCAGATGAGAGCTGCTCTTTTTCAAAGCCATCTACTTTATGGACCGAAATCAAAATCAAACTAAACGGCAACCTAAGCTTCAATGCCCGTTGATATTCCACTTCTAAGAAATGCAAAAACAAGTGATAGCTCATCAACCCAGTGTCAGTGCGAAATAGCTGCTGAGAAGCTTCTTTCACCGCTTCTTTAACAACAGGTGACTGAGTAAGCTCGCCAGGCTGACTACTAACCTTCGGACTTGCCTTTAAACCTATGAGTCCAGATTTAGAAAGATTGAATATTATCGGCAGCCAAAGAATTTTGCCCAAGCCACTATCGCTAACCACATCAGCCAAAGTGCACTTACCGTCAAACCCCATATAGAGTGACTTTTGCATCTCCATATCTACTGGCACTAAGTTCTCCAGTGCTTTTTCAAACTCAGATTCGGATGGATTGGTGAGCCTTACTGGCACCGAGTCTTCGGTTAGCCCTAAATTTTCAATGCTATCCAGATAATCTCGTAGGGCAGCCCCTTCCATGAGCAGAGTATCGAGCCTACGCATGGGGGAGCGCTCGCTAGATTTCATTGCCGAATTGAACTGGAAGAAACCGTTCTTCCAGGTCATGCCCTCAATTATTACTTCTTCGCCAGTAAGCTCTTTAATAGCAGCTGTCATTGAATCACTACGAAAAGATGCCCTACGCGGCGCTCCCTCTTCAAAGTAGATTTCAAGAGATTGCAAGCCACTAGTTATGTCCAAGCGCCCGGTCATTTTGGCAACGCTAATGGTTTGGATTAGTTCAAATACTCCTAACTCGCTTAGATCGCCAGACAACTGCATGCCGCCGGACATGGTAGTAGATTGCTGCTCCATGAGCGCAGCAGTTCGGGCTTCAGATCTCATACCGATTGGAGCATTTGCAATTGGGCTAGGTATAGGTTGATTGGCCAGAGCCGAGTTAGCAAGTTGCTGAGCGAAACTACCACCAGAACTAGGGTGACTAGAATTATTTAGCGCCGACTGCTCTCGAGCAAAAGCGGAGCCCAAATCAGTCGAACTAGAGACCGCACTTTGGGGCCCTGTGGCATAGACAGCTTCTTCAATCAAATTACAAATTAGCTCAAGGTCGGTGGTGCTGTACTCCCAAACGGTGTTTGTACCATCGATGAGAGACCAAACAGGAGCGTCATTGGCGGCCCGAGTACGGCCAAAGCCGCCACTGCCGGATCGGCGAATTTGCACCTTAATAACGAACTTAGTGCGACTAGGTAAAGCTATTGACTGCTGTGCCAGGTTGCCGACCTGGGCAGCTTTCAAAAGCTTTTGCAGATCATCCGATTTGGGCGAGCGCGTTAGCGTCTCTAGTTGGTTTAACTTCCTTCCTTGCATTGCACCTAACTTATCAGTTAAATAACGTTTTCACTAGTAGCTTTAAACCCAATAAAAAAGCTAACTACTCACGAACTCAAATTACGAGAAATTTCTCTTGCATTTTGGTGAACGCCGTCGGTTCGAGCCCTCGTACTAAGGCCTGGCGAAGTTGGGCAGCGCAGGCTTCTGGACAATCAACTCCAGTATCTAAAGACAAGTCGTAAATAGCGTCCATTGAGGCGTATCTAGCCGAACAACGGTTCCAGCCGGCATGCCGATCTCCTCTTAGTTTTTCCCGCTCAGCACCAATGGCATCTGAACAGTGAACATTTATGAAATAAGCATCGAAATCAATCAAGTCTTTGATTGCTTCCTCAAGCCATGAGCGTTTCCAAATTACCTCATCGGCAATAATATTAAACCCTTGGCGCAGATAAACCGATACAGCCTTGTATCGCCCCAGCATGAGCTTATCTAAGAGAGGGCCAGGCACAATGCGAAATTCTTCTTTACCGTCGTAAATATCAGACGTGTGCGCATAAAATTCAGGATCAACGCGGTCTAAATCTAGCTCTTTTGGGGGCAAAGAAAACCAAAACATATCAATGCCCTGGAGCAAATAGGTCTGAGGCAACATCAAGTCTTGAAAAGCCTGGGCGAGAGAAGTCTTACCGGCGCTAGAGCCGCCGTTCAATATGATGATTTTTCCAAAATCCGGATTGATACTCGGCACCGCTGTTACTTGTCTACTCCGAATTGATAGCTAGTATCTCCCAATTCAGGGGGTGTCTGGGTGGTCGGTGACGATTCCGCGCATTGAGATGCATCAGCACAGGCAGATAAAGACTTAGTAGGTGGAAGCACAGAAATACCAGGAATACCAGGAATACCAGGAATACCAGAAATGCCAGAAATTGACCATATCAATGTGCGCAGCTGATGTGACAAGAAAGCGTGTGTTACGGCTATTCCGGGTGGAACATGAGCCGGAGCGCCGGCACTGCCGGTAATACTATTACTATCGAGTGGACTGCCGCTCTCTAGCATACGAGTTTCCCTAAATGATCGAAACAAATCGGCCAGCTGCCTTCCATTCTGAAAAGGTGACACTGACTTGACATAAACTTCGCGAGGAGAACAGGAGGGGCCACTAGGCCTTACTGCAAAGCTTGAGAGTTCTGCAAGAACGAAGACCTCAATCTCATTTCCGTAATCTGATACCCACTCAATGTATGCCGCTCCAGCTCGCAAAATAAGTCTTTGATTGGTAACGACAAGCTCACTGTAATTAGGCAAAATAAACTTCAAAAAACTACCAAAAATCTTCCAAGACACTGCGCAAAAGACTAACAACATAGCCAAACTAAGGGCTTGAAGCGGAACACGGCAGATAAGCAGCAGCCCAAGCAGCATTACACCATAGATCACTGTCACTGAGAAAGCCATCATAGCCTGATCTTTTCGTCTTTCCGCCAGTGGCACTGAAACATCGAACCGTTGAATCATTTTCTCACCGGACTTGAGTCTGTCAGAAATGGAGGCCGGAAGTCTATTCACAGAAAATCTATTCACAGATAGCACCACCCGACTGAGTCGGCTTGCGGAACAAGCGACAGATTAGCTCAGTACCTATGGCGCTAGTCATGAGACGCTCTTTATTGTCGCCGAGAAGAATTTGCGTCCAATCAGTAAAGCCACCATCAGCAAGCATAAAACTATCTCCTGCTTGGTTCTTCATTTTTATATGAAAGCAAGGCCCTTGATAATAACTAAGACCTGTTAGGCGATGCAAATTGAACTGAAAACGTACATTATTATGCCTCGACCTCAAGCCTTGGCAAACTACTTCTTCAAGCTTTTTCAGACGCTCTATTAAATGCTGCGGCAAATGCTTCGGCAGAGACTGCGGCAAACTCAATTGTGCCAAATCGCAATCGGCACCAGTAAATGACTTAGGCCACAGATTTGAATACTGCTCAAGCACTTTGGTTGAGCTATCGTGATCGCGGGCGCGCACCAGTTCTTTTATTTTGCCCCTATCGATAGAGAGACTTGAGCAAAGATAACCGACCACAAGGGTGTCCGACAGCTCCACCACAATGTCTTCAAAAGCAAATTGCTCACCGTCGAGCTTAGATAACAACCTAAGATAAAGGTCGATATGCTCTTGCAAGGCTGCCAACTCAAAGGCAAACGAACCAGAATCACGGCCAGCGCTGACCATAGCAAAGAGTTTGAAGTGCGAAGTAAAAGCCGGGTTTTCTGGTTGGGGGTAGCGCAGAACACGCTGACTAGTGCAAAGCCTAGTCGCCATTTTTCTAACAGCGCTCTGCTTGCGCCTGCGCACACATTCTAAAGCCATTCCTATAGTTGGATCAGAAGCACATTCAAAGCCTCTGATAGTGCTCAAGACATTTCCTTGATCAAGTTGGGCCAGACGCGCGACGCTGCCCAGTGGCACAACCGGTGACAACTCAATAGCATCAAATTCTTCGGCTTGGCCGTAGGCAATGCTTTCAACCCTGTTCATTAATCGGGCATCTAAATCACAAGCTTTGCTAACTGAACTTGCTTCCACCAATCTGGATGGCTCAACCTTGCTCACCCTACGCTTGATCACAGCTAGCAAAAGCGAATGAAGATCAGCGCCGGAGATCTTCTCCGAGAGTATCTCGGACAAATTGGCTACACCGAGTTCCCTGGCAATACGCTCACTTACACAATCTGTCATGGCTGCTCGCTCATGGCTACTCTCTATTCAATACATACCCTCGCCCACAATCGCTTAGATTACCCTTATATGTGAAACATTTGAAGAAAGCCCGGTGGATTGATAGTTACATCTTGGTAAGTTAGGTGCTAAGATATTGATTGACCGTCCGGTCGGTCAGCTAATGAACCAATGAGATGCAAAACGGGATGCAAACTATGAAAAAGGCGCAATCGCAGGCTAGAGTCATCGATCCACCAACCATTCCATCCCCCGAAGATGTGCACAAACGCTTCGGCAAGCACATTTTGCCACCCAATGTGCTCGACAAGATGCCTGACCCAGAAGAACTGATTCTTCAGAGCGAAATTGCGCCCATCATTAAAGACCGCCTCAATCTATTTCCATTCGACTGGCGCGTTGAGACCCCACGCCTCATGCAAATCTATGAAGATTCGCGCAACCCAGGCTGGTCACCAAGCAAATTACCTTGGGAAACCCTTGACGTTGAATCGATGACCCTCGACCAGCGCTACGCTATCTCGTATTGGTTCGCATTGTTATCAGTCTTTGATGCCTCTGGCCCAGCAGTGTTTGCCAGAGCAATGATTCATGCTTACGAAACCCACGAAGAAGATGCCATTCGCAAATGCTTCTTCAGCGTTGCCCGCGACGAAATGAATCACGAAGAAGTTTGTGGCCGCGCCATCACACTGCTGACACCAAACGGACCGCTCAACCACGACCCGCAAACCACATTGGGCAAACTCGCTCGCAACAACATTCAGTGGCTCTATCACAATGGTGCCCGTTATTGGAACGGCTACAAAAAAGCCGTTGAGCACTATCCCATGGCCATCCTCTTCAGCTCCTTCCTCTTTGGTGAAGTGGCCTCTTCAACACTGTTCCACAGCATGTATGAGTCGACCACTATTCCTGTATTCAAAGAAGCCTTCAAAAATATTGGCCGCGATGAAGGTAGGCACCTCAGCTTCTGCTTGGCTCTTCTCAAAGAAATGATGCCCAAGCTCAGCCAAGAAGAGAAAGATACAATCACCAAGCAATTCAGAGCTGGATTTATCTTCCTCTCAGGCATTCTCTTTGAGCCACCAGCAGAATTTTGGGATCTGCCAGCGACCTTTATTCCCACTCAACGCTTGTTGGAAGAAAAGGCCCGCGAAGTTGGTTTTGGTGTGCTCTCACTAGAGCAGCGTAAAGCCAATTGGCGCACAGCTGTTGTTCGTTTAAAAACTATTGTGGAGCCGCACGGTATCAAATTCCCCGCTTTGCCAGAGATTGATGTTGACGGCGAAAGCGTAGACTTTGACATCGACAAAATTATTCCAATCTTTTAGTTAGATGGTCAGACCAAGGGCCGACAACTATCAAGAAAGGCGCTCGGAAATACTTGATGCAGCCGCATCGATATTCGCCGAGCGCGGCTTTGATGGCACTTCTACCTCTGCAATAGCCTTAAAATGCGGAGTATCAAAAGCACTGCTTTATCACTACTTCACATCAAAAGAAGAAATACTTTTTGAGATGTTAGTTGCGCACTGCCAGTTTTTGGTAGCATCGGCGCAATCTGCATTAAGAGAAAGCGACAGTGGCGAAGAGCAGCTAGCCAGCGTCGTTGGCGAGTTGATAAGCCTATATATGAGTTCGCAAGATAAGCACATTGCCTTGATGAATAATCTTAAGTCACTCTCCGCCGAGCAGCAAAAAGAGATCAAAAAACAAGAGCGTATACTTGTGCAAATTATCAAAGGCATTGTCGCGCGCTTAAGGCCCGAACTATCTGAGCCTGTTCAGACATCACTGGCAATGTATTTGATGGGTGCCATCAATTGGACTTATACTTGGTTTAAACCAGAAGGCCCAGTGACTTCAGAACAATTTGCTCGCTTGGCAAGCTCAATGTTTTTGAACGGTCTCAGTCGAGCGGATATGCCTTAATCAGGAGCAGCCAATTGATCCAGAAAACGCTTGCTATCGCGGCACTTACCTATGGCCTAATTTACTCAGCGAATCTTCAAGCAAGCGCCCAGACCCCGCAAGCGGCACAAGACGTCAAGCAATTCAATCCGATCTGGAACTTAGAAAGAGATACAAACGAAGACCTACTTCGCCATGCTCTTGCTCTTCAAGAGCGCCACGATCCCCAAGATCAAGAAAAGCTGGCGGAAGCAAGATTAGCGCTAGCAACATCATTAAGATGCGCCAACAAGTTCTCGGCAGCCCGCGAACTAGCTGAGCTGGCTCTTGAAGCACAAGAAAAACTATTCGGCAAAGGCAACAAAAAATGCAAATTGGCCCTAATGCTCTTGTCGAGTATCTACTTAAACAACAGCAGCAATCATTTTGATACGAAAGAAGTAGCGCAGTTAGAAAAACTTTTAGACCAACTAGCAAAAATAGATAGAGAGCAAACAGCAAACTTACGCGTGCAGCTGGCCCAAATTTATCTAACTCAAAAGCAACCTCGCGAAGCAGAAAAACTTTGGTTTCAATGTATCGCATTGCTACATAAAGACCTGCCATACGACTGCAAAGATCTCGCCAAAGCGTGCAAGCAAATCTTCCGTACATTTATTGGCGACCAGCACTACGATGACGCTCAAGCATTGGCACGGGGAATGGCTCAGTATGGCTTCGATCAAGATGTATTGATCAGCGCTGCCAACGGTTTTGTTGTACTCTCGCAACAGCAAGAAAGCTTTGGCAATGACAAGAAAGCCGCACACTTGGCCAAGCGTGCACTTGAAACAGCTGAAAAATATGGCGACAAGAAAACCTGCAGTTATACAAGTGCCATCAAACAATATGCGGCCACATTGAGAAAGCAAGGCAAAGAAGAACAAGCTAAAGAGATAGAGAAGCAATGATCGGCTTCTACCGCCGCTGCCCGGCCAATTCTGCGCTTGTTGTTTCAAGTAGCAGCCAGATCAACAATAAATCAATTAAACGCATAACGAAAACGAGCACCTGGATAAATCCATTCAAAGACAAAGTATTCGTTATTGATCTATCAGCCATCACCATTCCATTTACGCTACATCTGCCAACCGCAACCAAAACTACAGCTGCACCTAGCGGCGAACTCTTACTGCAATGCCACGTTACAACCCAGATAGACTCAATGGATGAGAATATAAAGCTGGCAGCGACCAAAGGCTACGCCGATAAAAAGTCAAATGCAGCCCAGTTAAGCGCGATAATTAAGAGAATCAAGGTGACTCCAGAAAGGCTGCCAGTCTCGCTGGAAAGCTTCTGCACGAGCACCAGAGAAAGAGAAGATAGCAAAATATCGCAGGCTATAAATGAAGCCCTGCAGCAAGAAGGTTTCTTCCTCTATTCATTTGAACCTACTTCGATTTCAATATCTGGTTCTAGTTCTGGTTCTAGTTCTGGTTCCAGTTCTAGCTCTAGTTCTAGTTCTGGGTCAGACCTATCGTATTGCTCACAAATGCTTCGCGAACTGAAGTTTGAACCGTATATTTCTGAAGTTAAAATCGCACTTCCAGCTCACGAACCATACTGGGGTGAGCAAACACTGACCTGGCAAACCACTATTAGACCACCATCCGGCATTGATCAATATGCGGTAGCCTGCAAAAACTTTCTCAACACAAGTTCCAGTAAAGTCGATGAAATTTGCTATGAGACAGTATCAAAAGCACTTTCACAAGCAGTGCAAATTACTGGCGCAGACCGGCTACTAGAGAGGGCCTTAAAGCCTCTAGCGAACATCCCGCTCAACACTTGCAGTTGTGGTCGAGAAGCAGCGGTGATGTTGCTCAATGCCCTAGCCGATTCGCTCTCGACTTGGAGAGGCAAGCTCGCCGTATCCAGACTAGCCTTAGACACGATTTCTACACTGACACGCTTAGACAAAGAAATAGATCTACAAACCGCTGAGAGTTTTGCTGCACTAGGCCTGGTGCTAGAAAAAATTTCGCTCATAGCAGTCGACTCAAAAGACAAATCAGAGCCATGGCAAGAAGAACCCGGTGCCGACGAAACAGTAATTCGGCTGGAGCTGCCTCTACCAGTCAAGCTCGAAGAAGACAATAAAGAAGTGACGCTCGTACTTAAATGTATGATCTGTGTCGAACGCAATGGACAAGAAGCAATTCAATCCGAGACGCAGACTGAGCTATCGAAGTTATTCGCTGACAATCTGCTTACAGCTCTATCAAGCACCAAAGTGCCCCGCGCCGTCGCCGTAGTAAAAAAGCTAGTAGAAAATATTCACTCAAAACTAGGAGAAGAACAAGAAAAAGAACCAGGCAGCAAGTGGGAAACTAGAATTGAAGACGTTCTTAAAGAAATTGGTCCAACCGGTATCGTATTCAATAGTGTTCGAATAATCTTTGCCAGCCTCGATGCCTACAATGATGTGCGTAAGAAGTTTCTCGCTAGCTCAGGGCCAGTGCTGCATTCGCACAAGCTAACAATTAAGTACTTCTCTCTAGCAGACTTAGATCTTCTTGACCAAGAGGGTAAGAGCTTGTTCGCAGACAACAAGTAAATTATCACGCTACCGCAGCAATTTGCTCACCGAGGGTATTAACTCGCTAAAAAGACTACTGCGTGGATTGTGACCAGTGGCGTCGCAAACCAGCACAAAGTTCTTATCAATCAACTGCATACCAGGAATCATGTCGTAACTATGCTGATTGATGTATCTCTGGTCACCCACTAAAAGCACTTCATTGCTGCGGCGGCCAAAGTCAAAATGCTTAGCCCAAACCTGAGCTTCAGCCAGTGTCGGCACGCCCAAGTTAGGACCGTACAAAAGCAGTTGCACATGTACCACACGAGTGTCAGTTGGTGACACACCAGCTGCCGCCAAATAGCTCTCTAAAGAAGAGGTGCCACCTTGGGGCGTGACACCATTAATGCCACCTTTCTTCTCGCCCCCAACAAAAGCCTGGCAAGCAGGACAAGACATTCCAATCGGTTCAAGTAAAATAACTCTTCCTGCATAAGAGGAAAGCTTTACTTTCTTCCCCGTCAAATCACAGAGTTCAATTTCTGGATAGGTGCGACCAACCACTGGTGGCCAGAAGGTCGGGACCGCACGAGGGGCTTGTGGCTGGGCTTGCTTTGACGCCTGAACTTGAGTTTTAGCTTGGGCTTGGACTTGGGCTTTAGCTTGGACAGGCGCTTGCGACTTGGCTTGAGCCAGGGCAGCTGGACAGACAAAGCCAGAAATTGAAAGCATGCCGAGCAGGCTAACCAGGCAAATAGCGACACCAGCCGATTTCTTCGATTTACCAATGGTCAAAAACAGTACCATAACAATACTCGCTGCAATAATTGAATCAAGAGTGGGCACGGTTGTGAGCTGCACAAGCCCTAAACCAAGAGCTTCGCGTGGGGTGGCGATGAAACCCACCGCAGCACCACAAAGCCAGGCAAGCAGCGGTGCTATGCGCCAATTTGGCACTTGCTCAAGTTCGACTTCTTGCATCGGTTCTTTTCGACGACACGCACTTATCACAAAAATACCAGAAATAGGAGCAATCAAAATACCAAGCAAAGTGAGAAATGAAACCATATGATCCACCACATGAAGTTCTGCTAAAACAATTCCGACGATACCAGCAGCAATGGCAAGGTGTGAGCGCTGCCACTTAGGTAGAATGGCTGCAAGACTTAAAGACGAAGAATAGAGATTGCAATCATTGGCAGCCCAAGTAGCAAACATCATCATGACAAATATCAGCCAGGTTAATCCAGCCGGCACCAAGTGAATCATAATATCGTTGCTGCGAAAATGTATAGCAATAGAACCGCATGCCACCAATAAAGCTGGATAAACCAGAGCATAATCAATAATAGAATAGGCCAGTGCATGCTTTGTTGTGCGCGCGAATCTACTATAGTCAGGGTTCATAGAAGCACCTACAACGAAGCCCCCAGTGACCATGGCCGCCGCCGCACCGAAACCCAAAGTTGCATTTGCTGCTGGGCGGTACTGCAACAAGTCTGCCAACTGTCCAGGCTCAGCCAATGATGACAGAGCATAAACCAGGCCGCCGGTGAGCAGCGGCACGGCTAAGTAACTCAACCTTCCGATGGCGCGAATACCCAGTGCCGCAGTGGTAATCATGGCAACTCCACCAACGGCGATTAAGACCTCGCGATTGAGGCTAACATGAAACACTTGTTGAGCTAGGTGCAATACGGCATTGGCAAACATCTCTGTTTGTACGCCCCACCAACCGGTCATTCCCATAGTCAAAACAAAAGCAATACAAGAAGCTCCCTTGCTACCAAAGGTGATTCTGGCAATTAAGGCAGTGGTGCAACGAAGAACAGCACCAAGCCTAGCTGTTAGTGCACCAATTACACCAAGTATGGCCGCGCCAGAAAATGTTGAGAGCACAAGATCTTGAAAGCTAAGACCAAGACCTAACTGTCCGCCAAAAACGAAAATAGGGATGCTAATCATCACCCCTATCTCAATTACCAAAAGATACCACCAAGGGCGAAGATTGCCACTGCTCACTGGCGTTCTAGAAAAATCGTCGTGAATAGAAGTTGCCATTTTCTCCTAGATTGATAGCACGGCAAGAGTGTTTTTGCGACCAGCCTGAATCTAAATACAGGTTTTTGGCTAGTGGTTTTTCCTTAGCGGTTTCTCGCTACCAGAAACCCTTATGCGGTTCGCTAAGCTCATCTTCCATTTCTGCAATTGGCCCCAACACTTGAATAGATTTCTGCCCGGCATCAAATACTTGTTTGCATGGCAGGTTCATGGTCGGATTGGCTTTGCTTGTGCCTGTCAGCTTGCGAAGTGTCGATTCTGGCGCACCAAACAACACGCTTCCTATGTTGGCAAAATATACATTGCCAGCGCACATCACACAGGGCTCCATGGTGGTTACCAGTGTGCACTTAGCTAAATATTCTGGAGTATAGGTTTCAGCAGCCCGGCGAGACAATTCGGTTTCTGCGTGGCGCACTACGCTAACGTTGCCTTGATGCATCAGTATCTGCTCATTGTCAGGCGCTACCAGAACAGCTCCAAACGGATGGTGGCCGAACTTCTTCATTTCCTTTGCAACGTCGTTAGCTGCACGAAGATGGCGGATCATCTGTGCACGAGTCATAGCAATAGAACTCTCCGGTGATTTCTCAGTCGATTTCTCTCTAGTTGTTTCATTAGAAGCCATTACTTTGGTTTCTGTAAGAGGCGATTCCGTTGTATTCCCAGCAAAAGAGGGCGTATGTGATAGGCAAGCCACAAGCAGCAGCAGCGCTAATCTCGCGATCTCAAAACCATTTTTCATAATTCAAATACTTTTAATCCCATGTTGACAGAAGTAATAGCACTAGCGGCAGGCTAATTGTACGACTTTATTGAGAAAGTTCAGGTAAAGGGATAAAAAGCACACAGCTTGTGCGATGCAAAACATCAATAACCAAGGCCGCAGTTGCCATTCCAGACTTATGGCGAGTCAATACTGAGTCGGAATGTCTAATAGCCGGAATCAGCGCGTATTGAGGAGGCGGTTGAGGTGCAGCCGGATGAGTAAGAAGTAAATCACTGAGCTTGCCAGTAAAAGGAACGCCCTTATCTTCTTGAGTCAACGTATGCACAAGCGGCAGCTTCTTCTGATCTGCTTCTCGATGGATGTGCTGAGCGGTGTAGCACAAATCGCCAAGGGGTTGCAGTTCATCAAAGTTCCGCAGTACGACATCGCGAATATTCTCTATGGTAAGCGAAGACAGAGCTATGGGAACACGAGCCTTTACTTTGGTATCACTAGAAATTAATGGAATTGGTGCGCCATAGGCCGGTGCATAAGGTTCTTCTCCGCTCAATTCTTCACTAATAATCATTGAACCCTGGCGCCGCCACTTCTCATGTGGTGACTCTGGGTTTGGTGCCACTTTGGCAAAATCTGTGTCTCGGGTCCAGTCATCCAAGTGATATGGAGTGTGATCAATACCTACTTTGAGTTGGCCACTTTGAAGAAACAGTTCAAGCTCACCATAGGCAATACTCAATTCTTCTCGGCTACCCATACGCGGCGACCAAGGCTTGAAGCTGATTTCACCAGTGGCTAAACGACTGTGACCAATCTCCCAAACGGATGCATCAATATTGTAGGCAATCACGTAGTTATGCTTGCCCCATTTTCCATCGCCAGAGAATTTTTCGCTAAATGAAAATACAATGCGACCATCATGAAGAAGGTGGCTTGTCACCTCTCGGTTTTCGACGTCGTAGCTATCTGTAAAATCAAGAAAGAGATTGTCTTCTTTAGCGGGCAGTAGTAAGCAACCATTCTCATCGAAGCAAAAACGCACAACACCAAACTGCACCTGATGCTCTAGGCTCGGATTAATAGAGAAGCTGCTATCTCTAGACCAGAGAGCAAATGCCTCGCCATTATATTGACAGGTGCTAACTAACTGTTTTTCCTGCAATTTGAATAGAGAGCAATTCTGCTTGCGGGCATCAATAGTGAAATGCGGCATCTTCTCTCTCAATTCTCCAGCATGCTAACGACTACTGCTAACAGGTGTTTCAGACTTTCGCTATCATACACGAGCGAACTACCAGTATCGATTGCGTAAAATCAACATTGACCAGCACCTGTGCTCCGCTTAAGGTAGGCGTTGACTACCCACGGGTCGATTTTAGAGGCTTTTTAATGGCACACAATACTCTAACCAAGGCATCAATTACTGCAGCACCTGCGGAGCCCGCATTAGAGCACGCTCTGCCAACGGTAGAAACAAAAGCAAATCGCCTGCAGAAATGGCATGCCCTCGCGGCAACCTATCTGGGCGAATGCTTCGATGCCATGGATGCCACCATCTATTTTATTGCTCTTGTACCAGCAATGAGCGAACTGCTCAAAACCAAAGATGCAACGACAATAGGCTTCTACGGTTCAATTGTCTTGGCTGTCTTCATGGTCGGCTGGGCTCTGGGAAGTGTGTTGTTCGGCATGGTCTCGGACCGCTTTGGTCGAGTCAAAACCATGATGTGGACAATTCTTCTCTATGCCGGTGCCAGCGGTATGTGCGCCTTGGCTCACAACTGGCAAGAGCTAGCCATCTGTCGCTTCTTTGTCGGTCTCGGCATTGGCGGTGAAATTTCAATAGGCTGCGTTCTCATTGGAGAAGCTTGGAACGGCGACCGAGCAAGAAAACTCTGGGCCATGAGCTTTATGCAGACCTCATTTGGTGTTGGATGCATACTAACTGGGCTGTTTAATCTTGGCTCTGGTGAATTTGGTTGGCGCTATTTATTCTTAGTCGGCATTGTGCCAGCGTTAATTACGTTCTATATAAGGAAGAATCTCAAAGAGCCAGCCAGCGTCGAAACTATGCTTGAGAAACGGCGAAAAGGTGTTCTTCCCAATGCTGGCAAAAGTTCTCTGATAATGGCGCTGACTGGCGAAAATCGTAAGCGCACTATTACTTGCACATTGATGGCCGCTTCAGCAATAGTTGGATATTGGGCCGGAGTCTCATGGATACCAGCTTGGATCAACCAACTAACCGGTGCTCAGGCCGTTGAAGAACGCAGTGCGGCGATGATGTATCTATCGGTTGGCGGAATTCTTGGTTGCTTTGTAGTGCCGTATTTGGTGCGCAACTTCGGTTATAAGCGCTCATTCCAATTGAGTTTCTCGGCCTGCTTAATTTCCACTCTAGGGCTATTCCTGACAGTCACTCAATACAGCCCGATGATCAATGTTTGGACATTTGCCATTGGCACAGTAATCAGTATTCCTTTCACTCTTCTTGTAGCTTATATCGTCGATTGTTTTGCAACACAAGTGTTAGGCACCGCCTCTGGCATCGCCTGGGGCTTTGGACGGATCTTTGCAGCTGGTGCAGGTCTAGCCACCGGTCCAGTCATCGCCTACTTTGGCGGCAATTATGGTACGGCTGCTGCCTGTGTAGAACTCGTCTATATTGTCGGAATAATAGCGGCATTTTGGGCAGAAGACTTCAGTACATGCTTGGAAACGAGAACAGCGGCTGCTGGAGTTTTGACTCACGCAAATCCGATTGTGGTGCCGGTTTCGATTAGGGAGTGATCTGGAGTCAGAAACAAAACCTTGAGGCAATGGTTAGGGGCATTCTACAACCTTGGGTCCACGGGCTCGCTTTCGAGGGCCAGCACACCAAACACGCACTCGTGAACCCGGTACAAAGGCTCATTTCTGACATGGCTACCACAGGCGAGTTTCTGACGGGCACCAATCGCTCTTAATCAGATACTGGACAAGAGAAACAAATGCCGGAAGAACAAAAACCAAAACTTGACTTGAGCTTCGCCCCCAATGCAGAGAGGAATTTGGAACAGATAGAAGACTACATAACCGACAATGGCAATGCGGACGCCGCTGCCAAGGTCGTTGATCAAATCGTCGACCGCTGCGAAGAGTTAGCCACCATGCCCAGGTCGGGGAAAGCTAGAGAAGAGATCGCCCCAGGCGTGCGTTCAGCAACTTCTGGCGTGTACGTAATTTACTATCGCATCCACAGCGACAAGATCGAAATTCTTAGAGTTTGGCATGGAGCACGCGACAATGCGGCTCTAATTAGCGAACTCTGAAGGGCACCAGAGAAGAAGCAAGTAAGCGAGTGGCTAGAAGCTCCTCTTTTAGCGGCTCTTAGCGTTTCTTCGCCCGTCTTTGTTTGATTCTCTCGCGAACAGTTTCTATCGGGATGCCTTCTCCCGCGTCCATCTGCTTAATACTGCTTTGTATTTCTCGTCTCAGCTCGTTTAACTGCAGTTTTTCTAGTTCATCTTGGCGTCGAAGGAGCCGCAGGCTTTCTCTTACTACTTCGCTGGCAGAGTTATAGAGCCCTGTTTTGACCTTATCATTGACAAAATCTTCTAATTCAGGCGTTAGCGATACATTCATCGTCATACAATGCTACCTCCAAGCCAAACCAACTTCATTCTAGCGATTGTGGCAAACATTGTCAAACTTTGCCATGAGCTTACAAGCACCAGGCCGAAGAGCCGCGTCCGAAGATGCCACAATAGATTTTATTGCCCTTGTGTACAATTCTCCTTTATGCGGGGAGCCAGCGATATGTGCGCGCTTCAGCTGGGGCGCCCAGTGCAATTCCAATTGCTGTGCCGGTTTCGATTAGGGAGTGATGGTGACTAACGAAGGTACAAAAGCACTGTCTGGGTTTTAAGCAGGTAAGCCAACGACGTGTCTGCACTCTTTTAGAACATGGAAATTCACCCCATCAGCCAAGAAAAGATCTCTCACACCAGACAATGTACTGATCTTTTTCAATAGCGGCATTACTGGGTCGCGCATAGCACTTTCCAGCAAAACTACTCGCTCCTTTTGAGAAAGTGTTCTGTATTCATGCCAGTAGTTAAAGGCACCTTTTAAAACAGCTGTTTCATGAATACGCATACTGCCATGGTGCATAGACTTATAGGTTTTGCCATCTGCTATGAATTGCTTGAACGACACCCCAATATCAATGTACTTACTGTTGTTGACAGAATAGAGCTGCAGAAAATAGAAATGATCGGCAGTCTCTTTATACCAATAGTTGCCATCCTTCTTGAAACCTTCTGGTTTCAAAAACCTACCAACTATTTTTACAGGGTCAAACTCCTTAAATCCATCCAGGGTGCTGAACTGATGCAGCAGGGGCAATGCCCGCGCACACAGACACTTCTCTAATCTTTGTGTGCGTTCTTCAGGCGTTAGACTTCCAAACTCAAATGAATATGTCAGTGCGCCATGCAAATCTAAAAGCTCGTGAACATGCTCAGTAGCCTGCCACTTATATTGAAAAGTAGCACCATCCGTTAGGTATTTCTTGGCAGAGTAGCGAATATCAATAAAATCGTCGCCATTAACCCGAGATAGAGTCAAATAGTAAAAGTGATCCGGTGTTTCGCGATACCAATGAAATCTGTCTCGAATGAAGCCCTCAGGCTCAAGCACTCGACTAATTACGTCTGCGGCATTATAGGGATTCATGATTTAAAAATTCCTGATTCAACGACGCCGCGACCTCTCAATTATTCCACTAATCAAGAATACAACTGGAACTATAAACATGCAATTGACGACAAGAACAAAACCCTGGTGGGCAAGACTTTGACCGGCTTCATGGATAGTCTGGAACAAGGTCAAAGTTACAGCGGCCAAAGACGACGCGAATAGCAGCAAAGAGAACTTGATGTTGCTAGTTGCACCACTAGCGATATCAGCGCACTCCATTACCTTTAGGCGGCTGATATAAAACAAAGCCAACACGACTAGACCCGCACCACTACATGCATATTGCAAAATCTTGTATAGCTGCAGGTGAATACCAGCAAAAACAAACAATTCACTAGACAGCAGAGGGAGAGACTCAACGGCAAAACCATGCTGGTGAGTGAAGCTATCCCAAACAATATGAGTCCACGAACCAACGAGAAGAGAGAAGCAGACAGCGGCACTAGCCTTTAGTAAATCAGAAAAAGAGCCATGTGTCATAGCAAGCGACCGTCCACTGGGCAATGACAACCAAAATTGACGATGCGGAACCGGTAGCTGACTTGCTATCAAATCTTTTGAGCAATAGTAGATAAGCAAAAGCACCAGACCGCTCGGCAAGTCGAGCAAAAAACTACCAGCAAATGTATGAGCCTGAGCTGAAACGTGATACTGCTGAAAGGCATAAGCCAGATCTGGTGACATAGAACCGCACACCAATGCAGCGAAATTCAAATAGCGTGGGCACAGCTTTGCAAAAGGTAGAACAGCGCATGGGTGGGCAATAGTTAGGGGCATTCTATAACCTGGGATCTACAGGCTCGCTTTCAAGGGCTAGCACTCCAAATACGCACTCGTGAACTCGGTACAAAGGCTCATTTCGGACAAAGCGCTCAATTGCCTCAATTCCCAATGCAAACTCACGTTTGGCCAGTGACCTTTTCATTGCCAACTTTCGAAAACGAAGACGTTCAAGGTTGGCAGGAAGAGTATATTCAGGCCCATAAATGATGCGCAGGTACTCGGAGCCACGACATTTAATAGCGGGTTGCACTATGCCTTTACTAGTTGTGGTTATGAAATCCATCGGTTTGACTACCATTCCTTCACCACCACTAGCTGTCAATTCTTGCCACCAAGAAATAGCACCCTCGACACTAGCATCATCAAAGCAGTCGACCAACTTGTTTCTAGTAGCAACAAACAGTTCACTATTGTGCTCAGCAAACTTGGCTAACTCGCTCATGTGCCAAGTGTGCGGCTTATCTGTGTGGGTGGCACCCTCGGTTGCAAGCAAATGGAACGGCGCTAGTTTCAAGTCTGCCAATGAATTGACCGGCCAGCAATACTGTCTGTAGGCGTCAGCAAACTTCTGCGCCAACAGAAGTCTCTCTTCTTGCTGTATGAGGAGTTCAGAGACATCAAGGCCGAGCGAGGCAGCCATCTTTAAGACAGAGACAGAAGCTGATAAGTCTAAACCAGCAGCGGTGCCAACGGCTGCATACTGATCTTGCAAGAGTTCTTGCGCCTTGGCCGACCACGGCATAAGCTCACAGTCAAGGAGGGCCCAATCGCTGTTAAATCGCGACCAGAAATCAGTATCGGTAAGCGTCTGGCTGACGCTTGCAAGAAATTCAGCCTCAATGGCTTTGTCTTGAAAGAACGCTCGCCCGGTTCGTGTGTAGCAAATACCAATGCTACCATCGGCAACTTTAAATCGTTTGGATGCAGCTTCAGCGCTCTTGCAAATTACCACCACAGTGCGAGAGCCCATATGCTTCTCTTCGCAAATGAGATTTCTTATCCCTTTGTTTCTAAAGTACGAAATAGCTTCTGCTGGATGCTCCAACAAAGTCTTCTCGCTACTGGTATCACTGGGCGACATGGTGGGAGGCAAGTAAATTATCCAGTTCGGACTAGCAGCAAATCGACTCATTACTTCTAAGGCTGAAACTGAATTCTCGGCACGAATAGTGACGTTGCCCTGCAACCTTGTTTCAACAATACGCTTGCCCGTAACGTCATCAATATTGAGTAACTCGTCGACAGTTTCTCGTGGCTGGGGTGACTGCAAAGGATCAACAGTCAACGGTCTCGATGGCGCATAGTATTCGCGCAAGGCTTCAACTTGCACCAATTCTTTTTCAGGATACTTCAGAGCTGTTAGCTTGCCACCAAATACACAGCCAGTATCGACGCAAATAGTGCGATTGACCCACTCGGGCTCGGGCACTGTTGTGTGGCCATAGACCACATGGGCCTGCCCCCGATATTGAGAAGCCCAGTTATAACGCACAGGCAGACCATACTCATCGGTCTCTCCTGTGGTTTCACCAAACAGAGCAAAGTCACGCACCTTACCAGATCCACGACCTTGGAAGCTCTCAAGCATTCCAGCATGGGCAACGACAAGGTTGCCTTGATCAAAAACATAGTGGCTAACGAGCTTATCTATAAAATCAGCAGCATCGCGCTTAAACTGCGCAGTCTCATGACCTAACTGTTCAATTGACTCAGCTAAACCATGAGCAATCTTTACAGGCTGCCCTTTTAAATGACGCATGAGCTTTATATCGTGATTGCCTGGCACGCAGAGCGCAGCACCAGAGCCAACCATGCTCATAACTAATTTCAACACATCTGGAGTCTTAGGCCCGCGATCAACTAAATCACCAAGAAAAACAGCTCTTCGCCCTTCTGGTGCAACCACTTCATACTGTTCAGTGGCAACTTCAGAATCAAGTTTGTTTATTTTGTAGTCGAGCTTGGTGAGTAGCGCTGTTAACTCATCAAAGCAGCCATGAACATCGCCAATAATATCGAACGGTCCTGATTCAGATTTTCGATTGTTCCAAAGCGGTTCTCTCGTTATAGTAGTTTGATCAATTTGCTCTTGCGATGTCAGAGTAAATACATGCCTGAACCCTTCACGCTCTAACCCACGCAGAGCCCGACGCAGCTGATCGTTTTGCTGACCAATGACATGTTTGCCAAAGTTGCGGTCATCTCGACTCTTGTTGCGTTCCTGACAAATCGACTCGGGTAAGTTTAAAACGATTGCTACAGGAATGCAGTGATATTCACGAGCAAGCGCGATCAGCGGCTTTCTTGCTTCAGTTTGCACATTGGTGGCATCAATAACACAAAGTTTTCCGCCCTTCAAGCGCTTAGCAGCAATAAAATTCAATACGTCAAAAGCGTCACGGGTCGAAGCTTGATCGTTCTCGTCGTCAGAGACAAGGCCACGACAGTAATCAGAAGAGATAATCTCTGTAGACTTAAAGTGCTTGCGAGCAAAGCTAGACTTACCAGACCCAGAAGTACCAATTAGCACCACAAGACATAACTCAGGTAGTTTAATAATCATCGCTTGAACACCGCCATTTGAGTAGGCGGGCCTACGGTATCATCGACAGTGCCGACAGGGAAGAATTCAACCGAGTACTTATACTCGATAGCCACTCTCTCTGCCCAATTCTTGAATTCAAGCCTAGTCCACTCAAAACGATGGTCTTTATGCCTGAATTGCCCCGCTGGAAGACTCTCAAATTTGCAGTTGTACTCAATATTTGGAGTAGTCAATACAATTGCTTTAGGTCGTGCAGCGCCGAACAATACTTTCTCAAATGTAGAGAGACGGTAAGAATCAAGATGCTCAATCACTTCTATACAAGTAGCAACATCAAAGCCTTGCATACGTTGGTCTTTATAGATAAGAGAGCCTTGCATCAACTTCACTCGACCTTTTTGGTGCTCCGGCAGCTCAGCCAAAGCCAGTCTCTTTTCAGCAATATCTAAAGAACGATGGGAAACATCAAGCCCAACTAACTTTTCAAACTCGCGCTCTTTCATCAATAATTTGAGCAGATTACCCTCACCGCAGCCGAGATCAATAATGCTCTTGCCACCAAGTGCTTTCAAAGTAGCCACAGTAGTATTCATGCGCTGTTCATTCAAACTAATACGCGCTTCTAAAGCAGCTTCTTCTGTTGCATGCTTCCGCTCAACTTCATCAGCATTGATCTCGCCGCCATCAGTCAGTCGGCTTAGGGCCTCATCAGCCAAGCTTCTATAGTGCAGGAGATAACGCTTTACGATGGTCTTGTGCATCGGATGCTCGGCCAACCAATCTTTACCGTGCCGCAGCAGCTTCTCGACCTCATCGTCGCCAACCCAATAATGCTTCTGGTCATCCAAGACTGGTATCAAAACATACAAATGGTTGAGCAGCTCAGATAGCTTCTTTGTAGCTTTTAGAGAAACAGTAAAATATGAGCTCAGGCCCCACTGCGGAAATTTTTCGTCTAATAAGTGATTCTCTGCGCTAACCTCATAGCCAAGTGGTTCGAAAAGGTCACGCAAGAATTTCTCGCCGCTACTGCAACGCAAAGCCGCGATGTTAGCCTCAAGTGGTATAGCTGTTTGAGCTAATTCTGGCCGTTCGCGACTTTTGCCAGACAAGGCGCTAGAAAATATCTGGGCTATGACAACGCTAAGCAACGAAGAGGCACAATATGGCCTGTCGTTTACGTATTGGTCAAGCGCTTGACCATCGCGGCGACCACGAACCAATGCAATTGGGTCAACGTCGACCACTAGCGCCATTGTACATTTTTCATCGCTATTTTCAGGGTAGAAGACCCGCGCTTCTCCGCACGAAAGCTTGAACGACTGAACCTGACTAGGGTTCTTGTAAAGGAGATAGCCCAAATCGCTAGCAGGCTGGTGTGTTGTTGAAATTGTTAAAAGCATTCAAGTAAGAATGACACGAACAGTTGATTCAGGCAACCTCGCTGTAACCTTTCATTAGGCGATGAGAGGCAGGTTGAGCTAATCTAGAGTGATGAGGAATACACTTTCCAACCACCTTAAGTTAATGTTGCTACTGCTCGCCATCGGTTTGGCAGACAGCCCAGCTATTGCCGAACCTGAACCTCGCAGACTACTAGACAAAGATCACTTGAAAGGCGACTTTGGGCCGCATCCCTACCCACCGGGAGCTGGGCGGCCACGAGAAGCGTGGGAAACAGACCCATCAAAGCTTGGCCCAGTGCATAATTGGCCCCAAATACCTAATGGCTATGTAGAACCTTCTCCCGAAATTAGAAAGAATATGATGCGAACCTTTGGTCCTTACGAACGTAAAACGCCATCGGCTCAATGGTCTCCCAATCAAGGTCCGTCGGTACAAAATGGCCAATTGCACAAGCGAACAGGACCACCGAAAGAAAGAGAAATCGCCACAGACATTAATCACTTGCAGAAAACCAAAGATGGCCGATGGCTCTTTAACAGTATCGAAGACGAAAAACTATTCTTTCTGCTACCAAAAGAAAAAGTAGTACCTCTGTTGGGAGTTCCAAGAAAGAATACGGGCGGACTAGTTCAGTACAACTGTCGTGTAAAAGACAGCACGGGCTACCTAGAATTATTCATCGGAGACGAATTTGTTCAGTCATCTAGAATTCGATTAGAAGATAAATTCGCTCCCTCTAAGGGGAGAAAGTAGCGACGTTCACAAGGCGCGACGGGCCAGTGGTGCTTATACCAGTGACAATAAACACGATTGGGCTATGATCGTAAAGTCCAGAAGCATATTGTGATGACCATGAAAATTCCTACAATTAAGCCAATTCCTGGAACCTATGCTCTCCATGTCAGCGCCTCTGCTTGGCTGATGTGGGCAATTAGCGAGCAAATTTTAGATTTTCATAGAACTGGAGGGTCAATTACCACCTATGTTCTACCAACCACTCTTCTATTGTCACTAGTCTTTTTCACGAGGTCATTGCTTTCAAGCCAACCTAGGCGAAAACGCAGGGAAGCAGCCTGGTCAGCAGTTTGGTCAAAAATAAAAACAGAGAGCAATCTAGCCAAAGCAATCTCAATGCTTCTCATTGCCCTCACCCAACCAATTGTTCTTTTGATTTTATGCGTGGCGACAACTTCTCTTGCATCAAATTCGGCAAGGTGTCTAGCCATGGCGCTAGCATCGGCAGGAAATTATGAGGCCAGCGAACAACTATACAAATTCAGCAATCCACGTAGTCAGACTTCACTTATTTCAGTTTGGGACTGCCCCTACCAACGCGATAACAAAGACCAGCTAGTTGACATAGAACAAAAAGTCTCAGCAGTTGCCTCAGTTTACGGAAACAATAGCTCAGAATTAGCTGACTATTACGCCTTCTTGGCCGAAGCATCGGTGCAAAAAGCGTTGTATCTAGACAAGCATCAGGCACAACAAAGAGCTCTGCTATTTGAAGGCAGCCAGTTATTCGGCGAAAAAGCGTTCCAAATCTACAGCAGCCTCAAAAATAATACAGAATGCTCAGTGGCACTAGGAGTTATTGCCGTTGATCAAATGTCTTTGGGCAAAATATCAGAGGCTCGACACACGGTGGCCAAAGCGGTTGACCTGCTAGCAAACACAGACCTATGCGCAAAAAAGGGTTATGCGAACGGTGACCTAGAATACGTAGCCGATAAGATAGGTGATCTTGAACTCGTAAAGCAGATCAGAATTGCTGCTGGTTCTAGACCAAACTACACCGCAGAGAACAGGCGAAAGGAATATCTCGATGCCACTTCTATCGTCATTCTAATGATGCCAATCTTCGCTATGTTTCTTCTTCTCAAGAATTGGGAACGGTCCATCTTAACTCACATTTTTCACAGAAAGTGGATTCAGGAGCTGAAACTCTCCACCGACTGCGTAAGCACCCTAACAGTCCTCGACAAACTAACAACTCTAGAACTCTACCAAGGCCGCACTTCCGAGGCTCAAATTTATAGCCAAGCGATGCTTCAAATAGCATTAGCAGATGCTTAAGTCTTCCAAATACATTCATTTCATATTTCTGTTGCTCACCGCTGGGTGCCAGGCGAATAGCGCGGGTGCGCAGCAGCCGGACCTATCCAAGCTGGACCTCTTACCTCCTGAAACGAAAATGCCGTGGGATAGCAAACATCGAAGATTCCCGCCTGACCACGGCTTGCCACGTAGGGCCAATCCAAAAGCCGATCCAGGACGAGATAACACTACAGGGACACACTCTACAGATATCGATAATCAGTATTTCGCACTACCGGGAACACTGAAAACGAAAGTATTTTCAAAGACCAATACCTCTGAAGATCCCTGGCACCAGCTCGAGCGGGCACTTCAGCTTGCATCAGCAGAACAACAAGCAAATATGGTAATGAAAACCACCAAGCTGTTTAGATACATCAAATTCAACAGCGTACCAGACATGTCACTAATCGGATTTCCACGGACGGCCAACAAAGGTGCACCAGAATCACAGCGCTACACATTGCGTGCGGCGCTGAATCCCCTATACACGAAGTCGCTACCTAGCCAGTCCCAGCAAACGGAGTTGCCATTCGGCATAGCACTCAATGGTGTTTTAATCACTCGCGGCCCAGATGATTATTGGAAGATCAATAATCATCCAATTTCTAAGAACACTCTATTGAACTTGAGACACAGAAAACTGCCAACATTAATAGGCTATGCAGCGGATGGTTTTCCTGTTTATGGTCCCTTTGGCTACAAGCACGCTGACGACAGCAAGTCAGAGCTAATAGTACTAAAACCTAGTTTTAGGGTGAAAAAGGAAAAAAGAGTCACTCCAGACAAAGAGACTAATGAAACCAAAGACTTAGGCACCACTAGTAGTGCAGATACACCGTTGGCTGAAAACAAAAATGCCAAACCAATTTGTGAATACGAATACATTGATAAACTAGGCGACCTAGACGACTATAACGGCCGATTCGGAGTCACTCCAGAATATCCCAATGGCACTTACTACTACGTAATTAGCAATTCTTACCCATTCATCCCAATAGCGCTCAGAGAAGAGCCAGACAAGACATTCAGACCACGCGAGCAACATAAGAAGCCGAGGTCTCTGCATGATTCGTTTGAAGGAAGGCATTTTCTAAAATAGCATTGCCGAAAACAACAGTTTGGAAACAGTTGATAGACGGATTCTTAAACTACCAGCAATGATAAACTCAACAAATACACACAGGAATCGCAATGAGAGATCGCTCACAAACCCTGATATTGTCAGCAATTGCCTCGATAGTACTTGGGTTGACTGGCCTGAGCTGCCCAGCTTCCAGAAGCTCCGAATCACTATCACCATTTGCTTTAAAATCTGCAACATCCATTCCCACTGAAGAAAATTTTATAGACAAAGCCGGCAATGTGGCATTCGAGCCTGGGCCAAACGTAACTCTTGGGGAGCAATTCTCAGAGGGTCTCCTCATCGTAAATTCTTCTGAAGGGAGAGGAATAAACTGCAACAATGGCCGAACACAGTACTGGAACCGTGAAGGCGAGCTAGCCTTCGACGCCACATTCGGCGACGGTTTTAGCTCCTCCGAAGGACTATGTCCAGTTGCGACTCAGCAAGAATGGGGCTACGCAGACCATACGGGGAAAATTATCATACCCTGTACGTATTTTAGGGTAACACCATTCCACGAAGGAAGAGCCGCAGTAGAGACGCGCGAGGGCTGGGGTTACATTGACAGAACAGGCGCTTTCGTAATAAAGCCAAGGTACAAGAACTGTTTGCCTTTTTCAGAAGGGCTAGCAGCAGTAGAGTTGGATAAAAAGATAGGCTACATAGACAGCGACGGAAAAATGGTCATTCCTCCGTCATATTCAAGGGCCCGATCATTTACTGAAGGGCTGGCAAGAGTTGGTACACGCAAGGGTAAAGAGCTTCCTTCTGGCGGTTTTATCAACAAGACCGGTAAAACTGTAATCGACTTCAGTGTTCTCAAGTCAAAAGCCATATACGAGCCCTTCATACCAGCGTTCATATCTATGGACGAATCCACTCTGGATGTTGATGGATTAACAATTGGGCGTGGGCGCAGCCCAAATGAAGACAAAGACTTTCACGAAGGCCTCTTGCCGTTGGAACTTGGAGAGGGATTCGGATACATCAATGGAGAGGGCAAAATACAAATACAACCCAAATTTACGAAGGCATTTCGCTTCTCAGAAGGACTTGCAGCGGTATCTGACGGTAAAAAGTTTGGTTTCATCGACAAGGAAGGCAAGTACGCAATCGCCCCGATTTATACCATTGCAAAATCCTTTAGCGAAGGTCTAGCTTCTGTCTCTACAGACGGCAAGAAATTTGGATTTATCAATAAGCAAGGTACTTTGGTCATACCTGAAAAATTCCTGAATGCAGGCAAGTTTCGCAATGAACTAGCAAAGGTTGAAGTAGAAAAATAATGGTATCGAAACTGAGAATCACCAGAGATATAACATTATGTCTGTCGCTTATTTTGTCTCTCTCTAGTCAATGGCTTACTAGCCCGTCGGCTTATTGCCAAACGATCGACAATCAATTACCTGTTTCCGCTAAACAACAAGACACATTCGGTCAACAAATTGCAAGTCAGATCAGCAAATCATGGAACTTAGATTCTAAGACCAACATGGTTGCAGAAGTACTTACCTTCAATATTACCAAAGATGGATATCCATGCGACATTCGCCTAACCTCAGGATTCGATAACCCGGAAACCATCAAGGCAGCACTAAGAGCTGTTCTATCGGCCATGCCATTCACCCCATCAAGCAATCCGTTGACATCAGCCTCCAAAACTGCCGCTTACCAAGCGACTTGCTCATTTAAAGGAGATCCACAAAAACCAGACATAACTGTAGGCCTATCAGAAACAGACATAGATCAGGCAGAGTTAGAGAAAGAACTACTAGCGAAACTACCGTACAAAGAGAAGCAAAGTCAGGCGGATTCAATTGTTCGAGTCTGGCTAGTTAGCCAACTGTTCTACTTGAACGAATGCCAGTTCAAACTACCTGAATCAAGAGCGATAGCAGAAAAACTTTCTAGCTGCCTACAACAAGCCGGGCTTAGCAGCCAAAACCCCAGAGGCTGGATAGCACTGGCACGCTTGCTCGACCCTCAAATTCCAATTGCTCGCAACCCTAACAGAACAGTTATGGTGTCATGCAACGGTTGCATTAATGCGTATTTTCAGGCATACAAGTTAGATCACAATGCCGATACTTTAGAATCTCTGACTACAATTTACGGCAAGAAACTAGCCTGTGACTGCCTGTACGCTTCAAAAGCAGACCCGGTCATTCTGGCAACAGCAGCAGTGCTAACAAATCAGTTTGCAGAGGCCTTAGAATTGCTCAATACAGCGACGAAGAAAGGGAGACCCAATGCGGAGACTCTAGTCGAACAATTAGCAGGGACAAAAAAAAGCGCTGCCGAAATTGCGAAGAAAAAGTCAGCAGCAATAGCCAGATCAAAAACGCACGATATCGACTGGAAAACAATTTTAGAGTGGCTACCAACTGACACCGAAACAGCAATAGTCGTGAGAAATCCGATAACGGACCCAATAGAAAAAGAGCGAATAAGCAAGCTCGGCAAGCGAGAAGATCAACTAAATAGAATTGGAGCGGAACTCCCAGACATAGACAATGCTAACGCAAAAAAACTGCTTGAGAAAAGTAAAATTGTTCTATCGATAGGAACTGGCCGCGCCTTCAGAACTCCAAGCGGCCTAGGTTTAGGCAAGTATCAAGGGGCAAAAATTCTAGTATTTGCAAAAGAGAATCAGTCAAACACAAATCAAATAATGGCAGAATACCGAAAAGATAGCCGTTGTCGAAAATTCATAGAAGGCTTTGAAGTGCTGGTGTTCGACAGTAAATACACAGAACACATGTCAAAACTTAGCAACTACATATTCTCTCCAACGGAAGGAGTAATCGTCAACGCCACCGATGAAAAGTATGCTCATCAAATGCTAACTCGAATCAATAATTCTCCCAAAGAGAGAGCCCTCGACAGCAATCTACCATTCTGGAAACATCTAAATACAAATAATAACTTCTGGGCCATTCGAAAATTTGATAAAAGCGCAATGCCATTTGACCAAACGGCCAAGACATACCCTGCGTCATTGTCGCGAGACGTAAAAGAAGAAGATTGGGGAATGAAAGTAGATCCCAAGGCAATCGGTCTAACAGTAGAAAGCCGCCCAGACAAAACGATTGTCATCAGCTTCTTCTCAGCCGACCAGTCAGCCTTGCAAAACAAAATCGAGATGTGGAAACGACTACTCTCGCGCAATCAGAGCAATCCACAAGCTGCATCCGCGCCTACAGGAAGTCAAAACATCCCCGAAGCAGTTCGAGTTAGCATCGACAAAAACATGGCAACCATAGAATTCAAAATAAGCGATCGTGACGACGGCTCCATCATTCTAATGATTCTTTCTTCGCTAGGCTATTTGATCTACCTCTAATATAGAAAGCAATTCTCAAAATAAACACACCCGAGTTTCGTCAGGCAGTGTTGTAGTTCGACGCTGCGACCACAACCACAAAAATCAACCCAAATAAGTATTGACTTCGACCGAGGGCTTAGAAACGCTTACCAAAGCATTGCCTAAGCCCATCGGCAACTCATTCTATGTGCCGATTTCAGCAGCAATTAACCATGCTAACCTCAAATGACAGAGGAGAATTGCTCTTGAATAGGTCCAGCAGAGTCAAAGCACTGCCAACTGTAATACTGACACTATTGGCACTATTGCCTTCGCTATTTCATTCGACCTGGCAACCAGTGTTCGCCCAAGAAAAGCCTGGCCAATACCTAGATATAGAGCCCACCGACGCAGTCGATCGATGGATAGAATTTTCGAAGAAGTCAGTAGAACTTTCACAGCTCCAGCAAACAAAAACAGCAGAGTTGCTCAAAGCAGCAGATAGCTTCGATGTCGAGAGCTATCGCAAGGCCGACGATGAACTCAGTGATACCTACGAAAAGCTAGACGCAATCTATCTTGAATCAGGCACCATTGCAGAATCACAAGCTGTATCTGAAGCAGACAAAGGCAATGCTAGACAGCTCAGGCAAACAACATCAGAAAATCTCAAAGCCGCAAAGATGTTCAGCCATAAAAGCTCGGCCATCTTCTATCTCTGCTTCGGCCTACCAGTGCAAGCATCACACAGTGCTCGGCTGGCTATCAGCTTAGCTGACTCTAACTCTGCCGCAAACGAGCAGAAAGGACCACTGCACTTCTATTCAGGTGCCGCTTCTTTCTGGTCTGGGGAATATTCTGGCGCCGAGGAACAGCTAAAGAAGTCATTAGAACTTAGCCCCGGTCTCCCCTATGCCTCATATTATCTAGGCGATCTATACATTGCAGAGAAACAACCTCTCAAAGCAATCGAATGGTTAAACGCAGCCAGAGCAAAAAGTAATAGCGATGAGCAGAAAGGCAATATTGATCGCGCTCTAGCACTAGCGTACACCCTAAACAACCAACCGAAATTGGCCAAACAACACATTGAAAATGCCAGACGCGAACTAGCCTCAACTGCAACAAAAGAATTTCCCTTCATTGCAAAAGAGTCAATCGGTGTAGTTAATGCTCTTGCCAAAAACTACGCAGAAGCCGAGCGCAATCTCTCAGAAGCACTGCCCGGATTACAAGCCTCGCCAATCAAGCTAGGCAATCGCCTGGAGGCAGCGCAAACGGCCCTCTGGCGCTCTTACTGCCGACATAAGCTAGGCAACAAAGCGGGTGCAGCAGAAGATCGGCAGTACGCTCTTAGCCTCACAAGCGAAGCAACACACTTGCTCACTCTGGCACAAATTCTTGATCCAGTCTTCGGAGTGAAAGAGCCGATAGCAGCAGTAGATCATATTCCAGACAAGTGGGCAGTCCTAGTAGGTGTAGGTAATTTTGCCGATCCAGCGGTGCCGCGCTTGCGCTACCCAGCAAAAGACGCCAAAGACATGCAACAGTTTCTCATCAATAGCGCCGGATTCAAGCAAGATCACGTCAAACTGCTTTTAGACAGTGATGCCACCAGCGCCACCATCATTGATTGCCTAGCCGGAAAATGGCTACCGGCATTAGCTCACCCAAATGATCTAATTGTACTTTTCATTTCCTCCCATGGCACACCAGCCTATAAAGAAATTGGCGCGCTTAACTCAATTGTCACCTATGACACACAGCTAAAAAATCTTTTCACAACATCAATGCCTATGCAAAGCATTGCCCGCATGATCCGCAGCAAACTTAAAAAGCAGCATGCATTTGTCGTACTAGACACCTGCTACGCTGGCGGTCTAGGAGCACCAGGTGATGCAGCAAAATCAGCTTCAAATGCAGATCCCGAACTATTGGTGATTTCAAAGAAACAACTGATGATAAGCTCAAGTGATAGCACTGAGCGCTCGTGGGAATCAAAGAGATACAAAAATAGTATCTTCACCCGGCAATTCGTGGACACCTTAGAAAAGAACCCTGCTTACGACGACTTTCGTAAGCTCTTTGCCCAAATTGTAGAGAAGGTGAATCAAGAGGTTTCAAGTGATTTCAAACACAAGCAAACGCCTAGGCTTTCTGGCTCATGGAGCGGCAAAGGCCTAATAGATACAGCAAAAGTAACTAGTACAAAAGAGAAACTAATAAACAAATGAAAAAGTCAGGCTCAATCTTATTAGCACTATCAGCGATACTAATTTGCCAAGCTTTACCAGCGCTAGCTCAGAGCAGCGCCAAGGGAATGTTCTTCGAACAGCTTGACGCACCGCGTGAGTCAATTAACACTGGCTTGAAATATTGGATTCAAATGCGCCGAGACAAGAAGTTAAGCCTGGTAGATAACAGAATTGATTTTATGGCAGGGGATGAAATCCGCTTTCAGATTGTGCCAAACATAACTGGCTATGCCTATGTTGTGCTGCAAAAAGGCACGACTGGGCAAAAGAAAGTACTCTTTCCCAATAGCTATGAGCCCAATGGCAAGGTCTTGGCCGGAAGACAATACTTGCTGCCGACACGCGGATACTTAGACGTAGACGCCATGCCTGGCACTGAGATAATTCGCATTGTATTATCCCGCCGTCCTCTTTCACAAGCAGCCCTTCTAAAGGAAGAGCCAAGCAATACCATGAAAATAGCAAAAGGTATAAGCGGCGCTGAGCCCATTCAAAACGAAAACTGCCTGGTTGCCTTCAGTCAGGCCGAAACCAAACAAGTAGACTTTGCAGAGGAAAAAGGTAAAACCGAAGGTAAAGGCGCTCAAGAAGACTTCTCAAAAGACCTAAACTATGTGCCTGGCGCTCCAACGAAAAAAAGATCAAGCAAGAGCCGCGTCCGCAGAGCAGTACACAGAAGACCACTAGCTAGTCACAAAATCACGCCACAGCAGCAACGACAACAGCAGCCAGCAGCGAATCGCGCCGGCTCAGTGACAGTAATAAACATTGAACCAAGCGAGAAGCTCGTCGCCGAAATTCAGCTCAATCACATTTAGGTCAAAGCTTTAGCAATCGATAGAAAATTCGTACTCTAGTTCGCCTCTTGTACTAGATTGGCAAAATTTTATTGGCATTTTGTTGGCATTTAATATTAGTAGTAATTCCACCATTGTTGCGTTTCCGGGCACGACATATCCTCAAATTCGAATCCCCACCAATCAGTAATACCAATCGCTTGAGGCTAATATGTCAGAACAGGCTGCTTTGCTACAGGGTGATACTCAGTCGATAGTCAAACAAGACGAAAAAGAAGCATTAGGAGCAGACCTCGCTCGGCAATCGTGGTCTCTACCGAAATGGGACAGTGTAGGAAAAATCGGCGATCAAATGAAAGACGCCGGCATCACCTTCAATAAAGAAGAAGGCAAACTAAAATTTGACCTAGAAAGCAAAAAAGACACCTGGCTACAGGTGGGCGCTCTCAGCTATCACTCGAAGCGCGACGGCAATTATAACGAGCAAAATTATGGCATTGGCATACTGCGCCGCATCGACGATGAGAGCGCATTTGCAGTTGGCTATTACAAAAACAGCATTCACCGCGATACTTTTTACGCCACCTATCACTACACTCCCTACGAAATTGGACCAGTCAAACTAGGCATGCAAGTCGGCCTGGTAACTGGCTACAAAGCTCTAGGCGGAGCCCCAGTGCCATTGCTTCTACCGTTGGCGACAATAGAAGGCAAACGCACTGCCGTTGATTTAACCTGCATCCCCGCATTTGGCGGCGCCTCAGCAGTATGTGCCGCACAGTTTAGATTTAAGTTCGACTAAGGGCTAATAGCTGTTCGCTGTTAGCTAGTAGCCGAGAGCTGGGCAATAGTGACTAAAAGCCAGAGTCGGATGCACCGTCTTTGTGACTCTCACTTCTATAGGGCACAACTTCAGCTTTCCTAGACACAGGTTTCGTTGCTGCTGGATAGGCACCAAATGGATCGCCTTGATCATTGCGGTAAACTACCGTCGCAGTACGCACTGCTGGTAAGGGCAAAGACCTTACCTCATAATAGACAGGGGCCTGATTTTGCTCAGCCCTTATCACTTCGGGATCCCATTCGGGAAATTTGGGAACAGCAACCAAGATGCGAAGTGCATCAGCGGCCTCCTGCTTCATATTCTGTTTGGCATAAGACTCAATCAAGAGCATGTATAAGGGCGAGTGTTTAATGATACCCGTACCCGCATGAAGGTGCTTCAACAATATCTTCGGTACTTGTTTACCTCGCTGATTCTTCGTTAGCAAATCGCAGTAACTTACAACATTTGCATTATCAGTATAGTCACTGTGTGCAGCAATGCTGAAATAGCGTTCGTAGGCCTTGATCGCCTCATTGTCTTTACCAGCAGAGCGATAACAATTAGCTAAATTAAGCACTAATGCTTCAAGCTTAGGGCCATGTTTACCGTGCGCTTCTTCCAAAATCGCTAACTGTCTCTCCAAAAGAGGAATGGCTTTAATTTTATTCGGATCACCAACTAGACAGCTGCTTCTCTTCCGCATGGCAAGCGCGTCTTGAATCGGCCAAGAGAGAGAAGCAGACTCATCACTATCGGCATTGGTAACATAGCCAGCAGCCGCCACAAGGTCTCCATTAAGCAGCTCATCGTAAGCAAGGTGCACGTATGTATCTGCAAAAGGCCACATCAAATGCAACTTAGTCAATGCATCATTGAGCGGCTTGAGAGCTGGATTCTCACTAGGGTTCTCGCACCTGTCGTAGTACCAGAGTGCCCGGGCCAAATACTTCTTGCTTTGGACTGGTGGCAGACTCAAGCCAATCTTCAAATTAGCCTCAGCAGCGTAGATATTATAACTATCGTCGTCAGCTCTGGCGCCATTCTCTTCGGCCAACTTGGCGCAAGCAACATAGTTTTTTTCTTTCATCAACTGACGCAATTGATGAACTGTTTTATCGAAATTGTTAGCCTTCAAATCAGCATCAGGCATTTTTATATAAAGCTGACTCATATTCTCTAATAGACCTAGCGCATAAGAACGCAGGTGCGGACCATGATTGAAATACTGAAAAGCCTTCTCATACTCAGCGATTGCATCTTGCGCCAATTTTTCTCGCTGCACATTCAGTTCAGGGTCAAGTGACTGAACGCGATAAGAGTCAGCTAACTCCCAATGAAGATCGGCCAACAAACCAGGTGGTTTACCAATGGCCGTCGCTTGCTTAATGGCATCTTTGTAGTTCGACTGGGCATGGGGCCAGTCAACAAAGCGCGCAGTCTGTGCCTCATCAATGAACTTCTGCAATTGCGTTTCACCAATATACTTGGTGGCAAACAGACCAAGTAATAGATAAGCAGTGAGTGCAGCTGTGATTTTGCGATCAAACCTGTCAAGAAATCTAAATAGCAATAGCTTCTCAGCTTTGGGCGGAAGCTTCTTGCTCTTTGAGCTAAGAGCGTTATCAAAGCACTCAGATACAAGTGCCAGTGCACTCATCAATTCACGAGAGCTTGAGAAACGCTTCGACGGATTTCTATTGAGGCAACGTTTGATAATGCAATCTAAGAGCTTGAGGGCATTGTGCTCAGGCGAATCTTTGCTGTACTGATTGGCTAACTCATGAAGGAAATCAACTGAAAGATCTGAAGTACCAAGAGATGGTGGCCTTCCGACTAAAGACTCATACATGATACAACCAAGTGAATAGAGATCAGATCTGGCGTCAACTCTATTTTGATCAAGGCACTGCTCTGGGCTCATATAGAAAGCGTTCTGAACAGTATCTATCGGCATGCCAAAATCGCTGACCTTGACGGTGTCAGTAGAAATGTCACTAGTGACAATGCTAATTCTGTCTGGTGAAAGATTGCCGTGATACAAGTTGCGCGAATGAGCGTCGGTTAGCACCTCGCATACTTGAGTAAAAATATTGAGGAAGGAAGCAATATCAAGACGTTTGGTACGTTTGAAGAGACTAGTAAGAGATTCGCCCTCAACCCAGTCCATCACCACATACGGTGTGCCATTGTCAGCAACACCATTTTCGTAGACTGATACATGATTGGGGTGAGTCAACTCGTTTGCCTTGATGGCAGCCTTCTGAATGGCCCGAATTTGCGCGCTGTCGCTGACGCGCTCGTTAAAGATGCGGACGGCAACAAAGCCTTCAATTGCATCATTCTTCGCTACATAAGTGGTGCTAAGCGCGTCTTTATGAATTTCCCACAGTAGATCATACTGAAGAAACCGTTGCGACTCTTTGACGGGAGTAAGTTCTCCGTATTGCAAAAGCTTTTGCAGATCGCTGACAACGGCAGCGGCAGGTGAGGGAGTGGGGGCAGGTGATGGCACGGCTGCAGAAACTGGTGTGGGCAGTGGCACCGCAGGCTTTTCAGGAGGCGCTTTTGTCTTAGGTTCTGGCACTGACATATCAAGTAGATCGGCTGATGGCGCCACAATCTCTCTCAATATCGGTTTTGAGTCTTCTACTAAAGGTTCTACAGTCAGTTCAACAGATTGAGGGCGAGCATAGTCTAACAGCTGCTCTCTTTTGCGCAGAGAGCGGCTGCCCGTTTGTCTTTTAGGCATTGATGTTTAAATTTTTCTGGTAAGGAAAGACCGATGGGATTGAGCGTAACAAATGAAACTACTGGAAAAGTCGCCAATTGTCAAGGGTTGTTTTTCCTGCATAATTGATGTCCCCCAGGGAGAGCAATAATGGACGATCATCAGCATCCTAAGATGAAAGTAGATGAGGCAGGCAATCTCTGGCTAAACTTTGGCCAATACGGACAAGAAGTTGAGCTTGCTTGTTTCTCAAAAAATGGCTCACGGCTCTTAACTGTCGAAGAAGTTGGCGTAGCAAAAATATTCGACACCGAATCAAGCGAGTTGATTGGAGAAATTCGCCCTGTTAGTGAGCTAACTGGCAGCGACAAATCACCGACCACAAGAGAATTTGAAGTATACATAGAAGCAGCAGCCCTAGATACCGATGGCAAGCATGCCCTACTTGGTCTAAACGACGGCACCGCCGGTGTTTTTGAAGTCGCCACTGGCAAGCGGCTTTCCACCCTCTTTCAGAAAGAGGCCCCACCAGAACACTGGGAATTAATTCGAGCAGTCAATTTCTCTAACGACGGCACAATGGCAATTGTCGGATTTTACGACCGCACAGTTGGAGTTTGGAACAATACCGGTGAAAAGTTAATTGCCCAGCTTTGTCCTGACAATGCTGAGATGTACTACTCAAAAGATGCATGGGGACGAGAGAGCCTGGTTACTTCTGTGGCAGCATCTGCCGACAACCGCTATGTATTTGTTGGTTGTATGGATTTTACTTGTAGCATTTGGGATTTAGAAAAGCACGAAACCGTCTTTTCGGCCACTGAGTACAAAGAAGAAGTAATCACTGTTTGCGAAATAGATGATGTCATCTTCTGGGCAACCGCTGGTGGTTCCGTATGGAAGCAAGACAGAAGCAATAAGCAAGACCGAAACAACAAACAAGACAGAAACAATGCGAAATGGAGAGATAGTGAGCCAGAAAAACTACTGATGACAAAACAAAGCTGGGTCGAAGCGAAGTTTGCACCCAGCGGAAACTTTCTACTCGCTAGAACTATGGTCGGAGAAATTCAAAAGAGAAATTTACTGGACGGCGAATTCGAAATACTGGCAACCGTTAGGCCAGCTTCCACTTCCGAGAATAGGACGGCATTTGGTTTTATAGACGGCGACAACTATTTTTACACGCCGACAGACGATTCTATTAAGCTAGACGATATAACAGTCAAAGTAATAGAAGAGCAAGAACCACAAGACACAATAAAGTCGGTACGGCTCTCACCAGATAAGTCGATTCTTGCCATCAAGACTGATTGGAAAAGAATCAAGCTTTGGGATAGAGCAACAGGAAAGCTCATTCGACAACTGCCAAGCGAAATTCGTCACTATGCCTTCTCTAATGACAGCAGCAAGATTGCCTTCTGCACAACCGACACCGAGCGTGGTTTCGTTAAAATAGAGGACGTCAGGACAGGCGAATTAGTGCAGCGTTTTATAGTGCATGGCATTAACGATGTAGTATTTGCCTTCGGCCTAACAGACAAGACTATCATCACAGGCTCAGCGCGAGATCAGACAGTCAGACTCTGGCAACGCGATGACAGTAAGGGCGTTAGCAGCAGCAGCATTAGCAGCGGAAGCGGTAGCGGCAACGGAAGTACTAGCGGCAAATACGTTGAGGTGAAGAAACTCACCTTTGACTATTGCCAAGATCTCATATTTGCGTTCCAGCCCAATGGAAATATTGTAATTGGCCACAAAGGTGGCGAAGTCGAAGTATGGTCACCAGATTTGAGCACGAAACTTTGTTCTGCGCCATTAAAGATGGAACACAATACCTTGTGGTGCATAGCTGAAAATGGAGGAGAATTTATCTATGCAGATCGCGGACAAGTATTCTCCAGAATTGATCTAAGAACCGGCTCCCTTAGCCAGTTTCAACCACCTCTCGATAGACCTGAGTATGTGCCAAATCCTAAGCAAGACCAAGATATTGTTGCCAGCGGTGGTGCGCTAATTTGGAGACAGTTTGGTGGACCTTATGTGCATATTACTGATGGCCCCCGCGGCTGGGCAACACCAATACATATTTCCAGAGATCAAAAGCTAGCGGTAATTCCTTGCTATACCGAGGTGGTTGTGCTCTCGCTAGAAAAAGAAGAAGAACAACAAGAGCAGGTCAGAGCCCGTCTTCCATTTGAGGGTCGCTTACGGGCAGCTTACGTCGATAACGAAAAAGTTATGGCGGTTGACTCTAATGGCAAGCTGATTGCGAAGAGCTACGTGAAGTGATCAATTGCCGGGCCTGGGTAATGATTTATCCAATTCAAAAGTACATGCACGAGCCCTATTGGACCCGGCCATAATATGGGCTGCTAAGAAGTTAAACTATCGAAGCTTATCTGGGGTTTTCAATGGTTTCTTTTGATAGATGTACTGCAACTGTGCAAATTGGAGTGCTCGCCTTCATAGCTTGCAGCTTGGGAACCACCATAGCCACCTCTACAACCCTTGCACAGCCAGTTTTAGCTATAGGAAAAGACGTGTCAGAAGTAAAAATGCTCAAGCCAGACGGCAGTATGCAAATGTGGTATTACAACTGCGAAAGGCTGTTTCGGTATCCGATACCAACAAATTTTGATTTTGCTTATATCGACAAGAGTGGCAAAGTAATAATCACTGGCCCATTCAATATGGCCAATGACTTTGATCACGGTGTTGCAGTCGTCAAACTTGGGCAGCTAGAACTAAAAGACGGCAAGCTTATTGCAGGGCAAAGAGCCACCAACGTGGGTTTCTCAGCAATCGTAGCTAGTGACGGCAAAATAGCACCGCTGTATAACCTAGACCTAAAGATACCGTTTTATGACGAGTTGGCAGTGGGTTACTTCAATCGAATTGAACCAGGCACAACCCAATTTAGACCTTACTACGACCTGATCGATAAGTCGGGTACCAAAGTCACAAATTTCCACTGGGAAGATGCAAAAGAATACAGCGAAGGGCTTGTCGCAGTTAAAAGTGGAGAGCCAACTGCAGAAGCCTTTGATGGACTATGGGGCTATCACGACAAAGAAAACAAACTAGTGATTGCCGCTAAATTTCATAAAGCTGAGAGATTTAGCGACGGCCTAGCTGCAGTGAGCCTGAAGGCTCAAGATCTCCGCACCATGATTCCAGGGGCGAAGCGGTTTCACTTTGAAAACTATTCCTACATTGATCGAACTGGTAAAGTAACTATTCTAGGACCATTCCAAGAAGCAAGGCCATTTAAAAATGGACTTGCGGCAGTAATGAAGAATGACAAGTGGGGTTTAATCGATAAAACAGGCGCAGCCGTAGTCCCTTTCGAATACGACTGGGCTGGTGACTATAGTGGCAAACTGGCGCCGGTTGAGAAAGACTTGTTAGTTGGCTACGTGGACGGCACTGGCAATGTCAAAATACCATTCAAGTTCAAAGACGCACGAGAATTCTCCGAAGGTCTGGCACCGGCGACTCTAGACGCCAAGAAATGGGGATACATTTCTGAATCAGGCGACTTTGTCATTGAGCCAATATTTCAAAGGGCCTTTCGCTTCGATGGTGGCCGCGCCCTAGTCTATAAAGACGCTGATTCGGAACCAATCACAGCCGCAACAGATCCTGGACAACTTCTAGCAGCGGCAAGAGGCGCGCGAGATGCTGGTCAACCGAACGAGGCAAGAACTGCCTGTAATGCCATTATTGCCGCCGCACCAAATTCAGAAAGCGCCAAGCAAGCTCAATTGCTTTTGACGGTCGGGCTGCCAGATCACGATCTAAAGCCAGAAATTATTGACATGAGCAACAAAGCGACATTTCTAATTCAAACCCAGAAGAGCAAGGAGGCGGAAGCATTGTTCAAACAGCTCATAGCTGCTGAGCCTAAATTCTTCACCGCTGCTGGTGCTTATTCTTATCTTCTGCTCAGTGAGCATCGCTACGATGAAGGCATTGAACTACTGAAGAAAACCTTAGCCAATCACCCATCATACGCACGCGGCTACTGGCGCCTAGGTCAGCTGTACGCAGGCAAGGGCCTGCAAGACCAAGCAGCTACAAGTTTCTCCAAGGCCAAAGAGCTTGACCCTTACGACACTCAGTATATGCAGTAAGTATTAATCCCACCAGAAAGACATGACCTTGGTCTTTCTAAGCCGGTCTGCAATCTCACGCATAACAGCTGCATTCCGGTGTTCATCGTCTGATAGTTCGATCTCCGGACAAAAGAGAAAGAACTCAGTACACAACTCACTTAAATCGTCTGGCAATTTTTTAAAGCTAATCTTCATGCCTTCAAAAGTAGCCTCATTAACAGTGACACCATATTTCTTGTCCCAATATTTCAGCTTTTCAATAACATGGTCATTGTCTATGCCGTAATTGATTCCACTAGTGCCTTGAGCCTTCACCATATCGAAACCAGCACTGGCCTTTGGCGTTTTGAAAACTGTTGAAACGCGAATCTTGGGAGAAGCAGTAAAACGCTCGGGTTGCTCAATCAACCACTGTCTATCACCGAGCTTAGTCACCGTAGAACCAGGCAACAGCCTTAGTGCAAAACCAGCATCGGCTAAGAAACCGCCAGTCCAAGACTGGGGTGAGTCCATTATTAGTTTTACCATTTTAGCCGTGCTATCACCTCCAGTATCCATACCGTGCGATGACTGCGCAACAATAGTCTTGGTAATCTCTAAATCTAGGAAATCCTTTGCATAATCAATAGGATAGATGGCCTTGTACTTACCAGTCTTCTGATGATCAAGACTAAGAGAATCAACATTCATGCCAGTATCTTGCAAATACTTTTCTGCTTCTGCCTTGGTTTCAAACTGTACTCGTCTTTCTGAAATTTCACGTTCATCAGTTATTCGATAGCCTAGCTTGGTGAGCTCAGCACGCAAACTCTCCATGCGCGCATCCGGGGTGTAAAGAGGATCACCAACACCTTTATACTTCAAGGCTAACTTGGACTTGGCTCTGTTCTCCGGGCGCAATGTCTTGCCATCATATTTAGTGTGCAATTCAGCAATCGCCTCGTCCAACGCCTTGTCGCTATCTAAGTAAGTCAGAGGTGTGATGGGCCTATAAGCTACACCGCCCTTAGGCTTTCCGTAGGTATCCTGTAATTCTTGCTCAATCAACGATTGAAAAGGTTCAGCCGCAAGGCGATACTTCTTTTGGCGGTCAAACTTCTCACGACCGAGACGTTCAGATTCCTTAGCTTCTGCCTTAGCCTCCATTTGCTCCAGCGAATATTTATTGCCTCTATTCAACACAGAATCAACGAGTTCTTCCAGCTCAGGATACTTAGAAGCAATATCGTTGTAGCTCTTCACATCTTTATCTAACAACAAAATAGGTTGATTGTAGTCTTCTTTCAAAAAGGACTTGTCTTCCCACTCCAGGCCACCAGACTTCACTATTCCCATCTCGGGATTAAGTCGTTCCTTTATCAGCAAAAGCACTGACTCTTCAAAACCAAGCTCTTTTGCGATTTGTTTTTCGTGGTCAGTTAGAGCCATAATCCTTGATTTATTCTCAGTAGGTGGGATACGGGGGGCGCCATTTACAGGCTTACTCACACCTGAATTACTGCCGCCTGTTGCCAATTCAGCACCAAATACCGGCGACAGAAAGCAGTTGCCAAGAAAGAAACCTAAGCTGATATAAAATAAGCCTGGTGTTCGGGGTTGCCCTAGGCGGCGTTGCGTCATGCGAACTTTTCCTTCAAAACGAAGCAATTGCAGGATTGGCAATAGCAGGACCAATAATATCATTGGTCGGAGCTATGCTTTCAGGCTATAAAGAAAGAAGATTAGCAACAAAGCTTCGGAAACCCATATGGCATTGACGATGGTTTATCGACAAGAAAACAAATTCCTCAAGGCAATGCAAAGCATGAGCCTAGCTTGCCTATTTACTTTGCTAACATTATGCGGCTGCACACCAGGAAAAAGTAAGCAGCTTCACGATGGCGACATCATCTTCCAAACGTCACAATCAAGCCAAAGTCAGGCAATTCAAGCAGCAACACATTCAAGGTATTCACACATGGGCATACTCTTCCAGCAAGACAATAGTTGGTTTGTTTACGAGGCCGTTGGCCCAGTTAAATCAACTGCACTGAATGACTGGATCCACAGAGGGAGCGGAGAGCACTACACAGTTATGCGATTAAATTCTCCAGATACTCTTAGCCCAAGCCAGCTAAAGAAACTCAGGGATGAGGGTCTTAAATTTAAAGGCAAGCCATATGATCAATACTTCGGCTGGTCAGACGAAAAAATTTATTGCTCTGAGCTAGTCTGGAAAATGTACAAATCGGCAGTAAATATAGAACTAGGAAAGCTCAGCACACTTGGGAGCTTCGACCTCAGCGCACCTGTAGTCAAAGCAAAATTGAAAGAGCGATACGGAAACAAAGTGCCTCTTCAAGAAAAGACTATTTCACCACGTGACATTTACGACTGTCCTTTGTTACGCAAGGTCGACGAGACATGAAGCTGCTGCCATGACTGCAACTCAGTGCACAACCAAAGCAACATCACCAGCGGTGCAGACTCCACGTTTAATTGTAAGCGTGGCAAGAGTACTAGGCCCCATGGATGCACAACCTTGGGCAGGAATAGCCCTTACCAAGTACGTCACTTTGGCGTACAATTCAAAAAGTCAGTTGCGGACTAGAAGGTAACGTCATGCCCAATCCACCGAAAAATCCAGACCGCTTCAATATGCGACTCGACCCCGAGCTAAAGCAGATGGTAAAACATGCAGCCAACCTAAAAGGCGTGCCAGCATCGAGATACGTAAAATCTGTTTTGGCGCGCGAAGCGGCTAAAGATATTCAAGAACAAGAGTTCCTCAACCTTAGCTTCAAAAATAGAGAAGTCTTTGCAAGAGCCATTCTTGAGCCAATCGAGCCTTCTGCCGAATCTATCAACTCGGCCAAGTGCTATAAAGAGCAATTTTCCGTTTGATGATAGAACGCCTTAATCTGCTTGCAACTCCGCCAACGCTGCCTTGATCTGACCATAAAGCTCCGGCAGCCAGTTAGGATCAGTTTCTTTGCTCTCTGGCGCAGCGGTGGTGCGAAAATCAACAGGGGCAATTATCAGCGGCAGTTCTTTGTCGACAGTGTCGTAGGCTGCCACAAACAACTCCTCACTAACTGGATCACCCATGGCGATGCAACCAACAGAACACTGATTACCGTGCACCAAAATATCGCTACCTGGTTGCTCACGACCGTCTTCTTTTGCACGAGCCCAATCGGTGGGGTTAGGATAATTCAAGCGCAAGGCTAAGTGGTAAGGGGTATTAGGCTCAAGTGTCAGGTTATACAACCCCTCAGGCACCTGGCAATCGCCCTCCTTGAGCTTAGGGCCGAGTACTCCGCTGGCCGCAAGTATTGGATAGGTGCAAATGTATTTAAATGAAGAATCTGCATCTGCGGCATAAAGCATCAGCTCCTTAGTTGACTTAATCACAACCATTGTCAGCCTCTGCGGCGGATAGGCCACTCCTTTAGTTTGAAATTTTGGCATCAACCTGGCCCTGGCCGAGGCGCCATAGGTGTCAATTTGATCCTCGGCAGTATAGATCACCGGTGGCTCTGCAATCGGTTTGCGTGCCACAATACTCGTCACCACATTTGCCACCATCCACTTTATGCGGCGCAAAACCTTAAATGGATATGGAGTGAAGAATGTGCAGAGAAGAGCGAACGTAATGGTGACGATGATGAATCTGCGTCGATTTTTCAAATTTCCACCCCGTTAACAACTCGGCAATGAATGAACTCTATTGTTGCACTCAGGTTCGGCAAGGAGAGCAACTTACTATGGCACACGATAGTCACAAACACCAAGTAACTCAAACAGCGTCGGTAGCCAGAGAGCCAAAGAGCATCGTAGTTCCACAGACAGAAGGCCGGGTGGCTGCCTAGTCTAAGACGGCAAGCAAATTGAATTGTAAAAGGCCTGGGCTAGACTCAGGTCTTTTCGATTGAGCCTTAAGTGAGGACGGGAATCACCATATTCAGCTCTATGCCAGTGAGGTACACTCGATGTATGAAGAGCTATCTGGTTTCACTTTGCATAGTCGTTTCAGCTACGTTGGCGCCAGGCCAGCTGGTGGTTGCACGGGAGACAACGAGTAAAAACGGACAATCATGTGCCTTCGATCGCAACAATAAGGCGTCAGTCAAACTGATTGCCAGCGCCAAAGCAAAAAGGGCCAAGGGAGATACCAAAGGCGCTATAGCGGGACTGAACGAATTGATTCGCCAGCAACCGGCAAATGACCTAGCCTATTTCTGGCGAGCGATATGTCGCAGCGACACAAGAGACCTGCACGGGTCAATCGACGACAACACGAAAGCCATTGAACACAATCCAAAACTAGCCGCCGCTTTTTACAATCGCGGCTACGATTACTGCGAACTACATAATGACAAATGCGCAATTGCAGACTACACCCGAGCAATCGAACTTGAGCCAAGTTGGCGAGACAGCTATTACAACCGCGGCTGCTCCCGAGAGACAACTGGCGATAGAATCGGTGCCATAGCTGACTATACGCAGGCAATCAATCTAGATCCGAAATTTGCGAAGGCCTATTGGGCCAGGGCGGCAGTCTATGTCGCTTGCAATAATCGAGAGAAAGCAATGGCCGACTATGACCACATGGTGAAGCTATATCCGGAAGATTCCCACAGCTACAAACAACGCAGCTATGCCTTCTTCATGGTCCGCGACCACAAGGCGGAAATATCCGACCTAAATAGAGCAATCAAGATCAATCCAGCAGACCCATCTTTCTATATCAGCAGGGCTTGGTCTCGGGAAAACCTAGGCAACCTTAAGGGCGCAGTGGCAGATTACACCCAGGCAATGCTTCTTGAGCCCAGAGTGGCATCAACCTATTGCCTGAGAGGAGAGGCCCTATGCAAACTTGGCGACAAGGCCGGAGCTCTAGCAGATTTCAATTGGGCGTTAATCACTGACCCGCATTGTGCTGCAGCTTACGATGGACGAGGAAATCTAAAATCTCGGGCCAATGCCAGAACTGGTTCAAAGGCGGCTATAGAAGAATATTCCAAGGGCATCAGTGTCGACCCTCAATCCGACTTGTGTTATGCCAGCAGAGGCTACGAAAAGATGCGCCTCGGTGAATATCGAGCTGCACTTTCTGATTTCGAACAACGGGTTAGACTAAAACCGAATTGGCCCACTTCATATTTTTCTCGCGGCTTTTGCAGGCACTCCATGGGCGATAGAATTGCTGCTCTCAAAGACTACGATCGCGGCATTAATATGGGCCTCAAGAATGGTCTCAGCTTCTACACGCGCGCAAAATGCCGAGCCGAACTTGGCGATTCCAAAGGTGCCGCGAGTGACTTTAAGGAAGCATGTAGACGAGACCCAGAATTCGCAAAGGAGAAGCTACCAGGTCCAATCGAGACAGGCTTCCCAGCCACTATTCAAGAAATCAGCAAGTCATTTGAAAAAGCCATCGCTGACATTCGAAACAGCCTAATGCGCTCAGTAAGGCACTAAAATTCTGAGTGCTGTGCGCCTACTAGACCAATGCTTCCAGCCAAATTGTCCCCATGCTTCCAGCCTCAATTTGCGCGCTGATTTAGCTCACGCGAGACACGCTTGAGCTCTTGCCAAAATTTTAGTTCGGCATCAGTTTTGAGCATACTCTGCCCCCACCAGCCAATCAACGAATAACCATTTGCTTTAGCAAGACCGACCATGCTCTCTAGTTCACGACTAGAAGGAGTGCGAATAGTAGCGGTCACTTCCTTCGGCAGCGCACTATAAATCGTCTTCAGAGTGGCTTCATCATAATGATTAGCCATTGAAAAACCCTGAAGCACCACTCCATATTTTTTCGTTGGCAAATTCTCTTTCAGCCAACGGGCATATTGCGGAATCAAATCAGAATAGCCAAGCTCCAGACCATGGGCGTAAGGGCCAGTCAATTTCGCCAGCTCTTTGGGAATGGGATAAATATCGAAAACCACAGTATCAGCCCACTGACTATGTTGCTTAACTCGATTGAGGTAGTTCGTTCGCTCACTTTCTGAAAGCGGCTTCTCAGTGTCTGCCAAAATCGGAGCATGAACCATAACCACAGGCAAAGTCGAATCAATCGATTTGACACGTTGGTAAAGTGCTTGCGACTGGCTCACTGCAAGCTTACGATGGGCCGGTTCGTCACATGCATAAACTGCATAGATGTTCTCTCTTCCAGCCCAGGCAATTAACTTTCTCAGTGGGTCATCAGTGATTGCACCAAACTTGCCATCCGGATACAAAATCTCCGCAGCAACCAAAAGCTTAATGCCGTGCCGCTTCATGGCATTGATGGCGTTATCGTCTTTCTTATATTGTGGAAAGAAATCTGTCTCAAAGCCAAGTGACTTTGGTTCAGGGGCTTCCTGATACTGAGTGAAGGGCAGAAAAACCTTGATGCCACCGGCCTGTAGCTCGGCAAAAATCTCGTCATAATTGCGTCTTGCAGCAATTGGCTTAGGCACGCCGGCCGCCAGAACTACAATTGGTTGGGTGGCATCTGCGTCAGCAGACTGAAACGACACCAGGGCCAAAAGAATCGCAGTCACTGTCGTTGCTGCCCTGCGGGAGGTCTGCCTCATACTTGAAACCTAAGATTGTCATACTGCTACAATATCCTCCTTATTCCCACTTCCCCCGGTAACATTTGCAATTACCAGGTAAGGCTTAGGAGCTGAGGCATGAAAATTATCCAAAAGATGGCGATCGCAATCTCGTTAGTAGCAGCAACTATTGCACCGACTATTGCGCCATCAATGGCAGAAGTTCCTAGTTTGCCCAACACTGGCACTTATTTTATCGTCAATCTTAAAAACGAGCAGGCTCTAGGAGCCGGCCAAGCTAGTATGGGTCAATACGTTGGCACTGGTGAATTTACCAAAGCTGGTTTACAAAAATGGGCTATAAAGCGCAAGATTGATTTGAAAACCAATAAACCGACCAACCGCTACACCATTAGTCTGGCTGGTGAGACCACGGGCTTGAACTTCCAACCACATCCGGTGTCAAGTATGCAGTCTATCATTAGCTGTGATTCGTCAGTATTTGTTCTGGCCCCTGTTGAATCAGGTTTTCTGGTTAAGAGTGTGGCAAGAAATGGTGATGCCTTGCACATCCTCGAAAACCCTCCTGCTTATACTGAAACTCGTTTCGGTCCAAGCGATGGATCCGACAAATTCCTCTGGAAATTTATCCCAGCCTCTGAATAAATGAATAGATGAATGAATAAATAAATGATATGGCATATGGGACATGGCGCAATTTAGCCACTAGAGTATTTGTATACAGCACACTGTGCGCGGTTAGCTCAATCGGCGGACCATGTAACTTGCTGCCACCTGCCGTAGCTCAATCAACAGATGGTGCCACGCCGACTCGACTTGAGTCGAATCAGGTTGAAGGTGAAGTAGAAGCCGCGGGGCAGAGCTACTACTACACTTTCACCGCCGGGCCGGGCGATCTGACGATTAAGATAGATGGCGAAACCGACTTTTATTCAACCAGTGCCAACATTGTTCTTCACGGTGAGCGCGGCGTAGAGCTAGGCAAAGTCGCACTAAACGCCACCGGCAATGGTGCCAGCAAATCAGCAACGATACACCTGGCGAAGTCGCAGCTGATAAAAATGCAAATTATGCTTGGTGTCAACGTGGGCGTCCATCTCAAATACAAAGTCAGCTTGGCTGGGCCTGCAAATCTTATGGCTCAGCCAACAAGGCTTGCTAGCGCAGGGCAGAGCTTAAAGATAGAGACCGAACAAGTTGCGTCCTTACCGACAGCAAGTTCACGAGCACTCGCAGCAACAGGTTCAAGAGAAGCTACCACAGGTAACTTTGTGCACGTTGACGACTCTAGTTCTAGCTCTAGCAACGCCCCAATTGAAGATAAATGGGCCTTCATTGTGGGCGTAAGTAAATTCGCTAAGCCCTCAATCAATCTCAAGTATCCAGCAAAAGACGCTAAAGATCTCTCAACCTACTTGGTCAATGAAGCCAACTTTGCACCAGACCACGTCAAGCTCTTGGTCGACGAGCAGGCAACAAAAGAACGGGTACTAGCAGAGCTAGGTGACAAATGGTTGCCACGACTGGCCCATCCAAACGACCTCGTACTGATTTTCATTTCGACTCACGGCAGCCCATCACAGGCTGATCTTGAGGGTCTCAATTACCTGGTCATGCACAATACCGATCCAGACAGCTTGTATGCCACGGGTCTCCCCTTATCAGATCTAGCAGCGGCGATAAAGCAGCGGGTACACTCTAATCGAGTGGTGCTAATCATTGATGCTTGTCACAGTGGTGCGGCCGACACAGCCAAAGGGCTAACGCGAGTAGGCAACATCGATAGCGCTGCGCTATCGCAAGGCACTGGGCAACTAATCATTTGCAGCAGCCTACCCAACCAAGTTTCTTGGGAGTCAAAGCGCTATCAGAACGGCGTTTTCACTCATCAATTGATAGAGGCACTACGAGCAGGTAAGCCCACGCTAAGCCAGGCCTTCGAGCGCTTGAAAGAATCAGTTCAAAGCGAGGTTTTGCAAGACCGCGCAGAGCTACAGACCGCCGTACTAAAAAGTAAATGGAAGGGCAATGACCTTATCATTTCTGCGCCAGCAACAAAGCCGCGACAACTGCCGGCCGACTTCAAATAAAAAAGCGATTTTTAAGAGCAGTTTCCAATCGACCTAGCTATTTGTCGAGCTATTCCAATTTGACAAAGGCAGCCGGATTGTACTTCGGTTTCGACTTTTCGACAATCAAGCCAAAGTGCACCAGTTTTTCTTTGCCATCAGTATCATGCCAACGACTGACGAACTCTTTTGTTGGAATGAAAGTGTAATTGCTCAAAGTAGAAGGATCCATAAAATAGATATTGTCGCCATCATGGCCGATGGCGACCACGTAGTGCCCATCTTCCCAATCGTTGGAATAATCGACAGCCTTATCCGCCCAGGCCTGAATCAAGCAAATGACGGGCTTGCCAGAATCAATAATCTTCTTCAAATCAGCGATCGGCATGCTCTTCAAAACTTTGACCGAATAGCCTTTGGCCGTCGCTAAGCGCATCATTTCTTGATAGCGAGTTCCTGTTTTGGGAACGGCCTTTAATTCCTTTGCCAACTGGTCTTCGCGATACTCATCGCCAAAGTAGGCAAAGACTGATTGAAGAGCAGCAACTCCACAAGTAAAGTCGGTTGACTGACGCACCAGAGGAACTCTGATGAGATTAGGCGGCGACTTTGGTATAGAAATCTGCGGACGAGAAGCCGTTGGTTTATCCGTGCCCTCTTTAGCCTGTACGCGCTGAGTGGCAGCAGTGAATAACAAGCACAGTATAGTGCCAAAAGCCAGCAGTTGATGGAGGACCGATTGCAGAAGCATAAATTCAATCTACCAATTGCTTACTACTCACAGGCTAATACTCACAGGCTACTACTCACGCTCTACTGCTCACTACTGCCTTTCTGCCTTCTTTGTAAAAGGTTTCGAAAAACCTGTTTCTCTTGTTGATCGACAACACCATCATGATTGCGATCAAGTAAACGCATGAATCTTCCACTCTGCGCAGTACCAGCTTGACCAGTACCAGCTTGACCAGAACCACCTTGACCGAAGCCACCCCTTCTTCCAGCCATGCCACCAGACTGTCTCAATCCTGGCAACGCCCTCGGTTTATTTGACGCTCCAGAAGAATCTGTATGACCCAATGTCAGCAGCTGCCAAAATGCGACATCAGAAAATTTCGTTTTTCCAGCTCCAGGAATTAGCTCCGATTTCACATCGGCTTGACGCACCACAACTAGCTTCATGCTGGGTATGACATAAAGCCGCTGCTTGCCAGCACCAGCTGCCATAACTAAATCGTTGGGTACTCCTGGTGCACCATAGCGCAGGTCGGAAGCCATGGTCAATGTTCGTATGCTGCTTCTCAGCTGATCGTCCATGGGGCGATTGAGCCACCAAGACAAGCCATACATCGGGTTGGCTGGAGAGCCAACGAAAAGAGTCTTCAGATTCTCAGACTGAATAATCTGCTTGCCACCAGCCATGCCACCATTGAGAACCAACTCTCCAACCTTAGCCCATTCTCTTGCCGTGAACGCAGCGCCCTGAGGCATGAGTGGCATGCCATCTCTGCCCTTGCGCCACAGCCCTACATGAATGCCGGCGGGGTCCAATACCCTGCGCTTTAGGTAGTCGACCATCGTTACTTCTGTATCTTTAGTCTCTTTGGAATCCTTGGAATCCTTAGTCTCTTTGTTTGCCTTGAGCTTGCGCACCATCAGCTCACCGAAAACTTGAAATGGTGCTGGGCCATACTGAAACTTTTCTCCAGGCTTCGCTGTCAACTCAGCCTGCAGAGCCTGCGCGTAGGGCGGCGCCATGCCTGTAGCTGAAGTAATACCAGAAGTGAGCGAAAGCAGTTCTCGAATAGTAATATTCTCTCTTTTGGGATCACCCTGCCATTCAGTGATGGTAGATGAAACTTTCTCGTCAAGAGTCAAAATTCCGTCTTCGCTGGCGGCCAGAGCGCAGAGACCAGTGAAGCTCTTTGTGCCACTGGCTAGCTCATGTGGCTCAGATGCTGTGTGACCATTGGGGTAATCTTCAAAAATTACTTTGCCATCTTCGATAACCAGCATTGAAAGGCCGCTGGCTTGAGCGCTGTAGGCTGCTGCGGCCTGGCAGTTTTTCAGGGTCACCCTAAGCTCGGCCTTAGAATCTGCCTTAGAATCTGCCTTAGAATCTGCCGCGTTCGCTGGGGCTATTGAGGCTGCTGGACCACTCGCGGCCATCGGGGAAGCCATGGCGAAAGGCCCTGCGGAAGATGCCAAAAGACCCATCATAGCAGCTGTTGTAAAGGCCTTAAGTGTCATGTCACGTCTCCGCTAACTCACTGGGTAGCATTTTACACCTTCTGATGCTGCCCCCTTGAATAGCAACTGAAGAATTGTCGGAGCCAGTCGTTGCAGCCAGTAGTCAATTCCAATAGGGGTAAGATGGCATAGAGCCCTTGGCGCCCCGAAAGCTGCATGAAAGGAAGCGCTGAGAAGCTAGTAATACTGGCAGGAGTGTTCTATCCGGCCAGATAAACTCAGCCAGATAAACTCAGCCGGAGAGACAAACATGCTAAAGCTCATAAAAGGGCTCCACCACTTTCAATCTGAGGTTTTTCTCTCGCAAAAAGACCTATTTGAGCGACTTGCCAAAGGTCAAAATCCTGACGCCTTGTTCATCACTTGCGCCGACTCCAGAATTAATCCGAACCTAATTACTCAAACTAATCCTGGCGACTTATTCATTTTGCGCAACGCGGGCAATATCATTCCGCCATATGGTGCAGCCAACGGTGGAGAGGGCGCGACCATCGAATTTGCAGTTTCAGCCCTCGGCGTTAAAGACATTATCGTCTGCGGACATTCACATTGTGGTGCCATGCGCGGATTGTTGCATCCTGAGAGTCTAAAAGATATGCCGACAGTTGCTGCTTGGCTCGGTCACGCTGAATCGACACGCCGCACTGTAAGCGAGAACTATAAAGATCTCAATGAAGAGCAGCTGCTTAACATCACCATGCAAGAGAACGTCTTGGCACAACTGGAAAATTTGAGAACGCACCCAGCAGTGGCAGCCCGCTTGGCCGGAGGCCATCTGAATCTGCACGGCTGGAGCTACAAAATTGAGACCGGAGAAGTCTTTAGCTATCAACTTGATGAAGGGCAGTTCTTGCGACTAACAGAACTACCTGTCACCAACGAACGTCGGCGCTCACGACTTTCTGTGGCTAGTTCGATTTAAATAGCAGTCTGCACGAACTTAAGCGCAACGACAAACAGCAAAATTGCAACTAGTACGACTAAGGCCAGTGCACCTTCCAAGTTTCCACCCTTGGCTAGTTTCGCATCGCCAACTTTCGCTTTGCTTGGCAGCTTCGGAAACTTATTCTCACTCAAACATTCCAAATCAAGGCGCAGTTCGTCAGCCGACTGATAGCGGCGCCCTGGATCTTTCTCTAAGCATTTTAGAACCACCGATTCTATTGCTAGCCTGTATCCGGCAATGTCGAATTTACCATCAGCAGTTTGGTCTATGATGCGAATCTTGCTGGCAAAGCGCGCTGGGTCTGACTTAACATGATCCATAATAGTCTTGATTGAATTCTTAGCAGAGAAAGGCGGCTGGCCAGTCAAGGTTTCATACATGACGCAACCAAGTGAGTAGATATCTGACTGCTCGCCTAGGTCTTCGCCCACACATTGCTCGGGGCTCATGTAGGAAGGGCTGCCGATAAGCATACCGGTGCTAGTAAGGCCATGGGTTTCTTGATCAAACAAGGGAATACTCTTGGCTATGCCAAAATCGACTAGCTTGACCACCGCGCCGCTTGTAGTTATCTGCTGCAGAAGAATATTAGCGGGTTTAAGATCTCGATGAATCAAACTCTTTGTGTGAGCATGGGAGAGAGCCTGGCAAACCTGTATGAATATGTTTAAGGCTGAATGCACTTCGATGCATCTCTCTTTGCTTAAAACATCAGCAAGACTTTGCCCTTCAATATAGTCCATCACCAGATATGGTGCACCGCTCTGATGCCTTCCCTGACAATAGGCACCCACAACATTGACATGAGTCATCTCTAGCGCCGCTTTGGCTTCCATCTCAAATCTCTTGTCGAGGCTGACATCACCCGCTTTATGTAAGTCTTCGCGCAGCATTTTCAAAGCAAACGGTTTCTTCAGTATTCTGTCGTTTACCAGATACACAGCCCCCATCCCACCGCTGCCAAGTTGTCTGATAATCTCGAATCGATTATCGATGCAGGTTGGGGCCGAAAGCTGATTGAGGTCTTCGGCACCATGAAGTGTAGCCGGGTTGCTATTAGCTACCAAGCGGGTAACAGTGCTGGTTGTTCCACAATTGTCACAGCAGACAATATTGGAAGCTCGCTCATAAGACAATGCCCAGAGCTTTGTCTTTAGCTCTGGTATCGAGCTCGGCTCAGCCGAAGGATATTCCTCTTCGTTAACTGTCCTGAGAATCATAGATGTAGCCTTTGGTAATTTGGTTTGCCAAGCAACCGCAAAACCAGGTCGCTTCATCATCTATCAAATCAGAAAAGTGTGGCAAATTCGTGGAAGGGGAACCTGCCATCAGCCGAATACACACCCGCAAGCCAAGGCAACAAAATCATCCCTCGCCCAGCAAACTTCGCGCTACAATTGCAAGCAGCAAGATGGCACCCACTACCTGACAATGTGAAACACTATCGATGACTCAACAAATTAACCTCTACCATGGCAACATCCTAATCGGCACCATCGCGAGTATCGCAACCGAAGATGATGAGGAATATAACGGCATCATTACGTTCACACCAGAAGGCGAGACCTACCGCCACGTTTTTGAATTTCTCGCCAACGACGACCCAAGCAATCCCGGAGCTGAACTACCATTTGAAGAAACCTATCTAGACGATTGGTTTATCGAAAAAGAAGAGGGGACGATGCAAGAAATTGCCATTCCTACTATCAACTTCGACGAGTGTGAAGTAGTCTGGCAGGAGTGATGGGAGCTTCAGATTGCCTCAGCTAGCGCCTTCGCCTTTGCCCGATCGGCTTCAGCAAGTTTCTTTTGCTTGAGCGAGTCATAGACTTTGGCGCGGCCTTCGTACAACTTAGCGGCCATTCGCTCCTTCCACTCTGGCATATTATCCATGGTGCCGCGCAGCAAATGTTTTGGAGCAAACTGAGCGAGACATTTCTCAGCCTCCGCATAGTCGTCAAGCGCCTTTTGGTGTTGGCCAAACTGTTCAAGCATTGCCGCTCTATTGGTATAAGAGCGCGGATCTTTTGGAGCCTTAAGCAAGCAGGACTCATAATCGGCCAGAGCTTCCTTGAAACGCTCCGCTCTTCTATAGGCGTCACCACGCAGCATGTAAGTTGAAGCATCAGTATAGCCACGGCTAGATTTTATAGACTTCTCAAAATCAGAAAGGGCTCGCTCTAAACTTCCCATTTTGCTACAGACCTCAGCCCTGCGATCGTAAGCCGCTGAATAGTCAGGATCATTGGACAAACTGACAGAGAGATCACTCAGGGCCTTAGCGTACTCTTTATTCTCACCGTAAGCGACTGCTCGACGAAGCAGAAGAAAATTGATCGGACTGTAAGCGCGATTAGTTAATTCCTTGCTTTTCTTCTCCTGTTCTCGGAACAGATCTATTGCCTTGCTGTAGTCAGCAATTGCTGATGGATACTGATGCAAATAGTGCTTGTACATATAGCCACGTTGCGAATAGAGCATCGATATGCTTGGATCTAAACTAATGACTTCTGCATACAAAGCAATCGCCTCTGGACATTTGTGAGCTTTCCCTTTTAGCTCAGCTTCCTCAAGTAAAATCCAGGGAATGCGACTAGTGTTCTTCTCTCCTGGCGGCAATCCTTTGACAAGCACAAGTAGCCTATCAGCTGCTTCGAAGGCTTTATCGTAGACCTGGAATCTCTCATAAAATTCAGAGAGTGATTTCAATTCGCCGCGGACCTCAGCCTTATCAGCAGAGAGATCGTGTTTCTCGGCATAAGCTAGTTCTTCATTATGAGCCTGTAAGGCCTCATCGTATTTACCTTGGTTTTCCAAAGCCTGCCTAAGCCGCATCTTGCTATAAGCGAGCATTTGCTTACATTGCTTTGTAGCCGGCAGAGCTTTGATTATTCGGCGCTCTAACCCTTCGACGATAGGCCACTTTCCAAAGCCACCCTCGGCAACAGATTGAATCGAAATTATCGTGCAAGTCAGAGCTGAATTTTCGCCCACAGCATCTGACATTTCAGCCACCGCAGTTTCAAAACTGCTATGCATTTTGGTGTAGTTTCTCTTTTCTGCGGCTTGCACCGCATCTATCATTGCAAGCTCAGACTGATACAGGTGTGTCAGCTTTTTCTCATCGAATGAAATTACCAGTGCATCCGTTATAGCCATCAAAGGGACTGGGCTATCTGATTCAGAGACTTTAGAATAGACAGCGGCAGTCAGAGCGCCTACCACGCAAGAAGTAACAGTTAAAAAACTAAGTGCAATTATGACTATGCCCTTGGTTGATTTGAAAAACGACTTCGTCAGTTTCATTTAGTACCATCAGCAAAGGCGAATAAGGCAATCTATCTAACCCTACTTGCTCAGCTTTTACTTGCTCTGCGCTTTGGCCACCCAGTTGTTTACTATGCCGTTAGACCAGTTGGCATGCTCTTCATTTTCGTAGATTGGCACACTGCGAGCCGATTCACTAGTCTTGCCTTCTCCTACAGAGACAGTCATGCCAGCCAAAAGACCATTCTGGGTATCAGTGTAAGGTTCAGCTGTGAAGCTACGCACATCTGTATAAGTATCAGTGCGTGTGGTGCCATCCTTGCGTGTATGGGTCTGGATGACAGTATTGTCGGGGCCGCGTCTCCATTCGTCATCGCCCAGCTTAGCGCTTATTAGCTCTCCCGTTTTAGGATCGTACTCGGCGCTAAACTTGTTGCCAGCTTCCACAATATTCCTACTTGCATTACGCGTCCACGTGTCTGGATGTGGGTGCTCGGGGGTGCTGTTGGCCACGTCTATCGAATGTTGCCGCTCGTCGCGCCAGACTTTATCAACTGCAGCGGTGTGCTCTGGGCTCTCCCAGACCTTGCTATCTAATGTGTGACCACGGCCAGCCTGCACAATTACACTTTTGTAAGCGCCCTTGTAATCTCTCTCTTCAGTCGTCAGTGAAAACGAGGATGCATCTTTGTTGACATGGGTGTGCATCTCACCATCGTTACCTTTGTAGGTCTCAACAACATTGTTGCCTTGACGCTCAAAAGTAGTGTCGTCTATCTGGACCTTCTGTAAGTTGCCCTGCTGGTCGTAGCTTGCTTTGACTCTATCACCAGCCTGCAAAAGATTGCCTTTATCATCATACTTCCATGTCTCTGGTAACGGATTTTTGGCGTCGTTTACCTGCACATTATTAGCTTGATCACCAACCTGCGATCGCTCGGCCTGTGACTGAGGTTTATCTCCGAGTTTACTCTCTGTACCAGCGCTCAAGTCAAACTTGGTATCAGGAAAACCCAATCTCGAAAGGCCACTGCCGCCAGAGCCATTCGAGTCGCCTACAGGGACGGGGGCGGTACTGGCGGTATCAGATGCTGGATTAGCGGCAGTAGCACTAGCTTTCTCTGGCTTTTGCCAACAAGAGCTGCTGAGGTCGCCAGCACTGTCTTTGGCATCCGCATTGGTTTTGTCCTGTATAGCATCTTCGTGCTTTTCGCAGGCAGCTTTTTCGACCATAGTAAATTCTCCAAAATCTATCGCACAATCTTGAGCAGCCCATACTATGTACCCGCTAGAGCCGCCGGCCGAACCCATTGCAGATTAAGTCCGCTAAGGCTTGCTGGGCAACTAGTCGGAATGATTCATGCCATCAACAAGATCTTGAGTATATAGGTCCAGATTGCCCTTAACCTTAGAAAAGCTGACAAGAGACTCATCGAACTGATCCGGATTTACCTGGCAACGGCTTGCTTCCTCCAGCTCACAAAGACTGATGGTTTGAACACGAGGAGCTGATGCCGCGACGTTCTTCCCGGGTTCACGAATAACCTTATATGACAATCTCACAGGCATACCATAGCCTTGCGGAGCACTGGCAAAGCAACAGACATCTGCAGCCAACTGCGGATTGACCTTTATATCTTTAGTTGCCCAATAGTCCCCAGTTACTTTTGCGCTGGGTTCGGTAAGCAGATGTCCGCTTAAAAGATAATGGCGACTTTTAATTCCGCAGATAGTCGCCTCCTCAGCGACCTCTACTCTATCAATTTTAATTGGATTCATCCGGAGAACTTCAGTCGCCCAATCTTTCATCCGAACTTCCGTGTAAGCCTTGTGTTCTAGATTGCGGCCAATCATGCTACCGAAATGAGGCGAGCCAAAACAATAGGTAACGGTATCGTTTGTGATGGTGGCATGAGTTTCAGTAAATAAACCTTTATAGGGTTCGTCTCCGCTGCCCCACTTAAGTTTCATGCGACAGCCATCGACTAACTTAGCAGGATTAGGACGAGTATTCGCGGCTGCGATGGGCTGGGATTGGGACTGGGGCGCTGCCGGCCTTTGCACTTGCTCAGACCCAGTCTTATCAGAAGCTACATTCCCTTTCGGCAAATTCAGCACAACAGTAGCTAAACCGATTAGAGCAAAGAGAAAAACAATAGCGCCAAAAGTGTATTTGCTAGCTCCTGGACTCACACTAGACACTTTAGCACCAGATACTTTGGCGCTAGATACGGTGGCACCGACAGATCCTGGTTTAATCGGCACTGTTCCAGGGTAGGCCGGGGCGGCCCTACTTACATAGAACGGCAAGACCTCCTCACCACGCTGCACTTTCTCTAGATCATCGTGCAACTCAGCCATTGTCTGATAGCGTTCAACAGGATTCTTACGTAATAGTTTTGCCATGACAATTTCTAAAGAATCAGAAAAAACACCAGGCCCTACTATACTGGCAAGGGAAGGTGCCGGTGATCCTTGATGACTAACAATAATCGCAGCAGCCCGACTTCCATTAAATGGGGGCTGTCCAGTCAGGCACTCAAACATAGTGCAGCCCACAGAATAAATATCCGAGCGATTGTCCACCGACTCTCCAGAACATTGCTCAGGGCTCATATAAAACGGACTACCAAAGACATCTCCGGCAAGAGTAAGACTTTGCTTCAACCTGCCAGGTTGCGAAAGTTTCGCTAGCCCAAAGTCGAGAATCTTCACTACAACACGATCACTTGCATCGGTGGTCAGCATTATGTTGCCAGGCTTGAGGTCGCGGTGAATGACACCACTTTTGTGGGCATATTCCACACCGTTGCAAACCTGAAGAAAGACCTCAATCACGCTCTCCAATTTCATTCTCTTTCGTTCATTCAATATGTCCGCAAGACTCTGACCAGAGACGAATTCCATGGCATAGAAAGGCAAACATTCAGCATGAATACCCAGGTCTGAAACTTGCACGATATTCTGATGATTGAGCTTAGAAATGACCTGAGCTTCCTGCCTAAAGCGCTGCCAGGCCTCCTTTGTCACTTTATCAGGCGGAATCACCTTAAGGGCACAACGTTTGTCTAGGCGCTGATGAAGAGCCAGGTAAACTTCACCCATTCCGCCTCGACCAATCGGCCTAACAATGCGATAGTTGCCGCCTATAATCGCTCCTGGCTTTAACCCAATCAGGTGGCTTTCGCCAGCAGCATCAAGATCAGTTCGCTCAAAGACACTAACCGCAGCGTCTTCAGCAGAGGCTGTTTGTTTCAAAAGCCTAAATCGTTTTGACATACTATTGTCGTCAAAACCAGCTTCGATATCACATTTGCAGCGAATATCCTGGAAGAGAAATTCACTAATCGAACCTCCTTGCCCACCGTGGCCAATTGTAAGACCACATTTGCTGCAAAAGTCTTTGGCAGAGGCGACATTGCCTACCCTGGGCGTTCGCTCGCTCTTGCATTGGCAATAAAAGCTCTGAAAAAAATATCCAGTTAGTGAACCAATCTTCGACTCGACTGCGACACGCTTACCGCATGTACTACACTTCTTAAACTGATCGTCGGCCTTGCCTGGTCTTTGCACTGACATATCGTACTCAAGGCCAGCCTAAAGCATTTTCGTGCAATTCGCAGGCAGCTATGTCGAACATAGTTAGTTCTCCAAAATTCGTCGCACAATCTTGAGCAGCCCCTTCTATGTACCCATTGGCGCCCTCTTCCGAACTTATGGCAGATTAAGTCCGCATCGCCTTGCTGGGCGATACGTCGCTATTAATGGCCAACCAATTGAAGCAAACTCTCGCTGTGCCTTAGGGCTGCTGGGTAATTTCCTCTGTAGAGATCAATATCAATTAGGCGATTCAAAGCCGCCATAGATGTTCGTAAATCGGTGGATCTAACGAAACGCCTATTTGAACGACGATAAAGAACAATCAACAACAGGTTAATTAAGAACGGCGTGATTAGGCCAAGACGAGAACATAGCGTTGGCACAACTGCCAGAGGCATGAGAATTGCTATTGAGGTGGCGTCAAGAAAGCCCTTGCGCGGTGCAATCGGTGGGGCCATTTTCTCGAATGTCTTTGCTAGCTCTGCATCACCACATTTAGCGGCCATGTATGGAAGCAAACTGGAACTGTTTCCACTCATGGCTATAAATGATTCGGGGAAAAGAGAAATCAATTCTGATGCTTGAACTATGTATGGCAGGCAACTAGTGGGATTTTTGGTGTCATATTTGATCAGTGCCATTTGGCAAAGATCGTCCAAGGCCACACCATTGTAATTGTGCGCCCGAGCCACTACATACGATTTTTCGAACCAAGAGAATGCGAAATCGTTGTATCCTTTTTGGTCTGGAGTGCTCATCTCAATATTCATACCGACGAAAAAGAGTCGACGAGCAATCTCCGCGCTATTGGCACCATAGATCTTTGCTACTGCTGTGTTCCTACACAACCGCTCGTGTTCACTCTCTGGCACAGAGGAGAATTTACGAATCCCCATAGATTGACCGGTTTTACGATCTGGACTTTTTCTGTATAACCACTCAGCCAGCTCATAGGCCCCTGCATTATCTGCACAAAGGGAAATTGCTGAAATGAATTGACAGCAACTTCCAGACCCAAAAGCAAACGACAGCAGCGCGAGGCAAATACTGCTATAGCACAAGAAAAAGCCTCTAACTGACCTAAGAATTAAGTACCGGCGAACCACGCCAAGCCAAATAGACTGCCAGAGTTCAATTCTTTTCTTCGACTTTATCTTCCTAAGGCAGCCCCAAGCAACAGCAATACTATATAACACGAGAAATTTGACAGTAGAACCGACTGGCAATACGTAGGTCCAGCAAACGTGATTGTATCCACACCAAGCGTTGGCCAGAGAGCTCAGTGAAAAGACGCCCACAAGCACAATAAAGGAAACGAACAGAAAGGAATGAATTCTGCCAAGCATGATACGCCACCGAGCTGCACCTTAAGCGATGATAGCCTAGTTCAGACAACTCTGTTGGAAAGAAGTGATGGAAATACGCTGTTTTAGCGAGACCGCAGGTAGATGAGCTAAACTACTTTTGCTACAGCACAATGGTGTTTACTTGGAACAAACCTCAGCTCGCAACAGAAGCGGCACTCCGATTGATAACCAAAATAGAAGAAACGAATGGGCCGTGTTCATTCTAGTGTCCGTTATTGTATTCATTGCATGCAACGTCCTAATGCTTACGAACCACCTAGAATTCAAAAGCCCACAATTGCAACAAATGAGATTGTGGTTCGGACTTTCGATTCCGGCCTTGCTATTAACCAGTACCATTCTCCACCTAGGAAAAGGCTGTCTGCAAAGATTCTGCGAGCTGCTACTGATCATTTCAGTGCCTTGCGTTCCCCTAATGGCATTTTGCATTGGCTACCTATTCCCCTCGACCACCCATAATTTCAGCAGAGATAGGCAAATTGAAGAAAACTACGTGGAAAACGGTGCACTGGGATCATCTGCGCACTCAATAATAGCCAAGAAAGAATGGGGTCCATTCTTCTATCGTTGTATAGAAGAAGGCATCGATACCTATCCATTTGTAGGAAAAGAGCAAAACGGAAAGGTCTTTGTTAGGTACAAACAGGATGGCCTGACCGTTAGTCGCGATCTTGATGAATGGCTGGCGGGAAAGCCGGGAACATGGAAATGAACTACTCTACCAAACAGTCGCTCGCGGGAAAATTTAAAGAAAAGAGGGGGCTCTCAAGCCCCCGTAGTTAACATCCCCGATAGCTTCAGTCGAAAAAAAACAGAAGTTCTATTTATCACTTTCAGACAACACTCCTTTGCTGATTAAGAGTGACATGGCCTGCTGCGATAACTGGGAATGATGTCCGCGGGGTAAAATATCCTCGTAGCTAAATGAATAGGTTTGACAATGTTCACCAACGCGAAAATGTTATTAGGCGCAATGGCGCTCGCCCTGACTTGTACTACTGCTATTACCACTATCACTAGCAATGAGGCGCTGGCACAGACGCCTCAGGGATTTGGACAGGGGCAGGTCCTCGACAATATGAAGGCGGCATCTACTTCTATGAAAGCTTTTTACAAAGAACATGGAAATATGCCCTCATCTCAGACTGATTTCGATATCGTTCTGCAAGGTCTGTATTCGGACGAGCTCTCCGGTTCACGCACCCAGCCGACAACAAGTGGAGCGTATCGGGTGCTCGGTGAATACCGCATTACTCTAGATCCAACTGTGGCAAATATAGACCCAGAGATGTGGCGGAAGAACCCTCCAGAACGCTTCAACGGCATGCCTGGCAATTCAGTGATCATACTCAGCGACGGTATAAAGACATTTGCAATTTGGGGCGCGGCTCTTTCAGGCAATCCAATGCTCGATTCGAATAATCGAGCGTTGATAATCTACAAAAAGATGGAAGACTAAAACGGGGCCAGCTCTTTCCACAAATAGAATTTGGTGTATCCATTAGGAAAGTTTTCTAGCTTGCCATAAACCGCATAGCCCTTGCGTTCATAAAAATCGCGAGCCTGGAAAGTATAGGTGTCTAAAAACACACCATGGCAATGCCGTTTTCTAGCCTCGGCCTCCGCTGCGTCTAAAAGTCGAGAACCAATTTGCTGGTGACGATAGCCCTCTTCGACGGCCAATGTCTCTACCTCAAGCCAGCCCCAGCGCGTCTCGCCGCACAAGCCAGCAATAATCTTGCCTTCGCCATCACGCATCATAAGGTCTAGCCTTTTGTAATTAGCTTGACCTGCTTGCTGCGTATTGTATCTCCGCAAGATACCTACAATCGCATCTTGATCTTGGCTTGAGTCACACTCTTCAATCGCTAGTTGGCTTTGCTCAGGTTCATTTGTTGGCATGTCAGGCTACTCTTCTGTGGTTTCTAGTTACGATGAGCATCAAAGTCAGACCGGATTGTCAGACGCCACCGGTGAGCGGACCGATAGCGTGCAGAATTGTGACCACAGCAGGACCAAGCATCGGCACTAGTAAAAATACGGGAAGCCATATCCACCATAAGCCTTTTAGCAGCCCGGGGATTCCCGGAATGACACTGAGTGCGATACCAGCAATTGTCCACACCAGCATCAGCAGCAAACAGGCAATACCGATTGGGTCACTCATGAATGGAGCCATATAGCTGGGCGAAATCAAGTAGGCAATTCCGATAGCAATCCAGGGGACGAAAGCAGATATGAAGCTACTGTATCGTTTCATTGTTAGCAACTCAAAGCCGAAAAGTGACGTAAAAGTGACGTAATATTCGCGCTAAGTGTAGCAGTCACAACGCCGTTATACCAATCCATTTAGCAGCTAGCTTGACCTTCACTCACAACGGACAGCCCGTCGTCCTATCCAACGGCGGTTACCCGATAGTAGTACCAAGAAAGTAACTTTGTATCTACCAGGTATAGCTCCCTCCGAATTGCGATACTCACAGGTCAGTCCAGATTTATCCAAGAGGGCAAAACGTGCTGGTTCTCTCGCCCCTTCATCAGCTGTGTGATTACCTTTTGACCGTCTCCTAGTACAATAGAGATTCAATACTATTATTGGTTTTAATAATGCCATTTCAAATAATTGGTGAATTAGCTTTTGGCAACACAGACAGCGACATAAATTGCCTTTTTGAAAAAATACCAGAAATATTTTTTGACGCAGATTTACTGATCACTCTACAAGAAGCACCATTCAAAGAAGACTACCCAATTACCTCGTTGCTTGATGCTGGCATCAAATGTAGATTGTTTTGTCAAGCAATGATTGTAGAAGAAGAATCAATTCCGAAATTCCCGGCAGATTTCTTCTTCGGCTTTGCCGAACTATACATGCTCAAGCCAGGACAGCAATTGCAACCTTTTGAACTAAACGAATATTTCACTACGGACTGCTGTAATTTTTCAAAGGAAGTACCAAAAGAATTTTTGAATTATTTCGAACAATTCAATGCGATCAGATTCCTCGCTGATGGTGTTGGCTTGAACTATGTATGTGAACCGGCTTTAGCAGCAAAGTTGGAAAGCTTGTTCACATTCACCTAATTCCTCCCCTGGTCGAAATTACCGTCAATGAAGAGCTTCTAGTGCGGAGGACCCGACCAATCATGCTGCGGCATCAACTCAAATGGGCCCTGAGCAACTTGTTGGGTCTCTAGTATGCAAAAGTCATAGAGCCGTTGAGAATCCTTTCTAGTATAGTAATGAGTGTGTTCGGTGCGCATTGCAAAAAATTCTTGGGAGCAAAAGAGCAAATATGGGTTTAGCAGTTTGTGTTGGCGCCCTGGCTGATCTTCTTGAGAATGATCCGGAAGGCGCCGAGTGGATTGAGTCAGATATAAAAGCCATCAACAAATGTTTGGCAAAAAATGGCATCGACGAACACGTTGAACCACGCACACTTCCGGATTTAGAATCGCGCGATCAGACAGGCGGCTTTCCCTATTCGTGGACTCATTATTTGAGTAGAATAGTGGCGCACGCTATGGCTGACCCTGGCTGGAAAGCCACGCCCGTTGCCGAGGGAGAAGATCCAACCGGCGATGAAGCTGTCATTGATGCAACGATCAATATTTCTGGTCACTTCATTTGTCATTCGGACGCTGAAGGTTACTACGTTCCAAAAGATTTTCAGGAAGTGATTTTTGGAGATGAGAAGATGACCGGTGGTGGCATTATTGGCTCCAGTTACAGGGTTATGGAAGAGATGCAGCTGGCAGCAAAAGCCCTGGGCATCGAACTCGTTAATGGTGAGCTATCCGACGAGGGGGCGGCGACTATCAATGATGTGGGTGAAGATGACCCATTTATGATCGAAAAAATCGTCTGGTTGAGTTTTTATGAGGCGGCCAGATTGAGCATCAAACACAACACAATGATTGTTTTTCAGTAATCTGCCTTGTGACTAAGCCAAGTATTGAAACAAAATTTTGCTACGTGAGTTTACCAGTGACTTTGATGCGTTGAGGCCTCCAATCACCAGGTTAAGGACCTCCAAACTTAAATCTGACAGCTCTCTCCAACTGACAGGCACAACAAATGAAGTAAGGTCAGCACAACAAAATAATATGGGTTCAAACTTGCCGACGTTTCAGAACTAACTTCGCAACAAAGGATGCATTCATTGGTAAAAGAATTAGGTGCATTGTCGGCAAAATGCTTGAGCCAAAACCTGGGAATATCCAACCAGTATTTTAAATCAGACATTCAGCAACTAAATAAGGAAAGGGCGTTGGAATTGATTGCGTCGCTTAACATTGCAACGACGGATCTTCTAGGTGCGAACGAGCGCGCATCAATTCTGCAATTAAATGCCCTGCGCCTTCTCAACCAAGATGGGCTAATTGCGCATCAATACTGTGATCGTTTGAATGCGCTTCTCTCTGACAAACAACAATTGAAATTCTACGAAGCGCTTGTGTTTTTCCATCGGACCCATGCATTCGAAATGTATCGCGCCATTTCATTGTGGTCGCAGGAGCATTCACATGCTGGAGTTTTTGCAACAGACCTTTCGCCCAATCGAACTCAATTAATTCGTTCAATTTTAATGTCTCACGATCTGTTTCTGGAAAGAACACCGTTTCCAGATTTAAGCCGAGAAACACCGGAACTCATGTTTCCTTTTTTAAGAACTTTCAGACTTCAAAGCTTAATGTCGCCTGTCGGAAACCCTCTAACAACGCTTGGCCGTGCGGATTTATTGATGGACAAGTACTTCTTCAATCTTTACCCAAAATACAAGGATGTTTTCGAGCGCAGCTCGGGAATGAGCTTAGAAGACTACAGACACTGCGCGACTGCAATACTTGCAGCTACAGGTCATACAGATCCAACGACCTTATCGACTATTTGGGGCGTCTACGATTTCACTATAAGTTCGCTTACTGAGGGAATCGCACGCATGAGAGGACCATTTGAGAGTTACCTAGCATTGGAATCGATCACAACTGAGAACCTTAGCAATCAGTACGCAGGTCAGACAACCATGGATCATCTAACTCTGCGTCCATTGCGAGGAAAACCAATATTGAAGATGACGGACGACAGATATATCCTATTAGATCTGCAACTCTTGACAGAGAGAGCGACCTACGGACCACTATTTTACATTCAAGAAAAAGACAGATTTATCGATTTCGGAAATGCCTTCGAGCGCTACGTTCTCGACCTGTTTCAACGCAACTACTCCTCATGGGGCCTGACTCGCGAACCAATTTCAAGACATCTGGTCATTTCCGAAATTAATGAACCAATTCCACAGGACCTCATTCTATCTAAAGACGATGCATGTGTTCTGGTTGAAATAAAAGGAGCTTGGTTGAATGACGACAAGATTGCTGAGTCGGCGACTGAATTCTGGGAAGAAGTTTGCAAGAAATACTGTGATGACGGAAAAGTATCTGGGAAGCGAAAAGGTGTTGGACAACTTTCATACACGATTAGAGGCGTGATCGATGGATTATTAAAGGAACCATCGGCGGTGCTTTCGTTAGCAAAGAAGATTTTCCCTGTATTACTGGTGCACGATAGACACCTCGTTCTGCCGTGGTTTGGTCATTTTATAGCTAAGGAATTCTGGAGGCATTTTGAAATCGACTTGCCTTCAAGTGGTTTCGCGATATATGCAGGGCGTAAAATCTTCTCCCCCATTGTTATTTCTCTGATAGAACTCGAGAATCTTGAGACAATAGGAAAACAGGCAAATCTTATCAACGTACTTGAAGATTATTCTCTCAATTGTGGCGACCGCGTCCAGGACTTCAGAGCTTACTTGTTGAAATACGAAGCCACTGGCTATTGCCGCAATATCGATAGAGGAAAGGAAATGCTCGACGAAATGAGGGAGCGCTTTTGGCCTACAAACGAACGCAACTAAATATCTTATTTGGCTCCTCAACTGTAATCGTGCAAAGTCAAGTATAACTGCAAAACAACTTGGGCAAATAGAAAAGGAGCGCTAGTTACTTTCCCGACATCATTCAATAACACGCCTCAAATCAAGCTAATTCACTCCAAAGATCTGCGGCTGCTGGACAGACTTCAACCAACCGAGACTTTGCTTCAGAAGCTGATATTAGCTTGCGAGCCAAAATCTGACTCATTAGCCGAAGTGCCTCATTTCTAGGTCCATAGTAACTAGGGTCAGAATATATGGTCGAATTTAACCGTACTTCTTCGAGAAAAGTTTGAAAAGCAATATCTGCATCGCCGTATTTTGACAACAAATCAACAAGATGAATTTTAAAAACTGGGTGCCCCGACTGATGAGTTAGGGCGCGCTCGATGCATTCAATTGCTTCTTGATTTTTCCCCACTTGTGAAAGCATGCAACTCAAATCATACCAACCGTCACCATGCTCCCAATCCGGCTGCTGTTCAAGCACCTGCTGCAATAAGTCGATTGACTCTTCAAGCCTATTTGAATCTCTTAATGACTCAACTTCCGAAATAGCTTCATTCAAGTTATTTATCACGACAGCCTCAGTTAAATAATCTCACTATTCTAGCCCAGTTCACCATGCACCAATGAGAGGGTAGTGGAAATTCATATTGCCACAAGCGGAGGTGGCAACGACTGCGAATTCTCTTTCCATGCTGCCAGCTTAGCAGTGGCATCAATACCGATTGGCGGTCGAGCAACAGTTTCCTAGTTGTTGAGCGGGTTGGCGAGATTTGAAGCATCTGCCTATTTCATTTCCCTTAGCGCTGTGGGCATTTCGGTTGCTTACTTGCTCATTCCCTTCATTCGCGCCATCAGGTCCTTGCAATCAGGCTTACATGTAGGTTCTACAAGTCTTTCTATAATCTCAAGTCGCTTCACTGCTGAAGACCAGTCGCATTGATCGGAGACTACTGGATCTATTGTGCCAATCTGAAGAGCGCGGTGCATTTCATCCAGAGCGCTCCGATATCGGCCACGAGAAATTTCTCGATCTGCCACTGCCACGACTTGTGCTAATGTCGTAAGGGCGCTGTTGCGCTTGCCTTTAAGCCACTGCCTTTGCTCAGGTGTAATCTCCTCTGTATTTGCCATAGTAACGGCAGTACTAAGAAAATAGAACTGTTGTTCATATGGAATTCTGGGTTGAAGTTTATCCATCCGGTTTGCAATTAACGACCAGCGAAACTGCTGTGCTAGGGCAGCATCCAAACTGCGAACGTTATCCGCATTCGACAAGTGTTTGATTGCAGCCGACCAATGTTTCTGTTTGCTCTCTTTCTCCGACTGGCTAAGTTCCTCGCTGAATTCCCTGACCCCGAGCAAGCGCACTTTCTCCTGCCACAGCTTTATTTGCTCTGGCGGAACAGGATGTCTCTCAGCCAACTTAATGAGCAAGGTGTAGCACATTCGGGCCTTACCGGTTGGACCATGTTTGGAATATGCAGCTGCAAGGTCTTCAACTGCCTGCTGTGAGATTTGGCCGTTATTCAAATCTCTCTGAAAGATATCCATCTGCGGCTTAACCTGTGCCGTGTCCAATTTCCCTGTCCATGGTTCGATTTTGTTAACTAGATTTCTAATCGCACTCGGAGCGGGGCGACCGAGCCAAAATCCGTGGTCTTCAGGTGCAATTTTAACGATGTCAGTCTTGCTGTTCTTGGGCGCCAAGGTCTTGTTAATCTCGGAGGGTTTACTCAATAGCTCGGCCTGGCAACTTCTGTCTTCGGCGTTTTTTGCGAGAGCCGAAAGACTTTCGCCTGGTGGTAAGCAGCTCAGGCTGACAGATGCGGCCACAGCAACCGAAAACTTTTTAATAGGAAAAGTTGTATTCAGTGCCTGAATTTTCGCTGCGCTCTCCAGGCTTAGGGGCGTTGATCGGTAGAAGTCGGCAGACGACTTAGTTGCCAAAGCGCTTGACTTACTTGCCGATGCTCCAACAGGGGCTCGAAAAGCAACACAAATTTCTTCACCAGCATCAACTTCTTTGAGCAACTGCTCAAGCTGCTCTGGGGTGTAGTCGCTTATATCCTGGACCTTACAGGCACATTGTGCGCAGTTCCGAACAGACTCATCTCCTGCCATCAATTCCCACTTCTGGGAGCAGGAATACGAAAGTATGAGAGGTGCGGTGCGTTCGGATTGATCCTGCATAGCCATAAGCTCAGTCTGGTAAATTAGGTATTCCACCTTATACCCGATTGAGCCACAATGACAATGATTGAACTTGGCGTCTGAATCTGTAGCACACTGGTACACTACTGACAATGCTGGGCATTTACTGCACTTGGCATAATCGATCTGAGATAGGAATTGGCCATGGTAGATATAAATAAAGTGTTGAGCACTGCAGGGATCGAACCGCAACCCTACAAGGCGGTTGACTGTGCTCTTGCGCCGGGCTGTTTTGAATTGGAAATGCTCACAGCTGGCGCTCGAAGCATGTGGCAGAAGCTAGCACTGGTGGCTGAGCAAACTGGCTACTACCCAGTGTTTCCAGTCAAAGATGATATCGATGCCTTTATGCCAACCATATCCACTGGCGGCGGCGGGTCTGTGACGCCTGAAATGGTCAGTGATTTGATTGCGAAGGGGCGAATCCCGTCTTTCGAAACTCTCACTGATTTTCAGTCTTATGATCTGGACAGCTGGGTTGCAAGCAAAGCAAATGGCTGTAAGATTGGAAATTTTTCGAAATCGCGTTTCGGTCATATATCACCACCCATTAGCGGCAAATTATTACTATTGCCTGTGAAATTTAGCTGGCAGGTTCCGGCCATGTTGCGCCTAGGCGGCTGGAATGCTCACCCGAGTCCAGCTGCTCATGTGGCTATGCAAAAACGATGGTTTGATAAGTATGGTGCTCAAATTGTTAGCATTGGCATTGATACGATGTATATGGACGTGCAAAAACCAGTGCGAACAAGAGAGGAAGCCTTAGCTTTAGCTGCGGAGCACTTAGCCTACTGTAGGGCCAACATCATGCAAGGCATGGGTGACTTTACTCTTTCTGGTGCAGCTATCGATCTGATCGATTCGAATTGCTGGGCATTCTGGTGGGACTAGCAATATTTTACTATGCTAAAGAATTATCTAAAGGAACCTGTGGTGCCACATATATGCGTTTTATCCCAGCACTTTGCTCTGCCCGAGCAACGAGGCCCATGCTTAACTTGCGTTTTCTTTCGTTAATTCTCGTGCTAAGCATTTACAATTTAAATGGAGCTTTTGCCTTCACCGATGGTGGCTCTAGTTCTCCTCCTGCGGAAGCTCGTGTAAACGAGAGTAAGGTGGGCCGCGCGTCATCTGCTGCTGAAACAGATTTAGCAAAGCACAAACGAATGCTCAGAAATTGGCTCGAATGCTACGAAAATTTCAAGACCACCCAACCACTTGTCACGCAATACGCAGCCTTGGTCAAAATTGCAGACTCACAGTATCAACTGGGCAACTTGACTGAGGCCGAAAGGCTCTACAAAGAAGCTAGCGATGCAACTGAAGAAGATCTTCGTTCGCTTGAAGACAGAGCTGTCTCAAATCATGTTGTGAGCATAACCACATTGAATAGTTATGCTTGTTTCTTAGCCGAAAAAGGACAAATTGCAAAAGCTTCTGAATTGATGCGCGTGATTTACAGCTTGCTGAAACAGCCAACTCGTTATTCGATTAGTTTTGGAGTTGGCGGCAACGATGATTTTGGAACATTTCTGGCCATAGTCAAGAACAAAGACGCAAAGGCATATCATGAATTTTATCCTCAGTGGCAAGCGTACAAAACAAGTGGCGTTAGAACGGCTCCGCCGAAAGTATCGGGCTTCAAAATTGACGTTCCTGACGTAGAGCAAATGTCTGAATTTATCGATGATAAGGCACTAGCAAGAGACAGGCTGACTTGTCGATATGGTTACGTCAACAAGGCAGGCAAGTGGGTAATTGAGCCGACCTTTATTGAGGCAAATCCGTTTAGTGGGGGAGTAGCAACTGCAAAAATTTCGAGTGGAATGTTGCCGATTGACGTTAGCGGAGACTACGACTACTGTTCTTTAATTGACTCCAGCGGCAGAGAACTGGTGAAATTGCCAGCCTTTCATGTAAGTCCTTTTCTTGGACCGTTCTGCTTTGATGAAAGTCGTTTGCGCCTGCCGTCATCGTACATTTTTGACCACTCTGGCGACACACTTTATTCAGGACAATTTCGAGTACGCTCGCAAAATTCAGAAGGACTGACGATTTTTGAAGTCACCGGTAAAACTCGAAGCGGTTGCATCGTAGACGAGGTTGGCCACGACATCAAACTTGAACTCAAGCCTGATGCCGCTAGGCCAGGTCATTATAAGCTTATTCCAACTTCAGTGGGTGCTGAGAGTCAAGCCCATTAGCCGATCAACTTTGCCGATTGCTTGTTTTGCAATAGCAAGAATTGGCAGCAATGCACTATCATTAGAGTCTATTGTGACCGGGCAGAATGGGGCCGTTATGACTGACATTCCAGAAAAAAGAAGACGCATGGCGGCAAGCGCATACAAAGATCTCTTCGGCGATTTTCGCAATAGCGAGGGAACAGACCAGACGCCTACGGTTATGAGTGGCGAGCGGTTGGCTGACCTACTCATCGAAAATTTCGGCAAGATTGATATCAATGGCGATGGTGTCTCACTTCGCGAAATCAAGCATGCCGAGGCCATGCCATTCAATTTCTCCGCCGAAGCGCTGCTCATGTTCAAAGTCTTAGAAAAATATTTTGAAACTATTTGCAATTTAGCCGACGACGCACCTGGTCCAGATACAGTTATCAGCGCTGTAGATGTGGAGGTTCTGGCACAGTTTCTCAAATACTCTCATTTGACTATCGAACAGTTGCAAGAATGGCGCAAACTGAGCGCTAATTGAAGCAAGGTTAGGCCCGCCGCAAGCCTACTTACTTAACTAAAATCGGCTCAATGGTGCCGAGAATGCCTTTTTGCGAAGTTTCTTCAAAGAGAACAGTGTGAGCCTGTTTGCCCATACCTCGCGCTGCCAAAGCATCGTTCAAAGATGCAACAAAAGTAGCCCCTTCAGGTGAATAACCAGCCTGTAGGAAAACAATTTTGCTTCGCCGAAGAACCGCTGATTTAGCCAAATTGGCTGCCAGTATCTCTCCATTTTCTTTACTTGAAACAGCTTGGCCGTCGGTCACTAACAATATTAATATAGGTTTAGAAGAGCCGGCCGTAGCTAACCTAAGAGCCTCCGGCAGATTGGTATTACCTGTGGTGACAGCATCAGCAAGCTTGTCATGAACTTGTTTAGCTGATAGCTTGAGCGAGGTTTCGACTTCATCATTAAAGAGATAAAGATCGAATTTAGAAATGGACTGACTCTGCACCTTAGTACAAAACTTATCGAGTTCTTCTTTCACCCAAGTCCAGCGCAGTTTATCGCTGTTTCCCAAATGCCGATACATTGATCCAGAATGGTCCACAATCAAACGAATCTGATAGGTCCGCAATACCGTAGCCAAATTCTTGGTGGCCGCTAGCGAAAAAGGTCTACTCATATCAAGCTTAGCCTTCATGGCAGTTTGATAAACATGACCCTTTCTCTCGATCTTTAACTTCAACATGTCTTTCTCGATAGTTGCTTCTAGAATGCGATCACCCACCAGAAGGCCAGAGTAGAAAGCCTGTGAGCCCTTTTTTACTTCCTCAACCCGAGTTGGCAGCTGAGTACTAAGCGGAATGAATCCTGTTGAAACACAAGCCATGCCAAAGGCGTTAATCGTTCCGCTCAATTTGACAGTAGACGGTGCAACAGAACGCGATCCCGAAGTGGGGGATTGCGCCACAGCCGAAGAAGTTGAGATGACTTGAGTCAAGAGGATGCAGCCAATTAACTGGCGCAAGAAGCTACTACAAGCGAATGAAAATGGGAAATCAATCTTTCGAAGCGAGTTAAACGGTGTCATTTACTTACCATCCGGTTTTTTCTTGCTAGCAGCTTTGACCGCTGCGCCTTTCTTTGAAATGCTTCCCAACTTAAGCGCCTTTGCGTGCAGTGGATTCTCGTTCGGAATGGTAGCAGCCCGTGAAGGATCATACGAACGAACATATTTGTGCACTGTCTTCGATGCATTAGGCAATGAAGGAAGCTCAGGTACAGCAGGAATTGTGTTTCTTCTCAATAAGGCATCCGCACGCTTCTGATAGCGCTCTACGATTGCAGCATGCTCCCGACTCAATTGGTCGAATTCTGCTTGGGTAAGACGATTCAATTGTGGAGGGGAAAAATCCTTCTGATATTGTTCTATCTTCCTGTCAAATCTCTTCTGAGCAGCGTCTAACTCTTTCTCCTGCTCCGCCAAAAGGCGCTGCCGTTCTTGTGTATTTACTGACGAAAGATTAGGTTCGACCTTCGCTTTATCAAGCTCGACGTCATACGGCAGAAGCTCAGTCACAGCTTGATCAGCCAACAAACCCAGCTCAGTACCACGGCTTAAGCGCTGACATTTAACTAACGCAAGTCGTGCCTCACCGTTTCTACCTAAGCGTGCGAGCGAACGCCCGCGGTAATAAAGAGCATATTCATCGTCAGGGCGGCGTTTAAGTATGTCTCCAGCCAAACGAGCAGTCACCTTGTAATATTTGGAGTCATAAGACATTTCGAGCATTCGACGATCAGAATATGTCTGCCCAAAAGCAGGATCGAACAATGTCGCAACGAACGATGTCGCAACGAAAATAACTACAAGACTAATATGAGAACCAACAGTTCTAGGAAACTTAGTCACGATGGCTACTTTCATAGAAACACTCCAAACCAAACCTCATGATATTATAACGACATTCAATATTTTAGTGTTTTGAACACTAAAATGACAGCCTCTTCCCGCAAGGATAGGAATTAGCGTTGCCAAGTCAAGTCGGACTATTTGCAAAATTTGCACTTAGTTTTGCCCTAATTTGCTGCCTCGGCGCTCCAGGAGCAAAAGCCCAATCTACAACCGTAGATTATGAAAAGTTGGGCCGGAAGCAATATTCTCAGGCTAAGTACAAGGAAGCTGCTGCGAGTTTTCGCACGGCTATTTTCAAAGGGGCAAACTCAGCTGCAATCTGGCTGAGCCTAGCAGAGAGTTACGAACGCACAAATGAAAAGAGTGCTGCCACTCTAACCTATCAAGCAATTTTGAAGAATTTTCCTGGCACACCAGAAAGCGCGAAAGCAACTGAACGTATTGCAAAGCCAAAACCTTCAGCACCAGCCAAAGTAGCATTATCGCCAAAGTTAGAAGCAACGCCAAAGTTAGCAACTGCTCCAAAGGTTGCAGCAAGCCCTGCGGCCCCGCCCCGCAAAAGCCTGATGGAACGCATATACATAATTCCACCTCGCTTTGGCCACGAGCCGGTTAGCCCTGCCACAATTCGCCTTGTGCGCTCTCTATTAGCTGGGCTGCCAAAAACTATGTACAAAATACTTGATCGTGGAAAGGTGAACATTTACCTCACTCCCAATTTGATTGACAAATTTCCAGAGACTGTTGGTGTAAAAAACGATCACCTCGGCATATATTTTATTCAAGAGCATGGTCGAACCTATGATTACGACATGTACCTCTGTGAACGAACTGGATACGGCAAAGGTACAGATCTAGGGCCAATATCAAGCGACGAGACCATAAAAGAATTCTTCTACACTTTGCTCTCTCACCTTCTCAATGGCTGTCTAGAGATGCCGTCAAAAGATCCACAGTTTTTAGCACTCTATAAATTAGACTACGCCAATCTAAATCCTCTCGATTTTATGAGCATTCATGCTTATGTTGCCCCCGTGGAAGGTGTCAATGATACTTTTGCTGCGCTCGGCGCAAACATAATGGGCAGCAATGGAGAACCCAGCGAGCTTTGCAGTCGTTGCTTTCCCCGCTGTCGGGCCTGGATTGTCAACCGAATCAAAGTATTGTCAGAGCGAAAATAGTAGGTTTGGCTATAAGCCGGGCACCTCAGCGACTAGAAGGAACTTCAAATAACGCTTCTGGCTGTTCGTCAGTATTAGCGTCCACCATCTTGCTTAAAAGTCCAGCCAAGGCACATCCGGCCCTTAATAGACTTTCGGCCGAGGCTTGTGGCTTTCTTGCGTTTGGCCACAGCATCGTCAAAGTCACCTTCGTAGGGCTCCTTAAGGGGAGTTTTGAAAACCATACTAGGAGAAGTGGAAATTCGATAAACAACTCTGCCGATGTAATCAGTTAGCGTGATACTTCTATTGGTGCCACCATTGGAGGCTTCGCAGCGTGCCTTTACCATCAGAAGAAGTGCGAATCTCTACAGGTAATTCACCAGTAGTCAGAATATAGCGTGCGTCATATCTCTGAGGAAACATTTGTACCGCCATGGCTGATGGTGCAGAAATAGCAATAGCATTCTTATATCATGGTTATTCAAAAAAAACATATCATCGGGTTAGGGACAAAGAGAAACCTCAGCCTGCTCTGCCTATCTACTTGATTACGTCCCAAAGCATGATACTGAGCATTCGCGAAGCAATTCTGGCCACCAAATATGGTGGCACCGCACCGCACTCAAAGTACACCAAGAAAAATGATATAATTCGATTTGCTTAAGCGAAAGTATCTAATTTTGGCGTTGCCAGGAGTAAATTTGCCTACAGGTATGAAAGATTCAGAGCAATCTATTGTCATTTTTACCGACGGAGCCTGCTCGGGAAATCCAGGTCCAGGCGGCTGGGGCAGCATTGTCGCTTTTCCAGATGGCACAGTCAAGGAAATTGGCGGCAATAACCGCGACACCACAAACAATCGTATGGAACTTGCGGCTACCATTCACGCATTGCAATTGCTAAAGCCGCCACTGACTTGCAATGTAATTGTTTATACAGATTCTGTTTACGTCATCCGTGGTATCACCCAGTGGATTTTTGGTTGGAAAGCTCGCGGCTGGAAAAGTGCAGAAGGCAAAGATGTAGCTAACCGTGAGCATTGGGAAGAACTTTTACGCCAGGTCACGTTAATAAAACCAGCGACAATCAGCTGGAAGTATGTGCGCGGACATTCCGGTTATGCCGGTAACGAAAGATGCGACACTATTGCTGTAGCGCAATCCAAAGGCAAGCACGAACCTCTATATTCCGGACCGCTCGATGGTTACTTTGTCGACTTGACCGATTTGCCAGATGATGAACCTTTACCTGAAGCAAAAAAAGCCGGTTCGTCGTCCTCGTCGTCTGGACGTGGAACTGCGCCAGCACAAATTTCTTACTTAAGTTACCAAAACGGCGTTGTGAAGCGCCATTTGACCTGGACAGCCTGCGAAAAACAGGTTAAGGGACAGAGCAACACTAAATTCAAAAAAGCAAAATCAACGGCAGAAGAATTAGAAATTCTTGCCTCCTGGGGTCTTGCTGCCACGACGCCAATTAGTGACTAGGCTCAATAAAAGATTTGTGCGGCCTCGACCGGTGGTGCAGTGGAGACCATCGGGTTAGGGACAAAGAGAAATTTTCCCATTATCCCAGTAATAGAGTTTGTCACTTACGGGCCGACTTCCCTCTCGCGCACGTCGCTCAACTATTTGACGCACGTTCTCCACAACAGTCTTATCAGCATCACCGGTCAGGATCAGCACATCTTTGTTGCTCACCCCGAACACCAACCGGCCTTTTACCCGCTGTTTGATCGTCGCCATAATTTCATCATCCAAAATTAGACTAGACTCAAAATCTCCACCGCAGGTTAGCATAAATATGCCATTGGCGCTGTAAACGCTGACATCTACAGGCAGATGCGAGCGAAGGGTACGCAAAGGCCCCTTCTTCATATCGTTTGCGGTGAGGCCGAGTTCGGCTGCTTTAGCCGCTGGTAACATAGCAAGACTGTTTGGTGAGTCTGAAGCATACACGCACACAATGCCAGGTGCAATTGGGTACCACGCAAGGTCAAGAGATTTGGCTTCAGGGCCTGCGGCATTAAGCTTGAGAGTTCTTGTCTCTTCGATCAGCTTATCGCTGCGGACGAGCGGCACAATATCACTTATGGTGCCTTTGTTTTTGCCAAGACCACTACGCACATCTTTGGTGGCAAAAAGAAAACTGCGCAAAGAGCTTTTGCGCTCTCCTGGAATGTCTTTGCAAAAGGCCCAGGCATTGTCAGTAAAAGTATCAGCCGTGATACCATCAGCAAATTTGACAGAAATGGCATGATTTTTGATACCAATAAGCGATTGACCAGGTTCGGAATTGACTATGGCGTCGGCCAGCAACTTGTCAAAACGGTCGCGACTGAGACCGGGCTGCTCAATTTCGTCTGCAAAAAACTTATCCAAGCTCTGATTGCCTGCGGCTGACGGTTCAAGTGTTTTACTCCGATCAATTTTGATCACGAACAACGGCTTGAGCGGTGGCTGCTGCTCTCCAGCCGTAGCCAGCACGTTGCAAGATTGCAGCAACGAAGAAATGAGTGGAATAGTCACGAAAGAAATAAGTTGTCTGCTGAATTTCAACGGTTATACCCTGTCTGCCTTGGTGACGATCAAGTGTACCGCGAAGACGTTGCGATCCTGGTAACTTTGGAACGATTATCAAGAGATTTCCATAGCCTGTTTCAGATATCTGATTACATGTTGAGGATGGTTTTTAGTATAGTAGTGAAGATTTTCGGTGCGCGGTGCAAAAATTTCGTTGGAGCAGCAAAAATGGGTTTAGCAGTTTGTGTTGGCGCTCTAGCTGATCTTGTTGAGAATGATCCAGAAGGCGCTGAGTGGATTGAATCAGAATTAAAAGCCATCAACGAATGTTTAGCGGAGAATGGCGTCGACAGACACGATGAGCCACGCACGCTTCCGGATTTAGAATCGCGCGATCAGATAGGCGGCTTTCCCTATTCATGGACTCATTATTTGAGAAGAATAGTGGCGCACTCTATGGCTGAGCCGGGCTGGAAAGCCACACCTGTGGCCGCGGGTGAAGATCCAACCAGCGATGAAGCTGTCATTGATGCAACGATCAATATTTCGGGTCACTTTATTTGTCATTCAGACGCCGAAGGTTACTTCGTTCCAAAAGATTTTGAAGAAGTGATTTTTGGAGATGAGAAGATGACCGGTGGTGGCATTATCGGCTCCAGTTACCGGGTGATGGAAGAGATGCAGCTGGCGGCAAAAGCCCTAGGCATCGACCTCGTTAATGGTGAGCTATCCGACGAGGGGGCGGCGGCTCTCAATGATGTCGGTGAAGATGACCCCTTTATGATCGAAAAAATTGTCTGGTTGAGTTTTTATGAGGCGGCCAGATTGAGCATCAAATACAACACGATGATCGTTTTTCAATAAACTCCCTTAAATGTGGCAGCTGTCTCTTAATGACTGGCACAACAAACGGGGCAAGGTCAGGTCATTGTAGGTTTACAGATTCGACAGAGCAACCAGGTACGGCAGTATCAACTTGAATTTTTGCACAGCTGGAGTTTGGACTATTTTCATACCGGCTTTAAACGATTGACGACAAGGCGCTATACTTTGGCCAGTAGCGTTGATGAAACCAGCGCGATAAAAGCCCCACTGACGATTGAAGCGCGCCCATGACGATTGACTTCAGACAACTAAATAAGCACTCCGAATCAGAAACTCTTGAATTGAAAGAGTCATTCGACTCAAAAGCGCTTGAAACCATCGGCGCTTTTGCCAACGCGGGAGGCGGCACAATTCTCGTCGGAGTCAGTGATGATGGCAATGTGCGAGGAATCACTTTAGGTCACAACTCGCTTGAAGAATGGGCACAGAGGATGCCGTCTAAAATTCAACCTCGATTCTTGCCGTCGGTTATCAAGCAAGAATTTGAAGGGAAAACTGTAGTCTCAATAATTGTGTTGCAGTCAGATTCTTTGCTCTGTGTCGATGGGCGTTACTTCAAACGCGTCGGCCGCACCAACCAGATAATGAGTCCGGAAGAGACAAAGCAGCGACTTTTGATCGCAGGAAACACAAGCTGGGATAAAGGCATCGAGCCAAACGCCACACTTTCTGATCTCGATGAGCACGCCGTTGATCAGTTTATAGGAAGCCTCAATGCAAGCGGCCGCCGGCCGGTGCCGATAGGGGAGGACCCATATTTAGCCCTCGAAAAGATGGGTCTTTTACGTGACAAAAAACCGACCAAAGCAGCGATTCTTTTGCTCGGAAACGAGCCGGGACGTTTCTATGCATCAGCCTTTGTCAAAGCAGGAAGATTCAAGTCACCAACTAAGATTGTCGACGATAAAGAATTTAGTGGCACGCTGTTTCAGCAAATCGACAAAGCTATTTCTTGGTTTAGCGAAAAACTGGAAGTAAAATATATTTTTGGAAAGAATGGTGGTTCCAAGCAAGGAAACTTAGCCGAGCGTGAGGAGGAGTGGCAGTATCCATTCGCAGCCATTAGAGAAGGCGTAGTAAACGCCATATGCCACAGGGACTACCAATCTTTAGCGGCCACCAATCTCCGTCTGTACGATGGTCGCTTAGAAATTTGGAACCCTGGAACGCTCCCCCCAGGATTGAAGGCAGATGACCTTCTGCAAGACCATAGTTCACATGCTCCAAACCGACTCATTGCAGAGGCGCTGTACAACACAGGCCTAATTGAACGCTGGGGCTCTGGAACCCAACGAATAGCACAAGCATTGGATGAGCAAGATTTACCGCCACCACTTTTCGATGTGAGTTTAGCAAACAACTTCAAGTTGACTATGTTCGCCAGTGGTCCCAGCGCCAACAAACTTCGCCATGCAAATCTAAACGAACGCCAAATTAAGGCAATTCAGAAGCTATACACGTCGATCAACACTATCAACAGCAGCGAGTATCAAATGCTGTTCGGGGCTAGCAAAGCTACAGCAACCAGAGATCTGTCAGATCTGGTGTCTAAAGGAATTCTTGCAAAGGAGGGAAAGGGAGTTAGCACTTTCTACCATTTTGCTGACCAGGCTAAAGATTATGGAAAGTAAAAATCAAAGTGACTTTTGGAAACAGCTATCGGCTCACTATCGGCTCACAGCCGCTTTTCCCAAAAGCGCAGGCAGAACAAGGGTTTTTAGGCTTTTCCGTTGCTGCTAGGCAACAAATCGGCTCACCTTCAGCTCAAACGAACAAACACCAAGGAGTTGTTGCGACATAAGGGTTCTAGTGCCTTTTAGCGAAATTCCCAAACATCTATCGGCTCAATTGGAATTGTCAGTCAAAAGCATTGCGTACCGAGTTCCAAACATTGAAACTATTTCGGCACTGGGCAATTTCTCTAAAGGACGGTAGTAAGAACAATGTCAATTCCAGATCGACAAATAGTGATCACCAGGCTTATAGAAGACATCTTGCGTCAAGAAGATCCATTGTCTCTCATCGAGGCGGGCGCGTCACTCTGTGAATATGATATTGAGGTTCCATACTTAATGAACGTGCTAAAGGAGACTAAAAGTCTCGGTGAGTTCAAAACCAAGCTGCCAAAATTTTTCTTTGAGCAATTCGGGCTAAATTTGCACGATGGTTGTAGTTTGGCAACCAAAATATGGTCAGCTTACGGTGTTGAGGAGTGAGTAGCTGACGAACAAACGAACCTGCACCTAATATGGTGCCTACTCTGCAAATGGAAGTAATCTGCTCTTCGCCAGTAGTCAGAGTTAGATACTAGAAGCAGGTCTGTCAATTCTTCTTCCTTTCTCTCTGGAATAGAAGATATATAGAAGTTGGTCCTATTTTCCTACCCCAAAAGCAAAAGCGGTTTTCTTTCGAAAACCGCTCTCTATAATTATTGGGCGATGAGAGACTCGAACTCCCAACCCCCTCGGTGCAAATGAGTGGGTTAATGGTTTTATGGGCCTTTCGGGACTTTTGCCATTTTTCACCAACTTTTCCCAAAATACTTGCCTACAGTGCATTTTGGGTATATTTTCGTTCCTAATCATTCCTCTAAATTCCCCTCCAAAGTTGGGATATTGTTGGGATGAAAATGGCACTAAAACCCGGCAATATCTTGAAAAAAGTAGAAAATTTCACCTGCATTGTTGGGATAGAATCGATATAATCGATTTAGAGGTGAACGATGAAGACAAAAATCAAGTTCATAATTGACTCTCTAAGCAAGGCAGAGTGCCCAGTAGGCAAGAAATGGCTACTGATTCCAGACCCTAAGACCCACGGCCTGAAGCTTCGGCTTATGAAATCTGGTCCTAAGGCCTTCATTTTCCAAAGGCGCTTACCTGCCAACAATGAAAACCCAGGAACTCTAGTAGAAATTGTTCTTGGTCGATTCGGTGATCTCTTAATCGAGCAGGCACGTCATAAAGCCGACGAACTCAATCGCATTATTGGCCAAGGCAAAAACCCGATAGCGATAGAACTTGGCGAACTTACTTATGATCGGCTCTTCCGAACCTACATAGAGCAGTATGCCAAGCATGAAACTTCGACCTGGGAAGAAGCTGTCGAAAATCACAGACGTTATTTTGCACGCTGGGCCAACAAACCAATCACTAAAATAAAGAGAAGTGATATTCAAGCCTGGGTCTATGACCTGGCTGGTGAAGGCCGCAAGAAAAAGCACACTGCAAACCGCTCATTCGATCAACTTAAAGCTGTAATCAACTTCGGTAAACGCAAAGACCTAGTTTACTGCGATAACCCCTGTATCGGCGTAGATAAGATACCGACCAAATCAAGAGAGCGCTTTATACAACCGGGTGACGAATTTGCGCGCTTCGCTCAGGCGCTAGCCGATGAACCAAACGAAACATGGAGAGATTTCTTTTGGCTCTCACTATTTGTTGCGGCAAGAAGATCGAATGTTCCAGCTATGGCCTGGGACCAAATAAACTTTGAGCTTGAAACCTGGACAATACCAAAGACTAAAAATGGTGACTCGCATTCAGTGCCTCTTACCCCAAGCGCAATGGAAATACTAAAGCGACGCTACAGCGACGTGAAGAGAAATGATGTCTGGGTCTTCAACTCGGCAACAACAGACCTTCGAATTCACGATCTCAGGCGCATCCTAGTCAGCGTGTATGTGCCCGGACCAGGACCAGGAGACTTCCGCAATAATCACCCAACCATGGAAGACGCCATCACCGACCTAAGAGATTACTACTTTGGTAATCCCATGCGAATGAATCCACCGGAAATAAAGAATATGAAAACTAAGCAGATCGACTAGTGCATAATTTGCCAAACTTTGGCCTTGGTGCACCTTTGATTCTCAATCGTTAAAATAGCAACAGTGTTCAGGCCAGTTTCGTAACTAATCGAGTGCGATTTGCTGTCTATAGGTGGCACTGAAATCTTAGGATCATGATGAAATGATTCTGGTTTACCCTCATGAGCAAGAATCTGTTTAACCGTCTTGCCTTCAGCAAAGCGACAAATTTGCTCGGCTCGCCAGTCCTGATATGCGAGGTCGTCTGTATAGCTGTATTCAGTCGCCTGCTGGCATAAGTCCTTTTTGAAAACTAGTTTTATAGGAATCTGACTTTGGCCAAAGGTATAAAGCCAAATGTCCTCACCTGGTGCGGAGTTTGACCAACATACTAATCTGCCACCACGGTACCTGGGGCGACCAGCGATGCTTTCAATAAATTGCTTTGATCTAAACCTAACGAGCTCACAAAACTGCCAAGCGGCCTCACTTTCGGCCTTTCGGTAGTACCGCTCTGCGTCATACAAGCGGAGAGTTAAAACCTTTTGATTGCTCAATTGTCTGAATGTACTCGGCTCAAGTTTCTTGCCATTCAGTCCCTGCTCTGGAGCCGTCAAAAGAATGGGATGAAATAACAAGGTTCCTCGGTCGTTACCTGCCAGATTCGATGCCGGAGCTGGCGAATCTGCACGTACTGGAACAAGACCGAAGTTACTTACAATCGATGCAATAGCTATAGAGAATAAAATTTTCTGACGAATGACAGAGCACCTTCCTGTTCCTATGCCTGGAGTATAAGGTCAAAGCACAGACATGTCACGTGAGCACCTGAAATTTAGCTACCGACTTGGCTCTTATGGCCTGGGCGTTACTCATAACATTGCTTTGCTTAACGCTCTGGCAATTGCCTGTAAATTTCGAAACTCCCACGTTGAAGGCGTGGAGGACATGCGAAATGTATTCGTCAAAATCAGCTCGACCCGATTCTTGGCTCATTGTGCTTGCCTTACGGCGACCTGGCGACTGTGGGCCGTGCTAGCGGGGGTTGCGTGCCTTCCAGGACTTGACGAAATCATCAATTACTTGTACTAGGGAACTGGTCACGTCCTGTTCAAATTCAAGGTTGCATTCCATTTCACGGCTGTTCCACTTGTTGCAGACCACTGGAATGTTGTTCTTGTCCGGCTCTATGGGCACGGCAAGGTCGATCCAGATGGAACAGACCTGCCCGCCATCATTGTCCATGTGTAAATGGACAGTCAGGGTGGGCGAGTCGGATTTAGACTGAACGATCTTAAGGCCGGCGGCTTTGCAGTGAGACTCGATTGTGGTTCTCAAGCTTGCTTCTGAAGGTGTCTTCAGCCTAGGGTCCTGTTGGCGGTGGAGCTCCAGACAGACCTCTTTAATGCCCTGTAACCCATCACCCATAGCCCACCAGAAGTCGACAGTTTCCACCCTTCGGGTTTTGGCTGGCGCCTCGCCCTGGTGTACAGCGGGCTTGGCGGCCGTATCTGCGGCAGGGTTATCCTGCGCCTGCGCTGTAGGCATGGCACAGACCAACTGGGCAGCGCCTAAAAGTGTAAGCAGGTATTTTATGACTACACCCTATGACGAGAACCAGGGGGTAGTATCTCACGTGTCCCCTCAATTTGACGTCAATCACTCTGCCTGCCTTAGATAGCCAGTAAGCACATTTCTAACATCAGCCAACGGCGGTCGAACATAGCTTTTCGAGCGTCACTGTAACAAGGAGCATTCGATGATCAGAGCAGGCATTTTTCACAATTGATCAGAGCTTCCTTACAACGCCCAAGTCTCGCAGAACGGAGATGCACCTAATATGGTGCTTTCTAATTCTCGGATAACCATCAACTGATTTTGTAGACGCAAAATGATGCCTACAAATTATCGAGAAATGCACCTATAGAAAACCTCGCTGTGGCAGTCTTATTTGCTCATGCCACGAGGTTGCTGGCGTCGACGTCTACAAATCGTCTACACGCTCCCTGTAATGCTGGCAGCGCCTCTATTGCAAGAGTTCCTCTACGAACACACCGCTTAGCTGTTTTAAAGAAAGGACAATGCACTCACTCATTAATACAGGGGGATGCACACTGTTAAATTGCTCGTAGATAGGGCATTTTTAAACTAGTTAGCGCTAATTAGCCATAGGACCTCAATGAAGAACTATAAAGTTTTAGTGTCAATGTCTCTTGCAGCAATGTGTCTATTTGTCCTAAGCAAGGCCGTTTTGAGCCAAAAAGTAAATGGTTGTTTTTCACTCTGGCAACTATATGGACTTGAACGGCCAGCCCTCGCTCAGAATCGTTCCAATTTTGTTCAAATGGTCGACGGTACAGTGCTCTTCTTTGCTCCAAAAACATTGAAAGATTTGATTTCTGCTTGGGACGGCACTCAAATTCAATCAAACTTTCTAATACTAGATGCAAAGACCAAGAGCCTTACTCGTGCTAACCTTCAAGTGAAACGGTACGGAAATTCCCTACAATTCGGCAAGTACGTGGTTAGCGAAACCGAAATGGACAAACTGACATTATCTGAAGATTGGCAAGCAGTGATCAAATTCTGCAAGAGTCCTGCGATGTACAAAGGTCCTATTCATAAAAGCGAATTCTCCGATGGCGTTTATGGCGTTGCCATCACCAGACTTCAAGATGGCACGTTTCTGATTTCCGGAGGTGCATTGGGAGACGATCCAAACACGGCCAAAACATGCAAGCTGGCAAGAATATTTGACACCAAAACGAATTCGATAAAGAGTACCTTTCAACTTCAGCAGGACTGGATTAACCATCAGTCCGCCAGACTTCCAGATGGCCGAGTTTTGTTGTTCGGTGAAAAGCCGGGGACTGTGGACGATAGTCAATGTGCAGAAATCGTAGATACTCGCTCAAGGAGCAGTTCCGCTTTGTCATGTATTCCAAAGCGCAGGGATGGAGGGACTTTTTGCGTCGACAGCCAAGGCAGGTGTCTAGTAATGGGCGGATACTTCGATTTGAAGCCGGTCTTCGATATCGAATGTATTGATGTGTCGAAGAATAAGTGTCAGGTGGTCGGAAAATTAAAGGAACCTCGCCACTACACGAGCTCTCCGAGTTCTTATTCAGATTACGAAGGTTCACCTTATGCAACTTGTCTTAATAGCAAAGAAATTTTGATTTCTGGTGGAGATTGCTGGACCGGTCTTGAGGGTAATGCCCCTCGCACCGATGCTGAAATAGCGCCTTTATCGAATTACTAATGCTCGACAAATGGGGCGTGGTCAAAGGCAACGTCACTTAGAAAGTTTCAATACATGTTCAAAAAACAACCGCCCCGAGAGCGCACAGCTTTGCTGGTGTGAACGGGGTGGCATCGGTTCGCCCTGCAACACGCTGCAGAATGTCTAACTATCGCATTACTTTTCGTGCCTAAACTCGATAGTTTCACATGCGGTATTATGTTCAACGGCCGTATATTCAGCAAATCTCTGATTTTCATACCACAAAAGTGTTTCGGTATTACTTTCAACGCTTACTAGCTGCCGGTATACCGGTTTTCTCTGAATCGCTTTATCTGCCATCACCACTTCCCCACCCTCTTCGCCACTCCACCAGCTCTTTTCCGGGGTGGTAATGTCGTAACCTCTTTGAGGTTTCGACGGATGAATAATCTCTCTTAACCGGCAGCTCCGCCGCCTCTGAACACTGCGAAATCTATCTATTCGCTAGAGTCCAATTTCTCCGATCGCTTTAAACACTATCTAACTTACTTACCTTTAAGTTCCGTCAATCCTCTTCTTGCGGACTTGGTTTGAGCCACAGTGGTGTCTCTCAATGGCTGCAAAAACAATTACGGTAAGGTCAAACTCACATTCTGTGGCTGATACTTGACCCACTGCTATTTGCAAAGCTCTAATTTGTGCTGACGGACTTCAATGCCATTCGGTGAGTCTCACAATAGAGACCCTTACGACTGAACCACGAGAAACGTCCACCTTTAGATCTATTCGATCACAAGCTGACTTCTTCTTAGGAGCATCTTCTAGAATCCACACCAAGGTGTGTTCGTCTCTTACTTCGCTAGCTGATTCAATTGCTGTCTTACCGAAAAGTGTCGTAATTTGCCCTTCACCCATTCCAATTAGATCCTTTACGGAACTAGTAAACAGTTGCCATCTCTCATTACTGTTCTTGCAACCGCCAAGCAACATAGCCTCACTTTCTGCATAAGCAGGAATGCTAACCAGTAAGCACGCCAGGGAGGTGATTGTGCAAGTGATGCTAAACATTGCAACTTTGTAGATTTTAGCCATTTTAATTCCGTTATCTCCATTACCCAAGTTGAACACCGCAAGATTCTCTTGGTCTAGTCAGTATTGAGTGCAGGTGGGCGATAGCCCTTTCTCACCTCCTCTACATATTCTTTTGGAATACAAGTCGGATAAGTAATCCGCGCTTCCGAGGCGCGTTGGACCTGATGAGGATCTAAAGCGCGAGAGGAATTGAGCGTTTCTGCTGAACCTTTGCCACGAACACATTCCACAAATTTGTCATAGCGTTCTGTTGAAAATCCGGCTTGCAAGAGCCGTTCTTTCATTGTGCCAATTTGGCCCATGCGTGCCATTTCTTCTGACTCTTTGTCTGAAATACAATTGATAGGGAAAATCAACTTTCCCGTCCGCCGTCGTTCCTGTGAGTCTAAAATCTCTTGATTGAGTTGGGTTGGTGTGGCTGACAGATTCTTACCTTTCGTCGTAACAGTCTCTTTTTTGTTTTCAGCAGCCATATCAGTCTGTTTAGTAGCTGTAGGGGTGGAGGTCAAGCCATAACCATGTGCTTTGCTTGTGGTATTTTCTTGTGAGTAATTTAGCTTTTCAAAATCATCGGCACTGCAAAATGGTGCAGCAATGCAAAAGCTAATGAACAAGCCAATAGAAATAGTCACTAAATTTGAGTTCTGTCGCATATTGGCCCTTCACAATTCTCTGAACCAAAACCTAACCACTAACGAAGGTGTCCGTCCGCTGAACCACGTGGTAGCGGAAGGAAAGTCAACATGATTTCCTATGAGAGTGGCCGATGCGGCGATGGTGCGCTGCTACGGCGGTGACCAGTTCTGAGGAAGCAGCTGTTGCA